>Ga0209550_10000574_pt1 | contig 34918 bp, 30 predicted proteins | sample LauGreSuBDMM15SN_2_FD_187567 | JGI IMG/M metagenome (GOLD analysis project Ga0209550, IMG submission 187567) | Freshwater lake microbial communities from Lake Michigan, USA - Su13.BD.MM15.SN (SPAdes) (version 5) | ecosystem: Environmental > Aquatic > Freshwater > Lake | place: Lake Michigan... | reverse complement strand
GCTGTCCTCCGTCGACGTCGCGCACTTGGCTGCCGCCGTCCGCCGACTGCTCGACACCCCGCCCGAACTTGCCGCGCTCGCCCACGCCGCCCGCACCCGGACATTCCGCTCGTGGTCCGACTACGCCGCGACCCTCACCGCGTGGATGCAGACGCTGCAACGACGCAGCTAAAGCAAACATTCGTGAGCCTCTCGCTCTCGTCCCACCGGAACAAACCGCCTTTCCGTTTGCCAACGCTCAAACCCAAACCCACGTTGCGAGACTCATGGCGCTCTCTTTCTTCACCAAAAATAAAAAGGCAATGCTGGCCCGCTGTCGCGATGATTACGCGACCAAGATGCGGTTGAAATACGCCCCCTACTACCACGCCATGGAGGCCCAGAAGGGCACCACCGTAAAACTTGCTGGCCGCGAGATGATTATGCTCTCGAGCAATGATTATCTCGGGTTGTCGTTTAACCCCAAAGTCATCGAAGCCGGCCGCGCGGCTCTCCTCAAATGGGGCACGAGTACGACCGGTGCTCGCATTTCCAACGGTTCCCGCACCTTCCACCTCGAGCTGGAGCAAAAACTGGCGGATTTCCTCGGCCGCGAGGCCTGTCACGTCAGTGCCGCCGGCTACATCTCCTGCCTCTCAAGCATCGCCTCCTTCGCCCAAAAGGGCGACGTCATCCTCGCCGATAAAAACATTCACTCGTGTCTCTGGGACGGCATCCGTCTCTCCATGGCGACCGTCGAGCGCTTCTCCCACAACAGTCCCGAAGACCTCCGCGGCGTGCTCTCCGCCACCAACCGCGACGCGACCAAGATGTTGGTCATCGAGGGCGTTTATTCCATGGAGGGCCACATCGCCCGCCTGCCCGAGATTTCCGAAATCGCCGACGAACACGGCTGCTTCACCGTCCTCGACGATGCACATGGCTTCGGCGTCCTCGGCCGCCACGGCCGTGGCACCGTCGATCATTTCGGCCTCAATGACAAAGTGGACGTCATCTGCGGCAGTATGTCGAAGTCCCTCGCCAGCACCGGCGGCTTCGTCGCCGCCTCGCGCGAGGTGATCGAATATCTCCGCACCAATTCGAAACAGACCGTCTTCTCCGCCGCCATTAGCCCCAGCCAGGTCGCCTGTGCGCAAGCCTCACTCGAGCTGATGCAGAGCGAGCCCCACCACCTCGAAAAGCTCTGGTCCAATACGAAAAAATACCGCGCGATCCTCAAGTCCTTGGGCCTCGACACCTGGGAAAGTGAAACCCCCGCCGTGCCCATCGTGCTCGGCTCCAAAGAGCGCGTTTACCCGTTCTGGAAGGCGCTGCTCGAAAAAGGAGTCTTCACCGTCATGTCGATCGCGCCCGCCGTCCCCGCCGGCAAGGACCTCATCCGCACCGCCATCTCGGCGCTGCACACCGATGAGCAGCTCGAAAAAATCGCCGATGCCATGGCGTATGCGGTGAAAAAACTGTAAGCCGAAGCCGTTCAGTCGAAAGCCCCGTGCCGAGCGCGGAGAGCAAAACCAGACCGTGACGCTCGTTGACCGGCGTGACGGCGCGCAGTTTCGTTGAGTAGCTCGGACTCTCAGCTCTCAAAACTCGGTTCTCAACTGCGGCTCGGAAACGACTAGGCGCTTCAAGTTTTCAACGCACCGCGCAGCGTCTCCGCCGCCTCAGCCCACGTAGGCAAGACCCGCGACGTGGCCTCTGCGGCCAGCAGCGCGTGCAGCGTATTTTCCGTCAGCACCCGCCGCAGCGCCGCCTTCCATTGGGCCCGATCATTCAGCGCCACGGGCAGGCAGCCGCCGCCCGCCGTATTTTCCCGCAACACGGGCAAGTCGCTGCACACACAGGGCACCCCCATCCACAGCGATTCCAGCACTGGCAGTCCACAGCCCTCCGCGAGCGTCGGCACCACACTGGCTCGCGCCGTCGCGTAAAGAGTCGTGACCGCCGCATCACTCGCCGCTTCGTGATAATGGAGCCCACCGTTTTTTCGACTGAGCGCTTTGATCCGACGCAAAATCGGCGCTCCAAAATGCGGATTCACGCGCCCCACGAGATGGAGTTCAAACTCCAGTCCTTCGCCCCACAACTCCTCACTCACATCCAGCAAAAACATCTGGTTCTTGCGCGGCTCGAGAATCCCCACGCTCAACAGACTCGGTCTCGCCCGCGCCGCGCGTAACGTTACCCGCGGCGCCGAATTAAAATCGGCCCCGAGCGCGAGCACTTCGACCGGCGGAGTCTTGGCCAGCCCCTGCCAGCGCCAGAAGCCCAGCAACTCCTCGCGGCTCGCCGCCGACACCGCCCAGACGCGGTCAAACTGCGCAAGCAGCTTCAGGTAGCCCGGATGGCGCGCCACACTCTGCGGCCAGGTAATGTGCGGGTGCGTCAACGGAATCGCATCGTGAAAAATCGCCGCCGTCCGTCCTGCGCGTTTCTCCAAAAAGGCCGTAAACCCCGGCCGTTCTTCCTCTGAAAATAACTCTCCGGTGAGAAACCAATCGTCCGCCCGCAACGTCGCGCGATCCCAGGTCGGCCAACGCACCTCCATCGCCTCGCCCCGCAGACCATCGGCCAAGCGTGCACTCACCCGCATCAATCCTGAGCGATGGCCCGCCCCTCCGGCCTTCGTGACATCGAAATGGATCATGGCCCAATCGACCGCTTGAACAACGCGAGCACGCGCTCGGCATTGCCGTGCGCGTTGAAGTTTTCCTCCACCCAAATCCGCGCCGCTCGCCGCAGTTTCTCGGCAAACACATCGTCCGTCGACAACCGACGCAACGCACTCACCCACACCTCCGTCGACTCCACCGGCACGACAAGTCCCGTCACCCCTTGCGTCACCGCCTCAGTCGTCGCGGCCACCGGCGAGGTGATGACGAGCACACCGACCGACATCGCCTCGGGAATCACATTCGGCAGACCATCGCGGTCCCCGCTGGGCGCAATCACACCCGTGTGCAACAGGACATCCGCCCATGCGAGCTGGCTCCACACTTCATGATGCGGCAAATGTCCGGTAAACGTCAGACTCGCCGCGATCCCGAGATGGCCCGCGAGTTTTTCCAGCTCCGGCAGCAAGGGTCCCCCACCCACGATCCGCGCTTCAAAGGGCACACCCGCGGCGTGCAGCGCGGCGTAAACGCGCAGTTGATGATCGAGACCTTTCTTCTCCACCAATCGCGCCACGCACACCAGCTGCAACGGCACACGCGAAGACCGCAGCCGCTTTAACACCGGCAGTCGGTCAAGACCGCGCCTGATGCAAAAAATTCTTTCCGCCGCCAGCCCGCGTGCCACCAGCGCCTTGCGCCCCATCTCCGTTGACGTGTGAACGAAGGCGGCGTGCTGCAACTTATCATTCAGCCACCAATCGCCGCCGTGCTCATAAATGTCGTAGGCGTGGGCCGCCGCACTGAAACGATGCTGATCGAGCCGCCACAGCAGCCAAGCCGCCGTCGCGGGTGCACCACCCCACGCAGCGTGGATGAGCGCCGGTCGGTTAGCCCTGAAATGCCGGGCAAAAATACAGGCGAAACCAGCCCCGAGCATATTCTCCCAAAAGTTAATCCACGACGGCGCCCGGCGCGCGGAGAGTCCGGCCAAGACTTGCCGCAAGACCTCTGGCCGGCGCCACGACTCATAGGGAATCATCCAAAAAAGGGTCAACAGTCGCCACTTGTTGAAGGTCGCAACCGGCAGCCCACGAAACGTACCCCCACCACCCCAGAGCGAATAGAGCCGCAGATTCACCCCATGCGCACGCATCGCGATGATTTCTCGCTGGAGGAAAGTCTCCGTGGGTTTCGGGAACGTCGTAAAGAAATAGGCGATGACAGGCGCTTCGGTCGACAAGGTAGTCTGAAACTAGAACGCCACTCGCGCCGTGGCCAAGCGCATTACGTTCCTCATCGGAACCGCAGCCCTAATCCTCTCCACTCGGCGCGGACGGCGCACGACTACCGCTCGACGGCGGAAAGGCCCAGCGTTTCAGCTTCGCTCCGACGACTTCGTTGGCCATCCCCACGAGCTCCTCGATCAGCAGCGTCGGATCCTCCACGTATCGCAGTTTCAGAAAATTCTCCCGCACCGCCGCGTAGGCCGCCGGCGTCGCCATCCACCGATCAATGAGCCGAGTAAAGTCCACCGCATCCTCCACTTTCTCCGAGGCGGCGCCATTGCGGAAAAATTTCCACGTCAGCTCCTCCTGCGGCATGATCCCACCAAACGCATTGAAGATAATTGGACACTGAAAATGCAGGGCCTTCGCACAGGTCGTCGTGCCACCGCGCGTCACGATCACATCGCTCGCTTGCATGAATAGGTGGACGATCTCCGAGTAACCCTCGATGTGGCAGCCGAACTCGGGGTGCGTAGCGCGCCAGTGCACGAGGTCGTTGTAAGTCTCCTTGTTCTTGCCGCAAATCACGATCGCCTGCACGCGTTCCGCGTGCTTCACCAGCCCTTGCAGAAGATCAAAGTGATTGTTTGCCCCATTGCTCCCGGTCGCGAGAAAGACCGTGAACTTGTCGGGATTGAGTCCGAGTTTTTTGGCCTGAAACACCCGCCGGTCCGCCGGGCTCAACACCTCCAAATGCGAGCGCGGTAACATCAGATAACCGCGCACGCGCGATTTTTCCGGCGCGATCCCTTGCTTGACCGCGTAGTCCGCCGCCGTCGGCGTGCGCGAAAAATACCGGTCAACCGTCGGCTCGATCCAGTTGCGCGAATAGCCCCAGCCACCGGAAAATTCCCCGCAGTAGGTCGCGCAGCGCACGCGGTTGGCGCCAAGCGTAGCCCGCGCGAGTTGAAAATAGCCGCGGTTGAGACAGTCGTGCACGCTGAACACGAGGTGAGGTTGGTAGTCCTGCAAGACCTTCAAATAATAGCGGGAACCAAACGTGACGTCGCTCCGATTGAGCCAACTCAGCAGCTCGACGAAGGCGTAAAACCCACGGTGCATCCAAGGGGCCAACCGCTGAATGCGATTGTAAAGACCCACGCCCGCCCGGTTCACCACAGACGATTTCTCCAGCATCTGCTCGATGCGCACGTCGACGTCGTGCCGGTAAAGTTGAAAACACCACTCGGCAAACGCCTCAGCCCGCGCATCGTGACCACCACCGGTGCTGGCTGTGAGAACAAGAATACGGAGCTTGGACATGCGGTCAGGAAATCTTGAAATAAGCCGCTTGAATCCGGCGCTTGAGCGCCAGCGAACCAAAGCGAGCAATCAGGGGCGCGATCACCGCTTGGAAAAACCGTCCGATGCGTACCGTACCGCTGCGATTCCGCAACAGCGCGCGCCGTAGCTCCACCGCAGCTTGCGCGGGCGCCGGCCCCGACTCCATCATCGCCACAAACGCCGTCCACGCCCGCGCCAACCGCGGACTCTGCGCCGACGCCGACTGCGGTCGGCGGACCGAGCCTTCGAAATCCGTTCGATAGTCGCCGGGACGCACATCAAGTATGACGACCTTCGCGCCGGAAACCTCCATCATGAGACTTTCGTTGAGCGCAGAGAGCCCCGCTTTCGCGATATTGTAGGCGGACTGAAAGGGCAGCGGAAACTCCGCCGCCAGCGACGAGATGTTGACCAGCGCGCCCCGGTTTCGCTCCAACATCCCACCCAGCGCGGCGTGCGCGAGTCGCGCCGTGTTGATGAGCATCACCTGCAGCTGCTCCGCCCACACCGTAAAGTCGGTCGCCGCAAATTCTGCGAACACTCCGTAACCAGCATTGTTGATCACGAGGTCGAAGCCGCCCGCACTCCGGTCGGCCGCACGAAACCTCGCTTCGGCCTGCGGACCGTCCCGCAGATCCAGAATAACCGGCGTGAACCGCTCCCCGTGCTGGGCGACAAGCGCGTCGAGACGGGCGCTGTCGCGCGCCGTGCCCCAGACGCGGACCCCCTCGGAGAGCAGCATTTCCGCAAAGGCCCGGCCGAGGCCCGTGCTCGCACCCGTAATGAACGCCGTGCGGTGCAGATCGGAAACGCGTGCGGCGGCCACAGTGTTAGGCCACCCGTTTGAAGACCAGCGCGACGTTGGCACCGCCGAATCCGCTGCTGTTCTTAATGACAATATTGGGCAGCGTGTTCTCCGTCGTACGGAGAATATTGATACCTGCGCATTCGGGATCCAGCTTCGTGAGGTGCGCGTTGCCCGGCATAAATCCCTCCCGGATCGCCAGCGCACAGAACGCACTCTCCATCACCCCGGCGAGGGAAAGCCCGTGCCCGGTCAGCGCCTTCGTGCTGCTCACCGCAGGACGCAGCGCCGCATCCTGGAACACGGACCGCAGGGCGCGCGCTTCGGAAATGTCACCAATCAGCGTCGAGGTGGCGTGGGCGTTGACATAGTCCACCTGCTCCGGGGAGACCCCGCTGGCGCGGAGCGCGAGCGTCATCGCAGCAGCCGAGCCACTGCCTTCGGGATGCGAGATCGCGACGTTCCAACCGTCTGACGCTTGGCCCCAACCCAACACTTCCGCGTAAGGCTTCACGCCGCGACGCACGACCTCATCCTCGGTCTCCAGCACCAGCGCCACACCGCCTCCGGTGCCGACGAACCCGTCCCGCGCGGCGTCGAACGGGCGCGATGCGAGATTCGGGTCGGTCTGCAGCGACAGCGTGCGCATACCGGCAAACGGCAAAATAGCATCGAGATTTCCATCCTCAGCCCCCACGACGAACATGCGTTGTTGTCGACCGAGCTTTAGGTCATCCAACGCAAAACCGAGCGCGTGCGCGGAGGACGCACAGGCCGACGAGAAACCGCACGACGAGCCCTGAATTTTGAAGGCCGCGATCAAATTGAAATTCAGCGTGCCTGCAATCGAGGCCACAATCCCCAGCGGCGAACACCGCATCACCCCGACTTTATTCAGTCGGTCGTTGTGGTGATGCAGCAGATAAGGCGAGCCGGCTGACGCGGCGTAGAGTCCCGTGTGTCGATTGGAAATATCAGGCTCCGTGAGCTTGGCGTCCGCGACCGCCTGCAGCATCGCGCACTGGGCAAAGAGCCCGTTCGGCGCCATCGTGCGCAAAAGCTCGCGCTTAATCGTGTAGCCGGCCGGAAACGCCCAGTCCTCCGGATCAGGAGAATTCGTGGCGAAATCCTTGATCGTGCCGATCACCTTTACCGGAATCTCCGGCTTCTGGAACGGCGGGAAAACCTCAAAACCGTGGCGCAGTTCACGGAGATTGCGCGTCACAGTCGCAGCGTCGTTGCCGATACTGGTGACCAATCCTAGGCCGGTGATAAAGACTCTGGGCATGCGTGCGGAGTATAGCGGCTGCGGACATCCCGCTAAAGAGGAATGCACCGGACCGGGACACGAAGTGAGAGCAGTTCGCGCGCGCCGGTCAACGCGGGAGCAGCCACCCTGACGCAAAAACGGCGACCCTCATGGTCGCCGTAAATTGTGCTAAGCCCAACCTCGCGCGAGGTGGGCGCCCGCGACGGCGGCGTCAACCCGTCGCTTTCATCGCTACGCGCAACGGGGGCACCCCCGTCGCAGGTGCCGCTACGGAACCGCTGAGATTCCCCGCATGCTCGAACGAACCATTGATCGAAACGGGCGCAATCGCCGCGTCCACCATCAAAAAAGTGAGGGTGATTTCCTCGGCGATAACGGCCTTTTCCTGGCCGACCCGGATCGCGCCTTCAAACGTAGCCAAAGGCATTTTCATCCGCTTCGGCTTAATCGAGAGCGAGAGGATGTCGCCGGGTTTGCAGATGCGATGGGCGCGCACGCCTTCGCAACCCGTAAAGAAAATTGACTGCGGGCTCACGACCTTGCCGGCTTCGGTAGGCGCACCTTCCAGAAGATAAAGCACCGCCAGTTGCCCCAATGCCTCCAGCATAATGGAGGCCGGCATTACCGGATTGTCCTTGAAGTGACCTTGAAGAAAAAATTCCTGCCCGGTGATCCTATATTTACCATTGGCCGCCGTCGAACTCACGGACGCTTCATTCAGAAAGAGAAAGGGAGGCTGAACCGGCATGACGGCACCAATGTGCTCAATCGGGATGAACTTCGTCGGCTTGGGTAGCGCTAGGCCGCGGATCTTGCAGTCGATAAAAGTCTTCACATCGCCGACCGTGCGCAGATTGCGAAGCTCATCATTATTAATCGTCATCTGAAGAACGTCCTCCACTAAAATGACAATTTCCATCATCGTGAGGGAGTCGATTCCGAGATCCTCGATCAGCCGAAGATCATCGTCTGCATCCTTCAACTTGATACGTAAATCTGGCTCAACAAAGCGCTCGATAATACCGATGACAACCGCCGGAACATGCTCAGCATTACCAGTCTTGCGAAACTGCACCGCCGATTCAAAAGCCGAGGGGGAACAACGCTTCAAGGCCTCGCGGAGCGCGGTTTCGTCCTCTGGAGAAAAGGGCTTGTTCGTCAGCGGAATCGGCTTGTTGGTGCCCTGATTTGATAGAACTGCGTCTGGCATTGTTGACTTCTTTTAGGTTACGAAACGCTGAGATGTAAATCCATTTCTTGGTCGCAGTCCCCGAGCAATGTCAGCGGCGGCTGCCGCCACCACCCTCGTCTGCCGGGAAAATACACCCGCCCCAGTCCATCGCTGCGCTTGCCAGAACCCCGGCACCGCACCATCTCTCTGCCGTTCTTCCCGCATGCGTTGACCCACGCCTGCTGACCGCACTCAACACCAGCGCATGTCCGCCCTTTCAACGGCTCCCAACGCCCGGCCGGTTTTTCTAATTACGCACGAGTTTTATCCGGTGCGGGGGGGCATCGCGACCTTCACCGAAGAAATTGCCCGTGCCAGCGCCAGCCTCGGCTACGATATCGAAGTCTGGGCCCAATCCGCTCCGGCCGCCGTCGAACGTCCCGACTGGCCCTTCCGCCTTCGCCGCCTTCCGCTCAAGGGCACGCACGATCTCTGGTGCCAGGCCCAACTCGCGCGCGCACTGATCCGCCACCGCCGCGAACTCCGCCACGCCACCGTCTATTTGCCTGAACCGGGGCCGATGATGACGATGATGCTCCTGCAATTTTTCCACGCCTTCCGCCCGCGCCGCCTCGTGCTCACGTTTCACGGCTCGGAAATCCTCAAGTTCACCCGCAGCCCCTTGCGTCGCTGGCTCGCCGGACAACTCATCCGCCGGGCCACCCGCATCAGCACTCTCACCCATTACACACAGGAGCTGCTCATCGCCCATTTCCCCGCGGCCGCCGAAAAGATTTTTCTCACTCCCGGCGCCCTCCGCTCGGACTTCGCCGTCGTCCCGCCCAAACCTGCGACCGCCCGGAAAAAAATCGTCATTCTCACCGTCGGCCGCCTCCACCCGCGCAAAGGCCAACTCCTCACCTTGCAGGCGCTGCAAACCCTCGCTCCCGACGTCCGCTCGCGCGTCGAATACTGGGTCGTCGGCGGCCAGAGCAAGGGAAACTACGAGCCCCAACTCCGCGCCGCCGCCGCCGAAAAACCGGATCTCGCCGTGCGCTTCTTTGGCAACATTCCCGACGAGGAACTCTCCGATCTTTACGACCGCGCCGACATCTTCGCGATGACGAGCGTCAACCTCGAACACAGTGTCGAGGGCTTCGGCCTCGTTTACCTGGAAGCTGCCGCCCACGGCTTGCCGGTCGTGGCTCACGACGTCGGCGGGGTCTCCGAGGCAGTCAGGGAGGGCGTCACCGGCCTCCTCGTCTCTCCCCATCGCCCCGCCCAACTGGCCGCGGCTTTCGAAAAACTCATCCACGACGAGCCCTTGCGCCGCAAGCTGGGCGCCGCCGGTCGCGATTGGGCGACGCGTAACTGCTGGAAGGAATCGGCCGCGGCCCTCTTCAGTTCGATCGACGCCGAAACCGCATTATGATATCAACGCGCGCCCAGATCACCGTCCGCTACGCCGAAACCGACATGATGGGCATCGTCTATCACGCGAATTATCTTCCGTGGTTTGAGGTCGCCCGCACCCAGCTCCTCCGCGAGCAGGGTTTCCCTTACCGTCAGCTCGAGACCGATGGCTATCGCCTTCCCGTCCTCGAAGTCGCCGCCAAATATCGCCGTCCTGCGCTCTACGACGACACCCTCACGATCGTCGCCACCATTCGCGAAAAACCACTCTTGCGCATCCGGATCGATTACGAGGTTTTCCGCGGCGACGAACTTTTGGCCACCGGCCAGAGCGCCCATGCGTTCTGTGATCTCACGGGTCGTCCCACCCGGCCACCCGCAGCGTTCGTCGCGCGGATGAACGCACTCTTTACGTAACGGGTCCGGCCTCCGCCGCATATTCCGCGAGCACCGTCGCGTCCGTCTCCGTCGCCTCCGCTCCCGCCAGCAGGGCCCGTCCGCCGAGGCGATACACCGCCCACACCGCATGCGCGCGCACCAACGCCACATAATGGGCGCGTGCCAACTCGACCAATCGCGGCAACAACGCGGTATCACCCGAATTCCCCGCCACCACGCAGGCGTTGCGCAACAGCCCGCCCAGCTTCACGCGCTTGATCGCCGTCCGCCGAAATACCTCCGCGAACCGCACCGGCGTCAGCGCCAAGATTTCCCGCAACTCCAGTTCCGCAATGTCCCCCCGCACCGACAGCAGCATCTTCCGCCCTTCCTGTGCAAAGCGGTTCCACGGACACACCTCGAGACAGACATCACAGCCATAAATGCGTTGTCCGATCCCCGCCCGCAGTTCACGCGGAATGACTCCCTTGTTCTCAATCGTCTGATACGACACGCACCGGCGCGCATCTACCACACCCGGTTTCACAAAGGCGTCCGTCGGGCACGCGTCGAGGCAACGCGTGCATTTTCCACACAACAGCCCGACCTCACCCGCCTGCTTCGTGTCGAGATTCTCCACTTTTTTCCGAATCGGTGCGTCCGCCACGAACTCCACCTTGGTCAGAATCGCCGCCAGCAACAGCCAGTTCCCGTGTCGCCGGGAAATGAGCATCGCATTCTTACCGACAAACCCAATTCCCGCCCGCGCCGCCCACCCGCGCTCCAGTACCGGCCCCGTATCGACATAGTAACGATAGTCCCTTTCGCCGATTCCATAAAGCTCCTGCGTGATTCGCCCGGCCGCGATTAACCCCAGCTTCACCGTGTCGTGGTAATCCTCGTTCAACGCATAGCGCGCCCACGTCGGCCGCCCCGCCCTCTCGCCCACACCCACGCCCTGCGCGGGAGCCGCCACGCCTCCGGCGCCTTGACCACCCTCCGCATAACTGATCGCCAGCATGATCACCGAGCGCGCGCCCGGCAGCACGAGCTGCGGATCGATCCGTTTGTCCGCCGTGCGCTCCATCCAGCCCATCTCCGCGTGCAGGCCCGCGTCCAGCCAGGACCGCAAGCCATCGTCGTGTCCGCTCGCTAGGGTCGCAAACCGCACTTCGTCGAAACCCACTTCGCCCAACCGCCGCCGCAACTCCTCCTGCCGCGTATCCATCAGCGTTGACCTCGCGCCCGCAGAAAATCCACCGCGTCGCGCCTCCACGCCCGCATCACGTGGCCCGCAATATCCAACAGCGGTCGCGAATCCGTGAGGATCACCGTGCCGGACTGTCGGTAGATCGGCTCGCGCTGCGCGAACAGCGTGCGGATGCGCTCCTCGGGATTTTCAGCCACCAGCAGCGGTCGGTTCTGCTGCCGTGAGGTCCGCGCGAGAATCGTCTCCACCGACGCATGCAGACACACCACCACCCCTCGGCTCTGCAACATCCCGAGCATCCCGGGCTGCACCACAAGCCCTCCGCCGCACGACACCACCGTCCGCTCCCCCGTATGCCCGCTCTCGATAAACGCCCGCTCCATCGCACGAAACGCCGCTTCCCCTTCTTGCGCGAAAATCTCCGGGATGGTTTTTTTCTGCTGCCGCTCAATCTCGTGATCGCTGTCGACCATGTGAAAGCCGAGCTTGTGCGCCACGGCCCGGCCCACGGTGCTCTTGCCCGTGCCCATGAATCCAACGAGGTAGAGATTGACGTCCGTTGCGTTCATCACGTGACCTCAGACGAAACGCACCACCCGCCGCCTTGCCAAACACCAAAATCCCTATGACAGGCCCACGCCCCAATTTTGCCTTCGCGAGCGATAATACCGCCGGTCTTTGCCCCGCAGCGCTCGCCGCCCTCACCGCCGCCAACTCCGACTGTGTCCCCAGCTATGGCGACGATCATCACACCGCCCGCACCAAAAAACTCTTCGCCGAACTCTTCGAGACCGACTGCGACGTCTTCCTCGTCTTCAACGGCACCGCCGCCAACGCCCTCGCGCTCTCTTCGATCTGTCAGCGCCATCACAGCATTTTATGTCACGCGCACGCCCACATCGAAACCGACGAGTGCGCGGCGCCAGAATTTTTCACCGGCGGCAGCAAACTCCTCCCGATCGACTCGCCAGACGCCAAGCTGCGCCCCGTCGATCTCGCGCCCGCACTCCACCGGGGGCACGGCGTCCATTTCCCCAAACCGCGCGCGCTCTCGCTGACCCAATCAACCGAACTCGGGACCGTCTATACGCCCGCCGAACTTCGCGCTTTGACCGACTGGGCGCACGCCCACGATCTCGCGGTTCACCTCGACGGCGCTCGTTTCTCGAACGCTGCCGCCGCCCTTCACGAGCGCGGCGGTCACTCACCGGCCGATCTCACGTGGCGAGTCGGCATCGATGTCTTGTGTTTCGGCGGCACGAAAAACGGCCTCCTCAACACGGAGACCATCGTATTTTTTAACCGCGATCTCGCCCGCGAGTTTGCCTACCGCGTGAAACAAACCGGCCAGCTCGCGTCGAAAATGCGTTTCGCCGCCGCCCAATGGAATGCCATCCTCAGCGACGGCGCGTGGCGGCGTCACGCCGCCCACGCCAACCACCAAGCTCGGAAACTCTCCGCCGCCCTCACTGCGCTCGGTTGCCAACTCGTCACCCCCACAGAAGCGAACGGCGTCTTCGTCGAATTCGCCCCCGCCACCGTCGCCGCACTCGAGGCCCGCGGCTGGCATTTCTACAAATTCGTCGGCGCACATGGCTACCGCCTCATGTGCTCGTGGGAAACAACCGACACGGACATCGCGGCCATTCTGACGGACGCCCGCGCCGCCCTCGGAAAATAAAAAAGCCCTCGGCTCGCGCCGAGGGCTTTGCTTAAATTTCGTCTGAATCGCGCGCGGGCCGTCGTCGCGAGGTCACTTCGCCCCAGGTGCCGCCGCCGGCGCCGCGGGCATCGTCGGCATCGCCGCTGCGCCCGCCTTGATCTCGAGCAACTCGACATCGAAGACCAGCGTCGACCCCGGAGGAATCGCACCCTTGCTGCCGTCATCGCCATAGGCGAGGTGGGGCGGCACGTAGAGCTTGATCTTACCGCCCTTGTTCACCTTTTGCAGCCCCTCGGTCCAACCGGGGATCACACCCTCCAGCGGGAATTCCGCCGGCTCGCCGCGCTGCACCGAGCTGTCAAACACGGTGCCATCGACCAACGTGCCGGTGTAGTGCACCTTCACCGTGTCGGCCGCCTTCGGGAAGGCTCCCTCGCCAGGCTTCACGATCTCGTAACGAAGTCCGCTGGGCAGCTCGACCACGTTTTTGTTTTCCTTGAGCTTGGCAAAATAAGCAGTCGCAGCGGCGAGGCTCTTCGTCTTCGCCTTCGCAGAAAACGCAGCCTGCTTCTTCTGCATGAATTCATCCATCAGCGGTCCGATCTTCTCGAGATCAAAGGGGGTGTCCTTACCCGCCGCCGCGATCGAAATACCCTTCACAAACGCGGCGATCTCCGCCGGCGTGAACTCAAGCTCGGTGAGCCCAACGCGCTTACCAACGAACCAGCCGAATTCTTCGACAATCTGGGCCTCCGTAAACGCGGGCGCGGCCGGGGCGGCGGCCGGAGCCGCGGGTGCCGGCGTGATTCCGGGAACCGTAATTTTTTTGTCTTCTGCGCGAACGGCGGTGAGGCCGAGCGCGAGCAAGGTAATCGTGGCGGTAGTTTTCAGTTTCATGCGATGAGTTTGGGACGGCGTAGTGTCACGGCGCAGGGTGCTTTGTGCCGTAAAAGTCGTCGGATGTGCCAGCGCACATCTCCGAAAGCAACCAATTACTCCCCGCTTGTCTCGCCGACCCGCCAGCGCCATTTATTTCCGCTCTAAAAATGCACCCCGATCAATTCTGGACCAGCTTGGATGGCCAAATCCTCACCGTCAAAAACAAGGACGAACGCTCGGTCACCCTTACGCTGGGCTTCTGGCCACGCAACCCCGCCGAATTCGAGGCCCTCCAGGCGCACGTCGCGAGCCTGCGTTTCACCGAGCGCAGCTCCTTGGCCCGCATCGGCCTCGAGATGCTCGTCACCGGCACTCCTCGCGGGGTCGGCAACCGCATCGAACTCGAAGCCGACGCCTTCATCTACGACGACAGTTTTCCCAACGCCACCTACTGGAAAAAACTCCTCCGCGTCGGCTCGCCCGTCGGCCGCCTCTTCCACGCGCCGGCCGCAGCCAAGCTGACGAGCATGGAAATCTGGGACGCCATTAAGCACAATGATCTCAAGCTCCCCAACACGATCAGCATCGACAGCCGCGGCAGCGTGTTCCTCACGCCTCATCAGGTAAGCTACACGCTCAACCCCAAGCTCAGCCGCCTCAGCTTCGAACGCGTGGTCAGCGGCTTGGCCGGCCGCAGTTTCCTCGACAAGGTCCAGGTCCGCCACGAAGCCTCCCCACTTTCCATCGGCCCCCGCTCCGGCATCCTCACAAGTTGCTCCATGTATCTGAAGGAGCACTTCGTCGTCCTCAACCCCGGCCCCGGCAACTTCGGCATTCACACCAGCGCCGTCCTCCTCGATCCCATCAAGACGTTCGGCACGAATGTCATGCTGGAAATTTACAACACGGGCGACCAACCCGTCGTCAACCCCGTCGTGTCCGTGGACATCTATCGCGCCCCCGCGAGTATCGATGCTGAAATCAAGACCTTGGCGAAGAAGCGCCAACGCCTCCTCGCCACCTCCGCGAGCCTCTACCAGTGCCTCGACCACAACCCAACGCGCGATACCGGTGAGGCCAAACCCAAGACCAAGATCACCGTCCGCGGCCAAAGCGGCGCCATGGAAAATCGCTCCGTCGTCGTCCGCTCCAACGATGATCTCCGCAAATTCCTCGAGACCGACGCTTGCCCGATCGGCAGCCGCACCCTCATTCAGGCACTCGACGCCGCACCCGCCGATGCCGACACGCTCATCACCGACGTCTTCCCTGATCTGCTCGAACACATCGAACTCGTCACCCGCCTCGGTGATCTGAAGCTGAAGCGGATCGTCTTTCGCAAACCCTCCCGCACCCACGGCTATTTCTTCTCGAGTAACGCCCACGCGCGTCTCGATATGTTCGATCAACTGGGCCTCAAGGTCTACTGGCACGACGAGCTCAGCAAGGACCTCTACCAGCACGTCTACAAAAAAGAACACGGCTTTTTCGTCCGCGAGGAAATGGCCCGCAAATTTCAAGAGTCCACCATCCTCGCTTTTTACGGTTCCGCCCATGGCCTCAACGAGGCCGACACCGCCCGCATCTCCGCGCTGGTGGACAAACTCACGAGCTTCATCGGCTCCAATCTCGGCGTCCTCACCGGCGGTGGAGGTGGCGTCATGCGCCTCGCCACCGATCAGGCGCGTAACAACGGGGCCCTGACCGGCGCCTGCTTCCTCGAGCTCGAAGCCCAGCCCCCGGAGCTCGGCGTTGATTTCTTCAACACCTTCCAAGAGTCCTCCCGGCACTTCCGCCAAAAATGGTTCGAGGCCGCCGATTTCTGCATCTTCAACGTCGGCGGCGTCGGCACCCTCGAGGAAGTTGGCATCGAGCTCTGCAACCTGAAACTCGGCATCCGCCCCCGCGTGCCCTACGTCTTCTTCAACGCCAAATTCTGGGGAGACCTCCGCAAGCAGATCAATGAGATGATTCGCAGCAAACGCGCCCCCGCGTGGATCGCCGATTACATTCTGTTCACCGACGACCCCGACGAAGTCGTGGCCTTCTACCGCAAGAAACTCCAGGTGCTGTAAGCGCTCACCCCGCGACTCCCGCCACCTTTTCTGCCGGCGGGCACTGCGTGCGGGCGATGTCCCTTCCCTACGAACGTGATTTCACCGCTCGCAAAACGACCGCACCCCGCTCAAGTCCGCACCATGACTCTCCACGAACCGCCACATCGCCGCCTCCCCCCGTCTCGGTCGTCCCGGTTCGCTCGCTCGCGGCGGGCGGTCACACCCCGGTTTCTATTTCCGGTGCATAAAGAAATTACCGCGGCTCACCCTCTTGTGCTCGCCATGTCGCATCCTTCCCGCGAGCCCCGCTACTGGCAATCGCGGCTCTTTTCCTGAGCGCCACCTCCCGCCGTCTCTCTCATGCCGTCCGCTTCCACCACACTTCCTCGCTCCCTCCTCCTCGTCGGCTCCGGCGGACGCGAACACGCCCTCGTCCGCGCGCTCCTCGCCTCATCCGCGCAACCCCGCGTGCTCTGCGCCCCCGGCAACGCCGGTATCGCCCTCGAAACGACCTGCGTCCCCGTCGCCGCCGACGATGTCCCCGGCCTCGTCGCCCTCGCTCAGCGCGAAAAAATCGACTTCGTCGTCGTCGGCCCCGAAGTCCCGCTCTCCCTCGGCCTCGCCGATCGCCTGCACGAAATCGGCATTCCCGTTTACGGACCCAAAGCCGACGGTGCGCGTTTGGAAGCGTCCAAAATTTTCACGAAACGGATTCTCCTCCAGCACCGCATTCCGACCGCCCCCGCCGCGTTCTTCAGCGAAGTCGCCCCCGCCCTCGCCTATCTCCGCACGCGCTCAATCCCCATCGTCATCAAAGCCGACGGACTCGCCGCTGGTAAGGGTGTCATCGTCGCCCAATCGCTTCCCGAAGCCGAAGCTGCCGTGCGCGATATGCTCGACGGTGGTAAATTCGGCTCCGCTGGCCACCAACTCCTCATCGAGGACTGCCTCTTCGGCGAGGAAACCTCGATTCTCGTCGTCGTCTCGGGACGCGACTACGTCATCCTTCCGACCTCCCAAGACCACAAACGCGTCGGCGACGGCGACACCGGTCCCAACACCGGCGGCATGGGCACCTACTCCCCCGCCGAAGTAGTGACCGCCGAGCTCCTCACTCGGATCGAAGACGAAATCGTCCGTCCTTCCGTCAACGCGATCGCCGACGAAGGTATCAGCTTTTGTGGCACGCTCTTCATCGGCATCATGCTCACGCCCACCGGCCCGAGCGTGATCGAATACAACACCCGCTTCGGCGATCCTGAGACGCAGGTCGTCCTCCCTCGCCTCGCCACCGATCTGCTCACCCTCCTCTGGGCCGCCGCCCATGGCCAGCTCGCCGCGCTCGGCCCGCTCGCCGTCAAACCCGACTACGCCCTGTGCGTCGTCATCGCCGCCCGCGGTTATCCCGACGCGTATCCGAAAGGCGATGTCATCACGTTCCCCGCACCCGCCGCGCTCCCGCCTGCGACCACCGTCTACCACGCCGGCACCACCCTGAACTCCACGGGCCAAATCGTCACGAACGGTGGCCGCGTCCTCGGCGTCACCGCCCTCGCTCCCACGCTCCGCGCCGCCGCCGATCGCGCCTACGCCGCCTGCGCCGCGATCCAGTGCGCCTCCAAATATTTCCGCCGCGACATCGGTGCCCGTCAGCTGAACCGCCGATGAAACCATCGTTCTCGTTCCTCGTTCTCGTTATCGTTCTCTTTCCCGTTCCCCATCCGGTCACGCTCCACGCCGCGCCTTTCACTCGCGACCTCGGTGAGGGCCTCGTCTATCACCGTATCACGAATCTCCCTGCCGATCTGCCCACCGCCGAAGCCGCCCGCAAACAGCCCTGCGTCCTCGATCTCCGTTTCGTCCGCGGTGACGCAGCCGCCGGCACCGCACTCGATGCGTGGCTAAAATTCCGCGCAACCTCGCGCACGCCCGTCTTGCTCCTCATTAATGGCGAAACCGCCGCGCCCGTCCTCGCTCCCCTCGCGGCGCGTCTTCCCTCGCCTGGCCTCGTCGTCATCGGTACCGCCTCACCCGGCCTCACGCCCGACCTTGCCCTCAAACTCGCTCCCGCCGAAGAGCGTCTCGCCTACGACGCACTCGCCGCCGGCGCTACCGTCGAGTCCGTACTCAACGACAGCCCTGAAAAAATCCGCGACGACGAAGCGCAGCTCACCAAAGAACACCGCGCCCGACCCACCCCCGCTCCCCCCCTTTCCGACGACCCACCCGATGACCCTCCGTCGACTAAGCCCACCCCGCCTGTCGCGCCGCCCATCGACTCCGCCCTCCAACGCGCCGTACACCTGCACCGCGCGTTAAAAGCCCTGAAAAAACTCTGAGCGCGTCGCCTCCGCCCCGAAGCTCAGACCCGTTCGCGCGCACCGCGCCACACCCCGCACTCCGGCTTTGCTTTTCCCTAAAAACCGTGTCCTTTCAAAGTCTGTTTTCATGAGCAAGCCCGGAATTATCATCGTCGTTTGCACGGCCAACATCTGTCGCAGTCCCATGGCCGCCGCCCTCTTGCAGCACGCTCTCGCCGCCCAACCCGAGCCTCTGCGTTCGTTCAAGATCATCTCCGCGGGCGTCGCCGCCCGCGCTGGAGATCACGTCTCCGAAAACTCCGTCATCGCCCTCAAAAAAGTCGGCCTCGATATCTCGAAACACACGAGCCGCCCGCTGACCCAAAAGATGATCGACGAGGCTTCGCTTATTCTAGGCATGACCGAATCCCACCGCGCGATGATTCAGCTCCAAGCCGAGCCGCCACCGAAAAACCTCTTCCTCTTCCGCGAGTTCATGCCCCCACGCGGAGACAAACAGATCGGCGATCCTTTCGGCGGCCCACTCAAACTCTACGAATCCACCCGCGACGAAATGGTGGAGGCCATCCCCAGCCTCGTAGAATTCATCAAGACGCACCTCGCCAAGTAGCCCGCTATGGCGACGACTTCCCATTTGATGCGGTGGCCTGTTCGTGGTCCTCACCGCGTTTTTATCTGGGGCACGGTGCAACGCCCGCCGCCCAAAATCCCGGCTCGCTGACGCAGAAAATCTTTGCGTCTGGCCCGAGTTGCCGGCCCCTTATCCCCTCCATTTATCGCTACGCTCGCCGCCCATTATGCTCAACGCCACTCCGCTCCCGTCCCTCGATCCTGAGATTTTCTCGGCCATCTCCGCCGAGTTCGCCCGCCAACAGAGCCACATCGAGCTCATCGCCTCCGAAAACTTCACCAACCCCGCCGTCATGCAGGCGCAGGGCAGCGTGCTCACCAATAAATACGCCGAAGGCTACCCAGCCCGCCGTTGGTATGGCGGTTGCGAACACGTCGACAAAGTCGAGGTCATCGCCATCGAGCGCGCCAAAAAACTCTTCGGCGCCGAATACGCCAACGTCCAGCCCCACTCCGGCTCCCAAGCCAATGCCGCCGTCTACTCCGCTGTCCTCGTCCCCGGCGACAAACTCCTCGGCATGAACCTCAGCCACGGCGGTCATCTCACGCACGGCAACCCCGCGAATTTCTCCGGAAAACTATATCAATTTGTTCAATACGGTGTCCGCGAAGACAACGGCCTCATCGATTACGATGAGCTCGCCGCCGTCGCCCTGCGCGAGAAACCAAAGATGATCACGGTCGGCGCTAGTGCCTACTCCCGCATCATCGACTTTGCCCGCATGGGCGAGATCGCTCGCTCCGTCGGCGCCTATCTCTTCGCCGACATCGCGCACATCGCCGGCCTCGTCGCTGCGGGCGTCCACCCGTCGCCCGTCCCGCATGCCGACTTCGTGACGACCACCACGCACAAGACCCTCCGGGGCCCACGTGGCGGACTCATCCTCTCGAAAGCGATTCACGCCAAGGCACTCGACTCCGCCGTTTTCCCCGGCAATCAGGGCGGCCCGCTCATGCACGTCATCGCCGCGAAGGCCGTGTGTTTCGGCGAATGCCTCAAGCCAGAGTTCAAGACCTACGCCGAGCAGGTCGTGAAAAACAGCCGCGCCTTCGCCGCCGCCTTTATCTCCCGCGGCTACAAGATCGCCTCTGGCGGCACCGACAACCACCTCTTCCTCGTCGACCTGCGCACCAAGTTCCCCGAGCTCACGGCGAAAGTTGCCCAAGAGACGCTCGATCGCGCCCATATCACCTGCAATAAAAACACGGTCCCCTTCGAGACGCGTTCGCCCTTCCAAGCCTCCGGTATCCGACTCGGCACTCCCGCGATCACCACCCGTGGGTTCGTCGAGTCAGAGATGGAAGAAATCGCCGCCTGTATCGATACCGTGCTCGCCGCCGCCGCGACTCCCGGTGAGGCCGAAGCTCTCGCCGCCGTCAAACACCGCGTCGCCGCGATCACCGCGCGTCACCCGTTGCCCTACGTGCTCTGAGCCACTTACCAGCGAGCGTCCAAGCCGTGCCTCACCGCACGGCTTTTTTATTTTTGCTCCCGCCAACGGGCGCGTCGTCGGGTTGCGGATACAAACTATTTTCTCCGGATTTCCGGCGGCGTTCAGAATACCCCTCGTAAATCTCGGCCTTGGTCATCGCCTGCGCGACACCGCACCCGGCTCCTCGAAGGCAAGCTAATCGGCAACGGTCTTCGCGAGAACACAGGCAGCTTCCTGCCTGCGCACCATCGGAGCGCACCTCATCAGCTCAAGCACGCGTCCCTCTCTTTCCTCAGCGTCTCCTCACGAACTTCCAATTGCGCCTTGGCGTCGCGTTGCCGACCGTCTTTGTTTCTCCGCCTCACTCCGTTTCGCCGCCCTCCCGCTCCCCTGTGTCCACCACCATCGCCGCACCCTCCGCTTCGCCCGCACCGGCTCCTGCACGCAAGCTCTCCCTCGGCGTCATCTTTCTCACACTCTACATCGATCTGATCGGCTTCTCAATCATCTTCCCGCTCGGGCCTGACCTCCTCACCCACTACCTCGGCCTCGAGGGTCATAGCGGCGTCCTCGGCTGGCTCCTGTCCCAGCTCGACGCCATCGCCCGTGCACTGGGCAAAGACAGTAATTTCGCCGCCGTCCTGTTCGGTGGCGTCATCAGCTCTGTTTTTTCCATCCTCCAATTCATCTTCGCACCGTTTTGGGGCGGGCTCAGTGACCGCCTCGGCCGCCGCGGTGTACTCCGCTGGACCGTCGCCGGCACCGCCCTCGGCTATCTCGTGTGGATGCTCAGCGGCTCGTTCTGGATGTTTCTCCTCTCGCGGCTCGTCAGCGGGGCGTTTAGCGGCAACCTCTCCGTCGCCACCGCAGCGGTCGCCGACGTCACCTCGCGCACCGAGCGCTCCAAAGCCATGGGCCTCGTCGGCGCCGCCTTCGGCCTCGGCCTCGTCACCGGTCCGACGATCGGCGCCTTCACCGCCCACATCAATCTCCTCCACGATTACCCGCACCTCGCCCGCTTCGGAGTAAACCCCTTCACCGTTCCAGCGCTCATCGCCTTCGTCCTGTGTCTCGTGAACTTGATTTGGATTTCGCTGCGCTTCACCGAGACCCTCACCGCGGCCACGCGCGCCGAGGCCCATGAGCCGCGGACAAAAAATCCGCTCCGCGCCATTCTCCTGCTCGACGATCCCGCGATGCGTCGCGCCAACGCCGTCGCGTTTATCTTCTCCCTCGCCTTCGTCGCCATGGAGACGTCACTCACCTTTCTCGCCGCTGAACGCTTCGGCTACACCGCGCGTCAAAACGGCTACCTCCTCGGTTTTCTCGGCCTCTGCGCCATCGTCACCCAGGGCTGGCTCGTGCGAAAACTCCTCAAGACGCAGCCCGAAACCAAGGTCCTCTCGACCGGTCTGCTCGCATCCGCCCTCGGTCTAGTGGTCATCGGCTTCGCGCTGCAACCCTGGTTGCTCTACGTCGGTCTCGCGCTGCTCGCGCTCGGTTCCGGCCTCGTAAATCCCGCCAGCACCGGTCTCATTTCCCTGTATGCCTCCGCCGCCGAACAGGGGCGCATCCTCGGGATCTTCCGCTCCCTCGGCTCGCTCTCGCGGGCCATCACTCCGATTCTGGCCGGCACGGCATTTTGGATGTTCGGCTCCCGCGCACTCTTCGTCTCGGCCGCCATCTTGTCCACCGTCGCCTGGGCCCTCAGCAAGCGTCTCCCCCAACCGGTGAAGTAATCATGAAGCGCTCCCTTCTGTTGCTCGCCGCGTGCACCGCGCTGCTGCTCCTCGAAGGCTGCGCTTCCTTTGACTCACTGCCGTCGCCGTTTCGCCGCACGCCACCGCGCCCCGGCCGCACCTCCCTCGGCTCGCAACTCGTCATCGTCCCCACCAAGGCCATCGGCAACGTCCTCATCGTCGAGGCGAAGGGGGACCGCTTTGGCCCGTATCACTTTCTTGTCGACACCGGTTCCTCTGTCACCCTCGTCACGCCCGCTCTCGCCAAACGCCACGCCTCCAAAGACGCCCCGCCCGCCGACGCCCCGCGCGTCCGCGTCCTTTCCGCCGATGGCCAAACCACTGAACTGGCCCCCACCACGCTGCGCCAACTCGAACTCGGCCAAGCCCGCTTCGACGAGGTCTTCGCGCTCGTCTACGACTGCTCCGCGCTCTCCGCTCACTTGGGCGTGAAGATCGATGGTATCCTCGGCTTCCCACTTTTCCGCGAAACCCTGCTGACGCTCGATTACCCCCGCTCCCGCGTGCTGCTCCAATCAACCCGTAGCCTCGCGGCCATCCCCGGCACCGTCGTCCCCCTCAACGACGCGAGCAAGACCCCGCTCATCTCGGTCCGCCTCGGCGATCGCACGTTTGTCGCCCTCATCGACTCCGGCAGCGACGGACCGCTGAGTCTCAACCCCATCGGCCTCAATCCCTCTTTTGCCTCAGCTCCCCGCGCGGGCGCCACCATCGGCACGCTCACGGGCGAACGCCCCCAGCAAATCGGCCGCCTCGCCGAAACCCTCACCATTGGCGACCACCGCCTCGCCCGCCCCATCGTCGACCTCACCGACGAGCTCTCTGCCCTCGGCGGCGAGATTCTCAAAAACTTCTCCGTCACCTTCGACCAGGAACGCGATCGCGTTTATTTTCATCGCGACACCCACGACACCATCGTCGCTCCACCCCGTCGCAGCGCAGGCGTAAGTTTCAACAAAACCCCCGCTTACTGGCGCATCGCCGGAGTCGTGCCCGGCTCGCCGGCCGACGCGGCAGAGATCAAACTCGGCGATCTCGTCACCCATCTCAACGGCGAACCCGTTGCGAAATGGGATCTCAACCGCTACGAACAGCTCCTCACGACTGCGCAGCAGGTTTCGTTTCGTTTCATCGAGGGCGTCCACGAGAAGGTCAAAGACGTCCCCGTCTTTGACCTCGTTCCTTGAAATCGCCCGTCGTCCCCGCTCGGAATCACTCGCGATCTCGTCATCGTTCTCGCGCCCCACAAAAACCGAGCGCGACCTCAAGAACGAGACCGCTTCCCCATCCCTCGACTCGGGGTCCGTTCAGCTCCGCCGCAGCAAAAACGCCGCCGCACCGTCATGGCCCGTCACCCACGGCAAACTCTGGGCCTTCGACTCCAATTTGAAAGGCCCACCGGCTCGGCTGTTGAAAAACTCCGCGACGACGCGGTCGTTCTCGGCGCCATCAACGCTACACGTCGAAAAAACAAGCCGGCCACCCGGCGCCACCAACCGCGCCGCCGCATGCAAGAGCGCGAGTTGCTGCTTCGGGTGCTTCTTAAAATCACCCTCCTGCAAGCGCCACTTCACATCCGCGCGATGCCGCATCACCCCGGTGTTCGAACACGGTACGTCGATCAACACCGCCGAAAAACTCTCGGGCAGCTTGTGCTCGCGCAGCGCCATCACCGGCTCCAGCAACACGTCAACCTGCACCAGCGCCACCTCGACCCCGTTCGCCCGCGCGAGATTTTCCTTCAGCCGATCGATCCGCGCACCAGGCAGATCCATCGCCACCACCTTGCCGGTCTTGATCGTGTCCCCGATTAAGAGGCTCTTGCCGCCCGGGGCCGCGCAAACATCCAACACCGTTTCGCCCGCTTGCGGTGCCAGCAATTCCACCGCGAGCCGCGTGCCGGGATCTTGGAGATAAAGCTTTCCGCTGCGGAGCAGCGGCTCGACTTTCGTCCACTTGCCCGACTCCACCTCGAAAAACCCCGCCCACGCCGTCGGCTTGAGGAAATCCGGCACCGGCTCTTCCGTCGCACGCCAACGCGCATACACCGTGGCCGGTTGTTGATTCCACTCTAAGAAAGACCGCGTAGCCTCCGCGCCAAACTGTGCGATCCACATCCGCACGAGCCACTCCGGATGGGAAAAATACTCCGCCAGATCCGCCGCCGTCGCCGCCACGCCCTGAGGCGGAGCCGCTCCCGCGAGCGCGAGGATGAGCTTGCGCACCACCGCATTGACCAACCGCGCCTCCGCCGCGCTGGCCAGCGTCTTCGTCTGCTCGACCGCGTGGTGAACCACCTTGGCCGCGATTCCCTCCGCCTCAGGCGTACCCTTGGCCTCGATTAATTCAAACCCAGCGACAAATAGCACCGCCCTCGTCGAAAACCGCGGGGGATGCGCGATCAACCGTCCGAGCGCCGACTCCAACCGCCCAAAATGCCGCACCACGCCAAAAACCAAATGTTGGCAGCGCGCGCGCTCTGCTCCGACGAGCCCCGCCGGCAGCGTATCGACCAGCGCATCGAGGCGTTCCCGACGCTCCAACCAGCGTGCAATCAGATTGACGGCCGCCGGCCAGCCGCCCGGGCGACCCGCGCCTCCAGCTGCCTGCGCAGAGTGAGAAGGAGTGCTCATGAGCGACCCCCTTGGGTTAGAAAATGGCATTGCGCCATGGATTCGACACACAGTTTGACAAGGCTAGTCATTGTCCGCTCAACTCTCCGGTTCACGCCCGACTACACGCAACCATGAATTCTGAAGCCGTCTCCGCGCTCATCTCCAAAATCCCGTCCCTCAAGGCGGTCAAATCCAAACTTGAGGCCATGGAGCCCGGTTCCTACGTCGTCCACCGCAGCTGGGGTTTCGGCCAAATCAAGAGCTATCATGACGCCTCACAACGTCTACTCATCGACTTCAAGGACAAGAAAAAGCACCCCATGGACCCGGCGTTCTGCATCACCACGATGGAGCTGTTGCCCGCCAATCACCTGCTCGTCCGCAAGGAGACCGAGCCCAAGAAAATCGCCGAGCTCATCGCGGAAAACCCCGCCCAGCTCGTCGTCGAGGCCCTCCAAGCCTACCCGAATAACGCCGCCACCGTTATCGAAATGGAAATCACCCTCGCGCAGGTCGTGGGCGAAGACAAATTCAAGAAATGGTGGTCCGTCGCCAAGAAGGCCGTCGCCAAAGACCCCCGCATCTCCGTCCCGGAAAAGAAGACCGAGTGCTACGTCGTCCGCGATGTCCCCGTGTCCGCCGAGGATGAATTGCTCGAGCAATTCACCAGCACCCGCTCCGCCCGTCGCCGCATCGTACTCGCCGAGGAGATGATGGAGGCCACCGGTAAACAGGACATCAAAGCCGACCTTTCATCCGTGCTCAAAGGCGTCGCCGACGCCGTCAAAGACTCCAATCAACTGGACGCCTCCGAGCGCCTCTACGGTGCCGTGGTGCGTGATGACCTCGCCGCCTACACCGGTAGCGACGTGGCTTTTGAGCCCACGCAGGCTTCCCTCGTCGCCACCGTTCGCGACCTGCCCACGATCGCGGAAAACATCCCGGTCCATTTCCAATCCCGCTTCCTCGAACTCGTCGACGCGACCCACCCGATCGAGAGCCGGGATATTCTCTTCAACCTGCTGAAGACTTCCCAGGGTAAGTTCACCACCGAGTGCATCAATTTCTTGGTGGAACATGATCACTCCGCCGAACTCGCCGCCACGCTCACCCGCTGGCAGACCGAGCAAAATCTCCGCGCCCCCGTCCTCCTCTGGATCGTCAAGAACCGCCACTCGAAGAAATTCGCCAAGCTCCTCAACGACCTCATCACGCCGCGCCTGCTGAGCTCCATCTTCTTCGCCATCGACTACGAGGCACTCCAGGCCGCCAGCGCCCGCCGCATTCCGCTCGGCGATATCCTATCCGAAGACACCGATCTGATCTCGGATCTCCTTTCGACCGCCGACCCTGAGACGGCTCGCGACCTCGCGAACACCCTCATGCTCAACCAAGGCTTCGAGGAACTCACCAAGAAGTCCCTGCTCGCCCGCTTCATTAAGCTTTTCCCGAAGATCCAATCCTTGGTCGCCAAGGATGCCGAGAGCAAAGAGGAACAGCTCCTCGTTTCCAAAGGTTCCTTCGAGCGCAAGCGCGAAGAATACGAGACCATCGTCTCCAAAAAAATCCCAGAAAACTCCAAGGCCATCGCCACCGCCCGCGAACACGGCGACCTCAAGGAGAACTCCGAATACAAGATGGCCAAACAGGATCAACAGGTCCTCATGGCCCAAAAGACGAACCTCGAGAAAGAGCTCGGTCGCGCCCGCGTAAGCAATTTCAAGGACGCCACGACCGAACAAGTCGGCGCCGGTACCATCGTCCAGGTCAAGGCCAGCGGCAAGATCACCACCTACACCATTCTCGGTGCTTGGGACGGCGATCCCGACAATAATATTATCTCCTATAAGACCGCCTTGGGCGCTGCACTCGTCGGCAAGAAAGTCGGCAACACCGTCAAGGTGAAGACCGGTTCCTCCGACGATGATTACACCGTCGTCAGCATCGCCCGCTACGCCGACCAGAATTAATCCTACGGAGCGCGCGACCGCCCTCGGTCGCTCCCCTTCGGCCTCAACCCGCTCTCCTCACCGAAGCGGGTTTTTCATTGCCGCCACGCGACCCGCCGCCCCACGGAGCGGCGCTTTCCCAACCGCCGACAGCTCCCTTCGTCTCGCCCGGCGGCTCATTCGCAGTTTCAATAGCGTCGCCCTCGGTGCCCAGCGCGACCACCGCGCCCTAAACCGTGTCGCACGCTCATAGCCTTGCCAGCCTTGGCGTCTGGCCACTGGTGAGACTGCTCCGGTCTTCTCCGACGCACGGCTTCCCATCCGTGTCCATCCGTGGCTAAAATTTCGGGCTCGTCTCCAAAATTGCATTTCTCTTCACCACGCCCCACCTTGTAACCGCGTGAACGCCTCTTGGGACATCCTCAAAACTCTCTCCGATCCTACCCGACTGCGTTTGCTCGCCCTCGTTTCTCGCGAGGAGCTCTCCGTCGCCGAACTCCAGGAAATCCTCGGCATGGGTCAGTCCCGCATCTCCTCGCAGCTCGCCTTGCTGCGGCAGGTCAATCTCGTCACCGATCGCCGCGAGGGCAAAAACGCCTACTACTCGCTCCGCACCAGCGTCGCCCAAAAAACGCTCGCGCTGCTCCGCGCCGCCATTGAATCCGTGGCCGAACTCCCCGTTGTCGGTGAGGACCGCGCTAACCTTGAGCGCATCCTCCAAAAACGCCGGCGCACGCAGGAACAGTATTTCAACCTTATCGCCGGGCGGCTCGGAAAAAACCACTGCCCCGGTCGCTCATGGGAAGCCATCGGTCACCTCGCCCTGCGCCTTACCCCCGAAATCGACATCGCCGACCTCGGTGCCGGCGAGGGGCTGATTTCCCAACTCCTCGCCCATCGCGCCCGCTCCGTCTGGTGTATCGACAATTCCCTTCGCATGGTCGAAGTCGGCACCGAACTCGCGAAGAAAAACGGTCTCCTCAATCTCACTTACCGGCTGGGCGATATCGAGACCGTCCCGCTCGCCGACAAGTCGGTCGACCTCGCGATTCTTAGTCAGGCCCTGCATCACGCTCAACATCCACAGACCGCGGTCAACGAGGCGTATCGCATTCTTCGCCCCGGCGGTCAGCTCCTCATTCTCGATCTCAACGAACACGCCTTCGAAAAAGCCCGTGAACTCTACGCGGACGTCTGGCTGGGCTTTAAGGAAAGCGCCCTGCATGCCTTTCTAAAAAAGGCCGGCTTCACCAAGGTGGAGGTCACGGCCGTAGCCAAAGAACCCACCGAACCACACTTCGAAACGCTGCTCGCGAGCGGCCTCAAACCGCTCCGCTAACGAACCTCACCACGCCCAGCGGTCCCGCATTTTGACTTCGCTAAACAGCCACCAAAGCACGAGCGTTCGTTAGCCAGCTCGGACGACCTCAAGACTGGGAAACCGCAACACCACACCGCCACCATGCCCGACGCAGAACCCCTCTTTCACCAGCTTGGCGCCTTCGACCCCGCCGAGGCCACCCGTCTCGTCGCCCTGCTCGAGGAACACCACGTGACCTTCGAAATCGATACCGATCAATCGGCTTTCTCCGGTTCCAACGATTTCTCCGGTCTCCAATTCGGCGTGAATCCCGAGGGCGCCAAGATCCTGATCTTCGTCCCCGAGCCCGAGCTCCCCCTCGCACAGGAACTCTTGGGCCGGCTCGCCTAAAGCCCAAGCTCGCCCGCACTCGATTCCTTACGCTTCTCTGCGTCCCGATGGTCAGCCCTTTCGCGATCGGCGCGACATCCGGCGACTAGCTAGCGGCGATGAAAATCCTCCGCGAGAGCCTGAAAGAATTGCCGATCACACCGGTCCTCGGAGTAACCGGGGCCGGTGGTCCCCGACCACCCCTTTCGCCGCGACCCGCTGCGCTGCGCTCACGCTTACTTTAATTTGCGTTCAAGATGAGCTTAACTGGCTTGGAGGCAGAGCCTACTTGCACGCGATCCTAACGTCCTGAATCGCCTGCCAGCAGGCTCCGAAAAAAGCACGTCTTTTGCTCATCTCGAACGCAACGTGGCATTACTTCGCCGCCGCAGGCGCAGCAGGGCCGGTCGATGTTCCCGCCGCCTTGGCATCGAGCGTCTTCATCGCCGCCTCCCGCACCGCCGTGATCGACGCATTGTTCTGCGGCACCTCAATCATGGTCGAAAACCGCGTATCCATCGCCGCATAGCTCGACGCCACGGCCGACAGTAACGGCAGCGCGGTCTCAATCCGGCCGACCAACCCGTAGACCGCAACGCGCACGTTCCAAATTTCAGGCTCGCGTGAGCGATCCATTGCGCGGGCCTTATCCGGGCGCGCCGAAAGCTCCAGATACGTCTCCCGCGAGCCAGGATCGATGCGGGACCCAGCCTCCTGACCGCAACTCACTTCGATGATGATATCCGGCGGCGCGATCGCCGGAGCCTCGAACATCCCGACGTGCGCCAACGCCGCTCCCACGCAGGCGAACATCACGCCGGTATTCACCTGCCCCTGAGCCAAACTTGATTTTCTCGCCACCAGCCGAAACGACTGACCAGCCGGCGGAGCAACCCCCGCAGCGCAAATCGCATCCACCGAAACCCGGTGCTTCGGCACTAAAAAATTACCGCAGCCCGCCTGCAGGAAGGCCGCCCACGCGACCGCCGCCCAGACCCATGACCGCGAGTGAAAATTGCATCCAGTAGTCTTCATGCCCGTTTCGCCCATTGTAGATAGTCGGCTCCGCTCGATTCGCAACGAGAGACCCATAACAAAAAAGTTACCGCTTCAGGAAATTTCCTCTCCGTCATTTGGCCTCGCAACCCGGTCACTCGACCTTCACCCGCGCGCGATAGAACGCGTCGCAGCGAGCGTAGATCTCCTTCGGCGACGCCAACGTCAGCGCCTCCGCCGCCAACGCCCGCGCATCCGCCATCGTCATCGCTCGCACCATATACTTCACCGAGGGCAGCCAAGCGGGCGACATGCTGAGCGCGTCGACTCCCAGGCCGAGCAGCAACGGAGCAAACACCGGGTCGCCCGCCATCTCACCGCACACACTCACCGTCACCCCGCGCTTGTGCGCTTCGTCCACAATGTGTTTCATCGTGCGCACCACCGCCGGATGGGTCGGTTCATACAGATGGGCGATCCGCTCGTTTACCCGGTCGATTGCGAGCAGGTATTGAATCAGATCGTTCGTGCCGACGCTGAAGAAAACACATTCCTTCGCCAAAATATCCGCCGTCATCGCCGCACTCGGAATCTCGATCATGGCGCCGACCTGCAGTTTGGCATCGAACGCGATGTCGCGCGATTTTAGCTCGGCCATGCATTCCGTCAGCACCGCGTTGGCGCGTACCATTTCCTCACTCCCGCTAATCATCGGATACATGATGCGCACGTTGCCGCACGCGCTCGCCCGCAAAATCGCCCGCAGTTGGTCTTTAAAGATTTCCAGATTCTCTAGGCAGAACCGAATCGCCCGAAAGCCCATGAACGGATTGTTTTCCTTGGGAAACAAATCCGGATTGCCCTCCATCGGTTTATCTCCGCCCAAATCCAGCGTCCGGATGACCACCGGCTGCGGTGCAATGGCCTGCGCCACCGCCCGGTAGGCGAGAAACTGTTCCTGCTCGGTCGGAATCCGGGCCGAATTAAGGAAGAGATACTCCGTACGATAGAGCCCCACTCCCTCCGCCGCATACGCCTTCACCTGGGCCACCTCTTCGACCTTCTCGATGTTGGCCATCAGTGAAACGGCGACACCATCGAGCGTCACCGCCAACTCGCGATTCGCCTCCATCAAGCGCGCTTCGAATGACTTCTTTTTCTCCTGAATTTTTCCGTAACGAAAAAGCGTGGTCTCCGACGGGTTGAGGATCACCACGCCGTCATAACCGTCGACAATTGCCCAATCACCATTGTGGGCGCGCTTGGTCAGATTGCGCACCCCGACGACCGCCGGCATTTTCATCGAGCGCGCCACGATCACGGCGTGACTCGTCTTGCTGCCCGAATCCGTCACCAACGCGATGGCTGCACTCCGATCAATACTCGCCGAATCCGACGGGGAAACGTCATTCGCGACCACGATCCGCTTGTCCGCCAGACGGCTCAAAGAGTTCTCCGCCTGACCGAGTAAATTCTGCAACACGCGCTGCGCCACATCGCGGATGTCACTCGCCCGCTCGCGCAGGTATTCATCCTCAAACTTGGCGAAAGCCTGGATGTAGCGCTGCGAGACTTGATTGAAACACGTCTCAATATTCTGCCGCGTGCTCTCGAATACGCGGATGGTCTCACCGATCAGCGCCGGATCTTCGAGCGCCATCAAATGCGCGTCAAAAATCAGGGCCTCCTGAGCGCCGAGGTTCTTCTCCACCTCGCCCTGAATCTTGGCAATCTGCTGCCGCGTCGACACCAACGCCCGGTCAAACCGCGACACCTCCTCCAGGCGCCTCTCCGGCTCAACTTCGTAACTGGGCACTTCGACATCACTCTGGATGTAAACAAAGATCTGCCCATACGCGATGCCCTGCGAGGCGGCGATGCCTTGCACGGTAAGTTCGGTTTTTTCAGGCGGGGGCATCAAGAATTTCGCGCCAATCGCAAGCGTGCACGCTGCGTTCGACTCTCTACGATAACGCGCTCTGCGCTTGATGGGTCAACGCGGGATTTACGCAATCCGCGTTTCCATGACAAAAGCGGTCTCGCCCCACGCCTCCTGAATGGCCGCCGTCATCGCCGCCACCGGAGCATCGTCCGCCAACAAGGCAAAGCACGCACTCCCGCTGCCACTCATCTGGGCCGCCACCCCAAACCGCGCACGCAGCAACGCCAGCAAGGTCGGCAACGCGATGAATTTTGCACCGACCACGTCAGCCATGTTGTTGCTCAAAAGTTCTTCCGCCCGCGCCCCGGGAGTGTTCATCCACGCAGCCAGCCTCGTCTCCGCTTGCGTCGCAGAAAGGTAACTCGTCGGCGTCGCCACCATGCGACCAAAGGCCCACGGAGTCGAAATCCCGAAATCCGGCTTGAAGAGCAACACCCGCCGGCCGTGCAAACGGGCCGCCACCTCAGTCGCCAATCGTTCCACGCGCTCCCCGCGCCCACGCATCACCACGGGAGCGCACGCCAAAAAAAGCGGGCAGTCCGAACCGAGCGCGGCCGCGACTTCCGCCAATCGTTCTAACGAGAGCAGTCCACCGGCCAGCTCATTCAACGCCTTCAACGCCGCCACCGCATCACTACTCCCCCCGCCCAATCCCGCCCCCATCGGAATGCGTTTCTCCAGAAAAAATTTCGCCCCGCCCGTCCATCCCGTCGCCTCCACAAAAGCCCGCGCCGCCTTCCACACGAGGTTTGTCTCGTCCACCGGCACCGCCGCATCGTCGCACTCCAGCTCGAATCGAGCCACCCCTCCTCCACCGACCTGGGCCTCCACCCGCAGGGTGTCGCCAAACTCCACCGGCGCGACGACCGACACCAGATCGTGATATCCGTCCGCCCGCCGCCCCGTGATCGCGAGGAAGAGGTTCACCTTAGCCGGCGCAAAAATCGATAGCGTGCTCATTGCCCTCTTGTCATTGCGAGGAGCCCGCCGACGAAGCAATCCCTCTGATCAGATCTCCCCGCCCGCCTCGTGACATCCCCATTTTGGTTTTTGATTACTGTCCAAGAGTGTTCCTTAATGGTTTCAAATTCTTATGCCCTGCGACCTGATTCTCGCCCTCGACGTCCCCACGCGCGAAACCGCCGCGCCCCTGCTGCGCCAACTCCGCGGCTCGGTGCGCTGGGTGAAGATCGGCCTCCAAATGTTCACTGCCTACGGTCCCGACTACGTGCGCGCCGTCGCCGATGAGGGCTTCAACATTTTCCTCGATCTCAAGCTCCACGACATCCCCCACACCGTCGCCAAAGCGGTCGAGTCGCTCGCTCCGCTCCCGATCGGCATGCTCACGCTACACACCGCTGGCGGACGCGAGATGATGGCCGCCGCCCGCGCCGCGCAGCTACAAACGAAACCCGAGCTCCTTCTCCTCGGCGTTACCGTCCTCACCTCAATGGACGGGGCTGGCCTAGCCGAGCTCGGCGTCTCCGTCGCTCCCGACGCCCAAGTCTCCCGCCTCGGGGCCCTCGCCGCCTCCGCCGGCCTCCGTGGCCTCGTCTGCTCCCCGCTCGAAGTTCCCCTGCTCCGCGCCCAACTCCCGCCGGACCTTGCGCTCGTCACGCCCGGCATCCGCCCCGCGGGTGAATCCGGCGGCGACGATCAAAAACGCGTCATGACTCCCGCCGAAGCCGCCCGCGCCGGCTCCACCTACATCGTCGTAGGTCGCCCCATTCTTAAAGCCAAAGACCCCGCCGCCGCCGCCCGCGCCATTCTCGCCGAGCTCGTCATCTCGTAAGCGCCCGGCCCTCCTCCCCCCAGTTTTCAACGCTCCACCCCACGCACCATGTCCCGTACCGCCGCCATCTTCCTCGCCGCCGGCAGCGGCTCCCGCATGGCGGGTGCCGTCGTCGACAAAGTCCTCGTCCCCCTCGCCGGACGTCCAGTCTTTGCACATTCCGCGGCCGCCTTCATGCAGAGCGGTATCGCTGACCTCTACGTCATCGTTTACCGCGACCAACGCCAGATGATGGAGCTTTCCGCCTACGCACCCACTCCCTCCGTGCTCGTTCACGGAGGACGCGAGCGACAAGACTCGGTCATGAACGCCCTCGCGGCGCTTCCGGCCGACATCGCGCATGTCTTCATCCACGACTGCGCCCGCCCCCTCGTACGCCCCGAACAACTCGTCGCACTCCACAAGATCGTCCGCCGCGAACACGCTGTCGTTCTGGCCCACCGCGTCACGGACACCATCAAGGAACACCGCGACGACGCCCGCCTCCGCACCCTCGACCGCTCGCGCCTCTGGGCCATGGAGACACCTCAGGTCTTTGCCCGCGACCTCATCTGTCGCGCCTACACCCGCGTCCAAACCCGCGGCCTCCATATCACCGACGATGCCCAGGCCGTCGAGCAGCTCGCCCACCCCGTCGCTCTCCTCGAAAACTATTTCCCGAATCCGAAACTCACGACCCCCGCCGATTTTCTCTACCTCGAGTTCCTCCTCGCGAAGCCCCCGGCTTAAGCTCACCCGCTCATGGCTTCTTTCCGCATCGGCCACGGCTACGACATCCACCGCCTCGTCCCCGACCGCCCCATGATCCTCGGCGGCGTACGCTTCGCCACCGACTACGGCCTCGAGGGCCACAGCGACGCAGATTGCCTGACGCACGCCATCTGCGATGCACTCCTCGGTGCCGCCGGCCTCCCGGACATCGGTCATTTTTTTCCCAATACAGATCCCGCCTACAAAAACATCGACTCCCAGGTGCTCCTTCAACGCGTCGTCGCCGAGATCACCAAGCTCGGGTTCAGCATTGCCAACATCGACGCCTCCGTCATCGCCGAGAAACCGAAGATTTACCCACACCTTGCCGCGATGAAAGCCGCCCTCGCCCGGTCCACCGGACTTCTCCCCGACGAGATTGGTCTCAAAGCCACCACCAACGAGGGCGTCGACGACATCGGCCGCGGCCTCGCCATCGCCGCCCACGCCGTCGCCCTCCTCTCCCGTTCATGACGCCTCCAACCGTATCGCGCCGCCTCGCTTTCGTCGTCGCCCTGCTTCTACCGCTCCTACCTTCCTGCGCCAAACGCGAATCCACCGTGGATCGCGCCAACCGTGAAAGCGTCCTCCACTTCAGCATCGGCTCCGAACCCTCCGATCTCGACCCGCAGACCGTCACCGGCACCGGCGACTCGAAGATCATCCAGTCCCTCTTCGATCCGCTGATCAGTTACGAGCCCGGCACGCTCGCCCCAGTTCCCGCCCTCGCCGAACGTTGGGAAATCTCCGCCGACGGCCTCACCTACACTTTTCACCTTCGAGCCGACGCGAAATGGTCCAACGGCGACCCCCTCACAGCCCAGGACTGCGTGGAATCCTGGCGCCGCATCCTCACGCCCTCACTCGCGGCCGACTACGCTTACTTCCTCTACATTTTGCGCGGCGCCGAGGCGTTCAACAAAGGCCAGACGACCGATTTTTCAACCGTCGGCGCGACCGCGCGCGACGCCCGCACCCTCGTCGCGACCCTGACCCACCCCGCCCCCTACTT
>Ga0209550_10000573_pt1 | contig 34960 bp, 32 predicted proteins | sample LauGreSuBDMM15SN_2_FD_187567 | JGI IMG/M metagenome (GOLD analysis project Ga0209550, IMG submission 187567) | Freshwater lake microbial communities from Lake Michigan, USA - Su13.BD.MM15.SN (SPAdes) (version 5) | ecosystem: Environmental > Aquatic > Freshwater > Lake | place: Lake Michigan... | reverse complement strand
TATTTATATTTTATTTTATATGAATAAAATATAACAATGGAAACTGTGGGTGACTCATGAAGAATGTATATTATTAGTCGTTTATTGATTTCTTTTACACCTTTTGTTTTTTAAAACGTCTTTTATTTTATCTAGTTTATTTGGTTTATGTATATATTTTGTACCTTCTTTGCCACACATATCATCCGCAATCCTCGCAGTAGAACAATACATAAAATCAGTCTTTCCCGTTACAAAGAAATCAATATTGTCTTCATCTTGATCTTTTGGAAATAAAGTACAGGTACCATATTTATTACCTAAAAAACTGTGCTTAAAAAACTTACAATTCACACACAGTTTTGGCGTTATTTCGTTCAACGAACGGGCGGCCATAATAAAAGAACAAATAAAAACAAAAATACTTTTCATATTATTATTATAATAAAATATATTTAAGTCGATTTAAATTAGATAAAAAGAGTAAAATAGTGTTCTTGTATTTCTTTAAAAGAGAGAAACGAGTCAAATATTAAGTGTAAAACTGAACAAAATAGCTTAAATAGTAATCAGTGATGTATCTAATGAAGTATATTTTACTTTTTATGTTATTGACAGAAATAGTTTCTTTGAATCCAGTAAACAAACCGAATCTTTGTGTCAATTGTAAGTTTTTTACAAAAGAATTTTTATCTATGAACAGATTCGGTAAATGTGCTGTATTTCCAAAAGAAGATCAAGAAGATGATAATAGGTATCTTTTAGTGGATGGGACCAAACCAAATAATAAACAGGAATATAACTTTTGTTCTATCGCAAGGCACTATGAACGAATGTGTGGACAAGAAGGCAAATTTTATGAAGAAAAATAAAATAATTGTTTTAAAAAAAATATTTTGTTTAAAACAATTAAGATTTAAGGTATAATACTAAATATAGGACGGGGGAGGTCCGATAGGTGATCTAGATCTAGGACGTTCTGGACGTAGTCGTTTTAGTGCCGGGTATCGCGCTTCCTTTTTCTTGTCCGTATCCTCATACGACGGATAGGAATGTTTTTCGAATGGTGGCAAAATGACCGAATCGTTCATCGGTATGTATTCATTTATCCAGGACTTGGGCATCGACGAATGAGTGCGTCTAACTCTTTTTCGAAACAGATATCCCATTTCTCCGTTGACAGGGTTCTGACAAAACATCATCTGACTTCCACCCCACATCTGTACGTCGGCGACTGTATTGTAATCCTTTTTGTACAACCAAATACCACACATGGAAATACGGGGTATCGCTTTTACCATCTTGTGTCTGTCATCGAATACCATCTTCGTCATAAGCTTTCCTTTTCGCACCGAATGCGACCCTACATACTCGGATAAAATTTCCCACTGCAAATCCCTAGGCAACGCCTTAAACAGTTGATCCATACTCATCGGCATTGTATTGATTTTAAGTTATAGATGATTTAAAAAAAAGAATTCAATTTTATTATTATGTTCTTTATTTGTTTCTAAGAGAGAAATATATTTATAGCCCTATATTATATACTTATACTTATGTGTTGGAATGAAAGTGTTTCATTAAATACTTTTTTGTTCACTTCTTTTGTTTTATTACTAATTGCTTACAACAATTTTTTTACAAAATACAAAATCCCGGAATTTAATAATAAATGGATGTATTTTTTTGTCGTATCTTTTACCACGATGCAATTATTAGAATTTTTTATTTGGAGAAACCTTGACAACAAAAAATACAATAGTCGATTTTCGCTTCTTGCGTTCATATTAGTACATATTCAACCCGCGGCAAGTATTATGCTTTTAACAAACATCCCGTTACGCAATTTAGTATTAACTGCTTATTTACTAATCGCAGTTCCACATTTAATATATAGTTGTTTTACTACCAAAATTATCGCAACAAGGGGGGAAGGTGGTCATTTAAGTTGGAACTTTAACTACAATTATTTAAAAGAAGCTGTATGGGCGTTTTTCTTTTCATTTAGTTTTATTTATGAACGAAAACTGGATTTAATCATATTTGGTTCGATTACTCTATCTATCGCTTTTGTAAATTATTATAGAAACCATAATGTAGTAGGAAGTATGTGGTGTTGGTCCGTAAATTCATTGATGATTTATTATGCTACTTACTTATTAATGTATTTGCCATTTTTAGAAAAAATGAGTATTTGTTAACAACCATAAATTTCCTATTATGAACTTTCCGTTGTTTGAATAGTTGTTCCGGGTTCATCGTCATTTTGCCATTCATAAATGCACGTAGGGTCACCCTGGGATGCTTCTGGATGCCAACGGTCCTCCATATAGTGGTAAAATGTTCCGTTGTCTTTCGCAATGAAAATAAGCCTCTTTCCCGTTCCTTCCACGTCTATATGAACGAACGTGCGTGTAGCCGCCTTGAAAAGCTTTATACGTCTACTTGAAAACAATAATTCAAAGGTTGCTCTCTTTTCATCGATACTAGACATTATATAATACTATATGTACGACCTCTTATATTATTTTTAAATTAATCTGTTTCATAGGCAGTCTGTGTAATGTTAAGAAATTTGATACGCCTGGATTTATCACCAGAATCTATTATTTTATCCATCATTTCCTTTAGAATAATGTTTCCGACAGATTTAACCCCTCCTTTTTTAAAACAATAATCAAAAAACAGATTTCTTTGAATCCATTTATTGTCATTTTCACCGTCATCTTCATATTCATCTATTAAAGGGACTTTGTTTTCCAAATGTAAATCTTTTATCACATTATTCATATCTTTTATAGTAAAACTTCCTTGTTGCATAAGTGTAGCCCAGTTATCAATACTTATGTAATGTTTTTTATTGATATCTAATCCAAACAGTTTTATCCAGTATTCATTTAATTGGATATATGTTATACAATAAATACACATTTATTAGTATTTATTGAAAAATGTCTTTAGATTCTTGTTATGTCGTCTTATTTAATCCTTTTCATATTTTAAATAAGATGCTTTTTTAAAAAACTTTTTCCACTCGAAATACTTTGTTGTAAAACGCCCATAAAAGGATACCAATAATTGCTTTTGCAATAACATCTAACCCATTATAGCATATATTTTTAGTCACATCATCAAAGAAATATACGACACCATACATTCCCCAAATTGCTATATATGAGAAAAACAATGCATAACTTCCGAAATGATATTTAGGTTTAACATAACGAATAAAAATGAAGCCAAACATTATAGCAAAACATACAAATCCAAGTATATTTGCAGTCGTGCGCTCCATCATTTGTGTCTCCCCTAAATATCCAAACCCGAGCATTCCATAGTTTGCAGCGAACACAAAGAGATAGGCAAAAATACCTATGGATGCTTGTTTATCCGTATTAAATACAAGAGCGGTTAGCAATACCAGTAACATAAGAGGGGTCGTTATACTCCAATCCATATAACGCAAATGAGTTATTTTCTTATAATCAATAGGCTTTTCTAGATCACCTACCATGGCAACAAAAACACCATAGAAAAAGGAGGCAATGACGGATATACACGTTTCCAAATTCATCATATTTCTTATTTTCACTTCAGGTGTTCTTAATGCTTCGACCACGGTAATAACCGACGTTGTAACCAAAAGCACATAGGACATATAAAAACTGGCATTTATGATATCATACGACTCGCGCATTATATGACTTATATATATTACATAAATACTATAAATGAAAATAGAGAGATAAAATTATATTATGCATACGACACTATATGAATCCTTCGTTACGGAATATGCTGCTATACCGCGTTATTAGTCCGCACGGTATTACAGATCTAATTCACTCACAGCAAACAAAAGATATGGCTCCTCTTTTTCACGCATATGGAGTTTCCTTTGGTTTACATCAGATACTTCCTAAAGTCGTACTCCCTTTTTTGTTTTTTATGTCTTCTATCATCCATTTTAGACACGATTTTAATATATTGTCGGCAGAGTGGAAAAGATATATTTGTAGTGTATCCCTCCTAGGTATGTTTTGGAAAGCTCCACCCGATTTCTTTTTTTGTTATATGACCCTCATTCACGTTCCACAACATTATTTACGGTGTTGGCCTTTTATTCAATCTTCGCCTTTCTATACATTGGCTTTTTTATATTCATTGGGTTCTATTATGGAATCGAATCCCGCCTTATTAACACAATATCCGGTTGTTTTTCAAAGTATTGTCGTTGGCCACGTTTTATATCAAGAATATACTAATATCTCTTCTGGTCTTTTGTCCTTAAGGAAAACATTTTGACTCTCCCATTAAAGTTTATTTTCTACGTCTAGTTTGACGCCTTGAACGAGATCTAGGTCTAGACTTAGATCTAGTTCTTTTAAGAGCCTTTGATCTAGTTTTTGAACGTCTTCCCCCAAATACTTTGTCCCCAAATACTTTTTCTTTTACGACTTTTCCATCGGGTCCCACCTTAGCCCCCATCCTACGGAATACCCCTTTGTCTTCTTCGGTGAGTTCTGCTCCCTCCTTTAAAGCCTGATTTAGCTGAGCCATTGCATTTTCCTGTCTTATGTCTTTCATCTTTCTATCGTATTTCTCTTTCTCCCTCGCCGCCACCGCTTCTTTTGAGAATGGGTTCAATCCTCCTGCTATTTGTTTGTTATCTGGTATGCTTGGGCGGTCTCTTACATTCACGCCGTATCGTAACCACCAATAGTATGCCTTCTCCTCATCTGTATAGATTGCTTTTTTGGCATAAGGTATGGTGGCCCACAACTCACGGTTTCTTTTTCGAGACTCCGGACCGAACTCATTCCGAGCAGCCGCTGCTATCTCTTCTTGCTTCCTATCGAAGTCCCTTTGTATTTTCCACTCCATATCTGCGCTCTCCTTCTCCCTCGCCTTCCATTCCGGATCACTTGCTGATTTATTCGGTCTCCGAATCATTGCCGCCATTTTATATATATACAACGAAAAATTTATTCAATTAATTAAAACAATGCCATTCAAATGATATTTGACTTAAAGATTAAATCTATTGATTAATATATTTGATGCTCCTTATAGCAATCATATTGTGTCTACATAGTTTAATGATTTTGCGAATGCAAGACATTTTCTCTCGCGATTAAACATTTTGTTTATTTTTCTGAAAGAAGATGATATGAAACCTATGGTCTCGTTTTTCGTGGTTTGCGTACTTTGGGCGTTGGTTTTCGTTTTGTTGTTTGTCTACCCTTGGATTTAGTCCGTTTTCGCCTTGTTTTTTTATACTTACTCGTTTTTAGCATTTTTTGTTTTCGTCTTGTTTTTTTATGACGGCCTCCGGTTGTTGTCGCCGCGGGTGATATAAAGGTTGTTGGAAATATTGTGGTTAACAATTCGTTTATATCTGTGATGGGTTGAGACTGGTCGAGTCTGGTTTGTAATTCCTGCGTTAGAGATCCTAACTTCTCGATCAGACGATCATATAGGTCTATTGTATAAATTTTCATATGAGCTTCATTTGTACTGTTAATGATATTTTGTGTGTGGCGGTTCTTAACGCGATTAGCAAAAACTATAAATTTATCGAACAAATATTGATCATTAACTTTGTCATTTCTTACCATAATACTTTCAGTAATGGAAGAACTTGTTGTAACATCGTCAATTACTATATTTGAATCATAAGAGAAGTTGTCTTTTAGGTCGTCAATGTCTTCATTTTTTGTTTCAACACTTCTATTATTGATAGCCACACTTTTAATGATATTCACAAGTCTTGATACCTCGACTACATATCCGTAAACAAATATGTATTGTTTGGTTGGGTCTAATATGTTTTCTAAAGCAAGGTTGACAATCTCAAAATTACTAGTATTTAACAAAAATACGTCTTCAATATAATTATCAGGCAAATTAAGTAAATTAGGTCTTATTTTTGGATAATTAGCTTTCCGATTAGCAAGCCACTCTTCAATCATCCCACCTTTTCTGTATGGGCTGGTAGTACCTCGGGTTATAGTATTATTATTGAATATATCATCTAGTATTGGATGAGGGTCATCCTCCCTCTTCCTCTTATCACCCCCTTCCAATACTTGAGATTCAGTATCTTCTATGGTTGCTGTTGCAGAATTATATTCTAAAATAGTTTGTAAAACAGTGTAAATAAATAGTGGCTGATGAACGAACGCGTCTGCTTCTAAATGTTCGTAAGATAATGGACTATTTAAGGTTTTGATATACTTAGTTCCTTGAATTTCGATTACACCTTTGGTAGCCTCAAGTAATAGTTTTATATTTTCTAACAGATCCGTGTCTTTTGTTTTGTCATCTTTAATTGTCTCGTCTAAATAGGTTATTATTTCCGTTAATTTGTCAATTACGTCATCAAACATTTGTGAACCTTTTTCTGTATTCGAAGTGTTTTGTATCGTACTTTTATCAGTACTCAGACTATTGATCGGAGATGGAGGTATAGCACCTCCAATCATAGGAGGATTTACATATCCTCTGGCCGTCTGAGATACAAATATATCCTTATATTCTGACGGTATAAAATCAAATGCTAAACTTAATGTCTGTTTCAGTTCTTCTTTACAGGTTTCCGCTATGTTTTGAAATAATGAAATTATTTGGTTTTTAAACCCGTTTTGTATGGGTGGTGAGCCACTTAAATTTTCATAAATTTGAATAATAACCGTAATACCCAATTCGATTCCCAAAGGTGATTGACCTCGTAAACAGGTGAACAATTTCCGGATACGCTGTTCTTTAACTGTTCCTTTAAAAGGATCACAATTATCTATGATTTTGCTTACATCTCCTATTTTTATTTTTTTAGGTGTATTTATAAGTATGTTTGTACTTCCAGACACCTGTGAAAACGCAGCGGTTACCGATGCATATGCCAAAATCATATTGTTGTAGTTACGATAAGCGTTGGAAATTTCAGTTAATTGAGTTAAATCGGTAATACTGTCAATACCCGCTGCAGCACTGCTTTTTGATCTACTGTATTCGACAATAATATCATCTCTTGTAGCGTTAAGCTTGTCATTTGTTTTTAGTGTATCATTATATATTTTAACAAAAGGTCCTAACTTATACCAAAAGTTTAAATAAACACCGTAATTGATATCCGATTGTGATGAGGTTCGTATATAGTCGTTTATATTGTTACCTATCCTGGTAGCAAGCGGTTTAGCAGCGGCGGCGCCCTCAATAGCAATAGTAGCAGCGGTAGCAGCAGCAGCAGAGTCGCTCGCGGCATCCCCAATAGCAGTAGTAGCCGCAGTAGTAGCGTCCTCCGTATTCATGGACTCAAATGGGTCTTTTATACTTTTCCGCAATTGTTCTAATTTTACATCTTCCGTTTCAAATTCAGATTTGAGTTTCATACTAATAAATATCATAGCATAATCTTGAGTATTATAAATTACAATTGGGACCCCATATTCAATCGCGGCCGCTGCCGCAACTTGGTCAAAAGTTAAAAACGCCTGTATACCGTTACTTTCCCTTTTAATAAGTTTTACATTATCAGTCTCGGATTGGGGTTCAAACTCATAAAAATGTAGTTTGGGTCGTAATGTTTGAATTGCTATACCACTATCCCCGAATTTTTTGGTCATTATTTTTAATGGACTACTACCGGTGATAACATTATACTCCTCAAACTTGTATATATTGCTTGCTATATCTATCATATCTTTCCTAGCACTATATTTTATACAAGAAGAAATCAACGGTAAATCAAATAAGCTCGAGGCCTTTTGTGAGTTATGTTTTGTTACAAGATATAGATCCGGATATTGAACAAGCCGCGCATCAATATTTCCACTAGCATCTAGAACAGGAACTTCCACGATAAGATTTACCGCGGCGGACTCGATCATTTTTTCGGCGGCTTTTTTTGTAACGACACCGGCTGTAGCATTGTCGGCTGTAGCATTGTCGGCTGTAGCACTGTCGGCTGTAGCATTGTCGGCTGTAGCACTGTCGGCTGTAGCATTGTCGATTTTAGTAGTATTATCACCAAATAATGTACACTTATACTTTGTGTAAATTAATTGTTCGGCACAAGTTATAGGGTCATTTGGTATATAAGCTGGATAATTTACTACGATTTCATCTGGAAAAGAACAATCGAATAACCCATAACGCGACTTACCTGGTGTATCTTGATACCCACATCTTTCACCTGCGCCCGAAAAATAAGATAGACTTGGTCCAGGATCATATATTCCCGACGAAGTTTGTACATTATAAATATATTGATCTCTGGCTGCTACCCGTTTTGCCTGACTCTCTTCATTCTCTCCGTTCTCTCCATTCTCTAGTCCCCGACCCCACTTTCTTATATCGTCTGCCCAACACCCATAAGCAACATCGCGTAAAATGTATATATTTTGAGTTATTCCATTAGTATAAAAACACTTTTGTACTCTTGAATGATTATCCTTATTTTTAGTTAACACAACCCTAGAAATTGCATATTTTTCTCTAATACGTTCATTAAAGATACCTTGCCAGTCGGCATCCTGCATGTACAAAGTGTCGTTAGGACCCTTTTTCCAGTTTGTATTGAGCGACTGTGCCTCGTTCATATCGCGAGGGTCCTTAGTCAACACATAAGTTAAATATTTCTCCTCGGAATGGTAGCGAGCATCGCCCGTACACCCTGGGGGGCCTGGGGGGGTATAGGCGATAACAGCATTACGTATTCTGTTTGGAAACAGTGTAGTATTTAATATATCATTATGATCATGCCAACCTTCCATTAAAGCAATTTCGCATAATTTAGCACTCAATTGTGTTTGATCGGTCGGATCAATTAAATTATAAGATAACGGGGGATATGCATATTTGTTTAATGAAGCCGTATATGTATTTACATCATCCATTATACTATATTACTAAATTATAAATATTTTATACCTTAATACTTATACTTTGTCTATTTTATTGATTACTTTTAATAATATAAAGACACCTTTGATGTATATCTAATGGATAGAGTAGAACAAATGAAGCAAATTCAAAAGGAAGCATTAGAATTATTTACAAAAAAAAATATTGATTATGGCGACGCATTTGCCAACTATGGAATCGTCGGCGTTTTAATGCGAATGGAAGATAAATTACACCGTTATATGTCAATAACCCAAAACGGTGTAAATCTAATAAAGGATGAAGGTCTTAAAGATACCCTAATGGATTTACACAATTATGCAGCAATGGCACTAATGTTATTAGATGAATAACCCGACTCAATAAATCTTTGATTTTATTAAAATTAAATATTTATATATTATATGAAGACCTGCAAAAATAAAACATCCCGAAATAAATCATTACAAATATATACCATACGATCTATTGATAAAGATATTAAAGCTTTAATAGATATTCACGCGGTCAGACATAATATACATTATTTAAAACAGTCGGCAGGTACTGATATAATGCCTGTTTTAAAAGCGGATGCTTATGGGCACGGATTGGTGGAAATGGCACGACATATTCGATCAATCGGTGTTAAATATATAGGTGTCGCAACTCTAGGGGAGGCGATCTTATTAAGAGATAGCGGTGATAAAGGTCGTATTTTGGCTTGGTTATATGATATGGACGGTCCAGAATTATCTGATGCGTTCAACAAGGATATTGATATCGCTATTTTTAATGAACAAACAATACCCAAATTTATTCGGTTGATTCCAAAACACACAAAAATCAGGGTCACCATGTTTATTGATACTGGTATTAATCGTGCCGGTATTAATTATGATAAGGCGTTAGAGGCTTTCGTTGAAGTTAAAAAGTGTAAACAAATACAAATCGAAGGAATGATGTCTCATTTAGTTTGTTCTGAAATTAAAAATAGTCCTATTGTGAAGGAACAATTACGCAAATTTAGAGACTTAAGAACTAGATTGGCCGAAATTGACATTATACCACCCCTAGTTCATATTGCAAATACCGGGGGATGTTTAAACTATGATGTATCTGATTTTACACTCTCTCGTTCGGGTTCTGGTATTTATGGTATTTCACCAAATAATAAACCCAATCAGCATTTAAAGTTAGCAATGACGGTTACCTCAAACATTATTCAATTGAAATATATTAACAAGGGGGAAGGCATTGGTTATAATTGGACATATATTACACCTCGGAAAATGAGAGTAGCCGTTTTGCCCATAGGGTATGCTGACATTATACCTAGAACCGCTTCAGGCAAATTATATGTTTTTATCAATGGAACCAAACGGAAGGTATTGGGATTAATAAGTATGGACCAAATCGTGGTAGAAGCCAAAGAGATAGATAAAATGAACGATCGTGTTTTTATTTTTGGTAACGGTAAAAACTGCCCCCAAACTATATATGAAGTCGCTAACAAGGGTGGAACAATGCCCTTAGAAATTGTATGTCGGGTTGGTTATAGAGTGAATAGAATATATATTAAAACATAAAATCAACGCGCCGAGGGTAATCTACCTTCTCTCTTGCCATAGTTAACATAATGTAAAATCACCTGGTTGTCCGTAAAATGTTTTATATCAGGATATTTGTTTCTATAAAAACGAATATTTAACTCTCGATATAAGCCTTTGTTTACTTTATTAATATTTTTTATTTTTTTTTGTGGTGGTAGTTTTATACGAGGGATTTTAATAGGATTTTTGTTATAAAGAGTGTTGTCTTCCATAATAAGCTTCGGTGGTTCCAAAATATCCTTTTTTAAAGTCATGCGTAAATGAACGATTAGTCCAGAAAAACTTGAATACCCTGACCCCATAAAATGCTCCGAAAACACACACATAAACAAGTCAATTACAGCATCCAATAATTCGGTATTTCGCGGACCGGCAATTACATTATGATAGTCAAATTTAACCAAGTCCGAATACCGGCTTCGAAAGGAATCATACGTTTCTTTATTGTCAGCTGCAATATACAGATTTTTACCCATTTTGTTTGTATCTATAAAATGAATGAATTCCTCGTCTGTAGTAAAATTATTATTCTTTAGTGCCAACGTAATATGGTCTGTTCTTCTTATATGTACCGAAATATAATTGTTACCTAATCTATTTCTGCGCTCATTTATTATATCTTTAACATTTGGACGCAGGTTTAATTTGTCGTATCTAGGGGTAAAATCCGGATGTTCTGTAAATGTCTCACGATCAATTTTATAATTACGTTGATTATTTCTAATAAATACTATATTTTCTACCGGTTCAAAGTAATCTAAAAAAAATCCATTACATTTCTTGGTCACTTCCCATATTACCACTAACTTTTGACCGACTGAATTTGCATATTGATTACACGAAAATACGCATCGCAAATAATTACACAACCCTCCTCTAGGCTTTATCACAAACATATATATTCATTATACAATATAAATATTCCATAATTTTTGAATATCTACTTTTCAAAGAGCGCCTTTTTCGGAAAATATTTATTAAAAAACGCCACCATTACATTAGGTAACATAGCTCTTCTGCTTTTGTCCGTTTCTGTATCATTTATACAAAAAAACAAAGGCCTTAATTTCTCAATATTTTCAAGCTTTTCTTTCAAATGAACGCCATAGGTTGACACGTAATACGCGCGATAATTTTCGTTACTTAGAACCACCTTCCCTTTTGAATAAGCAAATTTCGCCATAGGATAATGTATTTGTTGACACGGACTTGTCAGATTATATTTTTTACATATACTCCACCCCTCCTTGTTTCTTTTTTTCGTTTTACGTATCCAATCTACATAGTCGCAATATTCTTCGTTGAATTGTTGATTTATACTTTTCAAACAAGGTATTGGAATATGTTCATACATTCTGCCATTATTCGGTGGTAATTTTATCTTTAATTTTCTACTTTTTTTATTATTATCTAGAAAGGTGCTTTGTGTTTTCAATAAATTATAATTTAGATAAATTTGGCCATCTCTAGTAAAAAAATCTGTATATTTCGCATTTCTCCCCAGAAAAAAGTCATCATTGAAATAAATATAATGCTCGCTTAACCCCTTTATGTTTACTATGGTTGTCTCTATTGCATTTGAGTTAACATTCGGCAAATACTTTTTTGAAGGAAAGGTTTCCAAATGATCTACTATTATAATTTTATCATTATCTGGTTTTATCCAACTAGGCGGCTTTTTTGCATCATTCATTAAAATATATATTTTATTTACCCACGGGGCAAAATCGTTTATTGAACGAAGACTATACTTTAGTTCCTCGTTGTACGCAATTCTTATGTTATTTGATAGTTTCTCTCCACCCCAAGTATAAACAATATCAATCGGAAATGGTGGCGTTTCCTTCCTAAATTTATGCGTTCTATTTTTATGGGTTTTATTTTTATTTTTATGGGTTTTATTTTTATTTTTAACGGTGATTGATTTCATAATTTCTTATATATATTATAGATATTTTATCCCGGCATATTTTTTATCGTGTTCATACAGTTTTAATATTTGTATTTCAAAAAATATAAATATTAATCATACACCCAAGTATATGGATGAAATAAAACCTAGTTTTGTTTATCTTCTTTTATGTGACAACAATAATAGTTATGTAGGAGCCACTAATAATCTGAATCGACGTTTAAGACAACACAACGGTGAAATTAAAGGAGGAGCCCATGCAACCACAAATATGATTAAAAAGGGTTTCAAATGGTCGAGAGCATGTTATGTATCCGGATTTCCAGATTGGCCCGCAGCATTACAGTTTGAATGGAGGTGGAAACAAATATCTAGAAAAAATAATATCCATTTATTACCTCTGGAGAGAAGAATAAAAGCACTTGTACAGTTAATATCACTCGATAAATCAACCTCCAAAGCCATACCATTTGGGGAATGGACCCAAACACTAGGTATCCACTTTGAAAATGAAAACGCACACAAGTATTATTTGGAACAACCGACCTCGGGAACCTTAAAATATAACGTACATACTGATCCGATTCAAATAGATGATATAGAAAGCGACGTATCTAAATGATACTATGAGTATTTTATCATTTCTTTCATCAAGTGAATCTCGTTTTCCTGTTCATAAAGTATTTTTTCTGCTAATCTCAATACTTTAGAATTCTTGGATTTTTTAATTATTTCTTTACTTGTTAGGATGGCCATCGAATGATGTTCTATCATGCCTTCTAAATATTGTTTATCATTTATTCCTATTTGGTATCTATACAAATAGATAAACAAAATCAATAATATGGATAAGAGTAAATACCAACCCATACTAACTCTTTTATTCATATAATCCTTCAAAGCGATATCAATAAAAAGCATATATATTACCATTATTAAGGCCATGTACAACTTCCCATAACTATTGGTTAAGTCGCTCAACTTATTCACCATTATAGGAGACATTAATAAATATTGAATGATAAAACTACCTATAGCCATTATCATAATCATAAAAGTTAGTTTCATATATATTATATACTACGAGGATATTTTAAAATATATGCATATGCAAATGGATAGTGGAAAAGACATGTTGTTACATTCTGTAGTTATTGGAATTTTGCTTTATGTATTTATGATTTTTATATTGAAACAAAACCCGCTTGTTGCCGAAAACCGAAGCATATTATTAGCCGCAATGATATTAATATATATGATTTTATTTGGCCATGGGTTACCTACTTCGATAAACAAACATTTATTTTGATAAAGACCGGTTGCTACGCTTTTCAAATTTTTAATTTTCCGTTTACAATTTGTGAATCACTAACCCGAGTAGACACAAAACTGGTATAATCCTCATTAAACTTTATCTTGTGTATTTTACCACCAAATTTTGCTATAATATTTTGATTATCTATAATTTCATAATGTCCCGCTCCAAAAGCCTCCATCTTAAAATTATCTAAAAATTTTATATATGAACTTCCCCAAGTATATGTTTTGTTTTTCAAACCTTCATAGGAGCGGTTCGTAATAACTGGAATTGAAAAACACACGTCTTTTGCGTTTGGATTATTTGGATAATCTAATATCGTTGGATTTTTAATTTCTTTCATTTCAACAAACGATTTGTTGCATAGTTTTTTATTAATATATGTAACTTCAAACACTTCCGGCAATTTAATTTGAGGCAAGATACAATTGTTGATGGTAACCATACCATCATATGTTCTTCCAGAAGGAAGATGTTTTGGAATATCTCTATTGCAGTAATTATTGCCATGTATATGTATAATATAATGCGTTTCATTAAGTTTTTTCAACATATTCATCCGATAAATATCAAACGGCCAATGTACTTCTAAAACTATTTGACTAAAATTATCCAATTCTTGTAATGTCATAGAATCTAACCAATTAAATTCAGAACCTTCAATATCCATTTTTAAGAAGATTTTGTTGCTGTTTTTGATATATTCCTTTAAATTTGTCGTTTTTTCTGTATTAAAAAATCCTATATTTTTCGGAATCCATTCCATATTATTTTTTTTAGAAGGGAATGATTTTATTGTTCCGTCAAATGCTATACATTTTATTTTATGAATATCTAAGAATCCTTCTTCAAATCTAACATCATTTGCTATACCACAAGAAACAAATAAATCATAATCAAGTCCGTCAGCAATAACATATCCCCCGTCGCACTTAGGTCCTACTCTAAGCAAAGTATTAGGAATTTTATATGTATTTAAAATACGGTAATCAAAACTGTTTATTTCATTTTTATTATAGTTATTCCAATTTGTATTTTTCGTCAAGCAGTTATCTTTTTTTATAACACACATATGTTTGTTTTCACCACCAAAAAAATCCAATAATGGTTCCGCGTTATATTTTTGCAATGGTAAAAAACTACTATGTAATCCCCTACCCTTACCAATATATGCATTTAATTCATTGTCGTGGCAACCTTGGTTTCCGTTATTTGTAATAATAATATATTTGAACTGCTTCGTAACTAGTTGATCAAGAAAACAATATATATCTTTTAATTTCCAATGTTGTAAAACATCTTTAATAATATACACCTCGCTATCCCTAATTAAATCTATATTACATAAAATGTCTAATCTAAAAAACTTGTATTTAGGATGGTTTTCCTTGTTTTTTTCTATTACAGAATTTACACAGTCTAATCCAAGATAATCAATATTATCAAATTGGTTATATATTAAATAAGACGACTGCCAGTCACCGCAACCAATATCAGTTATACTTTTAATATTATTTTTTTTAATAAAATCGACGATATAGTTGTTATACTCTTTTGTATTTTCAATAAAAGAACCTGAGCCGCTTCCGTTAATCCAATAATTTGTATTATATATTTTTACAAATTCCTCTGTATATGGTGTATTATTTAAAGGAATTGTTTTATTCCTCCAAAAATGTTTAAATAATATAGTATGCCCGTTAAGGATATCATCATAACCACCCTTTGTTCTTTTTTCTTCATACAATTTAATTTTGTACCCGTGATTATTAGATTTTATAATATCATATAATTGTTTACAAAAGTAGTGATAATTAGTATCTAATATATTTGGGTGAGTATTGTATGCTTCATATAAGGCTCGTTTAATCATTTGGTTCTTAGGCGAAGCACCCAAAATACCTTGAAAGATTGTACCCGGATGACAAGATGAATTAACTGAAATAAAATCATAATCCTTTACGATGTCTTCAATATTTACATATATCATAGCATCGGAATCCACAAAAACACCACCCCTTACATATAAATAATAATACCGAAATAAGTCTGCCTTATGCTGTCCTTTTTTGAAAGAATTAAATTTATCAATTATGTTTGGTAATTCTTCTATCGGATTATCTATAAAAAATTGTATTATATTTTCATCGTTATAAAATTCATATTTCCACTTATTACCTAATTTACGTTTAATCATTTCCAATACATAATCCTCTACTTTTGTTTTTGAAGTTTGAAATAATACTGGAGTTATTTTTAAAATTATATCTACCGATTTATTTTTAATAGAAAAATTATTCATACTATTTAAAAACTCGGCCATAGCAGGTATTTTGTGTTTAAAAACACCCGGACCTCCTGGAAAATGATGTATGATCTTATCACTATGAATATTTTTATCATTATTTACTGCAAGGGATTTTAACACTTTGTTATTAAATAAATTATACTTGAACGCATTATATATTATATATGGTTGGTCGTGGCAGCCAAAGTTACGAGGCCTTTTTTTTATATCTTCGTTTATTTTTTGAAAGAGACCTTTTATTTTGTCACAATTGTTAAACAATAACATTCCACTCGTAAATGCCGATTTGTCTTTATAATTGTTTATTTCATTACCAAATAGCGGTTTGCCCCAAGCGTCAGTATTACCATTGATGTGTCCTTCTTCTAATACATATAAGATATCTTCTTTACAAACCTCGAATACTTTGTTAATATCCCCCTTTATCAAAACATCCGTATCCAAATAAAGTATTTTATTATATTTTTTTACAGATGATAACTTGAATAAGTCCAATCGCGCCTTACATGCTTTGTCAATATTATCATATGTATTATTTATTTCAAAAATTATTTTTTTATTATTAAAAAAACGATTTTTTTTTATTATATTCATAAACGGAGTAGACGTATAAATGAGTACATTCGTGGATTCGCCCAAATTTCCATATTTACATATACTTTCTAAAAGAAGGAAAAACATATCGACGTATTGTCGTTGATTAAAAACCGCAACGAAAATACAATTCATATTATATAAACATATAATATAAATATTTTGTCTCGTTTAATCCCTTTTTAAATATAGCTGATTATAATATAATGAACGAGTGTGTAAAATTAAAAACAAACAAATATTCTTTAAGAAATTCACCCCCTTATTCAGCGAATAAATGTAAAACGATGAAAAAAAAGGGCAATGATGGCTATTTTTATTTATCCAAGCCCGATAAAAACGGAACGCACAAATGGGTAAAACAAAATAAAACACTAAAAAATAAGGCAACTAAACAAGATTTACAAATGTTGGCAGAAAAATACGGCGTCAGTAAAAGTGGTTCAAATAAACAAGTAGCAGAAACATTGATGAAATTAAGAGGATATCTTATAAAAAATAAAAGAGATAAACAAATAATAGAGCATTTTTTGTAATAAACTAGTCAATTTCCGCAATTACGGGTTCAGATTCTTCGGTAGGTTCTACCGGTTCGCCGGTGGTTGCTTGAGACATTTTTGTAAACAACTCCTCTAGTTCTGTATACTTTGTCTCATATACATCCTTATCTTCAGTAGGATGCGCGTCCAACCAAGTTGTATATTCATTCAATTGATCTTCCATATTTTTCTTTTGCTCGACATCTTTACATTCTGTAGATACCCGCGTTTTTAACTGATAAATATAAGCCTCCAATTTATTCTTTGATTCAATCTTTTCGCGTAACGCATCATCATCTGCCTTGTATTTTTCAGCTTCTTCTACCATCCGATCGATTTGTTCTTGTGTCAATCGCCCTTTATCATTTGTGATTTTAATTTTATTAGTGGTATTGGACGATTTTTCGGTAGCACTTACATTTAAAATACCATCCGCATCGATATCATAGATAATTTCGATTTGCGGAACTCCTCTAGGCATAGGAGGAATACCATCTAGCTGGAATTTTCCCAAAAGCGTATTGTCGCGAGTAAACTGGCGCTCTCCCTCAAATACTTGAATACAAACACCTGGTTGATTATCCGCATATGTTGAAAAGGTCTGGCTCTTTTTCGCCGGGACAGTAGTATTTCGGTTGATCAATTTAGTCATAATACCCCCCGCAGTTTCTAATCCCAAACTCAACGGACACACATCAAGTAGCAAAAGATCGTTGATTTTCTCGTCAGTTACTCCACTCAAAATAGCCGCTTGTACTGCTGCACCATAGGCAACACATTCGTCCGGATTAATAGACTTACATAGTTCTTTTCCATTGAAAAAGGAACTCAACAATTCCTGAATTTTGGGAATTCTTGTACTACCCCCCACCAAAACGACTTCATCAATATTCGATTTCGACATTTTGGCGTCCTTCAACACCTGCTCCACCGGATTCATTGCCTTTTGAAACAAATCTTGACATAAACTTTCAAATTTGGCCCGTGTTATGGTCGTATTAAAATCGATACCATCAAACAGTGAATCTATTTCAATATTAGCCGTGGTAGACGAGGACAGCGTTCGTTTTGCTTTTTCACAAGCAGTTCTTAGTCTTCTAAGTGCGCGTTTGTTATCCAAAAGATCCTTCTTATGTTTTTTTTTAATTTCATCGGTAAAGTGTTCTACCAATCGAGTATCAAAATCTTCACCCCCAAGCATAGTATCACCACCAGTTGCCTTTACTTCAAAAATAGCGTCTTCTATACACAAAATAGAAACATCGTGAGTGCCTCCACCACAATCAAAAATAAGAACATTTTTTTCTTTTTCTGCCTTTTTATCTAGACCATAGGCAATAGCGGCGGCAGTTGGTTCATTAATAATTCTCAAGACATTCAAACCGGCGATAACTCCGGCATCTTTGGTGGCTTGTCTTTGAGAATCATTAAAGTACGCCGGTACGGTAATAACTGCATCTGTCACCTGTTTACCAATATATGACTCCGCAATTTCTTTCATTTTTACTAAAACCATTGAACTAATTTCCTCAGGTGTAAACCGTTTGATTTCGTTTTTATATTCCACCTGTATTACCGGTTTATTATTATCATTTATAACCTCATAAGTGAAATGCTTGAACAAAGTTCGTAATTTTGGATCATCATACTTTTGTCCAATCAGGCGTTTTGCGTCAAACACCGTGTTTGTTGGATTAGACGAAACAAGCGTTTTTGCGGCGTCCCCAATCAACCGCTCATGCTCCCCAAATGAAACGTAAGAAGGAGTAGTTCGGTTCCCCTGATCGTTTGCAATAATGGATACTTGATTATTTTCCCAAACCCCCACACAACTATAAGTAGTACCTAGATCTATACCAATGGCGATATTTGCTTGTTTCTGCATTATAGGTTGTTATAATACCTTATATTTAAGTTCCTTATATTTAATCTTTTCCATAAACACCTTATAGCATGGTCTCCTTAGAGATATTTTTTATTATTTTGTTCTCTTTTTCTTTAGTATTATCCCCTTTTCCGCCCATGCATTCTATCATTAGTTTATTATATTTATCAGATACATTCGATGCGCTTTTGGTGCATTCCGGATTTTTCTCTTTAAATTCAGTTATCAATTTGCAATTATTATGTGCGATATGTTTTATGGCATTTCTTATCTTTGGATTATCAGTTGTTTCTTTGTCCCACTTATTCTCGTCCTTTACATATAATGTCTCTCTCTTTGCGTCCGTACAATGAATTGGTCTGGTAGAAATATCCATATCTTTTAAATTCTTGATAATGATATTCGAAATACCGTTTACATACCCTATTTCCCCCACTTTTTCAAAATCGTCCATTTGTATCTGTATGTTTTTGACAAAATCCGTAATGTTCATCGCGTCTTTGCATGTATCGTTTAAGAAAAATTGTAAATTAAACGTTTTATTATTACTATTGGTGGTATTGTGCGTTCCATTTTTAAGTAATTCAACCACACTATTTTGCAATTCTGAATTTTGTTTTAGTAAATCGATTATTAAATCGTCTTTATAACAAGACGATACTTGGTTTGTTCCGCTGCCCTCGTTTTTTTTACACGTCAAAGTGTGACGGCAAAGGGTTGATTTGTGCTTGTATGATTTCCCGCAATGACAGCTAAAAGGCAGTCCCTCGTTTTCCCTCGTTTTGTTAGCATTTATTAGCATTTTGTTAGCATTTTGGCGTTTTAGGTGTTTATCGGTTGACAAATGTCTCTTCAAATTATAATTCTCTGACGTATGATAGTCACAGATTTGACATACATACGATTGGTCCTCGTTTTCCCTCGTTTTGTTAGCATTCGTTAGCATTTTATTACCATGGGATTTGTTTCTAAATTGTTTGACGAAATCGGTTTTTAAAAAATATGCTCACAAATATTTCGGCGTAAAAAATCATTTAAGACCATTATGGTCTGACGTGAATTTTGCAATATTTTTTCCCAAGATGTTTCGCCCATATTGATTTTTGGACATTTTTTTTGTCCATTTTTCAAAACCTAAAATACTTTTGGGAAAAGAAAAATTTGCAACTGCGTTTATTTCGAACATTCTAGAATATTAAGGAATCTTTATTCACGGTGGTATAAATAGTTAATTTAATTTATTGTTATTAAATATGAGTAATTTAGAAAATAAAGTGAGTGTATTAAAAATTGATTATTCGGATAAAGTAAAACTAAAAGAATATATTAAATCAAAATACAAACTTGTATTTAATTGGCAATATTATGCAAAATATTACGAGGAATTTGGTATTGAAACAATAGAGGATGCATGGGAAAATTGGATAAGTGTAGGAATCAGAAACCAAAGAAAGTTTTTTTTGAATAGTAAAAAAACAAGCAAACCTACTCGTAACAAAACAACATTTAGTAACAAAGTAAGCACAATATATGCTAATCATGACCGAGTTGAAAGCAAAGCCATTAGTTATAACCCGATGAACGAAGAAATAGTATCCTCTAATTTATTACAACACAATGTTTTTGTGTATAAAGACAAGTATGATAATTACGGCGTACAGTATTTTGGATGGAAAAAAACAATCAACACATTTATTGAATATTTTTTAACAAATTACAACGAAACCATTATTAAAAACGAGCAACAATATTTTATTGACGACTGGATCGAAAAACTATTAGGGTGGGGAAATCAGACCGAAAGTAAACATATTATAAAAGAAATTGTTTCGAATAACTGGAAACTTATAACCTTTTTACATACACCGCCCTGTTCAAGCATGCGCGACAATGATATTAGACATCAAGAAATGATTTACAGTAGCCAATATGGCAACAAACAAGTATTCGAACTTATTAATAATAATCATTTAAAGAATAAAATTCAATTTATTTATACATTATCGGCATGTCATAAGGAATACCTTTTAAATAAAACACCTCACTATAAATACAATTTATTATCTATAAACCACCCGATAGAAATTACCGGACAAGAGAAAACATTTGACTATGAATTATTTTTACAAAACAGACAGATACTTCATATCGGATGGCAAATGATAAACTTTAAACAATTTATCAACTTTAAAATTCCCGGTGAATTTTTTAAATCTATATTGGTTAAAAGTTCGTTTGAAAATGACTGGAATAAACTATATGACTCCCTATCAAGTAACAAAATCCATAGCGAATATATTACCGTTTTGAAAGAACTCAAGAATTGTGAGTACGAGAAGTTGTTTGTGAATTCGTGTTTGTTTGTTTACTTTGAAGACTGTTCGATAAACAATATTATATTAGAATGTATCAAATTTAATACGCCCATTATCATTAACAAACTCCCCTCGGTGGTCCAGTATTTAGGAGAAGATTATCCATTATATTATAATAACGCAGAAGATCTACATAATTTAAAAAATCGCACCTATTTATTGTCAAAAATTGTTGAAACCAACAAGTATCTAGAAAATATGAACAAAGCACACGTTTCCATTGAATCATTCAATTCCAAACTTGCATACGACCTTTATAAGTTAAACACGAGGGACAATAATCTGACTATTTTTATTCTGATTGATAATTTAGAATGCATCGAAAACAACATAGTAAACCTGTATAATATATTTTCCCGTCAGATTAATAATGACAAAAACTTTTTGACAGTTGTTATAAAAGATAACCTAATTACCGATAATCCTACCGCCTATACGTATTTAATAAATAAACTGGATACATTTAAAGAAATCGCTTATAACATTTCTTACGAGACTATTGGTGGCGGCGACAATTACGCAACTTTTGTGGACCGATGTTTTCAGTCTTGTAAAACGGAATATTTAACATTTATAGATTTTAATACTAATTTAATGCCCAACTATTCAACTACGGCAATAGATTATTTGAATACCAATTCAGCATGTGATATAACTTATTGTAGTTATTCGATAAAACATCAATTATTCCAAACGAAATTTATATTTGATAAAGATGTATATGGGGTCCTAGAACATATGTCATATTTTAATTTTGGGGTTGTGTTTCGAAAAGGAATTCGCGATATATGTAAATTTAATAGAGAGGCGTCATTTAGTAATATCAACATACTATTTACAGAATTTTTAATAAGAACAAAAACACACAACTTGAATATATGTTGTTGTAGTAATATAATGTTGCTAATGCACAATGTATACTAAATTTTAATATATAAATAGTACAGTATTGTCAAATGAACAAATTTAACTGGAAAATATATGTAAAATATAACAAACTACCCGATAACGTAAAAACGTATAAAACCGCATTGGAACATTATAACCACGTCGGTAAGCAAAACTCTAACTTAATATATTGTATTGAACAATTGATGCCGCCTAATTTTAATTGGGAAACATATAAATCACTCAATCCCGATTTAGCTAGTATAACGAACAAAAAAGACGCCATCAAACATTTTTTAAGGTTTGGTACAAAAGAAAAACGCCAGTACTATCCAGGACAAAAACAAACGATTACTTCCAAAGAAACATTTAGACACGAATGTGTCAAAGAACTTACCATTTTGAAAAATATTGAATTGCCTCCTATTAAATTAAACCAGAACAAAGAAATGGTGTTTATAGAATTCAGGTGGTTTGAACATATTGAATTACTTTTGAGAAATGCCATTTTGAAATTTTCAGATTGGTCACATACAGTAATTTGTGGAAGTGCAAACGGAGAAATAATGAAGAATTGTTGTAATTTCATTTCACCCAACATAAAGGTAATTGTTTTACAAATAGACAATTGTACACAGTCTGAATATAGTAAATTATTAATGTCAGTAAAATTTTGGAACTTGTTTTACGGTGAAACTATACTAATACACCAAGAAGACAGCTATATATTTCATAATAACATAAATGAATTTTTAAAATACGATTACGTGGGTGCACCGTGGCCAGCATATCAAGATGATAATGATTACGGGGTTGGCAACGGTGGTTTTTCGTTAAGAACAAAAAGTAAAATGATCGAGGTAATTAATAAGGTATCTGTTAATGACATCATAATGGGTAAGCATACAACTAAGTATATGAATCATACAAAAAATACCACTATACCAGAAGATGTGTATTTCTCACAATCTCTTATAAATCATAAAATTGGAAACGTATCCCCAAGGCGCGTTGCAAGTAAATTTTCGCAAGAAACACAACTGAGTAAACGACCCTTAGGTGGACATAACTTTTTTTTAGCAGGTCAAAATTTAGATATAGATAGATATGAGGGGCTTTTATTAGCACAAGACTATTATAAATCAGTAGATCATCGAGGAGGCTGGAAAACAGTTATTAACTATGGAATATCGAATAAAATTATATCGAAAACGAATAAAGAATCGATTATTTTTATTGATTGTTGTGAAAAGTATTTTATATGGGACAAATTGAGCCCAATAAAGACGAAGTGGATAGGAATTATACATAGCACGCCGGCAACGCCTGCTTTTTTATATGAAACGCTAGGAATAGATATATTATTAAAAAATGATAACTTTAAACATTCGTTGAAAACATGTGTAGGAATCGTCGGATTAACCAAATATCAAACGGATTATATTGATGAATTCTTTTTTACAAACCACTATAAAAATATACCCGCCACTATTGCGGTTAGTCATCCGGTAGAACCACTTACACGAACGTTTGATTTAGATAAATTTAAATCCTTCAATGAATACAACATACTTCTACTCGGTCAACAACTTCGTAAGATTACAGACATGCTTAAAATTATCAAGACGCCATTAATCAAAGATAAAATATGGCTTAGCGGTATCAAAGATGAAACTACGAAAAACGCACGTATAATGACAGAAATAGATGGGCTAGGACTATCCAAACAAGACTACGCCGATTTTTGTAGTACAATACGTATGCCTTATTTAGATAATCATCGCGACTATGATGAACTAATACAGAATTCTATTATATTTGTGCCACTATTTGATTCGAGCGCCAACAATTCTGTTTTAGAATGTATTATAAGCAATACTCCGGCATTTATACAAAAAAACAAGGGCACGATTGAATATTTAGGGGAAAAATACCCGTTGTTTTTCGATGATATAGACGAGGTAAATGATATATTAAAAGACCGGGAGCAATTAATTGATAAAATGGAAAACACACATATTTACCTAAAAAATTTGGATAAAAGTAATTTCACGAATAAACATTTTTATTCGGATATTCTTATATTTATAAATAATTTGTATTTTTAATACATATGAAATTTATATTTTATCATATACCAAAATGTGGCGGGAGTACTCTGAGAGAATTTTTCAAAAACGTATTCTTGCGCAACGGAGTCCCACTAAATAATATTTATTTGGCGGCGGAAACGCAGAACAAGCCTAATATAATGGATCACGACCAACTTAGAGTATTCAAAAACAAATTCAAGAATACCGAAGTTTTGTTAGCACATATAAATAATCATTTTTATCCTCGGCTCAAAGCGGATCTTCGATTAACCTGTATCAGAAACCCGATTCATCGCGCAATCAGTTCCTTCAATCATTTTACGATTAGTGAAACACCCGGAGCAAATTTAATCGAACTATTTAAGGCAAACAATTTATCATCGGTTATCAAAAATTGCTATTCCTGTCCAATCTGGTTAAGGCCTGATATTAACGACTATAATTTTATTGTTGTCTTTGAAAATTTAGAAAATGACTTGAAATTTGTTACAAATAAATTAAATTGCAAAGGCACAGACTTCATTATACCTCATATTGATCCATGTAAACAAAATAAAATCAACCCTAATCACTTCAAATTGGATATGAAAGATGAAATACATTTAAAAATGTATAACTCGCTTAAAGAAATATTGAGGGAAGATATAATCATTTATAATACGATTTGTAAATCTAGAATGTTGGAACATTTGTTGATCGAAATATAAAATTAAATTATAATATTAATATACCATTTATTAATATTATGTTTACAATAGGTCTTGTAACAAGAATATTCAAAGGAGAAATTCCTTATATAAATAACTTCTTGGATTATTACATAAACTACTTAAAGGTCGATCGTATTTATTTATTCTCAAATGACGACACCAAATGGAATAAGGTGATTGACGCTTCTTTTTTGGAAAAAGTCAATATAGAGTATTGCCCGGCTGAATTTTTAAATACATCAAATATCGCAAGAAACATGGATTTACTGAATTATATGAACAATCTTTATAAAAATAAAATAAACGAAGATTATTTATTAAATGTGGATTGCGACGAATATCTTTATTTGAACAATATTTCATTTAACGATTTTATAAAAGAATATGAAAAATATGACAATATTTACATTAAGTGGGTTTTTTTCGCATCTAACTCTTTTACTAGTAATAGCCCGGTCGATATTGTTCGACATGTTAAAGGGATTCGAAACCCCGTAGGAAAGTCATTAAGTAAACGTAAATCTATAAAAAACATATATGACACAGAAAACAAAACAATGCATACCCCTTTATTGAAAGAAGGCGGAACTACGTTAAAATTAAAAAGGGATGATTGCTATTTGATACATTTCACCACAAGGACCTTGAATGACCTTATTATCCAAGAATTATTTTGGAAAGGCGATAATAAACTAACAAAAATAATGAATACAAAATACGATAATAAAAATAACTTTGATATATATCCATCTCGACTCAAAGTCCAGAAGGTTTTTTTAGATTTTAATAAACATTTTAATAAAACTCCGATTGTTCCGCCGATATTTAATCATTTCAACTTTTCTTTTTGTTACGATCATTTACTTGAAATGCAATTACTGAATTGTTTCTTTCATATAACGCGTGAAAATAAAGCAAATCTATTATCAAACCTGGATTTAGACTTTTTGAATAATTCAATATATGTTGAGGCCATAAAAGCGGTTGAAACCAGGGCAAAAAATTATTACAAAAAGGCAAATTTTGACAAATCCTTATGAAAATTATTATAATATGTTATTTTAATGATAACTCATTACAAAATATATGGAGAAAGATGTACTGGTACAAACTATTTAGAAGAGTTAATATCCAGCAACTTTGATATTGAACCTTCTAGAGAGGGGTCACACGCGGGTTCAAAACATTTTTTCGGATTTAATAAATTGGAAAACACCGATCATGTTTTGTTTTTATGTATTGTTAGAAATCCGGTTGACTGGTTTAATTCGATATTAAAAAAACCATATCATATTCCTAGTGAAATTTATAGTAAAGTACCAAAATTTTTAAACAGCGAATGGTATTCGATTTATAACAAACCGAATCAACCACTCTGTGGACGTGAAATAATACAAGATAGAAATATTTACACGGGAAAAAGATACAAAAATATATTTGAACTTAGACATATCAAACACAAGTTTTTGATTGACGATTTGCCAACAAAAGTGAAGAATTATATATTGATTCGCCACGAGGATTTGTTGAATGATTTCGACAATACTATGATTAATATTAAAAATAAGGGAATACCGATTAAACCGGATATTAATTTTCCTATTAATATATATTGGGATTGCAAGAAGAAAAACAAAAAACCATTATATAACCCTGACAAATCAGACGATAAGCCCATTAAAAAAAAACGTATCAAAAACCACAAACAATTCAATGACCATTATGAAAAAATACTTAATTATAATTTATAATTTATAAAAATCGTATAATGATTTGGTAAACTGTTGTATTAACGATTTGTCGTCGTCTGCCTCATAAACATATGAATTAGTTAAATTATATATTTTATTTAATTCATCGTCTATTATAACCTTTAAATTGTATCCTAATGCATAGTTAATAGTACTCGTCAATTTTCCTCTATAGTACTTTTTGTGTGTTGTAGGCGATGTCAACGTAAATATTCCATATACATCTATAAACTCTTTGTGATAATCTATGAAATTTAGATTATATTTAGTTATTATTTTATCTTTAAACTCGTCAAACTCGGCGGATAATTCGCCCCTTCCTAAAATTTTAATTCGAAAATCATAATCGTATTTATGTTGTAATATTGCTTTTAAATGATGATAACATCGTCTGTTATCGTTTATGTTACCTTGAACTACATATATAGGCAAACTAGTTTGCTTTTTACAACTCATAAATGGGACAAAATCACATTTTAAATAATTATTATTATTTTTAGGAATTAAATGAAACACATTCGGTTTTTGCAATCTCGGCGCACATGTCTGATGTGTGATATAAAAATGTTTACCATCGTCTACGGTTGGAACCGGCATATAAATGGTACAATTTATAAAAAAATCATAATCACTTATACTTGAAAAAATAATGGTTGGATACATTATGCTTATGTATTCAATAAAACTAGTATTGGGTTTACAATCTAAGTATATAGTGTCATAAACATTTTTAGATATTTTTAATATTTCATCGTATTTTTGAATTGCATTCAATATAATTTCATAGTGACAATTAGTGTCATTAAATATTAATAGTTTCATTGTTATTATTTATTGTTATTTATTATTTATTATTTATTATTTACTATTTACTATTTACAATGGAGAAACTTGTAGGAATTTTAATTGAACCGAGAAAACTTAAACAAGTTCACTATATTATTAAAAACTTTTTCGAAGTTTTACCAAATGTGAAACTATATTTTTTTTGTGGCAAAAATCTAAAGCAACACTACGAGGATTGTTTTAGATTGCATAAGAATTTGAATATCATTGAATTGGGGGTACGTAATTTAACATATAAAAGTTATTCTGATCTTTTAAAATCGGTTGATTTTTGGAATCAATTTAATACAGAATATGCCTTAACTATACAGACAGACGGATGTTTATGTAAAAATTCAACCTTACAAATTGATCGTTTTTTCGAATACGACTTTATAGGTGGATATGCGGCGGGACAATGGAAACAATTGATGAAACCTATTATAGACGTAGATAATCATTTTCCTTGCTTCAACGGAGGTTTTTCACTTAGAAATGTGTCAAAATGTTTATCGGTTCTAACCCGTTTTCCCCCATCGGCAACCTCGCCTAAAACGACAAATGATTTTAAAAAATATCCCGAAGATATGTATTTTGTATATGGAATGTTGGAACTTGGTTTTAAGGTAGCTATTGATCGCCAGGCAACTACATTTTGTATGCATAAACATTTTGTGAAAAATAGTTTTTGTATTCATAATTTTTTTAGATATTCTGAAGATAATCAGTTAGACGAATGTTTCCATTATTGTCCGGAATATAAAGATTTCATCAATATAGAACCGTGTCATAAAGAATGAAAAATGCCTATATTGATAAATTCATTCATATATAAATGATAAATATAAAATATCGATATTATTTATATTTAATGGATGCCAAAAATTATCTTGTAAAAATATCAGACACTAACTTTATAAAGAAACATTACCCCCATTTTAAAAAAGTGAGCCCACTCAAAATTATCAATTTTATAAAAAAAAACGATAACATGGACATCATTGTCAGTAATCAGCATTGCAAATTAATGACTCAAAATGAATTTTTTGATTTCGATTTTTATAGTTTCGCAATCGGCGCACAAGCCAAAACGATGACCCCACTACAAGTGATCGAACATTATATATTCAACGATAAAGATTGTCCGCTACCGGTTTGCGAAGAGCATAGTATTTTTCTAACCAAAAATCCTTTATTTAATATAAAATTTTATGCCTCTTATCCAGACTTATTGTATCATAAACCGTCATATTTAATCGACCATTATATAAAGTACGGAAAAAGAGAAAATAGAGAAATATGCGCAAATTAATGTATTAGTATATAAATATGGATCACGGAACCGATATAATAGATATGGATTTTGTCGATAACAATTATATATCAAAATTTGAATGGTTAACTTTAACCAACGCAAATAAAAAACTAAAAATACTGAATAATCAGTCGTTTAGAAATAATATAGTATTGAGTAATTTACATGCAAAGCTCATTGTATGTCAATCCGATTTTGATTTATATTTGTATAAAATATTTTGTAAAAAAATACTGAAGTTACAAAAGATTGATGATACCACAGTAATTGATTTATTAAAACATTATATAACATTTAAGAAACAAGGCGACAAAATTAATTTTCATAAATTAGACCAACTATTTAAAATAAACAGTGATTTTGATATTGATATTTACCGCATACACAATTCGGAATTGTCTAATTATAATATAGCAAAATTGATTGAACACTATGTAGATCACGGAGTATATGAATGTAGAAAATCTAATATTAGGGATGTAAGATTGATAGATAATAAAGATATGTTTCGTAGGATATGTTCGGGATTAATTACCAAAATAGACAAATACAAAATCCCCCGAATTCCTTTGAAAAGCGAGTATGAAACCGTATTAATAGAATTTAGAATTTTGCCTCATATTGAGTTTTTGCTAAGAAATACAATATTGTTACTAGATGAAAACTGGTCACACACTATAATTTGTGGTAACACGAATTATGATTTTATATTATCTATCTGTTCGTCAATATCTACTCATATAAATATTATAAAATTAGGCCGTGATAATTTAAACAGAGAGGAGTATAGCGACTTGTTAACTACAACACAATTCTGGGAAATGTTTTACGGAGAAAAATTATTGATTTATCAAGAGGATAGTATGTTGTTTAAAGGCAACATAGACGATTTTTTATCATATGATTATATTGGCGCTCCGTGGCCTCGACGTTTTAATTATACTACTTCGGGAGCAGGTGGTAATGGAGGATTTTCGTTAAGAAGCAAGCGCGTCATGATAGAAATTATTGATAAAATAAGTGTATTTGATACCGGAGCCGCAAATAACAATGATAAAAAACTTTTGGAAGATATATACTTTTGCAAGAATATGGAAAATTTAAACGTAGGTAAGTTAGCGCCGCACGAGGTTGCAGGTCAATTTTCTTCAGAGCTCATTCATAATGAAAATAGTCTAGGAGGACATAATATGTGGTTGAGTGACCCCAACTGGGCCAACCGAATACCGAGTGTATTTAAAAACATTACTAGATTTACAAATTACGCATTAATTTATATTTGTCATAATCAACAGAGTTTTGAACTTATTTATGATTATTTGAAATACCCGAATTGCTATGTTATAAAAGTTGGCTATACAGATTTGATAAATGTATATGGATACGAACACAAGATTATTATCGCCAAAGATTTACCAGATAATATAGAACATGAGGACAAACTATTAACGTTTACCGCGTGGTATGCCATAATAAAAAACAAGTTGTTTACAGATTATAACCATTTGTGCTTGTTTGAATATGATGTCATTTTAAAAGATTACACCCTATACAATATAGACCAGCTAATAAAACAAAGCAGTAACCAGGTGGACGCGATTTCCTTTATAAGCGGAGATAACGCATTTACGATGGATTGTAATATATCTCACTTATTTGATTTTTTAAAGCAAAAAAACATTGAAGAATACGACACAAATAGTATTTGGTATCATAGTACAAATCATTGTATTAGACGAGAAGTATTAGCAGAGTTTGTAGGTTGGTACTATCCGGATTGTTTATATTTTAAAAATAAAGATTTAAAAAAGTTTTCTTATTACCACGAAAGACTGTTTAGTGTATATATTAAACATTTCAATAAGAAACATGTTTTGTTAAATGAACCTTTTATACATACCCAGAGACGCAGCCATGTGAATACAAGTAATCATGATTCAAAATGCGATAATTCGATGTAATTTTTAACTTGCAAAATAATTGAAAAATTGAGTAATAAATTAATATATTGATGTTTAGTAAAAAGTACTATATGAGAAACGTCAACAATTTTAAAATAGTAAATAATATTTTAACACTATAAAAATCTCAATAAACCAAATACTAAAAATAATAATAATAATAATAATAATAATAATATAGGAATGCCCCCAAAAAGATACAAGAATGTTGTAAAAATAGACAAAAGGTTGTATCAGGATTTAGATATAGTATTTTATAGAGAAAATAATCCTGATATAAACCATTACACGAATAGTCAATTAATTTTACATTATGTAAATGACGGAAAATTTGAAGGCCGAGCGGGTAATCGCAGATTAGATATACTATTCAAGTCAAAAATTGAAAAAAAACCCCCCAATTGTAAACGAATAGACAAAAGTTTGTGTCTGGGGTTAGACCTAGTGTTTTATAGAGAAAACAATCCTGATTTAAAACATTATACCGACGAAAAATTAATTTTGCATTACGTGAAACATGGAAAAAAAGAAGGCAGAAGACCGAACGATCATTTACCTCAAAATCCGCAGGATGAATCTTATATGAACATACCAACTATCGATATGTTTGATAGCCTAGAGGAAATATCACTAAATCGTACCTGTTTATATAAAAATGATGACAATTCAGCATTCTTAAAAAAGAAGATGACCGTGGAGGTATTAAACCAATTGTCAAGCTTTTTGTTAATTATTGATTTTCCAAACGGTGGAGGAGGAACCACTCACTTTATTAACACAATAGTATCTAAATATAAAACATATCAGACGTTTCTTATTGTAAGAAAAATGGGCAATAACTTATCAATGAACATAAACGATGAATATTCCATAAATATTCATAATGACGACGAAATATGTGCTTTTTTATACAACAATAAAGATAAAATCATAAAAATATTTGTTAATCACACATTGTGTTTGAGTAAAAACTTTTTGAATTTTATTGTGACCCTAAATAAACACATGACAACTATAACTCATGATTATAACACCATAACGAATATTTGTCAGCCATTTTATAATAAAATAGAAGATGTCCAAATTAACTACCCCTCTATTATAGACATCAATGTTTACGATTTATTGATCACACAGAACGAAACTAATAAAGAAGTGTTTGGGAAGTATTATAACGGACAAATTCATACGGTTGGGCTACCCGATTACGCCGAAAGATATAAAACACCTATATCAACTTTAAACGTAGGTGTAATAAATGTTGGAATAATTGGAAACATAACTAAATTAAAAGGGGAAGAAATGTTTAAGCGACTGATTTCTAAATATGAAAACCAAAAAATAGACAACAAGATAATAAAATTTACTGTAATAGGGGTAATGCCCAAATTTAAAAATTCGCATCACTTTAATTCAATAAACGAGTTTAATAATATAATAGAAAAATTCCGCATAAATATGTTATTGGAATTATCAATTTGGCCAGAAACATATTCATATACAACGACACTTGCTATGCTGACAGGATTACCCATACTAGTTTATGATAAACCATTTAATTCTGTAATTAAATCGCGTCTGCGCGATTATACAAAAGCAATGTATTTTCAGGAGAGCAACATAGATAAGTTAACACATTTATTTGCTAAATACCAAAATTACTTATATCTTATCAAGCCGATTATTTATTTTAATAAATGGTGGACAGACTATTTTGTAACATCGCAACCACCAATGCCCGAATATACAATTACACAACAACCTCAATTTAAACACGACATAAAACCTTTTTTTATTTATTTCCCACAGTTTCATGAAATAGAGGAAAATAATTTAACCTTTTATAAAGGCTATACGGATATCATTAATTTAAAACACTTGTCTATAAGTGATCATCCATTTGCTAATACTGAACAACCATCGCTGACAGATCTAGGAATAGATAGTTTAGAAAAGTACAACTTATCGGACATAAATGTTATACAAAAACAGATAGATATTATTTGTCACTACAACATGCCTGGATTTGCGATTTATTATTATTGGTTTTCCGAAAACACCATTACCAATAAAAAGATGGTTATGGAAACAGTTATTAATAATTTTTTCTCCAGCGAGGTTGACATGAAACAGCGTAAAGTATTTTTTATATGGGCCAATGAATCCTGGAGTTCTAATGCTGCATTTGGAAATTCGGGAAATCACAAAGTAATTAATGAGTATACTTATGAAAACATAGTCAACAACATAGAAAACATGATCATTTATTTCAAACACGATAATTATTTAAAAATCGACAATAAACCTGTTTTTTTTATATATCATAGTCACTTTATGCGAGATGAGGAGATTGATTTATTTCACAGGGTATTAGTAGAAAAATGTTTGGTCAATCAGTTTGACGGCGTACATTTCGTATTAAACAATATGGTAAAAAAATACCCAACATATAATAATTTTTATCTAAATTTTAATTATAAACAGGAGGTAGGTGCAGTAGAATTTGACAAAAGTAGAAATCATTGTATAATTGACTATAATAAATATTTAGACAATTCAGCCCATGTCGAATCGGCCAAAATTCAAACAATGGTCTACGACTTTAATAACATCGCAAGACTATTTATTCCGGATAGACGCGATTGCATTACAACTTGTACAAATAATACTGAGGTTAATAAAATATTGTTTACTAACAAAATCATCCAAACATACAATAGACCTAATAAATGTGAAATCGACAACATAATGCTTGTAAACGCATTCAACGAATGGGGTGAAAAAATGACATTTGAACCATCGAATAAATACGGATATTACAACATGAATTTGCTTTATAAAAGACTATTAAATTGAAATTAGTATTTTAAATTATTCAAAAATATTTACACAATATATAATGCCCCAAACAATTATAGGTAAAAACAATATACTATTTTTATCGAATGATTCTTCCATGGAATTAGAAGTTCATTGTAATAATGTCGATTTGGTTTCAGATAAATCTCTTTCCAGATACAACTTAGACAACATACAATTTTTCATGGTTGTATTTCCAGATAAATCAATTTACTATAAAGACCATCTACCTAATAAATATGTAGCAAATTACAGACCCGGTTTAGATATTTATAAAAATAAATTTAAACATAAATTATTGGATGCTTACAATACCCTAAAAACTATACCCGATGCTTATTATAAAACAGATACTCATATAAATTTTAAGGGTGGCTATCATGTTTATTTAGAGTTTATTACAGAAATAAATAAAATATATAATCTGGAACTGGTAGCAAAACAAATTTGCATATCTGCTATTCAGGATATCGATCCGTGTAGTTCAAATCTTGGTATTGGCGATTTAACGTGGGCGAATAATTTAGGTGATTTAAAATTAGTAGAAAAGCCTAGTGATAATTATTATTTTAGCGAGGATATAAATCATTTTTATACAAGGTACAAAATATCAACGGATGCAAATGTCCGTTTTTTGGACTACGAATTAAATGATAAAACACAAACATTAAATAATCAGATTGCTGATTGGAATATTATTTCTAATCATATAATTTATATAAAAAATCCTAATATTGTTAATATGAAAAAAGTTGTAATGTTTTACGATAGTCTTCTTTTACATCATATTGAATTGTATTTGGATCATTTTTATGAAGTATGGTTTATCAAATCGTCGTTTGACCCTACGCTGATAGGGTTAATAAATCCAGATTTTGTTTTTGAATTTCGGGTTGAAAGATTTTTGAGATAACGCTTGTTAAGAATAAATAAATGGTTTGATACTTAGTTTTAAAATATTTATTATAATTATAATTAAATATTTATTATAATTATAATTACACCTTTTAACATTTCAAATGCCTATTTTTTAATAATAGCGGATGTTTTATGATTTCCTATATTTACAAAATTATAATTAATATTTCTACTTAAAAAAAAATCATCTGTTGCTCTTCTTTGTCCATCCCAGTGATAATAATCATCAAATAT
>Ga0209550_10000572_pt1 | contig 34965 bp, 19 predicted proteins | sample LauGreSuBDMM15SN_2_FD_187567 | JGI IMG/M metagenome (GOLD analysis project Ga0209550, IMG submission 187567) | Freshwater lake microbial communities from Lake Michigan, USA - Su13.BD.MM15.SN (SPAdes) (version 5) | ecosystem: Environmental > Aquatic > Freshwater > Lake | place: Lake Michigan... | reverse complement strand
ACATGTCAAGATGGTATAAGAACCATTTCAGTTGCAAAAATGAACTTTTTGAAGCCTACCAAAAATTCTTATTTGGGTACAGGATATTATGATGAAATCACCGGAGAAAATTCAACTCAAAAAAGTGCTCCAAATCAACCTTTGGAGGTTGGTCAAGTACCAAAGAATGGTGATAAACCATATCTACAAAACACTGTTGTTAATGAAAAAGATATTTTAGACAACGGGTTATTAGGTATTACTTCAATTAACATACAAACTAATACGAGTTTCGTACCCATCATTGACATATTGTTGGAAGATGTACAAGGGAGGGCATTATTTCAATTAGGAAATAATTCACCTTATGCAGCATTTTTCAATATGCCATTTCCACAATTTTTTTTAACACTGAAAGGATACTATGGACAAGCGGTTAGATATCAATTGAATTTAGAAAAATTTCATGCATCGTTCAATGGTTTCAGTGGAAACTACTTGGTTCGATTACAATTCAAAGGATATAAATTTAATATTCTAAATGAAGTTTCAATGGGGCATTTATTAGCTGCCCCTCACATGTATAGTCAAAGATTTGATATTACTCAAACACTTGAGGGTCCACAACAATCAAATAAAGCCGCTGAGTCACAAGCTAGTACTCAAGCCGAGAGAGGAGCAAATAATTTGGGTTCTAACCAATCGGTTGTCACACAAATAGTTGCAGAAAAAGGTTATCAAAAAATAGTTGAAGTTTATAGTGAATACAAAGCAAAGGGGTTAATCTCACCTGATTTTCCTGAACTAACATTGGTCCAACTTATGAATAAATTGGAACAGTTTGAATCTACTGTGACAGATTCATTCCCTAAAACAGAAGTGGAACCTTTGACAAATATAAGAAATTATAAACAAGCATTGGTTCAATATTTTAGTGCTGTAAGGGGAGCGTCCAATTCTTGGTTCAAAAGATTCCTTGACCCAAGGCCAATTGTTTTGAAAAATAAACAAGAAAAAGTTTATGTCTTCAAAGAGTTAAACATTGATGTTAAAATAACTGCGATAAGTGAGTTACAAAAAATTATAACTGAGTCTAATGAAAAGTTGGGGGAAAATCCAACGTTAGGTGTTAGAGGAGCGACTCCCATTCCTAACCCGATAAAATATGATACAATCAAGTATGATATTAAAGATGTAGAATCTATAGATTGGGTTGAGACAACACGAATTCAAACGGGAATAGTTAATCCCACTTTGGAAGAAATAGATAAAGTAAGATCTAGACTTAATTATCTTTCTGTCCCAACCACATATGAAGTTACAAATGTTGCAGGTGCAGTAAGTGCTTTATTGAGTTCAGTTGATAAAAGTTTTATTTTTGAAGGAGAGGGAAGATTTGACAAACAAATTTCTTTACTCGAAACACAGGCGAACAAAAAACTGTCGGATTATGAAAGTCAAATTACTGCATCTTTATTACGAAAGATTGAAGACACGGCAACAGGAATTGGATTTAAACCAACTGTAAGAAATATGATTGCCGTAATAATGGCATCCGCTGAAGGGTTCATACGTCTTATGGATGATGTGCATACAACTGCTTGGGATGTAAAATATGACCCTGTTAGAAAAAGTGCGATATTGGACAACACGACTTCAGCACCAAATACTGAAAATGTGGACAATGTAGTAAGGAACCAATTTTCTTTATTTGGTGATAATGAATTAGATGTAAATGCTGAAAATTCTCAAATTCCTGTATATCCTTGGCCTCAGTTTTTTGTTGAAACCCCTGAAGATAAAAAGGGAAGATTTCAATTAAAATATATTGGTGACCCTTCAGTAGTAGATTTAACCCAAGGTTATTTGTTTGACAAATGGCCTGAAGTTGAATTTGTTGAAGAATATTTGAGGGGTTTGACACAGAAGTTTCAAAACCCTACTGCTCCTCCACCTTTAGATAATGAAAGGGATACAAATGTTATTAATATAAATGCAATTGAATTTCCATCTTTAGGTCTTGCGTACTCAAATAAAGAAGAGATAAAATTTTTCTATGAGATATGGGAAAGACAATTTCTAACTTCACATTATTCAGGACTTGCTAGAGCAAATAACAATCAGATTGATGAGTTGATTAAATTGAATATTGAAACTGAAGTAAATAACATCAAAAACAAATTAGGAATAAGTTCTCCATATTTGTCTTTGAAATTAAAAAACTTCAATTTGAATTCTACAAATTATCCTGATTTTTTGAGAAATATTTCCAATACTGGTACTGGTCGAGCCTACCAAGATTACATAAGAGATTTTTTTGTTACTCCATATATAAAAGGAATAACCGAAAATTCTTTTGCGATACTGAACACTTTAGATATAGGTAAAATACCTCAAACTTCAACCGTGTCTGAGGCATTAAGGAAATTAATTTCGAATGCTTCAAATACCCCTTTGATAGTTGATACACTACCTTACACGGATCAGAATTGGTGTTTGAATAATTTGAATCAAAGTAATACTGCGGTCGCGAATCAAGTGTATGAAACCAAAAAATCATTGACAATTTTCGAACCAAGAAAAATAATTGCAAACTTCAATGATGTATATAACTACACTTTCAACAGACCAGTAACGAATTTCTCATATCTATTAAATCAAAATCCTACAATAGTTGGAATTTTTAGTGGTTTGAATTTATTTTATCAAACACGGACACCAAAAAATTTTATTGCAACGGAGGGGTATGTTGACAATGTTACACCTACAGGGGAGTTTAGTCCAAGGAGTACTACATCAATGCTTAACACCCCTTACTTTATCAATGCGATACAGAATGGTGTTTATAATTCAAGGCTTTCAGGAAATACATATCCTTATGTCCAAGCGGCATACTTGTTCCTTAATTCTTTACCTTTAGCCACACTAAGAGAAAAATACAAATCGTATTCCAATAATGTAACAACTGATTTGGACTATATCTCATCAGCATTGAAAAAGTTCGGAGCAATTCACAAACTTCCATATGCTTGGATTTTGAAATATGGTTCAATATGGCATAGATATAAAAAATATAAGGAAAGTAATGTTGATATTATTGAACCAGCTTGGAAAAATTTTGATTACAGTTCTAACTATTATCCTCCAACTAGCTCAAATACTCACACCTATACTTTCAAGTATTCAAATCAAAGTCAGAGTGTTACTTTACAGAAAGAAGATGACCTGAAAATTGATATACAAGTTGGATTTTATCCCAAAGTAATAAATGATTTTAATTATTTCTACAATGGTTACGATTTGTATGTTGATTATACCAATCAAGAGATTCAAGATAGTTTCAATGGAGGACTGAAAATTTATAACTTTGCGACATCGAACATTGTTAACGCTAAACAACAGGACAAAAATTTAAGATTAAAAACATGGTCTTTATTATTACCTAATATTACACCAACAGCACCTATTGATTGTGACCCCACTGATAATACTGTTGGAGCGGATTATTATGTTTTACCTTCGTTTGGGACAACTTACAACCAAGCTAGTGGATCTTGTATTTCCAACCAAACAACCATTCCAACCACCAGTGTCGATTTTACAAATAACCCAAGTGTTTACAATGGTTCGGTTAGATGTTTATGGTCAGCACCAAACTATGGTTATTTTGACTCTAACCAAATTGCTTTTCCACAACCAGATTCCTACTTGAACTTTATCACTACAGGTAATGAACAAACTCCACTTCATTTTCTTTCAGAAGATAGATATACCAAAATAGAAGAAGTATTTTCTGTCTTTGAAAAGAAAATTTTGGATTCTTTTGAATTGGAGTTTTTGAATTTTTGTAAATCAATTGGAAATGCTTTTACTGGTATAAATGCGACAATAACACCTGGTCAATCTCCTGTTGATATAAATGCAAATTTCAAAAATTTTCAATCTCTTTTTAGAGGTTTAATGACCGTCCCAATTAAAAAACAAGGGGAGTCCGATGAAGTATATTTCTTTAATACGATTAATAATCAATATTCACTTTTCCAAAGCGGTATTCAAGCCTTTATGGAATATGATGTTATTTTCAAGTTTGGTAATCCATCTAACTATTTGAGAAGAATTTTTGATTCTTACCTATCCCACAACAATAGTCTTCAGGTCGTTGACCCAATACCGTTTGAACCTTATGTTAATGGGTCTTTACCAAGCTTAGGGGGGAACGTAACACTTTCTGAGTCTCAAGCCGCAAATCCAAGTGCTTGGTTTGCTCTCGAGACTGAAGTCGGTTTTTCTACAATACAGAATGTAAGGTATAGCCAATTTGGGTCATATATTACGGATTTCTTCATAGACAATAACATTGCTTTTACAAGTCAAAATGTTACATTACTCGCACCAATTATAAAAATGTATGCGACCCAAAAGTTGAACAATCCGAATTTATCACAATCACGATTTCAAAACCAACTCGAAAATTATTTACGAATTGAAACGGATTTACAAAACAACTTTTTGAATGGAGTCTTAACTGGATTGAGACAACCACCACCAATAGGATTACCTGACCAACAACAATTACCTGAAAGAGCAATCAGCAGTATTACAACTGGTGAACAAGGTAAAGCTGAAATTTATGAGGTATTCAAAGCATTGAATGACAAATGGATTGCAGGTGGAGATTACAAAACGAAAACTTTATTTGAGGATTTCTTATTTTTGGATAGAGCTTCCAGAAATATAGGTGATACCATTCTTATCGACATTTTTGACTTGAAAAATATGTTGAACAAAAAGTCGTTGAACCAAGCAATGAGTGTATTCACATTTATTAGTGGAATATTAATTGAAAATAATTTCACAGTGATGCCACTTCCAGCTTATGTTAATTTTTATAATGTTCAAGATGTTGATGGAACCACTACTCCAAAAAGGGAGGGGTCATTAGAATTTGCGAATAATTTATGGGGGACATTTTTGGACGTTGATTATAGAAATTCATCGCCGAAATTAGTTTGTTTTTATGTTGGGAAACCATCTCAATATTTAGATTTACCTAAAGGAAACTTTAAGTTTAGAGATGATGGATTTGATTTGAGGAGAGCATCTGAAAGTCCTCTTATTGAAGACCAACAAGGAAAAACCGATTGGGCTTTATCAAACAAATGTGTAGGATTTAATGTCGATATTGGATTGAGAAACCAAAATATATTCTATTCTTTTTCAGTTTCTCAAGATAATGGAGTTGCAACTTCCGAAGTAATTAACACATACCTCAACATGGTTGACCAAAGTTCGGGACGTGCAATTGCGACACAAAATGTGAGTTTATATAATCTTTATAAACAAAGGTCTTATAAAGCCTCTGTGGTTTGTTTGGGTAATGCTCTTCTACAACCAACTATGTATTTCAATTTAAGACACGTTCCAATGTTTAATGGACCATATATGATTACTGATGTGAGTCATTCGATTCAACCAGGAACTTTCCAAACAACATTTGAAGGAGTTAGACAAGGAATTTATGATTTACCAGCAATCGATAGTTTCTTACAAAGTATTAACCAAAATCTAATTTCTCAGTTAGAAGAATTGTTATTGATTAATAAAGACCAAGCTCCAATCGCAGCAACTACTGATAATATAAAATCAACTGAAGTAGTCCAAGAAGCAGATAATACTTTGGATACAACAAATTCATGTACCCTTAAGATTACTGATGAAGTTTATACCCTCGCAAAACCTGGATATAGGCCGGTTACTTCAGAAATGATTGGATATATTCCAGAGGAATTTGCACAATCCTTACAGAGAATTATTCCTAATGATGTTGATTTACAAGTAATAATTTATTGTATTTCTTATATCAAAACTTTCCAAGAAAATTCAAGTACCAAACAGGGTAATTTCTACGCAGTTAAGAATAACTTAGCTAATATATCTCTAAGTACTAATTGGGGGGAAGCAGTAGGGGAATTCTCAAAAGATTACACTTGTGTAAATATTACAACCAACCCTTCAAAATCTTCGTCTGAGCCTATTGCTCACTTCGAATCTTTGGATTCTTACATAAAATTCATGGCAGGAAGATTAAGGGAAAACAAAGAAAGGATTTTAAGACTTGGCTTGGCAAAATATTATGTTTGTTTTTGGCCAAAGTCAAATATTTCTGAAGAGTACTACAATTCTAATTTTTTAGAATTTCAAAGAACTCGGGATACGTTCACCAAATCCTTAGCATCAGCGGTTCAAGTTAGATTGATTTCAAAAAATAATTCTATTAGGCTAGATAAAACAAATAAAGAATCTGATAAATTAGAGGAGATTGAATCACCTTCAGTGCCATCTACACCAACTCCGATTCCACCGAATGATGGGCAGACTTGTCCACCACCTGTTGTATCCACGTTCTCGCCTTCAGCAGGATTTACGGGAGCTATAGTTCAAATCAATGGACAAAATTTTGAGTCCGTGGAATCAATCACAGTAATTGATAAAGTCATTGATATTTCTCAAATTGAAGTTTTCAATTCACAAACTTTGAGATTCTCTTTACCTGAAATACAAATACCAGAAGGACAAAGTGTTGCTACAGGAAGAATTACAGTCACGACAGCGTCCGGATTTGATGATAGTGAATTTAATTTCACCTTTAACCCTGCTTTAGGAAATACATCATCTCCAGGAGGATATGCAAATACAAATACCCAACAACAAACTACAGTTGCTCAACAAGATTTAGCTGGTTCAGATTTGAATCCACAAGACACTGGTTTCATTCCACTTACAGTTTTCCAAATTCAGAGAGATGCGTTAGGAAATACTTTGAATTTAAGCGTTGTAGTAAATCCTAAAGTTGAAGGATGGAAAATAAGTGAAACTAACAATTATAGTTACATAATTCAAAAATTAACTGTTGGTCCAAACAATGTTCCAAAAAAAGAAGAAATAAAGTCAGAAAAAAATTTAAAACTTGAAAACTTTGTTTCAGATGACCAACAGGTCTTCTCTATTGATAAAGACCAAATGACCACCTTATTAAATCTTGACCAATTCAGTTCTGAAAACATAAGAGCGGTTGTCAATATAACTGTGTTGGCAATACCTGACGATAGAACAGAAAATCCAAAAGATTTTCCGTCGAATTATATTTTTGAATTAAATGTACCACAAAAATCTCCATCAGGTGTTGGACAAATTATCTTAGTTTCGAATACCAATTCGGGAGAATTACCAGCCTATGATGGTAATAGTTATTACAACATCATAAAACCAAATGGAGGATATTATACATTCCAATTGACTCCTATTACAAACTTGACTGCAACACAGATTAGGATTGTTAAATTACCAACTCTAAGTCAAGTGAATGTTAGTATCGAAAATACTCCTGATACAAAATATACAAATGTGGTTACAGTTAGGGAGTTGGGAGAGTTTCAAATGATTTTGACTTATACGGACGATAATTTACCAAATTCGTCTTTCACTGTAACCTCACAAAAATTTACTTTATAACATAACAACATATTTATATAAAAAGATTCTTATGAACATTAAATCAGCATTAGACAATTATCTTGGTAAATCTGTTAGATTTTCACAAGAAGACAATGGAGATGGAACAAAACAAGTTTGTGACTTGGATACTGGAGATTGTTACACAGTGAGAGAAAGAGACGGTCTTATCGAAAGAGCTGGACACCAAACTACTGCAAACCGAAGAGTTAGAGTAGAAACCGCTAACGGAATAAAAACTTTATTAAATGGATAAAAAATGAGTTTAGATAAAAAAATTCTCAGTGAAATCGAGAGACATAGAAAAATCAATCGATATATTTTAGAACAAGCGGGAGCAGAAGAAGATGCCTTGGCAGCTTTATCACCTGAACCAGCGGCGGAACCCGCACCAGCACCTTCTGAAGCAACACCACCTGTGGCACCAGAAACAACTGCACCACAACCAATAGATGTTGAATCAGATCCTGATGTTGAGAAAATTGATGACGAAGGTGAATCACAAGAAGAAGGAGGTTCTGAAGAATTAGATATTACTGAATTAGTAGATTCACAAAAAAATATCGAAACCAAACAAGAAGAGTACTTCAACAATTTATTCAACCAACTTAATGATTTACAATCTAAGTTAGGTGAGATGGATAACATCATGAACAAACTTAACTCTCTTGAGAATAAGATTGAAAAATATAGAGAAAAAACTCCACAAGAAAAGTTAGAGTTGAGAACCTATGACTCTTATCCATTCAGTCAAAAACTTTCACAATTTTTTGATGATAAGTCAGAAGAAATGGAAAAGACGGGAAAAAATGATTATGTTTTAACCTCAGACGAAGTTACTGATATTAATGTAAATGACATTAAAAATTCCTTCCAACCTGGTGGAGGTTTAGACCAAGAAGTCTATAAAACATCGTTCAGGTAATATCGAACAAACTACATAAAAGGTACCTAATGGTACCTTTTTTTATTTGACATAGTCACAGTTTTACTTATATTTGTATAAATAATTTATTAATTTAATCTATAAAAAACATGAGTTCATTAGACGCCGTATTGGCACAGTACGAAAAATCACAACAAGGGGGCGGGGCCCAATCAAAAATGTCGCAAGACGAAAGAATGAAAAAGTATTTCGCTTTAATCTTAGGAGACAAAGAGAAATCAGGACAGAGAAGAGTGAGAATTCTTCCAACTTCAGATGGTTCATCACCATTCAAAGAAGCATGGTACCACGAAATTCAAGTGGGTGGACAGTGGCAGAAATTCTACGATCCAGGAAAAAATGACAACGAACGTTCACCTTTGAATGAGGTTTACGAAGAATTGATGTCTACAGGTAAAGAGTCTGACAAATTATTGGCGGCTCAGTATCGTTCACGAAAATTCTATATTGTGAAAGTAATTGATAGAGACCACGAAGAAGATGGTGTAAAGTTTTGGAGATTTAAACACAACTTCAAGAATGATGGTATCCTCGACAAAATTATTCCTATTTGGAGAAACAAAGGAGACATTACTGACCCTGAAAAAGGACGTGACTTAGTCATTGAACTTGCTAAAGCAAAAACCCCAAAGGGTAAAGAGTATACTACAGTTTCAACTATTATGTATGACGACCCAGCTCCAGTACATAGTGATAAACAACAAGCAAAGGCTTGGATGGAAGATGAGTTGACATGGTTGGATGTTTATTCCAAAAAACCTGTTGATTACCTTGAGGCAATCGCAAGAGGTGAAACACCAAAGTGGGATTCAGATAAAGGTGGATACGTTTACGGAGACAGTTCAGTTGAAACTGAATCATTCGGTGGAGGTTCCAAAAAATCTACATACGTAGACCCACAGTCTAACGACGAACCTGACGGAGACCTTCCGTTCTAATTAAATAAAATAACTCGGATACTATTTTAGTGTCCGAGTTTCATTTCCCTATCCTTATGGCAATTAAGAAAAACGATTTTGAAAGCCTGAAGAAAAAATTTTCTACTTCAGCAAAATATAAACCCCAAAGATTTTTTGATTTGGGTGAAGACTTCTTGGATGCTGTTGGACTTCCTGGTCCAGCCATTGGACATCTTAACATGTTCTTGGGTCACTCCGATACTGGTAAGACTACTGCTTTGGTAAAGGCTGCGGTTGATGCTCAGAAGAAAGGTATTCTTCCTGTGTTTATTATCACTGAACAAAAGTGGAGTTTTGAACATGCTAAATTGATGGGATTCCAATGTGAAGAAATTGTTGACGAAGAAACAGGAGAATTAGATTGGGATGGATTTTACATCTTCAATAATAACTTTAGTTACATTGAGCAAATTACTGACTACATCAATAGTTTATTGGATGCTCAAGAAAAAGGTGAGTTGGATTATAGTTTGTTGTTCCTATGGGATTCAGTTGGTTCAGTTCCTTGTAAGATGACTTATGAAGGAAAAGGTGGAAAGCAACACAATGCATCTACTTTGGCGGATAAAATTGGAATGGGTATTAACCAACGTATTTCAGGGTCTCGTAAATCTGACTCAAAATATGAAAACACTTTGGTTATTGTTAATCAACCTTGGGTTGAACTTCCTGATAATCCATTTGGTCAACCTAAAATTAAAGCTAAGGGTGGTGAGGCAATTTGGTTAAACTCATCTTTGGTATTCTTATTTGGTAATCAAAAGGGTGCAGGAACAACTAAGATTACCGCGACCAAAGACAAAAGAACAATTAAGTTTGCGTCAAGGACAAAAGTTTCTGTTATGAAAAACCACATTAACGGATTGGGTTATGATGACGGAAAAATTATTGTTACTCCACACGGATTCATTGGAGGTAAAGAAGCAGCTGAAGAGAAAGTCTCGTTGGAGAAATACAAAAAAGAGTATGCTGACTATTGGAAAGATATTATCGGAACTGATGGTGATTTTACTCTGAAAGAAGAAAAAGAAGACTAGTTTATTATTTCACACTTAAATCACGAATTGTGATTAAAACGTTATTAGTGGACGGAGACAATCTGTTCAAGATAGGATTTCATGGAGTAAAGGAGTTGTATAATGGTGGAGACCACTTAGGTGGAATCTACCATTTTATAAACATCTTGAGAAAATTTTTAGAAGAACACAATCACGATAAGGTTGTGGTATTTTGGGATGGTGACTCTAACTCTTCCGTAAGGAAATCTATATATCCTCAATACAAAGCGAATCGTCGTCAAGATATGAATGAGTTTAAGTACGAATCATATCTTCAACAGAAGTCTCGGGTCAAACAATACCTTGAGGAGATATTCGTGCGTCAGGTTGAAATGACTAACAACGAGGCGGATGACCTTATTGCTTATTATACCAAATTGTCTGTCGATGAAGAAATCATAATTTTTTCTGCCGACAAAGACTTAACTCAACTTATATCAGAACGGGTAACCATCTATTCTCCGACCTCTAAACAATACTATGGGTATGGAGACATGATTACTATCAATAAGGTCAACATACCCCACCAAAACGTCTTATTAACTAAGATTCTAACGGGGGATAAGTCCGACAATATAGATGGTATAGAAATGTTGGGAGAAAAGACTTTGGTTAAATTGTTTCCCGAATTGTTGGAGAAGTCATGTACTATCGAAGAAATCTTGGATAAGGCACGAAACATCGAGCAAAAGAAAAAACCAAAGGCGTTAGAGAACATTTTGATTGGTAAAACTAAAAGCGGTACATTTGGCCAAGACTTCTTTGAAATAAACAAAAAAATTGTTGATTTACATAATCCTTTGATTACTGAAGAAGGAAAAGAATTAGTAGAACAAATTCATACAGACACAATAGACCCCACAGACCGTGGATACAAAAACTTGATGAGAATGATGATGGAGGACGGACTCTTCAAGTACCTGCCCAAGAACGATGAGGCTTGGGTAAATTTCCTCAAACCATTTATGAAACTTACACGAAAAGAAAAAAGAAACACAAACAAAAATTAAAAACTTTATGAAAGAGCAAGACAGTACCAAAATGGAATTTCTTCTAACCCTTAACGACAATATTGTTGTTCAAAGGTATTTCAATGTTAGAGGTTATAATCCGACAGCAAAAAACTCAGTTGAATTCTACGACTTAATTAATAACATTAAAGAAGATCTACAATATCACTTGAAAATGAAAACTGTTATTTACATGACGGATAATAGTGAATCCATTATGCATGACCCTTCAGTTATGGATACCTCTTATACTGATGGACCAGAGATATTCAACATTCTTGTTAAGAATGGAGATACGACAATTTGTCATAGAATTTTTGATGGAAAATATTTTCCACCCAAAGTTCGTTATACCGTTGACGTACGACCATTTTTGAAAGATATTCTCAGAGAATTAACTGACATTTTTTCAGAACAAAGATTATCTTATCAATATTTGGATTTTGATTTAAGTAAGTGAGTATTTAATAATACACAGGGGAGCAATACAATATATGAACAAAAATTTCGATTACTTAGGGAACACTTTCCAGATTCAATTATTGAATCAGATAGTGGTAGATAAAGATTTTTCATCATCTATTCTTGATGTCATCGAGTCAAATTACTTCGATAACAAGTATTTCAAAATCATATTACAGATGATTAAGGAATACTATGTGAAGTATGAATCAACTCCCAACTTCGAAACTCTCGAACAAATTATCAAGTCTGAAGTTTCTCAAGAATTGGTTGCTAAAATTGTTTTGGATACACTAAAACAAGTTAAGGAAGCTCCATTCGAAGGAACACAGTTTGTCCAAGAAAAAGCATTGAAGTTCTGTAAACAACAAGAACTTCAGAAGGCGATGGACAAGGCTCAAAAAATTATTACACAAGGAGATTTTGAGTCTTATGATAAAGTGGAGGGGTTGGTTAGAGAGGCACTACAAGTCGGTGAAATTGAGAAAGGTCAAACGGATATTTTCTCAGGTTTGGAGACGGTGTTAGATGAGGACTACAGACATCCGATACCTATGGGTATACCAGGTATCGACAGGTTACTTAAAGGTGGTTTAGCTAAAGGGGAGATAGGTGTTATACTAGCACCAACTGGCGTTGGTAAAACTACTATCTTGACCAAGATTGCAAACACAGCGTTTAACTTGGGATACAATGTCCTTCAGGTATTCTTTGAAGACAATCCCAAAATTGTTCAGAGGAAACACTTCACGATTTGGACAGGTATTCCACCTGACGAGTTATCAAAACACAGAGAAGATGTAATTAGTAAGGTTACCGAGATACAAGAAACTATGAAGAACAAACTTGTATTGAAGAAATTTGCATCGGATAGTATGACGATGAATCAAATCAAAAACCAAGTCAGAAAAATTATTGCTGATGGAAATAAAATTGATATGATTCTGATGGATTATATCGATTGTGTGTTACCTGAGTCAACATCGAGAGATGAATGGAAAGCGGAAGGTTCGGTAATGAGAGGGTTTGAGTCGATGTGTCACGAACTTGATTTGGTTGGTTGGACTGCAACTCAAGGTAATAGAAGTTCTATTTCGGCTGAGGTTGTAACAACAGACCAAATGGGTGGGTCAATTAAGAAAGCTCAAGTTGGACACGTAATCATTACGGTGGCAAAAACCCTTCAACAAAAAGAATTACATTTGGCTACGATAGCGATAACAAAATCTCGTTTAGGTAAAGACGGAGTTGTGTTTGAGAATTGTAAATTCAACAACGAACTATTGGAAATCGACACGGAAAGTTCGGTTACATTCTTAGGTTTCGAAGAACAACAAGAAGAGAAGAAAAGAGACAGAGTTAAGGAGTTGATGGAGAAGAGAAAACAAAAAGATGAACAACAAAGACAAACAATATAAAAAAACAAATAATTAATTATGGAAAAAATTTTAGTAGAGAATCCCGACCGATTTGTTATTTTTCCAATTCAACATGATGACATTTGGGAATTCTATAAATCTCATCAAGCAGCATTTTGGACCGCGGAAGAAGTTGATTTAACAAATGACATTAGAGATTGGAATAACCTTACCGAAAATGAACAATATTTTATAAAGAATATTTTATCATTCTTCGCATCCTCGGATGGTATTGTGAATGAAAACCTTGCAGAAAATTTCTTGAAGGAAGTACAATATCCTGAAGCAAAGTTTTTCTATGGGTTTCAACTAATGATGGAGAATATTCACAGTTTGATGTATTCACTATTGATTGATACCTACATTTCAAACGAAGAGGAAAAACAATTGTGTTTTACAGCACTAGATAATCTACCTGCAGTACAGAAGAAAGCGAAATGGGCACTCGATTGGATTGAGAATTCAACTTTTGCTGAGAGACTTATTGCGTTTGCAGCGGTTGAAGGTATCTTTTTCTCAGGGTCATTCTGTTCAATTTTTTGGTTGAAGTCAAGAGGTATTATGCAAGGACTAAGTAATGCGAATAGTCTAATTTTCAAAGATGAAAACCTACACTGTGACTTTGCAATTCACTTGGTGAACAACCACTTGGAAAACAAACCAAGTGAAAAAAGAATTAAAGAAATTCTATTGTCGGCACTTGAGATTGAGAAAGAATTTATTACTGAATCTCTACCAGTTTCACTAATTGGTATGAACTCTAACTTGATGAAACAATATCTTGAGTTCGTAACTGATGGTTTGTTGGTTAAGTTTGGATGTAAAAAAGAATTCAACGTAGAACAACCATTCAAGTTTATGGAACAAATTGCCGTTGAGACCAAAGGTAACTTTTTCGAGTCAAGAACAATGGAATACCAAAAAGCTAAATTGAATGAAACAATATCATTTGATTCTGACTTTTAATTTAATATCTTAATACTTATGATGTCATTAAAAATCAAAAAAAGAGGGGGGGAAGGAGAGTCTTTCAACCCTCAAAAAATTTATAATAGGATTAAACGTGCTGCAAAAGGGTTGAATGTCAACTCTGATGAAATTTTTATCAAAGTAATTACGTCAGTACCTACTGAAGGAAATATAACAACTAAGGAGTTAGATAAACTTGTTTACGAGATTGCTGCTGCTTATACAGGAAGTCACTACGATTATTCAAGGCTAGCATCTTCCGTAGCAATTTCTTCATATCACAAAGAAACTGACCCGAGTTTTTCAAATACAATGCATACGTTACACGTTGACGGTGTTGTACATGATGACCTTATGTCTATTATTGAAAAATATGGACCAAGTAAAATTGATGAAGTAATCAATCACGAAAATGATTACAATTTCGATTACTTCGCTTGGAGGTCTTTACAGGAAATGTATTTGTTGAAAACACCTGAAGGTAAAGTAATTGAAAGACCTCAACACATGTATATGAGAGTTGCTCTATGGGTAACAAATACTTTTGAAGAGGCGATGGATTATTATGAATCTTTGTCAAGTCAACGGATTTCCAAAGCAACTCCAATCATGATTAACTCTGGTACTAAAGTTCCTCAGTTAGCGTCTTGTGTGTTACATTATAACAACTCAGACTCAAGAGATGGATTACTAAAATCATTGAATGATATTTCAACTTATTCTTCAGATGCTGCGGGAATTGGATTGTCTATGTCTAATATTAGAAGTAAAGAAAGTCGAATTAAATCTTCAGGAGGATTTGCTGGTGGTCTATTAAAGTACTTGAAGATTGTTAATGAATCACTAAGGTTCTTTAACCAACAGGGAAGACGGCCTGGTAGTGCTGCTATCTACTTAGAACCATGGCATAAAGATATTATGGACTTGTTGGAGATTAAGAAAAATACAGGAGCGGAAGAATTAAGAGCGAGAGACTTGTTCACTGCCTTGTGGATTCCTGATAACTTTATGAGAGCGGTTAAGAATAACGAAGAATGGTATTTGTTCTGCCCTAATGATATTCTTAAAGCGGGTATTAAACCCTTACAAGAGTGTTATGGTGAGGAGTATGAGAAAAATTATCAACTTGCAATTGATGCTGGCATTGGTAAAAAGGTGAAGGCTCAGGAGATTTGGAGTAAAGTAATTGAATCTCAAGTTGAAACTGGTGTACCATACTTATGTGCTAAGGATAGCGCAAACAGAAAAACAAACCATCAAAATATCGGTGTTATTAAACAGTCCAATCTATGTAATGAAATCTATCAATTTACTGATGAGAAGACAACAGCTATTTGTACACTATCTTCTATTGTATTGAAGAACTTTATTGTTGAAGGTAAATTTGATTATACATTACTAATTCATGAAGTAAGAAAGGCTGTTAGAGCGTTGAACAATGTTATCGACAAAAATAGCTATTCAACTGAAAAAGGATTAAAAGGTGGACTTGAACAAAGAGCAATTGCTATTGGAGTTCAAGGACTTGCAGATGTTTTTTGTTTAATGGACTATTCGTTCACTTCGGATGAGGCTAAGGACTTGAACAAAAAAATATTTGAAGCGATTTATTTTGCGTCAATTACTGAAAGTAATGATTTGTGTAAGAAAGGAATTAGACACCCTTACGAATTCTTCAAAGGTTCTCCGATGTCAAAAGGTATTTTCCAATTTGATATGTGGGGAGTTGAGTCTTCTGATTTGAGTTTGGATTGGGATACATTAAAAAAAGATGTACAAGAATTTGGAGTTTGTAATTCATTGTTTACCGCTCAGATGCCAGTTGCGTCATCTGCCAAGATTACAGGGTCTTTCGAGATGACTGAACCTGCTCACTCAGCACTCTTCAACCGAAGAGTTGTTGGCGGGGAAATTATGATTGTAAACAAGTACTTAATTAATGACTTTGAAAAAATTGGTATTTGGTCTGAAGATTTGAAGAATGAAATTATTTTGAATGAAGGGTCTATTCAAAATATTAATTTTAATCAATATCTTGATGTTGAAGATAAGGGATATAACAAAAAAGTTAAAAGGATTGAACATCTAATTCCAAAATACAAAACAATTTGGGAGATATCACAGAGAGAGTTAATTGATATGGCAGCGGATAGAGCTCCATTTATTGACCAATCTCAGTCAATGAACATCTATATGTCAAACCCTACATTGTCAAAAATCACATCCTCACACTTCCACTCGTGGGAAAAAGGGTTGAAAACATTATGTTACTATGTAAGAACTAAAGCTATTTCAACTGGAGCGAAACACTTAGCGTTGGACTTATCAAAGGTTAAGACACCAAAACCAAATGTGGAAGTTCCTAAAATCGATTATAGTAGTATGAATTTACCACCAAAACCTGAAGGAATTGAAATTGATTGTTTTGGTTGTTCTTCGTAATTAAATAATTAATCCCGATATATTTCGGGATTTTTTATTTCGGGCTATTTATAAGGAAAAACAAGGGACTTATATTTATCTTTATGGCAAACGGAGTTACATATGGTATTAATTTTCCATTCAGAGATTCGAGACGAGGAGATTATTTAGAGCTTACTCAATTAGCAGACCAACAGGTAAAGTCAGATTTAATTCATTTACTTCTAACCAGAAAGGGAAGTAGATATTATCTACCGAATTTTGGAACAAGATTATATGAATTTTTATTTGAGCCTTTTGATGGATTAACGTTTGATGCAATTCAATCGGATATAAGGGATGCTGTTCAAACTTTTATGCCGAATCTTTTATTAAATCAAATAACAATAACACCAGCAGACCCTGAGGAAGAAGTGGATAGTATGATAGGAGAAAATACACTTGGTACAAGTGAATCACCAATCTATAGATTACCAGGTAAAGGAACCTCAGAATACACTGCAAAAATTAGAATAGATTATTCAAATAACAGATCGAGTTTTGCTCAAAGTGATTTTGTTATTATTAATATTTAATATAGATGGCAAATCGTAAAATTTCATATACAACCAGAGATTATCAGGGAATAAGAACTGAGTTACTTAATTATGTAAGGACTTACTATCCTGAACTTATCCAAGATTTTAATGACGCATCTGTATTCTCGGTGTTTTTAGATTTGAACGCTGCAGTTGCGGACAACCTACATTATCATATAGATAGAAGTATTCAAGAAACTGTACTTCAATACGCACAACAGAGGTCTTCAATTTATAATATTGCCAGAACTTATGGTTTGAAATTACCAGGCCAAAGACCATCTGTAGCCTTAGTAGATTTTTCAATAACTGTTCCTGTATTTGGTGATAAAGAAGACGAGAGATATTTGGGAGTTTTGACAAGAGGTTCTCAAGTTTCAGGAGCTGGTATTGTGTTTGAAAATATATACGACGTTGATTTTACCTCACCATACAATGCACAAGGTTTTCCAAACCGACTTAAAATTCCAAACCGTAATGCCAACAATGTCATAATCAATTATACTATTACTAAAAGAGAACTTGTTGTAAATGGAATTACAAAAGTTTTCAAACGAGTAATAACTCCAAATGATGTTAAACCATTTTTTGAATTGTTTTTACCTGAAAAAAATGTTTTGGGTATTACAAGTGTTTTGTTAAAAAGTGGTACTGAATATACAAATATACCTACTGTAGCTGAATTTTTAGGTTCACCTAATAAATGGTATGAAGTAGATGCATTAGCCGAAGACAGAGTATTCATCGAGGACCCTACTAAAGTTTCTGACCAACCTGGAATTAAGGTGGGAAGATATATACAAACATCAAACAGATTCATCAGTGAATATACTCCTGAAGGGTTTAAGAAGTTGACATTTGGTGGAGGAACAAATACGGCTCAAGATGCCTTAGACCAATTTACAACTGTAGGAGCAACAATCGACTTACAAAGATATTCAAATAATTTATCTTTGGGCTCAGCTTTAACACCTAATTCAAGTTTATTTGTTCAATACAGAGTAGGTGGTGGATTGGGTACAAACTTAGGTACAAATGTAATCACACAAATAGGAACTGTTTCATTTTTTGTTAATGGACCTTCTGAACTTACAAACTCTTCGGTAGTAAATTCTTTAAGATGTAATAACGTTACCGCGGCAATTGGTGGTGCGGGATTACCATCACTCGAAGAAATTAGAAATTATGTTTCGTTTAACTTTTCAGCACAGAAAAGAGCGGTGACTGTACAAGATTATGAATCAATTATTAGGAATATGCCTTCTGAGTTTGGTGCGCCGGCCAAAGTATCAGTAACTGAAAATAATAATAAAATATTAATTCAGTTATTATCTTATGATACTTCGGGTAAGTTGACGAATATAGTTTCGAATACTTTGAGACAAAACATTGCAACATATCTTTCTAACTACAGAATGATGAATGATTACATATCAATTTTCACCGCTGAAGTGATTGATTTAAGTGTTGAAGTTCAAGTCGTATTAACTTCAGCTCAAAATTCAGGACAAGTAATTGCTGAAATAGTTGACAGAATTTCAACATATTTTAATCCTCAAGTCAGAGAATTGGGACAAAACGTTTATTTATCAGAGATACAAAGCATTGTTCAAAACCAAAGTGGTGTTCTAAGTGTTTCTTCAATCAAAGTCTTCAATAATGTTGGTGGTCAATATTCTTCAGCAGAAACTTCAATGGAATATTCAGACCCTGAAACGAAACAAATTGAACCTGTTAATTCAACAATTTTCGCACAACCTTCTCAAGTGTATCAAATTAGATATCCAAATAAGGATATTAAAGTCTCGGTAATTAATTTCCAATCTACAACATTATCGTAATAGGTTTATTATCTAATACTTTGGTCTATAATTTATGATGTGTGTATCAACTTTGAAAAATTACACATAAAGTATTTATAAACTAAAGACAATAGATGGGTGATTCATATAGAATTAAGACCGAACTTGGTATTAACAAATCAATTAACGTACAATTAGACCAAGAGTTTGAGTTCTTAGAAATTTTATCTCTCAAGATACAACAAACAGACATCTACATAAGAAGTTGCGCTGATTATGGTGTCTTAGTTGGTCGAGTTACGGCAAACAACGGATTTGGAATACCGAATGCAAGAGTTTCAATATTCATTCCTATTGAACAAGTCGATGAATCAAATCCATTGATTACATCTATATATCCTTACAAATCTCCAAATGATAAAAATGAAGATGGGTATAGATATAATTTACTTCCCTACACTCCTTCATATTCAAAACATTCTGCGACAGGAACTTTACCATCAAGATCGGATGTATTGACAGGAAGCACTGCTGTTGAAATTTACGACAAGTATTACAGATTCACTTCGAAAACTAATGATAGTGGTGATTACATGATTATGGGTGTTCCACTCGGGCAACAAACTATAGTCATGGACGTAGACCTTTCAGACATCGGTGAATTTTCTCTAACACCTCAAGATTTAATTAGAATTGGTTTAGCCACTGAGGCACAAGTTGCAGGAAATAAATTTAGAACATCAAGTGACTTAAATTCTTTACCACAAATAATTAACTTAGTTAAAAATGTTGAAATTTCTCCTTTGTGGGGTGACCCTGAAATATGTGACATATCAATTAATAGATTAGATTTTGACTTACGAGATGATGCAAATGTCGATATTCAACCGACATCAGTTTTTATGGGGTCAATTTTTTCGACTGAAGATAAGTTTAGACTCAGATCTAATCGAATACTTGGAAACGAATTGGGATGTAGACCTCGTGACAACATGGGGAATTTGTGTGACCTTGTCCCTGGTCCAGGACAAATATTGGCAATAAGACAGACAATCCAACAAGATGAGAATGGTAATCCTGTGTTGGAGGTTTATGAGTTGGAGCAAGCTGGAAATGTCATAGATGGGGACGGGACATGGATTGTCGAGCTTCCAATGAATTTGGATTACTTTATAACAAACGAGTTTGGTGAAAAAGTAATATCGAATGATACTACGGTTGGGATTCCGAGTAAAGCAAAATATAGATTCAAAATCAAATGGCAACAGTCTCCTGGTTTATCCCAACAAACTAGAAGAGCGAGTTTTTTAATTCCAAATGTTAGAGAATATGGTTGGATTGATTCTGGTAATGACCCAAATTATTCAACAAATGTTGACAGACAAAATAAATTGAAGAGTTCTTATTACTTTGGATTAGATTGGAATGGTTATGCTACAGGGTTTACAAGTTCGGAAAGAATCCAAAAACTCAACGAGATAATTGATTGTCAAGACACTTTTTATGAATTCAAATTCAATAGGGTTTATACAGTTTCAAATTTGATTGACCAATACAAAAAAGGAGGACGAGGTAGATTTATTGGGATAAAAGAAATTGATGACGAATCCTGTAATTCAAGTGTGAATAAATTTCCAACGAATGATGGATTCAAAAATTTCAACCTATTATTCTTTGTTTTTTCCATTTTGATGCAAGTAATCCAGATTATTTCAGCACCACTATTAATAGTAATTCACGTTGTTGCGTTCATATGGAATCTATTGGTGCGATTTAAACCTTGGATGATAGGTTTACTTGTTTTATTGGCTGGTATTAACCTTTATCAAGGTATCAAAAGTTTTGTAAAAGCTGGACTAGCAACTGCAGATGGAGTAAGTTTTGCGAGTTTAGCTGCGATTTGTGCGGCGACAGTTATCCTCATACCACTGGGAATAGCTTTTGGTGTATTATCGACTGTGTCTTTTGCAGCGGCTGCGGCGCTTAATTTAGCGGGAGTACAATACCTAATTACTGCTGGAATAATTACTGCTGTCACATTGGTCGCGTTTCGTCTAATTTTCAAATTAGTTAAGGGTCAACCAATTAAAGGATTTAATCTACCTGTAATTACTTATCCTGATTGTTTGTCTTGCGAATGTGGGTTTTCAGATGTTGAATCGGAAAACTCAAGTTCATCTTTAGGTACTTTAGTGTCACAATTTTCTAATGATTCGTTATATTATAATAAGTTAGTTGATACAGTCACTCAGTTAGGAATAAAATCTCCAAATTCTGAAGTTATCTCAGGCTCTTTTTCTTCGAGTATTGGAGGTAATAATAATGGAAACGATAACAATCAGGTTTATAAGGTGATGGAGTCCGTACCTGGAACATTACTTACCGATGATGGAGGGAATGAATATTTTACATATTCGAAATACATACCATTCGGAGAAAGGATAAACAACTTTAATTTACGACAAAAATATTTTAATGGTTCAAATCGGATTAGTGTTTCATTTGATACTGACTTAAATAAACATTACGATAGTACATTAATATTAATTTATGATGCACCATTAGACTCAGGAACTCTTTTGACTTTTGTAGACCCTTTACTCACAAGAGACGTAAATGCTACATATACTGGTAATACAGGAGCTTATGTTCGAGGTATAAGTGGAACCCCATTAAACCCTGGAGTATCAACTTATAATGTTGAGTATTGTGACCCAAATAATCAGCTGAACAATTTATCTGTAAGTTATTTATTGAGCTCAGGGTCTACCTTGACCAACTATAAATTCCCATCTGACGTTGAATATTTTCAAGTATTGACTGGAATTACAGTGTCAGAAGCATCCACAATTTGGAATACATCTACCGTTGGGTCTTTACCGAATATTATGAACTCAGGAACTGCTGTTATTTTGAGTGAAAAAATTAAAAAAAGTTGGAATGAAACAACTTTTTCAGAAATTCAGATAAAAGACATATTTGAATCATTTTCAGAAAAATATATTTTGATTTTGCAAAGAGGAGTCGACCCATATTCACCACTTTATAATAACAAGTATGGATTAGGTAAGTTATTTGGTTTAGCAAATGAGGATGACTTATCGATAACCGCAAATACTAGATTGAATATTCCAATTCAAAAATTACTGGATAGTAGTATTTCAGTTCAAAAGTTTAACAATCAGAATAATATTTTTTACCCATCTCACTTCTTTAGGGGTAATGATACGGAATTTTCAGCATTTACAACTAGCTTGGTAGGATATTATGGAGCATATGACGCATTAAATCGACCTCAAAACTCATCTACATTAAATGTCAATGGGGTTAATTGTCTTGTATCATCAACGTCAAATGAATCATGGTCAAGTGCTATTGAGGACCCTGCAAAATATACTACTTCTGAAGATTTGTCGGGTGGGGCTTATTATTTTGTTCAGGGGGGAAGGGAACCATCAACGACAAAGATTACATATTTTACGAGTGTATTATTACCAAGTTTGACTGCTAATCCGATGAGTATCACTTCGAGATTGAAGAATGTTATGAGGACTGATAGACTTCCATCTTCAGATGTATTGGACGGTTATAGTTGGGATTACAACCCGTCATTACTACAACAAAACTTAGGATTTGTAGTCTATGTTATAGATGATGAAGGAGGGGCGATTCAAACATCTAATGCTTCTACTGGAGCGGACATAGCTAGCCCTGATATTTTGGGTCAATATGCATCATTAAACGTATTCGACACTCTTAATACTTGTAGTCAAACTGTAAGTTTGGGATGTTATGAGGGATTTGGAACTGACTTCCAAGTCAATCAGAATTGTGCGGATAAGGATGCGGTTATAGGAGGATGTTATCAATTCCTGAAAAGACCTTTATTGGATATACCAAAGGATATAAGAAATTTTAATGAATGGGCTTATCGGTGGAGATTTTTTTATGGGTTATGTCAAGGGGTATTATCTCAATCATTTGTAAACAATTGGATAAATGGGGCATTGTATATGTATCCTATACAAGTTAATACAATTTTTGATTCTCAAAACAAACCTGAACCACCTATTTTTTGTAAAGATGTAATATACTTTGAAAGTGATACTAATAACTTCTATTATAGAAGTAGTCCGTTTAATGAATTTACAAATAAATTTATTGGTAAATTAGCGACCCAACCAGGAGCATTAAATACTTTGAATTTATTATCTCCAACAACAATTATTAATCTTGGGATGAAAGATAGTTTTTATAATGAAATTATCTTGGGGGATGGTGATACAGGTGCTTATGTGATGAATCAAATGGATTCTACTTCATATGGGGATCCATCTGACTTGATAAACCTTTTTGTGATTTCAAGGATTACTGATGAAAATTTTTTACAACGAATTATTGGTGGTAAAGATAATGGAATTAACCAACTTTTTTCAAGACCAAATCTTCGAATTGACGGTGATTTGGCTCAATTATTATCTATTAACTCAGAATTGGGTGTAATTAAGTTTTCACCTGAATTTTATCAAATTGTTCCTAATCAATTAGGGCCTGTAGAAGTTTTAGGTACTGCGGAAAATCCTTTAATTGCTGTTTGGTTTTCATCCACAACTGAGGACCTTCAAGTTAAAGATTACCTAACTCCAGGAAGAATTAATTTTAGGACAAATGATAATTCTGTAAATTATCCATATCCATATGGAATTAAATCACAGATAGTTCCTTTCTATCAGTGGAAATTAACAAATCAAAACACAATATTTGGGTCACAGCTTAATAATTGGGCGACTAATTATGTGGACATTGTTCAAGATAAACTATATCAATCCTTGGACAGAACGAGTCTTACAACTCCAAACTATTTTAGACCTTTGACAAGTAGTGTAAGTGACTTATACGCTAGAGGTTATATTTTCAGTGTAGATGCCGCAGGTAATTATTCGACAACAGGAGCGTCATCTGGCCGATTCATTGTTGGTGCACCATTCCATTTTTATTTTGGAATGGTAAAAGGTAATAGTGCTTTAGATAAATTCAAAACAAAGTATTCTGTAGATGAATAAATATTCTTTAATACCAAGTAGTCAGAGATATAAAGGTGCTCCCGCATTGAATGAAGAATTGACAATCACTCTTCAAGAACAAAGCCAGGAGATTACTGAGTATGATCGAACATCAACTCTGAATTTGGCTCAAGTCTATGACAACGAAAGACAATCAAACACTATTTTTAGACCAACATTCAAAGTTTCATACCTTTACGATAATACTTATACCGGCAATACTACGTATCTTCCATTCCAATATAATCTATATTATACTGATCCTATTTCATCTAAACAAAGTGGTATTTGGAGAGGATTCCCTCAATATTATGAATTTGATTTCTACAGACCTAACGTAGGAGACAATCATTTTCAATATAAAGCCAAAAGTGCTTACACCTATAATTGGATGTACTATCTAACATATCCTTATGAGAATGATGGGAATAGACAACTTACATATTACTCAAGGACAAACAATGATGTGAATTGGATTGCCTCCAGTGGTATTCCATTTTCGATTACAAGTACTACTCGTAATGGTAATGGATTGGTTTCATTCGTATGTATTGCACCACATGGATTGACAATAGGAGAATATGTTGAATTGTCTTTCAGTTATAGAGGGAGCAACATTTTTCAAGTGTTTTCATTGGGGAATGGATTATTTGGGAGTAGGGAACATGTATTCAATTTATTTAACATTGGATTTACTGGAGCAACATTTAGTAATGGTAAAGTTGGAACTTTTAGAAGAGTTATTAACCCAAGTAATTTGATAGAAACAAGGTCTAAATATTATATTAAGAAATATAAAGTTTTAACCAATCTTACTGACCTTGCAATAACCAAAGCAGGATTTGAGAAAAATGTGTTCGCGGAGCAAAGTAAGTTAGAATATAGTTCAATTACACCAAATAATGTGACGAGGATTTCCCAAAAGTTGAGTTCTAATGCCTTTGACTTAACATCAAATTATGATTTGGATTTTGCTGCATTACGGGACAATCAAAAAAGACCACTGAATGAAATCAGTTTGACAATAATTAACAAAGGATATTCAGGTTATTTCAATCAACCATTCAGAGGAGTTGGTTTGAAACAAGGATGGGAGTTTAACTTATCAAAAAATATTACTCCATGGTGGGACTTGAAAAATGAAAGGTCAAATACGAGTATTCCTGTGTCAGCATATACTCTCACCAATGGAGCAACAAAAACATTTTATTATAATCTCGATTTGAAAGCTGGTGATGTAATTGATGGTGATTTTTGTGAGTGGAATGATTATGAACAATCTGAACGTGTTGTATCCAAATACTATCACAAATTGAAGTTTAATCAGGAGGTGTTTCAAACAACAAATAATTATTCAACAAACACACCAGGATATTACTATAATCCTCACAATGCTATGGTTCTGAAAGTTTTTTCAGATTACATTGAAACTGCTAATTTGGGTCAAATTGATAATGTACCAAGTTGGGCGTTTTATTCAAACGTAGACCGGCAGTTTAGATGGAGAGATATTTATACCTATGGATTTATAGACAACTTGGGACGTGGTGTTGATTATCCATATTTGAATTCGGCCCATTATCCATATACTCAGGTAATTTTTAGATTAATTCCTGAAGGAATAAATTACAATGAAAATCTTGATGGATTTGACTTTGCAATAAAACCACTAATTGATGAGTGTGAATAAATTTACGATTAGACAAGACGCGATTGTTGATAAGCAAATCAATATACCTGTTGAACTCAAGTGGGATTATTTGGGGTTGGACATGGCAATTGATGAATATGAAACAAAAGCCATTGAAGACGTTATAGGTAAGGGAAGGGATTTTGAGGTCTCAAGATTTTCTCACGCCCCTGCTACAGGAACAACTGACAACACTGCAGTCAATTATGAATTTTATTTTTATTCTGGTGGGTCGTTGAATGACATTAACAATTGGAGAATAAACTATTTGAGTGAGGGATTCACCCCTCAAGAAGTTTATTATTACAATAATAACTTTGCGAATTCATTTTTCAAATTGGATTTTTATGATACTCCTGATGAAAAACAACAAAAGAATTATATAACCATAATTCTTCCAACCCAACAAGGGTTGTTTATGGAAACGCAGATGCAAAGAACTTTGGTTAATATAAGAAAACCTCAGTTTGTTTTGGATTACGTTGGAGACAAAGAAGGGTTTTTTATTTATTGGTTGAAGAAAAAAAATTTCTTGGACATTAATACATTCTATATGACCGCAAAGTTCTTCAATGCAAAGACTGGTCAATTCACCAAAATGATGACAGGTAGAGGAACAAGTCAAATTGATTCAACAAATGGACCCCAAGTTTATTTGACGCAAAACAACAAATATACTTTTGACAACACACAGTACTTTTATTATACGGTGAAGTTAAATTATGAGGCACAAACTTACCAAGTGTTGAACACAACAGGTCAAAGGTTGGGAACAAACATTCCCATAAAATGGTATGAGTACGTTAATCCACCACAATAATGTCACAGGATAGTTATAGATTCATAGTTTCACCTGAGAATATCAAAGGAGATTTGTCCGTTGTAGATTACGAAGGGACACCTGTTGGGGTTTATTCTGCAATGACTCAAGTTGTTAGTTCAGGGCCAAATGGCACTTCATTATTAACCAACTTATCAGTACCTGTTTTGTTAAGACAAACTGCTGTCGATGCGGGATATTATAGTCCTTTTGATGGTGCGGTGTTACAAAAAGATGTGGTGGCAAATTTTTTATTTTCATCAACAACGAGCCAACCTTATGTTTGGAATGTATATAATACATCAGATCAATTTCAGAAGTTTTTGGAATTGTCTGCGTATAGAGTTGATTGGGGGGACGGAAGTCCTAAACAAACAATTACCACTTATGCTCCAAACTCAATTACTCATACATACCCAACTGCTACGAAACAATATACAATCACTTTGGAACAAACAAATCCATGGGGGATAACTAAAGTTTCCAAGACTATCAATGTTCCGTTTTCTGATGTGGTGATATATAATCCTCAAGGTCAGGCTTTCTTTGCTCCATCCACAGGTAATTGGATTGGGACACCAGTATCATATAATTACATTTTTTCGGGGGATGCTGTTAACGTGGTTTCAGCACAAACCTCGAACAACTATGTAACAATACCATTCACAGTATCAGGAAATACTAAATCAAGGGTTAATGAATTGGCATTCTATGGTAGTCCTAAATTTCGAGTCGGAGTACCTGTAATAAGTAATGGCCAAATATGGGGAGCGATTTCTGATATAAATCCTGTCTATACTGCTTACACAATAACGGAAGTGAATTATTATGATTATAAAGATGGGACTACAATATTTTTCCAACAATCATCGGGATTCACTTCTAATAATCTCACTGCAGAACCTATCACTAAAGATGAGGTTCTTCTCAAAGTTATAGACCAAGCACAGATACAAACCAATGTTTTTGTGGAGAGAGGAAAGAATAGTGCTTATGAAAGAGTTTTGAGATTGGGTGAGGTTGATAATTTGGGGGATATGATTAACTATGGATATGGATTTTTTAATGTAGTTAATAAAGAAAGCACCAATTGAAAAAAAGAACTAAACTATTTATAAATTAAATAAGAGAATATGGCAATCGGCTCATACGGTACAATAAGACCTTCAGATGTTTCACCAGCGGATGTTGATATCATTATGAATTACACACCTACAAGGGATGTGACAGACCAGTTTGTCCTAACAAAGTTGGATGCACAAACTATATTAAGACCTTACTTTGCAAACACTGAGACTGGTGGAACTCCTGATGTTGAAGTTTTGGGAGGACTTTATAATTTAACATTACCAGCAAATCAATTCAATGCGTTGGGAATATACACATTATATATAAGACCTGCTGAAATTAGAACAGTGATTACTGATTGTGGAGTTTTAAGTGCTTTACCAAACGTGAAAGGTATTATCATTGACATTAGTGATGTTCCAACACAATATCAAAACAAATTTGTCCCACAGGGGTTGGTAGGATTTAGAGTGGAATACCTCAATGCAGATGGGTCAAAAATTCCTAATTTTTTCAGAGTCGTTACATCGAGTTTCTTTTGTGAACCAGTAACAACAAATGAAGTTAATACAACGCAAAAGGCAATAAGATATAGATATGTTGAAGGGGATTCAACTTTGATATTCCTAACATTGTCACCGTCTTCATCACCAACAAACAAACCAAATTCAACTCCGTTCATTGGACAGCCAGACCAAGATATTATAATTACAAATACATTTTTCAATCCAGTATCCATAGAGATTGAAATGGTTGAGTATGACATTTCTTCTCTTGCAATTGCTCTATATGGTAATCAAACTAAGTCTATTGATGATGGAATCTACACTATCTATGACGCTAATGACAACATATATAGACAATACAACCTATACGAAATTAGAGACCAATTTAATGCTCTTCTTTATGAGGTTAGACAAAGTAGAGGTAACAATATTGATTTTAGTAAAAACTTTACAAATATAACTAATTAATGGCTACTACTCAAAGGAATACTAAATTTTTCTACCCACCACGGCCAGCTAGTGGAGCGGGAACCTTCTCTGACAACATTGTTGGATTACAAACAGTGGAGGGAGGAGGACTTACGCAAGGAAACTTTGAGTTCACAACTTCGGTTACAGAAAGAGTAACTAGAGACTTTAATGTAGGAGCGTTCTCTCAACCAATTGGTTTGGATGGGTTAAATATTAATGACTTAGAGGAAAGTAGGAGGATAATTGCGACACAATTTAGAGTTTATCCAAATTATGATGTCTCTCAAGTATTAAACTTTTCGATGTATGGATCTTTGAGTAAAAGATTTCAAGTGTCAGTAACAGAAATAATTAATAGGTTTCCAGCATCTTTGGATATATTGTTCAACAATGAAGACTTTGTGACTGGCGCAACTGCAACTAATATATCTTATGATATTAATACTGATGAAACTACATTAAGAATAAACACCGATAGAATCAATAATCCTTTTGATATTGATTATTCATTAAGTGCAACAACTAACCTATCAATTAGAGAGATAGTGGTTTCTCCTTATAGAAATTTATATAACACCTATTTGGATTATTGTGTTGCCATTAATGACAACATATTCAACGTAGTTTCCTTTACTCCGTCTCCAACATTATCATCAGGATACATTGAATTTATAGTTTCAGGAGCACCATTTGGAAAAACTGCAACCATATCATACGAAGAATTTCAAGTTAGACCAAATGATTTAGTTACAGACAGAATATTTGCTGAAAACTTCGACGAAGTTCAAAAGTTTTTGTTGAATAGATTAATCAGACCTGAATACACAGCAGTGTTTCAAGTTCCTCAACAAAATGAGTCAGGTCAATTTTTTACGAATTATCAACAAGTAACTTGGCCGAAAGAAGGCCCGTGGAACTTAGATATTAAATCATTTCTTTTTGAAGATTACCTTACTCAGTTGGAATCAATCGCTGTCAACTTGGATTCATTCAAAACCAATTTGATTTCAAGATTTTTGGTTTCGGATTCCCTTAAAGAATTCGATACACTTGGACGTAAGGTTGAGAAGATATTTCAAATTTACGGAAGAAGTTTTGACCAAATCAAACAATTCATAGATGCATTAGCATATATGAATTCTGTTAGTTATAATCCTTCCAATGATATTCCATCACAATTATTAGCCAATTTGGCACAAACACTTGGATGGAGTTCTAATTTTTCACCAATAACTAATGAAGATTTTCTTAGCTCAGTTTTTGGAAATACTTCAACTCCAACATATCCAGGATATGCAAGAGCGTTAACCCCAACAGAATTAAATTACGCTTATTATCGTAATCTTATTTTGAATGCATCTTATTTATTCAAATCCAAAGGTACGAGACGTTCGGTTGAATTTCTGTTAAGATTAATCGGAGCACCTGATTCTCTGATTGAATACAACGAACACATTTATTTAGCAGACCAAAAAATTAATATGGAACAATTTAATGTTCAGTGGGCTTCAATATCAGGAGGAACATATGTTCAGAACACTCCAGGTTTTATACCAGGCTCAACATATAAAATCAAAGGACAAGCTTTTAGTGCATTCACTTCTATTGCGACTTATCAAGATGTTGCAACAAGACTTGGTGATTATCCTGTAGATGCTACAGGTTTCCCAAAAGCACCAATAAATACTGAGAGTTATTTCTTTCAATTAGGAGCGGGATGGTACGAATCTACTCCTTCTCACAGAAGCCCTGACCAAGTTACAATTACAGGACAAATATATACAGGTCAAAACTTTAACATACAGACTCAATTACAGCCATTCACTTATGGACAACTTTATTTGAATAGGTTTAGAGATTTTCCTTATATGAGTGAGGGATTCAAACTTAAAAAAGTTGTAGACAATAATAAATCTTGGTTACAGGACGACTCAAAAATAAGAGTTTCAACAAACGCTGATTACAATGCTTATTATTTTGTAGATGATGAGAAATTAGTTCTCAATGTCAAAAATGTAGATTTGTTTTTGAACCCATCACAAGGTTTAGTTTATGATGTTTGGGATGAATCAAGACGATATGATTATCCAATCCCTGAGTCAGGGTTAACCGTTGGATATCCCGTACCTGGTGGAGTTGATTCAACGTTTATTAAGCCCAATCCAAAAAAGAAAACGTTTTTTGAATTTTCTCAAACTTTTTGGGAAAATATGATTAACGTAAGGAACCGTCAATATATTACTGATGGTAAAACAGGTGGTTATCCGACCTTACAATCTATTTTTTGGAAATACATTGAATCAGAAAGTACGGTTGGAATCCCCAATAACAAATACACTTATCAAAAATTGATTGATTATGTAAATGGTATTGGGCCTTATTGGATGAAGTTGGTGGAACAGATGTTTCCAGCTACTACCATTTGGAATACAGGTGTCAAAATGGAAAACTCGATTTTCCAAAGACAAAAGTTTGTCTATAGAAGACAGAGAGGATGTCAATTCATACCAGTTCCTGTTGACCCTTGTTTTATAATATCAAATATTTTCGATTATAACTGTACAACTGAATATACTGACTTTAATATACTTCCATGGTTGAATGGAGATGTTGATGTTAGTAATTTCAGTAGCATTTTATCGAATAGAGTCAACAGTATGTTGGCACAAAGTGGTTTGACTTTGAATGATTGTCTTACAAATTCTGTACAGAGCAGTTGGTATGTTGATTTGAGAATAGGTGGGGATATAATAATTCAAGAATTGTTCTATGTTGGTTATGGACTTACAGATGTACCGACCAACACTATGTGGAGAAACGCATTGATACAATATCTACCACAATTATATGATTATGGATTCACATTTTTCTTAAACGGAAATGTGTTGACCATCACAAGTTTGACTTGTACAGAAAGAAATTTCAATGAAGTACTTTCTTTGAATTCGGGAATAAATATAAGTATTAATTGTCTTAATAACTAATGGCGGTATTAAATTATAACATAGCGGTTACAGGTGATTGCTCCAACAATAACTCGGGGGCACTCAATCTTTATGTTAGTGCAGGGTCACCTCCATATACCGTACAATTTATCAGTCCGTCTTACTCTTCACAAATAATCACAACTCAACCAGCTTCCCTTGCTGGGTTGGCAAGTAATGTTTATCAAATTAGAGTTAATGATAGTAGTCTACCTACTAACAATGAATTTTTAATTAATATTCCAATATCAAGTGGGGTCTGTGGTTCTATAAGTGCAGTTCAAAACACAACTTGTGGAAACAATAATGGATTAGTTACGGGTTCTTCAACTTCATTATACTCTTCAACAGACTTTTTTTTGTATGATGTAAATAACAATTACATCAAATCCGCAAATACAGTTACAAACTCGGCAGTTTTTGGTGAGTTAAGTGCGGGAACCTATTACTTAGGAGTAATAGACTTAGGTGGGTGTACAGCATTTACCCCAACCTTTATTGTACAAGAATCTGAAAATTTGGATTTCGGACTTTATATTGTTCCAAATTCAAGTTGTGGAGGTTCACCGATAGGTAAAATTTTTGTAACAGGTCAAACGGGACAAGCTCCTTTCAGTTATTTGTGGAATGATGGTCAAACAGGGAGCACAATCACAGGATTAACTTCTGGTCTTTACTCGGTTACTGTGACAGATGCTTATGGTTGTACTCTATCAAAGTCAGGAACTATCACGAATGTAAGTCCAATTGGGCTTGGGTTATTCACTGCCACTGAACCAACTTGTCTTCAATCAAATGGAGTAATTAACATGACAGTAACAGGCGGTACTGAGCCATTTTATTATTCATCATCTACAGGAAATGTTTTAGTATCTTATTCAAGGACATTTTCAATTTCAGGATTATCTGCGGGTCAATATAATTTCTTAGTGACAGATGCAGGATTGTGCCAAATGACTGCAGGTATAACACTTGAAACACCAGGTGGATTGACAAGCGTTACAGTACAAGGACAGAATTCGACTTGTTCTACAAACAACGGTTCAATCTTAGTCAATGTCGTTGGAGGTACAGTGCCTTACACTTATACTTTAATTTATCCAACAGGTAATCAACTCAATATTAGTAATTCCCAAATTAGTCAAATTTTCCAAAATCTAAGTGGAGGAACTTATTCTGTTGCTGTTTCAGACAATAGTGGATGTTCATTTTTACAAGAATTGACATTATTGGCACAAAACAAATTTACAATTTCAACACAAGTTTTGGGAACAAGTTGTAATCAAAACAATGGAAGTGTTACAATTTTTACATCCTCAGGAGCAACCTTACCTTTGGATTATTCTGTAGATGGAATACAAAATGTTATTGACACAAATTTGAGTGCGGTGACATTCAATAATCTTTCATCAGGAACTCATATTGTTACAGTAACTGATGCTGATAATTGTGCTCAGACAACAAATATATTAGTTCCTCCAAGTCAACCATTAAACTATACTTTATATAGTACTTCTTGCGGTAGTGGGTCGAGTGGTAAAATTACTGCATTCATAACCTCAGGTGAGCCACCATTTAGTTTTAATTGGTCGGGCAATGTACCAAATGAACCACAACAAATACAAGTTAGTGGATTAACTGCGGGAACATATTCTTTAACAGTTGTTGATTCCAATAGTTGTTCATTAACAAGAAATACGACAATAACTTGTAATACAAACTATACATCATATCAAACTTATGTAATGGGAGCTGAGGTGTTCAACATAGAATCACCAACCAAGTTCGGTTTGTTACAGATGTTGAATGAAGGGTTTTTTGATTTGACATCAGGAAATACAGGTTGTGATTTGATAAGTGCGACCTTTACTGCTAAAGTTTCTGTGAATCCATCAGGAATAATTGCAACTGAAAACTTTTTTACATCAACTTCATTAGTTCAAGTACCAACTGATAATGACTATTATGATACAATTCGTACGTTATTATTGGGAATACCTGGTGTTGGTAATGTTATAATTGACCAACTTAATAACCAAATAACAATTGAAACTAATAGAAATAATACTTCTTTACAAGGTGAAGAAATTGTTATTGATTTAATCATAGTTTATGACATAATTTGTTTATCATGACACAGGTAAGAATTACGGAAATATCGGGGGGCACATACCCAATTAGTGTTTACATATCAGATGTATATGGAAATAATCAAACTTTGCTTGGAACAATTAGTTCTGATCCTGGATTTCCGCCAAACGTTGAGTATAATACCGTTATACCTGCAATATTTAACACAGCACCTGAAATTATGTTGAAGTTGGTTGATGGTAACAACTGTGAGATATTCAAAATACTTCAATGTACTTTTGGATGTACATTCCAAATCACTATTCAATTGGCATCTTGTGTTGTTAATATGGATATTCAAGAATCTAACTGTAATTTCAGTATTTTTAGTACAGAACCTAACTGCTCTATCGTTTTAATTTAATTAAAAAAATATTACTTCATTATTTTTAATAATAAGGTAAATGAAATAGAATAGTTGTGGTATTTATTTAATAAAAACTTTGAATGTCGACATATTCTATTTTAGTCACTAATAATGCTCCTGGATGTAATACAGAGATTGAACAACAACTTTCAGTCACTGGTTGTACTTCATATATCGTTAGGCTTGCTTCTAACTCAAACGCTTTAGGACCATTCAACATTTATGTTGATGACGTAATATATTATTCTGCGGCAACCAGAAACGATATGTTCAATGGAATTGTGGTTATATTAGAATGTGTAACACCTTCACCAACACCTTCACCAACAACCACTCCAACTCAAACTCCAACAAACCCATTAACAGGTGCAACACCAACAACAACTTCAACACCTACAAATACACCAACTAATACATCAACTCCAACAAATACTCAAACAAATACTCAAACTTCAACTGAGACACCAACGCCTACACCAACATTACCTCCAACTACACCAACAACAACGCCAACTCCATCTCCAACTATAACACCAACTAATACTGTAACTCCAACAAATACAGCAAGTGTAACTCCAACTAATACAGCAAGTGTAACTCCAACTAATACAGCAAGTGTAACTCCAACTAATACTGCAAGTGTAACTCCAACAAATACAGAAACTCCTACACAAACACCAACAGTAACTCCAACTAATACTGCAAGTGTAACGCCAACTAATACAGAAACTCCTACACAAACACCAACAAAT
>Ga0209550_10000570_pt1 | contig 35039 bp, 34 predicted proteins | sample LauGreSuBDMM15SN_2_FD_187567 | JGI IMG/M metagenome (GOLD analysis project Ga0209550, IMG submission 187567) | Freshwater lake microbial communities from Lake Michigan, USA - Su13.BD.MM15.SN (SPAdes) (version 5) | ecosystem: Environmental > Aquatic > Freshwater > Lake | place: Lake Michigan... | reverse complement strand
ATCACGATGACGTATCAGTGTCCAATGATAAAGCGCGATTCCTGTTGCTATCAGTATGCCAATAAAAAATCCAACGCCCATATTAGCTTGCCAACCTACCCAAGCAATTAAACCTAAACTAGCGGCATAGCACAGCATGACAGCCATCACATCAAAGCGACCAAAGGTGATAGCGGATGTGCGTATGCCTATTTTTAAATCATCATCTCTATCTACCATGGCATATTCTGTGTCATAGGCCAGAGCCCAGAATACGTTCGCGAGTAATAATAACCATGCTTGATAGGGTATGGCATTTTGTACTGCTGCATACGCCATCGGTATACCAAAACCAAAAGCAATGCCAAGATAAGCTTGCGGTAAAGCGAAGAAACGTTTGAAGTAAGGATAGCTAGCTGCAATCAGTACAGCAACGAGTGAGAGTTGTTTCGTTAATGAATTCAGCGGCAGTATCAGTGCAAAAGAAATTAAAGCAAACAATGCAGCAATCAGTAGCGCTTCGCGACCAGAGATTTTTCCGCTAGTGAGAGGCCTATCTGCAGTGCGCTTCACATGCTTATCAAATTCTTGATCGGCATAGTCATTGATTGCGCAACCTGCAGAGCGCATCAATATAGTACCTATAGAAAAAATCAGAATTAGTTGTAGGAATGGTTTGCCTGCACTCGCTAACCATAATGCTGATAACGTAGGCCAGAGTAGTAGCAAACTTCCTATGGGTTTATCGAGCCTGACTAATTTTGCATAGAGAACAAGCTTATGCCAGATTGCTGATTGCAAAAGTTGATTCATAGAGTGCAGTAATCTGTTTGCTAAAGATTAGCTGATAGTGTGAGCAGCATCGGGCAACATGGTCACACCGTGTAGATTACATTTAAGAACTGCTTGTCGTACGGCTTCTATTGCTCCACTGCGGGTAAAACTTTTACGCCAAGCGATGACGACACGACGTGAAGGCAAGGGTTGTTTAAACGGTATGTAGCGCAACATGCTATCGGGATCGGTAACACTAGGTGTGGATGCTTTAGGTAAAACGGTGATGCCTATGCCGGACGCTACCATATGACGTATGGTTTCTAATGATGAGCCTTCAAAGGTGCGTGCAATACCAGCGCCAGAATTCGAGAAGCGTGACATTTCCGGACACACTTCCAATACTTGATCACGGAAGCAATGACCTGCACCTAATAACAACATGGTTTCAGTTTTTAAATCTGCACTACTAATAGCGCTTCTGTCAGCCCATTGATGATGTCTGGGCATAGCAACTACAAACGGTTCATCGTAAAGAGGCTGCACCATTAATCCTTGTTCAGGGAAGGGGAGCGCCATGATGGCAGCATCTAATTCGCCTGAGCGTAGTAATTCAATTAAACGTACTGTGAAATTTTCTTGTAAGACTAAAGGCATTTGCGGTACTTCTTCTATCATAGTGCGCACAAGTTGCGGCAATAGATAAGGCGCAATGGTGTAGATAATGCCTAGTCGTAAAGGACCTACTAGAGGGTCTTTATTTTGTTTCGCGATATTTTTTATGGTGGCAGTTTGTTCCAGCACATGCTCAGCTTGAGCAATGATTTGTTCACCGATTGGTGTCACAGATACTTCAGTGCCGCCTCGTTCAAAGATAGGCACGCCGAGTTCATCTTCTAATTTTTTAATCGCGACCGACAATGTGGGTTGAGCGACAAAGCAAGCTTCAGCGGCGCGACCAAAATGTTTTTCGCGGGCGACGGCAACAATATATTTAAGTTCTGTGAGAGTCATACTGTTAGTTTCGCATATTCGTTAAGGCTGAGGGCAGGCAGCATCATAGGTGCAACATCATAGGAGCAACATCATACGCGCAGAAAATCCTCGCGCGAACCTAACCAGCGGGCTAAATGGGCTTCTGCGATATCTTTTTGATGCAATAGTAAATCAGCTGCAAGATCACGTGCTTTTTCTACCAACCATTGATCTGTTTCCAAGTTAGCAAATCGCAGCATAGCTTGGCCAGATTGTCTGGCACCTAAAAACTCACCGGGACCTCGTATTTCTAAATCGCGTCGTGCGATCTCAAAACCATCGGTAGTTTCACGCATGATGGCTAATCTTTGTTTGGCTATCATGCCTAGTGGTGCTTGATACAACAGCAAACACACGCTAGCGGCAGAGCCTCGACCGACACGACCACGTAGTTGATGTAGTTGTGAGAGTCCAAAGCGTTCAGCATGTTCAATCACCATGAGTGACGCATTCGGTACATCTACGCCGACTTCAATCACTGTAGTCGCAACCAGTAAATGTAATTCACCACTTGCAAACGCATCCATCACTTGCTGCTTCTCTGCTGTTTTTAGACGGCCATGTACTAAACCTATACGCAGATCAGGTAGTGCAGCAGTGAGTGTGGCATAGGTATCGGTTGCGGTTTGTAATTGCAAGGCTTCTGATTCTTCTATCAGAGGGCAGACCCAATAAATTTGTTTACCTTCAAGCGCGGCTGCATGCACACGTTCTATGACTTCATCACGACGATCTTGATCAATCAGTCGTGTCATGATCGGTGTTCTGCCTGGTGGTAGTTCATCAATCACGGAGACTTCTAAATCTGCGTAATATGTCATTGCTAAAGTGCGAGGTATAGGTGTGGCTGACATCATTAATTGATGCGGTATTTGATCCACGCCTTTATTGCGTAAGGTCAGTCGCTGCGCTACACCAAAGCGATGTTGTTCATCCACGATGACTAAACCTAGACGAGCAAATAAAACATCTTCTTGTATCAATGCGTGTGTGCCTATCACGAGTTGTGCTGAACCAGATTCTATGAGTGCACGCGCTGCTTCTTTCTCACGTTTTTTAAGGCTACCAGTTAGCCACACAACTTGTACACCGAAAGGTTCTATCAGTGCTGCAATTTTTCTAAAATGCTGTTCCGCTAAAATTTCAGTAGGCGCCATGAGTACCGCTTGATAACCATTATCGATTGCCTGTACAGCAGCCAGTGCAGCAACAATGGTTTTGCCACTACCTACATCGCCTTGTAATAAACGCTGCATAGGATAGGAGGCAGTAATATCTTCACGAATTTCAGTTAAGACACGTTGTTGAGCACCAGTTAATGCAAACGGTAAGGCTGCGTTAAATGCGCGACATAGTGATCCTTCTATGCTGAGTGAAGGTGCGCCCTGCTGGCGTCGTGCAACTTGTGCTCGTTTCATAGAGAGTTGTTGCGCAAGTAGTTCATCAAACTTAACGCGTATCCATGCGGGGTGGGTGCGCTCCATTAAAGCGTATTCATCACAATCAGGTGGAGGATTGTGTAATAAGCGTATGGCTTGTTCAAACGGAATCAGCTGTAATGTATTGCGTAGTGCATCCGGTAGAGTGTCACTAAAATCAAAGCGTGTGAGAGCACTAGTAATCGCTTTACGTAACAGTGTTTGTGATAATCCTTCGCCTGCAGGATAAACAGGTGTGAGTGCTTGTGGTAAGACATCACCTTCTTGCACAGTCTTGACCACGGGATGCACCATTTCACTACCAAAAAAACCATGCCGCATTTCACCACGTATGCGCAATCGTTTACCTTCCGCCATTTGCACAGCTTGGCTGCCATAGAAATTCAAAAACCGCAGCGTGAGATCTACCCCTTGATCTTGCACGGTGACGACTAATTGTCGGCGTGGGCGATATTGCACATCACAAGCACTCACCATAGCTTCGAGTTGTACCGTGTGTCCTTGCATGCGCACAGCATCGCTCAAAGGCGTTAATGTGGTTTCATCTTCATAACGCATTGGCAAATGCAAAGCCAGCGCCAGATCGGTAGATAAACCTAGGCGGGCTAATTTGTCGACAGTACGTAGACTTTTATTAGGAGCAGATTTTTTTTTCGTGGTGGCCATAGAGAAGCATTATCGGCGAGCCAGCGTAGAATACCGGCTTTTGGTCTAGGTCTGCCAGTCTTGTGTACTCACTTTCTGATTTTAATTTCGAATTGCCGCCTGCGCTGATAGCGCAAGTGCCGCTGGCATCGCGTTCAGCATCCAGATTATTGCAAGTTAATCAGGATGATTGCACTGATCGCAGCTTTACTGATTTACCTAACTTATTACAGGCAGGTGATCTGCTGGTCTTGAATAACACACGGGTATTAAAAGCACGGTTTTTTGGTGTGAAAGAAACCGGTGGCAAAGTTGAAATATTAGTAGAGCGATTAATTGATACACATACCGTATTGGCGCAATGTCGTGCTTCAAAATCTCCACCAGCTGGTACACGTATTAATTTAGCTGAAGCTTTTGATGTCATTGTCGGTGAGCGTGTAGGAGAGTTCTACACATTGACATTTCCTGATAATGCGATTGACTTGATTGAAGCTCATGGCGTATTACCTTTACCGCCTTACATAGAGCATGCAGCAGATGAAGTTGATGCAGAGCGCTATCAAACGGTGTTTGCACAAGAACCTGGTGCAGTAGCAGCACCAACTGCAGGTTTGCATTTTGATCAGGCGATGATAGATACTTTGCGTACGCATGGTGTGCAATTTGCTACTGTTACTTTGCATGTGGGTGCGGGTACGTTTCAACCTGTGCGCACTGAAAATTTAGCGGAACACAATATGCATAGTGAGTGGTATTCCATTTCTGAGGAAACAGTGCAAACAGTGCGCGCTACCCAAGCAGCAGGTCGTCGTGTAATTGCAGTGGGCACTACGAGTTTGCGTGCATTAGAAGCAGCTTCGCAGTCCGGAAAGCTGCAAGCAGGATCAGCGGATACAAATTTATTTATTACGCCTGGCTATACATTTAAAACTGTCGATAAATTGATTACAAATTTTCATTTACCAAAATCGACACTCTTAATGTTGGTGTCTGCATTTGCAGGTTATGAACGTATACGCCATGCTTATGCGCATGCTATCGCTGCGAAATATCGTTTTTTTAGCTATGGTGATGCCATGTTGCTAGACAGAGAATCTTGAGTATGAAATTTATTTTTAATGTATACGTCATGCAAATTAACATGCCATGCTGCTAGACAGAGAAGCTTTACTATGAAATTTACCCTATTAAAAACTGACGGTGATGCGCGTCGCGGTCGTTTGGAATTAAATCATGGCGTGGTGGAGACGCCTATCTTTATGCCGGTTGGTACTTATGGTTCAGTTAAAGCCATGTCACCACTGGAGCTAAAAGAAATTCAAGCGCAAATTATTTTAGGGAATACGTTTCATCTTTGGTTGCGTCCGGGTTTAGATGTCATTAAAAAATTTGGTGGGCTACATAAATTTATGGGTTGGGATCAACCCATACTGACTGACTCAGGTGGATTTCAGGTTTTTTCATTGGGGGAAATGCGGAAAATCACTGAAGAAGGTGTGAAATTTTCTTCACCTATTAATGGTGATCGCTTATTTCTTTCGCCAGAAATATCCATGCAAATTCAGAAAGTGTTGAACTCAGACATAGTGATGCAGTTTGATGAGTGCACGCCATATGAAATCGATGGTCGTGCAGCGACACGTGAAGAAGCAGGTTTATCTATGCGTATGTCGCTCAGATGGGCTAAGCGCTCACAAGATGAATTTCATCGTGAAGAAAATCCGAATGCTTTATTTGCGATTGTGCAGGGCGGTATGTATGAAGCATTGCGTGATGAATCATTAGCTGGGTTGGAAGAATTAAATTTTGAAGGTATTGCGATTGGTGGCTTATCAGTTGGTGAACCCAAAGAAGATATGCAGCGTATTTTGGCGCATACAGGTCCGAAATTGCCAGCTAATAAACCGCATTATTTAATGGGTGTGGGCACACCAGAAGATCTGGTGCAGGGCGTAGCGCATGGTATTGATATGTTTGATTGCGTTATGCCGACCCGTAATGCACGCAATGGTTGGTTATTTACGCGCTTTGGCGATCTTAAAATCAAGAATGCGCGTCATAAAGATGAGGACATGCCACTAGATGCGACCTGTACTTGTTACGCTTGTCAGAATTTCTCGCGAGCCTACTTGCATCATTTGCATCGTGCCGGAGAAATATTGGGCGCACGATTGAATACCATTCATAACTTGCATTACTACCTAGAGCTCATGCGCGAGATGAGGGTAGCGATAGAAGCCGGCAGTTTTGCTGATTTTCAGCAGCGTTTCAGGCTGGAGCGAAGTCGGGGTGTGTAAGTTGTCTAAAAGGGCGCATTGTTCGCTGCGTTAAGGCTAAAGCCCGGGCGCTGTCGGTGCTAAAATGCTGGGTCTTTGAAAACCTATAGCGGAGCAGTCCATGTTTATATCTAATGCCTACGCACAAAGCGCAGCTGGCGGTACCGGCAGCTTAATGAGCTTTTTGCCGATTGTTTTGATGTTTGTTGTGCTGTATTTCTTGATGATACGTCCACAAATGAAGCGTCAGAAAGAGCAAAAAGCCATGATTGATGCGCTTGCTAAGGGCGATGAAGTCATCACAGCCGGTGGTATTTTGGGAAAAGTGACTAAAGTCACCGAAGCCTATGTCACTGTTGAAGTGTCGGATGGTACAGAAATCGTGATGCAAAAAGCATCGGTCACGATGCTGCTACCTAAAGGCACGATTAAATCCATTTAACACTGATATGAGCAACATGTCCGGCAATTTTTGCCGGACATTTTTCTTTTCAAGCAGGACATCATGAATCGTTACCCCCTCTGGAAATACCTACTCATTGCAGTCGCTTTGTTGCTAGGCGCTTTATACACCGTGCCAAATTTTTTTGGCGAATCACCTGCGGTACAAATTAGTAGTGCTAAGGCTACCGTTAAGTTAGGTTCAAATATTGTTGGGCAGGCTCAGGATGCATTGACCAAAGCAGGTATTCCTGTTGAGGCCTTAGTGTTCGAGAGCACAGGTGATAACGGCAATGTGCGAGCACGTTTTGCTAACACTGATTTGCAATTCAAAGCCAAGAGCGTCTTAGAGCAAGCGTTAAATCGCGATCCTGCTGATCCCACTTACTTAGTAGCCTTTAACTTATTACCGAATACTCCAGCATGGCTGCAGAGCTTACATGCTATGCCTATGTACTTAGGTTTGGATTTACGTGGTGGTGTGCATTTCCTCATGCAAGTTGATACTAAGGCAGTGTTGGCTAAACGTGTACAAGGTTTACAAATCAGTGTGCGTTCTGCATTGGTGGAAAAGAAAATTCGTTTTGCAGGCATTGCACGTGATGGTGATGCTTTAGACATTCGTTTTCGTGATCAAGAAACCTTGAGTGCAGCAAAAGAAGTATTGCAGTCACAGTTGAGTGAACTCACGTTAACTGAAATGACGGACGCAGAAGGTGTCAAGCTGCGTGGAGTAATGAGTGCACAAGCTTTAAAGCGCACAGTAGAAGAAGCGGTTCAGCAAAATATTTCAACGCTCTCGAAACGTGTCAATGAATTGGGTGTTGCAGAACCAATTATTCAACGTCAAGGTGCTGATCGCATTGTGGTGCAATTACCGGGTGTGCAAGATGTATCGCGTGCAAAAGACATCATAGGACGAACCGCAACACTGGAAGTGCGTATGGTGGATGAAACAGTTCGTCGCGGTACGGAAGAAACAGCGGCCATTCCATTGGGCTCTGAATTATTTAAAGTCGGTAAGGGTGCGCCTGTCATCTTGATGAAAGATCCTATCATTACGGGTGATTACATTTCAAATGCAGGTGCAAGCTTCGATCAAAACCAACAAGCTGCAGTCAGCATCGATTTAAATGGTGATGGCGGTCGTAAGATGCGCGAAGCGACACGCAGCAAAATCGGTAAGTTAATGGCCATAGTCTTGTTTGAAAAAGGCAAAGGTGAAGTATTAACCGTTGCGACAATTCGTGATGAACTAGGTTCACGTTTTCAAATCACGGGCATGGATACACCTACTGCAGCGAGCGATTTAGCCTTGCTGTTGCGTGCAGGTTCATTAGCAGCGCCTATGGAAATCATAGAAGAACGCACCATAGGACCACAACTCGGTGCTGAAAATATTAGTAAAGGCTTTAACTCTACGCTGTATGGTTTTGCAGCGATTGCAGCTTTCATGATTCTTTACTATTTATTGTTTGGATTCTTCAGTGTGTTTGCATTAGGTGTGAATGTGATGCTATTGATCGCATTGTTATCTTTTATGCAGGCCACACTCACCTTGCCTGGTATCGCAGCGATTGCATTGACCTTAGGTATGGCGATTGATGCCAACGTTTTAATTAATGAACGTATACGTGAAGAACTGCGTGCAGGGAATACACCGCAAGCAGCGATTGCAGCAGGCTTTGAACGTGCATGGGCAACCATTCTAGATTCGAATGTCACCACCTTAATCGCAGGTGTAGCGCTACTCATTTTTGGATCAGGACCAATACGTGGTTTCGCAGTGGTGCATTGTTTGGGTATTCTCACTTCCATGTTTTCTGCGGTGGTGGTGTCACGCGCTTTGGCCAATATTTGGTATGGCCGTCGCAAAAAACTCAGCAGCATTTCGATTGGACAAGTTTGGAAGCCAGAAGCCTAATGTGGCACTGACTTAAACAGAGAGAGTCATCATGGAATTTTTCCGTATTAAACAAGATATACCCTTCATGCGTCATGCCTTGGTATTTAATGCCATCTCAGCGCTGACCTTTGTTGCTGCAGTATTTTTTCTATCCTACAAAGGCTTACATTTTTCGATTGAATTCACTGGCGGTACCGTGATGGAAGTGGCGTATGCCAAGCCTGCTGATATAGAAGGTATACGTAAGACGGTTGAAGGTTTGGGCTATGCCGATAGCCAAGTACAAAGCTTCGGTACAGCACAAGATGTATTGATACGTTTGCCTGCACAAAAAGGTAGTAATGCAGCGCAAATGAGTACTCGTGTGACCGACGCTTTGAAAACACAAGACGCTAGCTTGACAGTCAAGCGTATAGAGTTTGTTGGGCCACAAGTAGGTGAAGAGTTAGCGCATGATGGTTTAACTGCGCTCTTATTTGTGGTGATTGGCATCATGATTTATTTAGCAATTCGTTTTGAGTGGAAATTTGCACTCGCAGCGATTATTGCGAACTTACATGATGTGATTATCATTCTCGGATTTTTCGCATTCTTTCAGTGGGAGTTTTCCTTAACTGTATTGGCAGCGATACTTGCGGTCTTGGGTTATTCAGTCAATGAATCTGTAGTGGTATTTGATCGTGTGCGTGAAACATTTCGTGATCGTCGTTTCGGTAAATTAGCGCCACCTGAAGTCATGAATCATGCCATCACCAGCACCATCTCTCGCACCATGATCACTCACGGATGTACTGAACTGATGGTGTTATCGATGTTAATTTTTGGTGGTCCAACACTGCACTTCTTTGCTCTGGCACTCACTATCGGTATTTTGTTTGGTATTTATTCTTCCGTGTTTGTAGCAGCAGCTGTAGCGATGTGGTTAGGTGTGAAGCGCGAAGATTTGATCAAGCCTGTGAAGGTGAAAGACGACACCGATGGTGCGGTCGTATAAAACTTTGATGAATACACAGACATAAAAAAACCGGCTATGCCGGTTTTTTTATGTTGAGATGGTTACATTGTGCGCAATAAAACAAAGAAAAGTAGGTACGAATGGCGTAGCGTATTCGTACGCAATATCACGCTTAAATCTTTTTCGCGAGTTGTTCTGCAATGCCTACATAATTTGCTGGAGTCATTTGCATGAGTCGAGTTTTTTCTGCATCCGGTATTTCTAAGTTTTGTATGAAGGCTTGTAATGCTTCACGTGAGATGCCTTTACCGCGTGTGAGTTCTTTGAGTTTTTCATACGGATTCTCAATACCATAGCGGCGCATCACAGTTTGCACCGGCTCTGCTAATACTTCCCAGCTATGATCTAAATCTTCTGCCATGCGTACTGGATTGACTTCGAGTTTATTCAAGCCGCGTAAGCAGCTATCGTAAGCAAGTACGGTATAGCCCAAACCCACACCAATATTACGCAAGACAGTCGAGTCCGTTAAGTCACGCTGCCAACGCGAGATAGGTAGTTTTTCTGCCATGTGTTTTAACACTGCATTGGCCATACCAAGGTTGCCTTCTGAATTTTCAAAATCAATAGGATTGACTTTATGTGGCATGGTGGAAGAACCAATTTCTCCAGCTTTGGTGCGTTGTTTGAAATAACCTAAAGAGATATAACCCCAGATATCACGATTCAAATCCAATAAAATCGTATTAGTTCTAGCAATCGCATCAAATAATTCAGCCATGTAATCATGCGGCTCAATTTGTATGGTGTAAGGATTGAACACTAAGCCTAGCTTTTCTTCTATCACGCGACGTGAAAATGCAGGCCAATCAAAGGTAGGGTAAGCAGATAAGTGGGCATTGTAGTTTCCCACTGCGCCATTCATTTTTCCTAGTATTTGAACTTGTGAAATTTTTTCTTTAGCTTTATTTAAGCGCGCTACGACATTCGCAATTTCTTTACCTAAGGTGGTGGGGCTAGCCGGTTGACCATGGGTGCGCGACATCATCGCGATGCCAGCATGTTCATGTGCGAGCTCAGTTAATTTTTGAATCAGTGTACTGAGTTGTGGAAGCAGTACGCTATCGCGTGCTGCTTTTAACATCATGCCATGTGAAGTGTTGTTGATATCTTCGGAGGTGCAGGCAAAGTGTATGAACTCAGATGCAGCCATTAACTCAGGCACATCTTGTACTTTTTCTTTTAACCAATACTCCACAGCTTTTACATCATGGTTGGTGACAGCTTCAATCGCTTTAATACGTTGTGCATCTTCTTCAGTGAAGTCCTCAGCGAGTTTTTCTAATAATTTTCGGGCACTGGCAGAGAAGTTTGGTATTTCAGAAAATCCTGCTTCAGAAAGTGCGAGTAGCCAAGCAATTTCTACTTTGACTCTGTGATGCATAAAGCCAGCCTCAGACAAAATCGGACGCAATGCGTCGGTTTTGGATGCATAGCGGCCATCAAGTGGGGACAGGGCATTCAGAGCGGTGAGCGGCATAGTCATTGAGCAAGAGAGATATCTGAAATTTAGCTAGATTTAATTGAATCAAAACGTGATTTTACCATTTGCAATATGTCGTTTTAAGCCTAACAAGCATCTGTAGCGGAGTATTTGTCGATGTTATAATTCGCCTCCCTCATTTCTGCGACGACATCATGAAGCTACTCGGATCACTCGCAAGCCCCTATGTTCGTAAAGTCCGCATAGTGTTGGCGGAAAAAAAACTCGATTATGAGTTTGTATTGGAAAATGTTTGGTCGCCTGATACAACCATCGGTTTGTCGAATCCTTTGGGTAAAGTACCTTGCCTAATTATGGAAGATGGCGGCGCTATGTTTGATTCGCGTGTCATTGTTGAATATTTGGACACTATGTCACCGGTGGGTAAATTAATTCCTACACAAGGTCGTGGTCGCGCCAGTATTAAATGTTGGGAAGCCTTAGCGGATGGCATTTTGGATGCTGGGATTGTAGTCAGATTAGAAATGACGCAGCGTCCTGAGAATGAACGTAGTCCTGCTTGGATGGCTCGTCAAATGACAAAAGTGAAAAATGGCGTACAAGCGATGTCGGTAGGATTAGGTGACGCGCCTTTTTGCACCGGAGCGAAAATGACCTTAGCGGATGTAGCCGTCGGTTGTACACTTGGTTGGTTAGCATTTCGTTTTCCAGAACTCACATGGCGCGATGATTACGCGAATCTTGCGCGTTTATTTGACAAGCTCTCGGAAAGAAAATCTTTTATAGACACCGTACCTGTCGCTTGATTTGAATGAGCTTGAAAAAAACGGAGCAGTGCTCCGTTTTTTTATGGGCGACTATTTCAGAAAATGTTTATGTGCTTGCTATGCTCGATGAGGCAATAATGCCACCACCTAAACAGACATCGCCGTCATATAACACTGCAGACTGCCCTGGTGTGACTGCCCACTGTGGTTGTGTGAACGCGAGTTGAAAATGCTCTGTATTTACATTCGCAAATTCACACGGCATATCACTTTGACGATAACGCGTTTTTGCAGAGACATGCGTGATTGATGGCGCAGTACCTGCTACCCAGCTCATTTGATCTGCAGTAAGCGCAGAAGATAACAGCCAAGGATGATCATGTCCTTGCACCACATACAAAGTATTTGCGGTGACATCTTTGCGTGCTACATACCACGCATCATGACTACCATTCTCGCGCGTGTGCTCTTTTACACCACCTATGCCTATGCCTTTTCTTTGACCTAAGGTATAAAAAGATAAACCTACGTGCTCACCAATGATTTTCTCATCCGGTGTTTTTATAGGCCCAGGTTGAAAAGATAAGTAGCGATTTAAGAATTCACGAAATGGCCGCTCGCCTATGAAGCAAATGCCGGTGGAATCTTTTTTCTGTGCGTTGGGTAATTTGAGTTGTTCAGCAATCTCACGCACTTTACTTTTATGTATCTCACCTAATGGAAATAAGGTGTTGGCAAGTTGTGATTGATTTAAGCGATGCAAAAAATAACTTTGATCTTTACTGCTATCGACAGCTTTGAGTAATTCAAACTGACCATTCGTTGTGTTTTGCCTAACGCGTGCGTAATGACCAGTTGCAATCAGATCAGCGCCTAGTTTGATGGCATGATCAAGAAACGCTTTGAATTTAATTTCTGCATTACACAGCACATCAGGATTGGGTGTGCGCCCTGCTTGATATTCGCGTAAAAATTCTGCAAAGACGCGGTCTTTATATTCACTAGCAAAATTAACCGCTTCAATATCCACATCTAATACATCAGCTACACTGGCTGCATCGAGCCAGTCTTGGCGTGTGGAGCAGTATTCATCATCGTCATCATCTTCCCAGTTTTTCATGAAAAGACCGATCACTTCATAGCCTTGTTGTTTTAACAACCAAGCAGCTACTGAGGAATCCACACCGCCAGACATGCCGACCACTACCCGTTTAGCTGACATGATGAAAAGCCGCCACGCTGGGATGGGTATACAGCACAGAAAGTGGACTACGTTTGCCGGCTAAATAATCATGCACGCATTGCATGACTAAGGGACTGCGATGTTTATCTTCACAGGCTCGCAATTCTTCATAAGACATCCAGAGCGCGCGAATAATGCCCTCATCCAGTGCTTGGTCATGTACAGCGCCTACCTGACCGGAGAAGGCAAAACGCAAATAAGTGACGTTTTCATTGGTTCGACTAGAAATATAGCGCGACATATAGACCCCGATTAAGGCATCTGGGGTGAATTCATGGGCAGTTTCTTCTAGCGCTTCGCGACTTGCGGCGGCGATTAAGGATTCACCGGGATCGAGATGGCCTGCCGGTTGATTAAAGCGCACGCCGTCACTGGTCTCTTCTTCGACCAAAAGAAATTTACCCTGTCGTTCTATGATGGCGGCGACAGTAACCGATGGTTTCCAAATGTCAGACATGGTTTCCTTCTCAGAGCCGGCATTCTACCTTGTCAATCATCCTAGTTCGCACCTAGCTATTTTTAACTTTGACCCTAGGCGTTGAAAAAAACTGCAGAATGCAAGTAGGCGGCATTGTTAATTTAAAAACAAATACGCATATTGTTTTAGCTATTAACCAGCCCGTGTTTAATAAGAACGGTTGTTCGTTTTTTGGGTTTACGTGTAATATTCGGTCGCAATTTTATTTTTTGGAGATCTCCATGAAAATCGGCATCCCCGCAGAAACGCGGCTGGGTGAAACCCGGGTGGCAGCCACACCGGAAACAGTCAAGAAACTCATCGCAGCCCAACATCAAGTTTTGGTGGAATCCGGTGCAGGCGTTGCCGCCAGCATCACAGATGAAGCCTACACAGCAGCGGGCGCGACGCTAGTTAAAGCTACAGATGCCTTAGCTTGTGAGCTTGTATTAAAAGTACGAGCCCCATCTGACGCAGAACGCGCTCAAATGAAATCGGGCGCCGTATTGGTGGGTATGTTGAATCCTTTTGATGCAGACAATAACAGTGCTATGGCTAAAGCGGGAATTACCGCCTTTGCGCTCGAAGCTGCTCCGCGTATCACGCGTGCACAATCATTAGACGTGTTGTCTTCGCAAGCGAATATCGCTGGCTATAAAGCCGTGATGATGGCCGCCAATGCATATCAACGCTTTATGCCTATGTTGATGACAGCTGCTGGTACCGTAAAAGCAGCGCGAGTGCTGATCATGGGTGTGGGAGTAGCGGGATTACAAGCGATCGCAACGGCTAAGCGTATGGGTGCTGTGATTGAAGCTTCTGATGTGCGTCCTCCTGTTAAGGAGCAAGTGGAATCATTAGGCGCAAAATTTATTGATGTGCCATTTGAAACCGATGAAGAACGTGAAATTGCACAAGGCGTGGGTGGGTATGCGCGTCCTATGCCAGCAGCGTGGATGCAGCGTCAAGCGCAACTGGTGCATGAGCGTGCTAAACAATCTGACATCATCATCACCACTGCATTAATACCAGGTCGACAAGCACCGATTTTGATTAGTGAAGATACCGTCAAAGCGATGAAAGCCGGCTCTGTGATTGTGGATATGGCAGTTGAACAAGGCGGTAACTGTCCTTTGTCTGAATTAGGTAAAACTGTAATCAAACATGGCGTAACCATCATCGGTGAGCCTAATCTTCCTGCATTGTGTGGAGCGGATGCTTCAGCTTTGTATTCACGTAATGTGCTAGATTTTCTCAAGCTCATTATTAATAAAGATTCAGCATTAGCAATTGATCGCAGTGATGAAATCGTAGCTGCTACATTAATGTGTACAGCTGGTGAAGTTTTACGTAAATAAGAAAGTCTATGCAACGTATCATGCTGCGCGCGAAAATTCATCGCGCAACTGTAACGCAATGTGATCTGAACTACGAAGGATCATGTGGCATAGATGAAGATTTGTTAGAAGCAGCTGACATCCGTGAGTTTGAAAAAGTTGATCTCTATAATATTAATAATGGAGAACGTTTTTCAACTTACGCTATCAAGGGTAAGCGCGGTAGTGGTGAAATTTCTCTTAATGGTGCCGCAGCACGTTTGGCGCACTTAGGAGATTTACTCATTATTTGTACTTATGCTCCGATGTCTGAGAATGAGATCACAACATACAAACAAAAAATTGTATTTGTTGATGAGAAAAATAGCATTACTAGTTTAAAAAAATAAACCTCGTGCCGTAAAGGTCGAGTTCACTCTGTCTATCAATAAGAGGACATTATGGAAGTCAGTCATACCGTCATTAATCTGATTATTTTTGTGCTGGCAATTTATGTCGGCTATCACGTGGTGTGGACCGTGACACCTGCATTGCACACGCCTTTAATGGCGGTCACGAATGCGATCTCAGCCATCATCATGATCGGCGCCATGTTGGCTGCAGCACTCACTGAAGGCTTGGTAGGCCAAATCGCAGGCACACTGGGAGTAGCCTTAGCTGCAGTCAATGTATTTGGTGGCTTCTTGGTGACACAACGTATGTTGGAAATGTTTAAGAAGAAAGAACCCAAAGTCAAAGCGCAGCAAGCAGGATCAGGGGAGAATAAATAATGAGTATGAATCTCGTCACCCTCTTGTATTTGCTCGCTTCAATTTGTTTTATTCAAGCGTTAAAAGGTTTGTCGCATCCTGCAACGGCACGTCGTGGTAATGCCTTTGGCATCATAGGTATGGCGGTCGCTGTTGCGACGACGCTTGCACTAATTTATAAATTGAAATCAGAAGCTGTTGCAGGTTCAGATCTTGGTTATGGTTTAGTGATATTCGGTGTGGTTGTGGGCGGCAGCATCGGCGCCATTCTTGCTAAGCGGGTTGAAATGACCAAGATGCCAGAGTTGGTTGCTGCTATGCACTCGCTCATTGGTTTAGCTGCTGTGTGTATCGCTGTTGCAGCGGTTGCTGAGCCTTGGGCTTTTAATATCGTTGAACGTGATCAGGCTATTCCTCTTGGCAATAAACTAGAACTGTTCATTGGTACCTTTGTCGGAGCAATCACCTTCTCGGGTTCAGTGATTGCATTTGGCAAGCTCTCTGGTACATATAAATTCAGATTGTTTCAAGGTGCGCCGATTGTCTTTAAAGGTCAGCACATATTGAATCTATTGTTAGCAATTGTGATGTTGGTGTTCGGTGCTATGTTTTGTTTGACACAAGACTGGACATCTTTCATCGTCATGACGGCGATTGCTTTTGTCTTAGGTGTTTTAATCATTATTCCTATCGGCGGTGCAGATATGCCGGTAGTGGTTTCTATGTTGAATAGTTATTCAGGATGGGCAGCTGCAGGTATTGGCTTTTCGTTGAATAACTCTATGCTGATTATTGCCGGCTCATTAGTAGGGTCGAGTGGTGCGATTCTTTCTTACATCATGTGTAAAGCGATGAATCGTTCCTTCTTTAATGTGATCTTAGGTGGCTTTGGTGGTGATGCAACTGCAGCAGTTGCAGGTGATCAGCAACAGCGCCCAGTGAAATCAGGATCAGCTGATGATGCAGCCTTCTTAATGGCGAATGCAGAAACAGTGATTATTGTTCCTGGCTATGGTTTAGCAGTCGCACGTGCACAACATGCTTTGATGGAGTTGAGTGAGAAGCTTGCACACAAAGGCGTGACAGTGAAATATGCGATTCATCCAGTTGCAGGTCGTATGCCTGGTCATATGAACGTGTTGTTAGCGGAAGCAGAAGTGCCGTATGACCAAGTGTTTGAGATGGAAGACATCAATAGTGAATTTGGTCAAGCTGATGTGGTGTTAGTGTTGGGTGCAAATGATGTGGTGAATCCAGCAGCGAAAGATCCAAAATCAGCCATTGCCGGTATGCCGATTCTGGAAGCGTACAAAGCAAAAACCATTATCGTGAATAAGCGTTCTATGGCTGCAGGTTATGCAGGCTTGGATAATGAATTGTTCTACATGGATAAAACCATGATGGTGTTTGGCGATGCGAAGAAAGTGATTGAAGATATGGTGAAGGCAGTGGATTTATAAAATCCTAGCTTCATAGTTCAACGGAGTCGATTGAGATAAAGTTGAAAAAGATAATCATCATTGCAGGACCAAATGGCGCAGGCAAAACCACTTTTGCTCAAAAGTTTTTGCCTGCCGAAGCTAAAACACTGAGATTTATTAACGCTGACTTAATCGCTGCGGGACTAGCGCCTTTCAATCCAGAATCAGTTGCAGTCAAAGCTGGGCGATTAATGTTGGAAGAGATCGATAAATGCGTTAATGCGGGTCAAAATTTCGCTTTTGAAACGACTCTGTCTGGTTTGGCTTATTTGCATAAAATAAAAATTTGGCAAAGCCTAGGCTATCAAGTTAAATTATGGTTTTTGTCATTGCCAAGCGCAGACATTGCCGTATCCAGAGTTGCAATCAGAGTGTCCCAAGGTGGACACAATATTCCTGAACAAATTATTCGCAGGCGCTTCAAAGCGGGGCTTCATAATTTTCATCATCGATATAATAAAATCGTTGATGCGTGGGCGTATTACGATAATTATGTAACTCCCCCGAAATTAATTGGCTGGGATGAAAAATGAACACCAAAGATATAACGACTTCTACTGACCCAGATCTCGCAGGTTCTTATGCTGCGTTGCTGCGCGCTGCTAGAGCAGCGGAAGATTTGGCGATTCAAACCAACACTAGTATTATTGTTTCAATTGATGGAAAAGACGTTCGACTCACAGCAGATGATTTGATTAAGATGCGTGAACAAGAAGCTAAGAAATTTTAAAATTTTTCGTATTAATTTTTTTGGCTTTGTGGCTTTAGAGTGTAGTCATAGTACTTTGGGAGCATGTCATGGAAACCTCCGTTTTAACCCTCACAGTTAGTGCTAAGACGAAAAACCTGTTAGAGAAGTTGGCTGAAGACACAGATCGCTCTGAGTCCATGTTGGCGGTCGAAGCCATTGAGCGTTATTTGGAAGTCGAAGATTGGCGAGTAAAAGAAATTAAACAAGCCATAAAAGAAGCTGATGCAGGTGATTTTGTCAGCGAAAAAGAATTAGAAAAAGTAAAGAAAAAATATGCAGCTTAAGTGGCTTGTAACAGCACTTAATAATTTGACAGATGAGGCTGATTTCATCGCGCAAGAAAATCTCTCCGCAGCTAAAGAATTTTTTAATCATGTTATGGCAAGTGTTGAGCTACTGTCTCAACATCCGCATTTGGGTCGCAAGGGTAGAGTGAATGGAACACGCGAACTCGTCATTACACGGTATCCCTACATCGTGTCTTATAGAATCAAGCAAGATCATATAGTGATCTTGCGAGTTTTGCATACTTCTAGAGCATGGCCAAATCGACTCTAAAACAGATTATTTACTGTATTAAAACCGATTTGGTTTGGGCTTATCTATAAATTCAATCCTTAACGGGATATATAGAATTTTAGCGATCAAAATCTCTGTGTACATCATGCACAGTCATGCCTAACTTAGCATGAGGCAGTTTTAGCCAATCGCGATGCTGCAAAGTTCTACGCGTATCTTCTAATCCTGCTGCCCAGTGTTCTTGCATGGTCAGTTTAGAAAATTCATAATCTTTAGAATCACCTTCATATTCTTTATGGTGATAAATCAAATGTAAGACTTTGATTTGTGATTTCTCATCGAGCGTAGCTAACAACGTGCGATCTTCTTCAGTTAATTCATTTTTTGGTATGCGCTTGAGTGCATGCGAGAGTTCAATTTCTAGATTGTGTATGCGCTTAAAACGATCGGTCGCATTACGAGTACGACTGGAATACATGATGTCTTTTTGACGCATCATGACTTCAGGCATGGTCTTAGGAAGTTTGCCGCGCGCATTAAATAAATCCACTTGGAACACGAGCGTGTTCGTTAGTTTTTTACCTTCAAGTAAATATTGCAGTGGTGTGTTGGAGACTATACCGCCGTCCCAGTAATAGTCATTATCAATTTCTACTGATGAGAAGGCGGGTGGTAATGCGCCACTGGCCATGGTGTGTTTGGGATTTAAACGCTCTAATGCTGTATCAAAATAACGGAAGTTACCGGTCTGTACATTTACAGCGCCAACACTTAGTCTATGTTGTTGATTATTGAGTAAATCCCAATCTATCAAATCATTCAAACTATGAAAGAGCTTGCTCGTATCGTAGTAACTAGAAGCACTTTCTTGTCCAGTAATTTGACTCCATGGATTCATACTGCGCGGTGAGAAAAATCCAGGTATGCCTGACATCATGGTCATGAAAGCACTCGTCATATTGTGTAGCTGACGTAATGAATCAAAGCTAGACAAATGCGCACCATAGCCATGGCCTGACACCATTTCCCAAAAATCTTTTAATCGCGATACCTGATTTTCTGGTTTGTTACCCGCAATGATAGAAGCATTGATAGCGCCAATTGAGACACCCGATAACCAAGTGGGCTGTATGCCGACTTCGCTTAACGCTTCAAACACACCAGCTTGATAAGAACCAAGTGCGCCGCCACCTTGTAAAACCAATGCAACGGTTTCATATTTTTTTAATATGCCAGGTAAATCTGAGTTATCAGCCGCTGGTTGATTGGGATGGCTTGCCATTTTCATACTCCCTTTTTTCTAAATTTCAGTACTAAATAATTGCACGGCAACAATATACTAGCTTTACAGTGATTATCCAGAAGAAATATGACTAGGCCAAGAATTGCGGTCTATAGACCTGAATTGTCTTTATCGTCTTGAGAGGAGATGCTCGCTTGATGCGGTCAATAATTATCCGCGCCAACCAAACATCATTTGTTCAGCCAAATATTTTTTTACTGGTTTAATGGCATCAATGCCTCCTAAGCTCAAGCCCAGTAGCGTTTGTGTCCAAGAGTGGTCTGGGCTGGATGCAAAGACTCTCGCCATGACATCGGTGAGATGAATAGTGAGTTTGCGATCGCTACTCCGTGTCTGCATAAATTCAGCTAGTGAAGCGGGTGAACAATCTCTGGCAAGTAAACGGGCTAGGACTGCTGCATCACGCAAACCTAAATTTAAGCCTTGTCCTGCGACTGGATGCAAAGTTTGTGCGGCATTGCCAATAGCGACACTACGCGCTGTGCTTGCAGGATGCGCATTTAAGCCTAAGGTGTAACTTATACGCGCTGCAGTTTGTGTGAATTGACCTAGTCTATTACCGAAGGTACTTTGGCAAGCTTGTAAAAATTCAGCATCGGATAATTCAAGTAAGCGCGCCACCGTTTCGGGTCGTGCACACCAGACTAAAGCGTAGCCTTCATCTTGTGGCAATAAAGCGAATGGACCTTCACTCGTGAAGCGTTCATAAGCACGCCCACTAATAGGCGCACTGCAATGCACATGCGTCACGATCGCAGTCTGTTGATAATCTCTATGCACAGGCTGGGTTGATTGCGAACCGAACACGCCACCCTCTGCTTGTATCAAACAGTTTGTTTGTACTGAAGTGCCATCATCTAAAGTGAGTATGATTTGCGAATCAGATTCTTGTACATCTTTGATACTAACTGGCCGTAGTATTTCTACATCCTGATGTTGCAAGGTGCTGAGTAGTGATGCAATCACATCACCATAACGACAGACATAGCCTAAAGCGGTTAAAGCATAGTCATCTGATTTAATTAATGTGCGTCCAAAGCTGCCACGTCTAGAAACATGAATTTGCGTAATACTCGTAGCGTGAGTAGGCCAACTATGCAGCGTATCGAGGATTTGTTTGCTACCAGCTGCAAGCGCTAGTGAACGTGGATCTTGTAAAGAAGTGGATTCAGGTTTTGCATCAATTAATAGTATGCGTTCACTCTTGACACCTTGCTGAACGAGCATTGCAGTGAGCGACATGCCCACTGGCCCTGCACCGACAATAGTGATGTCAAATTCTTTGTGCATAATTAATGAAGCTTCAATAAGCGCATTATCTATCGCGCATGACTGCTTCAATCTCAGCAACGGTTTTAGGTGCTTCATGCGAGAGCAGGCTGCAACCTTCTGCTGTGACTAAGGCATCATCTTCTATACGTATGCCTATGTTCCAAAATTCTTCAGGCACTCCTTCAGTGGGTCTGACATAGATGCCTGGCTCTATGGTTAATACCATGCCGGCTTGTAAAGTGCGCCAAGGTTTTTCTTCGCTAGCAGGTGCGGCATCACGATAGTCACCGACATCATGTACATCCATTCCTAACCAATGTCCGGTTCTGTGCATGTAAAAATGTCGGTAGTCACCTTTAGCTAAGACATCATCTAAAGTGCCTACTTTATTTTTATCTAACAAGCCAGTATCTAGCATGCCTTGCGATAAAACTTTGACTGCAGCATCATGACCATCAATAAATCGTAGTCCTGGTTTAGTTGCTGCTATCGCTGCCTGCTGTGCTGCTAAGACGATTTCATATAAAGTTTTTTGAGGGCCACTAAATTTTCCATTTACTGGAAAAGTGCGTGTGATATCCGATGCATAGCTATCAAGTTCACAGCCTGCATCAATTAACACTAAATCTCCATCGCGTAATTCAGCATCGCCTGCGCGATAGTGCAAGACACATGCATTTGCACCAGTTGCAACGATGGAGCCATAAGCAGGAAACTGTGAACCATGACGACGAAATTCATGTAAGAGTTCTGCATCCAGATGATATTCACGTAAGCCTGCTTTTGCGCATCGCATAGCACGCGCATGGGCATGTGCTGAGATAGTCGCAGCGCGTTGCATGATTGCGATTTCATCTGCATCTTTTATTAAGCGCATTTCATTGAGTAACACGCGCACATCCATAGCAGCGGATGGTGCGCTAATGCCTGCTCTAATTTGTGCTCGCACACCACTTAGCCAATTTTGTATACGCGCATCAAGCTTGGCATCACTGCCTAAGGCATAAAACAAGGTAGGCATGTTGGTCATGAGCTTAGGTAGCTCAACATCGATTTGATCGATAGCATGAGCTGCATCAAAACCAAATTCTTCTTTTGCTGCGGCAGGGCCGTAGCGATAACCATCCCATATTTCGCGTTCCATATTTTTTTCGCGACAAAAGAGAATGGCTTGTTGTTTTGCGCCGGCTACTAAGACTAAGGTCGCTTCCGGCTCAGTAAAGCCTGTGAGGTAATAAAAATAACTATCATGACGATAAGGATAATCGGCATCAGCATTGCGCATGACTTCGGAAGCGGTAGGGATGATGGCCACACCGCCACCTTGCGCTTGCATGCGTGCTAAGAGTGCGGCGCGTCGCTTTGCATAAACATTCATTTTATTTTTTCCTAACGGATAGGTGCGTTTAATTGATTCAAGCGTTCGACTGTTCCGACATCAGTCCAGTCGCCGCGATATAACTCACCACCAATTTTGCCTTGATCTGCAAATTCGCGCAGCAGTGGTGCAAGCTTGGCACTGTCTCCTGCATTTACGCTATCAAACATGGCAGGTCTATAGACGCCTATGCCTGAGAAGGTGTGAAGTAATTCTCCAGTATTAGCAATGCTGAAGTTATGCAAAGCAAAATCACCCTTAGGGTTATGCGCAGGATTTTTTACAAGATACAGCCAAGCCATATCACGCTGATGTTCAGGATGGGGTTTGCCCCATACATCTTCATCTTGTAGAGCATCAGTCACTAATGTGTAATCGAAATAAGGACAGAAAACATCACCGGCTATTGCAACGAAAGGTGCTTCGCCTAGTAAATGTCTAGCTTTTGCAATGCCGCCTGCAGTTTCTAATGCAGAGCCTTCAGGTGAATACACAATATGCGCACCGAATTGACTGCCATCTTGTAATGCATCTTCTATCATGTGACCGAGATGCGCATGATTAATGACGATCTCTGTAATGCCAGCTTTCACAAGATTGAGTATGTGCCACACAATCAAAGGACGACCACGTACATTCAAGAGTGGTTTGGGGCAGGTATCTGTCAGAGGCCGCATACGTTCACCGCGACCGGCTGCAAAAATCATCGCTTTCATATTAAAAGGTATAGCCGACCTGCGATGTGTTAGCCGTTATCTCATCGAGCAAGCGTAAGAGCGGTATGAGTTCTAAATAGCGATGCGCAGTCTTACGCGTATATTCCATGACTAGTGGCATGTCTTTGAGATAAGCATCTTTGCCATCACGATGAAACAAACGAGCAAAAATACCAAGCACCTTCAAGTGACGTTGCAAGCCCATGAATTCGAAGTCTCGATAGAAAGCATCGATATCAGGGTTGATAGGCAGGCCAGCGCGTTTAGCACGTTCCCAGTAACGAATCACCCAATCTAATACTTGTTCTTCATCCCACTGTATGTAGGCATCACGCAGCAGTGACACTAAATCATAAGTAATGGGGCCATACACCGCATCTTGAAAGTCTAAAATGCCGGGATTATTTTGTTTTAACAGCATGAGATTGCGTGAATGATAGTCACGGTGCACATACACTGGTGCTTGAGCCAAATTATTGGCAAGTAAAACTTCAAAGACTTTATTTAAATCAGCCGCATGTTTTTCTGACAGCGTTACACCCAAATGCTTGTTGATATACCAATCTGGGAACAGCATTAATTCTTTATGCAGTAATTCGCGGTCGTAAGCGGGTAAGACGCCCGCTTGACTATGCGATTGCAATTGGATGAGTGCGTCAATCGCATCCATATAAAGCGGAGAAGCTGTCTCTTGGGTTAGGCAACTGAGATAGGTAGTCGAGCCCAAGTCGGATAAGAGCAAAAAGCCCTGATCTTCATCTTTGGCCAATATAACGGGAACCGCCACCCCTGTTTTGCCAAATAAATCTGCAATTTTTATAAAAGGACGGACATCCTCTTGAGGAGGCGGGGCATCCATGACGATGTAAGTCGATCCATCTGCCCCATCAACCCGAAAATAACGACGAAAACTCGCATCCGAAGAAGCAGGTCTTAGTGAGCTGACGATGGGTGCTGGAGTCGTTATGGTGGATAGCCAGAGGCGACAATTTTGTAGTCTAGGGTCGGAATCGTATAAATCTGACATGAAAAAACCGGAAAAGCAGGTTGGTAAGCATGTCCGGTAAGGTATTACCGGCAGGGAGTTCCCATATAATACGGGATTCACACCAATAACGCGCCTCTAGCCGCGAGACCTCTTCATTCATGAACCAGCGTTTGGTATTTTCAACCTCTTCCCAGTCATTCCGTGTAAGCCCGATCTACTTCGGTTTGCTGCTGTGGATGACGCATGCCAGCGTGAGTGCAGTTGATTTTTTGAATGATGATTCCGCGCTGAATAGTCCAGTCAAACTAGAAGCACAACAGATTAATGGTCGGCCTGATAGAACTATCACGCTAGAAAAAGATGCGAAGGTAGATAAAGGCAATTCACATATCGAAGCGGATGATATTTATTACGATATTGTGGATGACAAAGTTAAAGCACTCGGTCATGTGTTTATTGATAGAGCAGGTGATAAATTCACAGGGAATCAACTGCAATTAAAAATGGATACAGGTATCGGTTATATGGATAGTCCTGTCTATCGTTTATTACGTAAGAATGCACAAGGTCGTGCGCAGCGTGTGGAATTTGAATCACAAGATTCTGCCACTGTGTTGGGAGGAGATTTCACTACTTGTGAAGGTCCTGATCCAGATTGGTATTTAAAATCTAGCAAACTGTCTTTAGATAATGATAGTGGTAAGGGCGTCGCACGGAATGCAATTTTAGTTTTTAAAGGAGTGCCGATTGCGGGTACACCTTATATTTCATTCCCATTAGCTGAAGAGAGAGTATCGGGATTTCTTGCTCCTACCATCATTACATCGACCACCGGTGGCTTGGAAGTCACCACACCATATTATGTAGATATAGCACCGAATCGTGACCTCACTTTATATCCACATTACATTTCACGACGTGGATTAATGTTAGGCGGTGAAGCGCGCTATATGGATAGAGAGTATGCGGGTCAAACAAAAGCAGAATATTTGAATAGTGATGCAGTTACCGGTGAAAATCGTTACATCGTAAGCTCGCAGCACCGACAAAACTTTGGCTCTGGCTTGACCTTTAATTCAAATTTGAATGCTGCATCTGATAATGGTTATCCGAATGATTTTCCATTCAGCTTAGGCTTTAGTAATCCTGGTACGAGTCGTCGTTTGCTGCTTCGTGATGCAGTGTTGAACTATAGCGATATAGATCAGCGCGCTATGTTCCGTGTAACAGATTTTCAAATTTTGCAGGACGCGAATGCGCCGATTGCGATTCCCTATGCTAGATTGCCGCAACTGACCTATCAAAAATTTAATTATTACGATAATGGTTTGAGTCTGGAATTGAATTCAGACTTCACACGGTTTTCTCATTCGACTGGCTTTCAAGGTGCGACTCAAGTTGTAAAAAATGCAGATCGTATGGTGCTCAACCCACGCATGACTTATCGTTGGCAGCGCCCAGGTGCATTTATCAAACCGAGTTTGTCTTTACATATGACGAACTATAATCTTGATCAAATTCCGTATGCATCGATGACTGCGCCAGCGCGAGCGATTCCTACTGCATCGCTAGACTCGGGTTTAATTTTTGAGCGTGACGCAAGTTTTTTTGGAAGAGATGCAACGCAAACTTTAGAGCCACGTCTGTTTATCTCGCATACACCGTATGTCAAACAAGATTTAACCTTGTATCCTAATTTTGATTCTGCTGAAGCGGACTTTAATTACGCACAAGTATTTAGAGAAAATCGTTTCGTAGGTCATGATAGAGTTGGTGATGCAAGTACAGTCACCACCGCTTTAATGTCGCGCTATCTGGAAATTGAAGGACAAGAAAGATTACGTGTAGCAGTGGCGCAGCGTTTTTCGTTTGCTGACCCTCGTGTAATTTTGGGAAATCCGGCGTCACAAACAAGTACCACTTCAGATGCGAAGTCCGATATTTTATTGCTGAGCTCGGGTCGAGTCACCAAAGAACTACGATTAGACGCAAACTTTCAGTACAGCCAATCAAATCAAATTTTCAATCGCGTAAATTTCGGTACCTTTTGGCAGCCTGAACCCATGAAGGTCTTGAATGTGCAATATCGTCGCGATATACGCAGCACCGATCCCGCTGCCAACTTTGAAATCTTTGATATCTCAGGCCAGTGGCCTTTGTCTGCACGTTGGTATGGTGTAGGAAGATTGAACTATCTAATTAAAGAGCAAGATGTCGGGCAATCGCTGATAGGCGCGGAATATAGAGCGGATTGCTGGATATTTCGTTTCGTAGGTCAACGTACACCAACCGCGCAAGGCGTCGTCAATACCACCGTATTTTTACAGTTAGAATTTAATGGTCTGTCGTCCTTAGGCTCTAATCCTTTAACCGCTTTGCGCGCCAATGTACCTGGCTACCAAAAACTAACGCAACCTGATTAATTTGTTCTTTACTACTGAACTGTCACTGGAATACACCCATGAAGATGATGAATGCACCTATCCTAATGAAATTGATCGCAACCTTGCTCGTTTCATCCTTGCTCACAACTGCATCCATAACCAAGGCGCAAGAGAAATCTAAACAACAGCCAGTGCTCGTTGATACGATTATCGCGGTAGTCAATTCTGAAGTCATTACACTCAAAGAATTAGAAGATCGTTTGAAGTTAATTGAACGTCGTATGCAGCGCGAAAAAATACAAATGCCTGCTCGTGATGTATTGAAAGGCCAATTACTAGAGCGCATGATAGTCAATCGTGCACAAATGCAGCTGGCTAAAGAAAGCGGCATACGGATAGATGACATCATGCTAGATCGTTCAGTTGCGCGTATTGCTGAACAAAATAATTTATCAATACAAAGTTTCCGTGATCAGCTAGAAAAAGACGGCATTCCTTTTTCTCGCTTTCGTGAAGAGATAAGAGAAGAAATTACCTTGCAGCGTTTGCGTGAAAAAGAAGTCGATAATAAATTACAAATTAGTGAATCTGAGATCGATAATTTTCTCGCTGCTTCTGCTGGTAAAACGCAAGGTGCAGAAGATGAAATCAATATTGCTCATATTTTAGTGCGCGTACCAGAAAACGCGAGTGCACAACAAATTGCGGATCGTCGTCAGCGCGCAGAAACTGCAATGGCACAATTAAAATCAGGTGGAGATTTTGCAAAAATAGCTGCCAGTTTTTCAGATGCTAGTGATGCAATGGCAGGTGGATTAATTGGTTGGCGTAGTCAGTCACGTTTGCCACAACTGTATGTTGAAGTGACAGAAAAGCTCGCACCGAATGAAGTCTCTGCAGTGGTACGTAGCGCAAACGGATTTCACATACTCAAGCTGTTAGGAAAGCGTAGCGCGAGTGAAGTGCAATCGGGTGGGGCAAGAATGGTGCAACAAACTAAAGCACGTCATATCTTGATTAAAGTAAATCAAGTTGTGCCTGCATCTGAAGCCAAGCGTAAATTAACGGAATTAAAAACGCGCTTAAATAATAAAGCGGCTAAATTTGAAGATCTAGCGAAGCTGTATTCAAATGACTTATCCGCTAGCAAAGGTGGTGATCTAGGCTGGGTTTATCCAGGTGACACAGTGCCTGAATTTGAGCGTGCAATGAATGCACTACAACCAGGACAAGTGAGTGAACCTGTAGAGTCGCCCTTTGGTTATCATTTAATTCAAGTGGTCGAGCGTAAAACCGAAGAAATATCACGTGAACGTTTACGACTGACAGCACGTCAAGCATTAAGAGATAGAAAGTTAGAAGAAGCGTATGAAGATTGGTTACGTCAATTGCGTGATCGTGCTTATGTTGAGTATAGGCAGGATGAAATTAATCAAATCCGCTAATAAGATGTATCACCCTAGTGGCAGCATAGACTTGTGAAGCACAATCAAAAAATGTTGCCGCAAATATTGCCGCGAATATTGCCGCGAATAGCCATCACCTGTGGCGAGCCCGCAGGAATAGGCCCAGAAATATCGTTGCTTGCTGCTGTTCACAATCAAGCGCTTGCCGACATTGTTTTATTAGGTGACGCAGCACAGCTAAAAGCGCTAGCAGTGAGCTTGCAGCTTAAGCAAACAGTGCAGGTGATGCAATCACTAGCGCAGTTTGCATCAACAGAAAAAAATCCTCAGCATATTGTTGTGATTGATTGCCCTCTTGCAGTACCCGTTATCCCAGGCCTAACGAATCCATTGAATGCTCCAGCTGTGTTGCAAACGCTTGATCTTGCGATTGCAGCTGCCATGGCAGGTGAGATTGATGCAATCGTCACTGCGCCACTACAAAAAAGTGTGATTAATCAATCTGGACTGCACTTCACAGGTCATACCGAATATCTAGCTGAAAAAACTAACACTACAAATGTAGTGATGATGTTGGCAGCCGGATCAGAAGCAAACAGTTTGCGGGTTGCATTAGCGACCACGCATCTAGCATTAAAAGATGTGTCTGCTGCCATTACAAAAAATAATTTATTCAAGACTATAGAAATTATTCAGCATGATTTGCAGTCGCGCTTTGGTATAACTGATCCAAGAATTTGTGTGACAGGATTAAATCCGCATGCAGGTGAAGGTGGTTATCTTGGTCATGAAGAAATCAATGTGATAACACCTGCGATTCTTGAGGCACAACAGCGCGGATGGAAAGTGACTGGTCCTTATCCTGCAGATACTTTGTTTCAAGCTAAATATTTGCAAGAGACCGATTGCGTGCTAGCGATGTATCACGATCAAGGTTTACCTGTTTTGAAATACGCGAGCTTTGGTCAAGGTGTGAATATCACCTTAGGTTTGCCTTTGATTCGCACTTCAGTGGATCATGGCACTGCACTTGATCTTGCTGCACAAGGTTTAGGTTTAGCTGAATATGGCAGTATGACGACGGCGATCAAAGTCGCAGTGCAGATGGCTACAAATACGGCAAGCCATTAAGTCATGAAGCACATCCCAAGAAAACGTTTTGGTCAAAATTTTTTAACCGATCAATTAGTTATAAGCAGCATCATTAATGCGATTGCGCCGCAAGAAGATGATCACATGGTGGAAATTGGACCTGGTCAGGGCGCAATGACTGCTTTGTTATTGCAAGGCTTAAAAGAATTGCATGTTGTAGAAATTGATAGAGATCTGGTTGTACTGCTGGAGAAAAAATTCAAGTCAGCCAATCTCATCATGCATGCGGCAGACGCTTTGCAATTTGATTTTGGATCATTAATCAACGCAGCACAGCCCGATCGCAAGTTACGTGTGGTGGGTAACCTTCCCTATAATATTTCTACGCCCTTGCTATTCCATTTGGCAGACTTTAGCGCGCAGATTATTGATCAGCATTTCATGCTGCAAAAAGAAGTGGTTGAGCGCATGGTAGCTGAACCTGGCGGCAAAGAATATGGACGACTCTCCGTTATGCTGCAATGGCGTTATACGATGGATTGTTTATTCATCGTGCCACCGACCGCATTTGATCCACCACCTAAAGTAGAGTCAGCAATTGTTCGTATGCTGCCTATTGCAAAACCACCAGAGTGTGAACAACAGAAGTTAGAACTAGTGGTGATGAAAGCTTTTTCTCAAAGACGCAAAGTCTTACGTAATTGTTTATCTGGTCTTTTCACTGAAAATCAACTAATTGATCTAGGTATTGATCCTAAGGTCAGACCAGAAACCGTCTCAGTTGAACAATTTGTGCGATTAGCTAGAGAGTTAGCTGAGCACGCATAAGTAGTTTAATACTGCATCTTAGTTTGACTCTTTACATTAATGAGCAGACATTGTGCGTATTGCGCATAAGATGTAGAAGTAAGTTGACCCCATGCTTAGTAGAAAATAGATTTGTTTCCTATCTAAAAAAAGGAAACAAGCACCATGGCATTTCTACGCTTACAAAAACGTATGCTAGACGAAAGTGAAGCTCTACAAGAAAATGATTTTCTTTGGTCGCTGAAGATTCTATGCGGTTTAAAAAAGATAGACCTACAACCATTTCCTGCAGTTGCAGACCTATCGACACCTTACACAATAGATTTATTAATTCGTACAGCAAAACTATTTGGGTTGCGTATTTTAAAAGTACATAAACCAAGCTGTCGCATCTCTGGAAAGACACTGCCTTGTCTGGCACTCAGTTGTATCAGTGATTCAATGAGCGAAGGGCATGAATTAAGATTAGATCTGATAGTCGGCTCCAGTGCAGGGAAAATAACTTATATACCTGCACTAGAAAATCAAATGATTACAGTCCGATGTGATGAGTATGCAAAGCGCTATTCAGAAAACTTATTGCTCATTGTTGACTGGGATGACGCTATATCTACAAAATTGAAGAATTAGTAGTGCGAATCTTGTGGCTATAAAATGATGAAGAGCTTTAGTTACGCATCTCGCTCTATCAACTCTATCTTGTAACCATCTGGATCCTGAATAAATGCAATCACAGTATTACCACCTTTTACAGGACCTGCTTCGCGAGTGACATTGCCGCCGCTAGCTTTTACTGCGGCACAGGTTGCCGCTGCATCTTGCACACCAATAGCGATATGACCATAAGCCGTGCCTAAGTCATATTGATCCACGCCATAGTTAAAGGTTAGTTCAATTTCAGCATGCTCAGGATTGCTGCCATAACCAAGAAAAGCGAGAGTGTATTTTTGATCAGGTCTGTCTGTGGTGCGTAGTAAAGTCATACCCATGACTTTGGTATAAAAATTGATGGAGCGCTGCATATCGCCTACGCGTAGCATGGTGTGAAGTAAGCGCATATGACTCCCTTTTAAAATATAGGTAGTTTTTCTGGTTCGTGATTACGTAAAGCTTTGCGGACTGCTGCAAATTCAGGAAATACAGATTGCACCGTCGCCCAAAATTCAGGGCCATGATTCATTTCACGCAGATGCGCGAGTTCATGCGCAATCACATAATCAATATTAGGTAATGCAAAATGCATGAGTCGCCAATTTAAACGGATACGACCTTCCGCAGTACAAGAACCCCATTGGGTTGCAGCAGAGGAGAGGGCAAAACTTTGAAAGCGAACTTGCAGTTTTTCTGCATAAATTACGAGTCGTTCCGCGAATAATTTTTTTGCTTCACCTTGTAGCCAACCTAAAACACGATCTTTTAATTGTTGTTCACTCGCTGAAGCAGGTAGGCTGATGTATAAAACAAATGCAGCTTCATCAAACCGCACACCTGCTTGCACAGATTCATCGAGCTTAATCGTAATGCTCGTGCCCAGATAAGGAATTGTTGCGCCATCTTGCCAACGCATAGGCGGTTGTAAGCGTCGCACTGAGCGCTCACGTTGTTCATTCATTTTATTGAAAATCCAATTTTGTTTTTCAATAATCGCGAGTTCAATTTCAGAAACCGGTACCCAGCGTGGTGCGGTCACTCTCAAGCCTTCTTCACTGACTGCAAATCCTATGGTGTGACGTTTTGAGCGATGCAATTGATAATCTAGTGCGGTCTGATCCAACATAATGCGGCGCGTGCCAACTTTAGGCGTCACAGCGCGATGCGCTTCACTCAAGTGATGGGGGTGCTCTATTTTTGGTTCGGATGCAAGTGGTACCGACTGAGGACTAGCAGTTTCTAACTGAGTGGCGGAAGTGGTGGATGCAGTAGGTGATGCATTAACGTCATCTGATGGACAGACATCCAGCAGCAGGGAAAGCTGGCTAGGATCATTCATGTGCTTACGTAAGAACCGTGTCAGTGACATGGAATGTAGTTTGCGAATAAGGGTGTGTAATTAATGATCATCAGTTTTTTGCAAATACGCAGTCGGTGTAATCACGCGCATTTCAGATTCTATCCAATTTTCGACTTCACGGATCAGACTTTGTGCATTATGACCCTCAGGCGAGATGGGTTGACCAATTGACACAATAATCTTGCCGGGTTTTTTAATAAATGCATTGCGTGGCCAGCAGTCGCCTGAATTAACAGCGATAGGCACTACAGGTGTTGCCGTACCTATGGCTAAATGCGCTCCACCTGCTTTATATTGCCCTTTTGTACCCACTGTAGTGCGTGTCCCTTCTGGGAACATGATGACCCACTGTCCATCTGCTAAGCGTTGCTTGCCAGTGGCAATCACCTGTGCCATAGCATCGCGTCCTTTGCTGCGATTAATCGCAATCATTCTCAGCATGCCTAAGCCCCAACCAAAAAAAGGTACGAACAACAACTCACGTTTAAAAACAAAAATCAAAGGACGGGGCATGACGCACAGATAAAAAATCGTTTCCCATGCGGATTGATGTTTAGATAACAAAATTACTGGCACATCTGGAAGATTTTCAAAGCCTTTGATTTCATAGGCTATGCCACACACAGTGCGAGCTGCCCAGATGATAAATACATTCCAACGGGAGATTGCCCAATATCGCTGACGATAAGGCAGTAAGAAAAATCCAAAGCATGCGATAGCCCAGATTACAGTAGCAATCAAAAGCAAAGCAGCGAACACGAGTGATCTAACAAATAGACCCGTTTGGGACATACAAGCTCCAGCTAGGGATGAATTCTTTTTAAAGAAATATTATTTTTTCTTATGCAGAGCATGACGAGCAGCTTCTACCATTTCTACTGCTAATTGCTCACGCTGATTTAAACTATCGACCACTGCACGTAAATCCTGCATCTCAATTGTGCTAGGAGGAAGCCCACCTTTTTCTTTTGTGCTTAGTCCTGTTTTTGAAAGCAGCTTGTAATACTGGTAGAGTATCACCCACCACAGCCACATACTTCAAGCTGAGATCAAAACGTTTGCCTATTGCTTGTAGCATGCCAGGCTTAGGCTGACGACAATCACAGTCATCTGACGCAGCATGAGGGCAAAAAAAGATAGCATCGATATGTGCTCCTAAGGCCTGTGCAGTACGATGTAGTTTGTTATGCACTGCATTCAGTGTTTTCATATCAAACTGCTCTTTTGCTATGCCAGGTTGATTACTCGTTATTACAACGCGATATTCACTTTGATTGAGTCTGGCTATCTCTGCGATTGCTGAGTCACGCGTTTGCCAAGCTGATACACCATGCTCATGCATGTCAGCGTTTTGACTCATCACACAATCACGATCGATAACAATCAATTTCATGATAGATTAAAAAAATAATGATTTACACAAAAACTTAGCAGCATAGTGTGGTCAAATAATTAAGCTGCCAGTTTAGAGATGTCGGCAACACGATTCATCATGCCGTGCAGTGTGTGTAATAAAGCTAAACGATTAGCGCGCAATGCCGGTTGTTCAGCCATTACCATCACATCATTAAAAAATGCATCTACATCATCACGCAAATCAGCTAGAGCTTTTAGCGTGGCTGCAAAATCGCCAGCTGCAAAAGCGCGATCAACTGCAACACGAGTTTCTGTCATGGCGCCATATAGACGTTGCTCAGCAGGTTCTTCTAACAAAGCAGCTTGTACTTCATTGTGAACATCGTCCACTTTTTTCAAGATGTTGGAGATGCGTTTATTTGCAGCAGCTAGTGATTGGCTTTCAGGTAGTGCAGCAAAAGCTTTCACTGCGTCTAAGCGTTCCGTAATGTCATCTAAGCGATCAGGATGTTGCGCAACCACAGCCTCAATCGCATCTTGTGCATAACCACGTTCACGTAATAAGCCACGTAAACGATCATAGAGGAAATGCATTACATCTTGTGAGGGGTCAGAAAAATGCGCATTACCAGTAAAGCTTGCAGCACTTTGCTGCAGTAGATGAGAGAGCGATAGTGCTAAGCGTTTTTCAATCAGCATACGTAAAATACCTAAAGCATGACGACGCAAAGCAAAAGGATCTTTGTCCCCAGTAGGTGCTAAGCCTATGCCCCAGATACCTACTAAGGTTTCACATTTATCAGCCAGTGCAACCACTGTACCGGTAGTAGTAACAGGTAAAGCATCGCCTGCAAAACGCGGTTGATAATGTTCTGAAATTGCGTTGGCAACGTCAGGATGTTCGCCATCATGTTGAGCATAGTAAGTACCCATAATGCCTTGTAACTCTGGGAACTCACCGACCATATCAGTTAGCAAATCAGCTTTAGATAGTTGCGCAGCACGTTGTGCAAGTTTGCTATCAGCGCCGAGTGAGGATGCAATATCGTTAGCAATGCTGACTACACGTTGATTACGTTCCGCTTGTGAACCTAGTTTGTTGTGATACACCACACTACTTAAATTTATAAGTCTATCGCTGAGTTTTTTCTTTTTATCTTGTTCAAAAAAGAATTTTGCATCAGATAAGCGTGGACGGACTACACGTTGATTGCCTTCGATAATATGTTGTGGGTTGTCAGTTGCTACATTTGAGACAATCAAAAAGCGTGAACGGAGTTTGCCGGCTTGATCTGTTAAGGCAAAATATTTTTGATTGGTTTGCATGGTCAGGATTAAACATTCCTGAGGTACAGATAAAAATTCATTATCGAAGTGGCATTCATATACCACTGGCCATTCAACGAGTGCCGTGACTTCATCTAATAAAGATTCAGGCATTAAAATTTTATCGGCACCCGCTTGAGCGAGTAATGCTGTACGTATTTTTTCTTTACGCTCACTAGTACTAGCAATGACTTTACCTTTTGTGGCTAGTAAATCAGCATACTGTTCTGCAGAAGGAATGATGATTTCTGCTTGTGTACTTAAAAAACGATGACCTAAAGTGACATTACTTGTTTGTAGTCCAAGTAAGGTGAGGGGAATAATGTCGCTACCATGTAAAGCGATGAGTTTATGCACAGGACGTACGAATTGCACAGTGGTGCCGTCCGGACGTTGATAACTCATGAGCTTAGGAATAGGTAGTTTAGTGATCGCTTCTTCTAATGTCGCTTGTAGTCCAGTGTGTAGAGCCTGACCTGCAGCGGTATAGGTAAAGAAAAAACTCTCTGCTTTGCCATCATTGGCGCGTTCAAGTTGGTTTAGTGTGATCGCATCGCATCCGGCTTGCTGTGCAAGTACTGCTAATTTTTTAATCAGTGGCGCTGCAGGCTGACCTTCTTTGTCGAGAGCAATCGCAACCGGTAAGACTTTTTCACGGATAGCTTTGTCGGGTGAGGTGGCACGTACACCTGTTATAGAGACAGCGAGACGACGTGGTGTTGCATAAGCGGTTGCGACT
>Ga0209550_10000568_pt1 | contig 35060 bp, 27 predicted proteins | sample LauGreSuBDMM15SN_2_FD_187567 | JGI IMG/M metagenome (GOLD analysis project Ga0209550, IMG submission 187567) | Freshwater lake microbial communities from Lake Michigan, USA - Su13.BD.MM15.SN (SPAdes) (version 5) | ecosystem: Environmental > Aquatic > Freshwater > Lake | place: Lake Michigan... | reverse complement strand
CATGTTTTAGGATCAGATGCAGCGGTGGAACAATTTGTGGCCAATGTAAGAAAAGCTATATCACAAGGCGATAAAATATGGTTAGCTGCCAACCTCTTCTATCCATTAAATGTTAGAGTTTCTGAAAAATTGGTTCTAAACCTAAAAAGCAAAAATCAGTTTTTATTGCAATACGATAAAATTTTCACGACTGAATTTAAATCTGCATTAAGTAAAACGTTCTCTCATAACCATTTTAATAATTATCAAGGAGTTATGATTGGTGACGGAGAAATATGGATAAATAATGCTTTAAATGCCTCTGAATTAAAACCACAATTTCAAATTATTGCTATAAATCCTTAACGGTTGTAGCTAGATTTTTTCCGTAGCGGCATTTTTTTCGTTCCTTTGTTCCATGAAAAAAGTAAAATATTTAATTGTTGGTCAGGGAATAGCTGGTACCGTTTTGGCCCATACCTTGGAAGATGAACACCTCGATTTCCATATCATTCATCAACGTCAACCAGGTGAATCTTCCTCCGTTGCGGCAGGCATTATCAACCCCATCACCGGAAAGTATTTTATAAAATCATGGCAGGTAGATACCTTAATACCTTTCGCTGAAAAGAAATATTTTCAATGGGAACAGAAACTTAATAGCACATTTTATTTCCCCCGAATTATTCTTAGGTCGCTTCACGGAGTTTCAGAGCAGAATGATTGGCTGGCAAAGACAGCAGATCCTTCGGTGAAAAATTATATTGCTGATTTTGTGGATGTTACCCCTTTTGACTGGATTAATAATGCACCGCTCGGGTATGGTCAAACCATTGGCGGCGGTCAGGTTAAATGGCATGATTTTCTGACGCAATCGGAGTATTATTGGACTAAAAAGGGCGTTTATACCAAAGCATTATTCGATTACCAAGCTTTGGTAATTTCAGAAAATGGTGTTCAATACGGAGATATTTTTGCTGAACAAATTATTTTTTGTGAAGGGCATTTCATGTTACAAAATCCATGGTTTAATTTTTTACCCTTAGACGGAGCAAAAGGCGAAGCTCTTTTAGTGAAAATGGATAAGGTTCATCTCGATATTATCATAAAGCATAAATTTTTTCTTTCTCCTTTTTCTGAACATGTACTTTGGGCAGGTGCTACTAATAAATGGGAATTTTCTCATTTTCTGCCCGATGAAGATTCGGAAAGCTTGCTTCACAGTGAAGTGGCTAAAATGATTTGTCATGATTACACTATTTTAAAACACTTAGTGGGTATTCGGCCTACGGTTAAGGACAGAAGACCGCTTATTGGTCGCCATCCCGTTCATTCCAGATTATTTATTTTTAATGGGTTAGGAACGAAGGGAACCTCCCTCGCGCCCTATTGGGCGAATCATTTTGTTGAATTTTTATATAAAAATGGGGATTTAAGCAAAGAAGTTAGCATCAACAGGTTTAAGAATAAATAATCTAAACATTTATTTCGTTATCCATTTAATTCAAGTAATAAAAAATTTACCATGAAATGTATTCTTCTAAAAGCATTTTTATTTATACTTCCATTGTACGGGATGGCTTCACCTTCTCTCTATTTTAGGCCTGTTCATGCATTTGAAAAAACACCTTCAATGAATTATAGTGAACTATGGAAAACAGTAGATTCTCTCCATCAAAATGGATTGTACAGAGAAGCATCGGCTAAGGTGGACCTTATTTATATGCTGGCAAAGGAAAACAAAGAAACGGAGCAATTTATTAAGTCTTTATTGTACACGGTAAATTATTTAAATGAGTTAGATGAATATGGAAACATCCTTGGAATAAATAGGTTAGAGAAAGAGCTACTCACCATTGGATTTCCGGAAAAGGCTATCATTCACAGTATTTTAGCTGAACTTTATGCAAATTATTTACAAAGGGAGTCATGGTCTTTGATGGATCGAAAGGAGGTAGCAGGCGAAAGACCCGATGACCTCAAATTATGGTCCATCAGAAAATTTGAGGACATTATTTCCGAACATTATTTTAAAAGTGTATCATTTCAAGGCGCCAAGAATTTTGAACTAAAAAAAATAGACGGACTTTTTTTTAATCCGGCAAAAGAGGATTATTTTTTGAAAACCCTTTATGACTTTTTGGCCTTTCGTGCTACGCAATATTTTACTGCGCAGGAGAGTAGATTAATAAAGCCGGATAATGCATTCTATTTGCAAAATGCTGCAGCTTTATCATCTTTAGAAACTTTTATAAATATTGATTTTTCAAGGGCAGATTCTTCCTCTTTTGTTAAAAAAGCTCTTTTATTATTTCAGGAAATTTTAATCTTTCATCGTTTAGATAAAGACCCTGCCATTTTAATAGATTTTGATCGGCAACGTTTATTATTTGTCCATCAAAACTTGATTAATGATGGAAAAGGCGTTTTATTGCAAAAGGAATTAGAAAATTTAATAAAAAAATTCCCAGGGCAGGCTACTACTGCTGAAACATATTATTTGTTAGCCAATGAAAAGTACAAACAAAAATTATTAAATGAATCCGTTGCTTTATGCGAGCAAGCTATTAAAAAGTTCCCCAAAACGTTCGGGGCGTTTAAGTGTAACGAGCTATTGCAAAGTATTAGGGTAAAAAACTTATCATTAACCCTAGAAGATAACGGGTTACCCAACCAGCCCATTTTATTAAAAGTTACTTTTCAAAATATACAGTCGTTTAAAGGAGGGGTCGTTCCTGTTTCTTTTTCAAGCTTTCAGCAAAGTAAGTTATTGTATAAAGAGGAGGATATTCAATTGTTTTTAAAGAATAAAAGGCCTGAAAAGGAGGCTTTAATCGTTCTGCCTAAGGCTACTGATTATCAACAACATGTGACTGAAATTTCATTAGACGGACTCCCCGTAGGTCATTACTTGTATGTATTTAAAAGTGATGAAACAAAGTATTCTTTTCTATCTTTTCAAATATCAAACATCGGTTATTTTGTTAATAATGAGGGTTTTGAAAAGGTATCATTTCAATTTTTCGATAAAAAATCGACGGAACCTAGAGGAGGTACAAGCGTTTTAGCCATTCCCGTGAGAACAGGTTATTTTTCGCCCAATGCACCTGTCATTACCTTTAAAGAAACATGGAAAGAGAGTGATGACCAAGGTTATCTTTCGTATTCTTTACCTCAGGGTGCTTTTAATTTCAACATAGCAAATGGTGAAGATACCTTGCTGACAGAGGAGAATTTTTATATTGGAGAAAGGTATAGGGAAGAATTATCAATGGTTTTAAAATCAAATATTTTTTCTGACAGGAAGATTTATAGACCCGGACAGTCCATTTTTTGGAAAGCTATTTTAATGGAACGCAATGGCATTGAAAAACCTAAAATTTCTGCAAATAAAGAGGTAACCATTTCTTTCTTTGATCCAAATGGTAGTTTGTTGGTTCAAAATACCCTGGTATCTAATGAAATGGGTTCACTAAACGGCCGTTTTGATATTCCGTTGAACTTAGTAAAGGGAAATTATACCCTGGTTAGTTCGCACGGAGGTAACAGGGAAAGCATTCAGATAGAAGAATATAAACGTCCCCAGTTTGAGATAAATTTTGAAAAGGCTCCCGTTGGTATACTCGGTGATTCTTTAGAAGTTAAAGGAAATGCAGCTTTTTTTAACGGTATATTGATTGAAAATGCCATAGTAAAATGGGAAATTTATAGGAAATCATTTCCAGAAAACTGGAGGTCGATGCGCCGCTTCTATATTCGTGATGCGGGTAGTTTTTTGGCGTCAGGTGAAGGCCTAACCAACGAAAACGGAGCATTTGTTATTCCCTTTTTTGCTCAAGCAGATATTTCCATCGGACAAGATGAACGCCCTGCTTTTCAATTTGAAGTAAAGGTTACTATAACTTCCCCATCGGGTGAAATACAACAAAAGACTCTTGCTTTTTCTATGGGTTACTCGAAGGTTAAGCTGGACGTTCAGATACCCCAAAAATGGGATAAACAAGAGGGTAAACTAGATTGGTCTGTTTTTTTATCTGATTGGAATGGAGACAAAATATCGGGCGATGTGCATATTTCTCTGGTTAAGTTAAAAGAGCCCAGACAACATTTTGTCCAAAGAAAATGGCCTTTTCCTGATTTACCCTTAATAAGCAGGGAGGATTATATTCGATGGTATCCTTATACGCCTGGTTTAAACGAAGATAATTTAGATTCTTTCGAGGTATTACAGACTATTCAGGAGGATAATTTTCTTGTGTATGGGGAGAAAATGTTGGAAATACCCATGACGAATCTTGAACCTGGTTATTATGCGGTAAAATTGAAATGGAAGGATGGAACGACCGTTGTAAATGAAAAAATGGATCAAAAGTTTTTTTATTTATTTGATTCAGATGCTATTAGAATTGCAACGCCAAAATGGATGGATATTCATTTGGAGAAGGAAGTTTATAATTTAACGGATACGCTTGATTTCAAGATTGCTGCGGCAAATGAAATTAAAAAAGTACTGGTTTCCTTTACTTTAGGTGAAAAAGTATATAAAGAATGGGTAAATTTAGATGAGGTAAATCGCTTGAAAATTCCAATTACTGAAGAGCAGGAAGGTTTAGGTAAATTGGAACTAATGGCCTACTTTCAGAATGAACCCATTTTTATTTATAACGTCATAAAAGTGGTCATCCCTGAGGAAAAATTAAAAGTAACTTACCAACGGACAAAGGAAATAGTGTCACCTGGGGAAAAAGTCCATTGGGAGCTCAATATATCTTCTGAGAAGGGTGAAAATTTGCCCATTGAAGCGGTAGCAACTCTTTTTGATGCATCATTAGAATCTTTTATACCCCACGAATGGCTGTTTAATGGTTTTGAAAAAAGTAATTATCTGCCCTCCAACTGGGTAGTTCCTCAACCTGTTTTAAGGGACATTTATGTGTATTTCCAACCCAAAAAATCAAGAATTAAAACGATTAATAAATATTATCCAACCTTAAATAAGTTTGCTTTTTTTCAGGAAAACACTTACTTAAGAGGATTGAACAAAAGACAAATGGCTATGCAGCCAATGGCCATGCAGACTTTTTCTGAATCGGTAGTACCCAATGAGACGAAAGTAGAAAATGATAATATGAAACCGTCGGAGGAAATGATGGAGACAATTAATTCAGAGGATGGGCCGATGGTTAGGAATGATTTTTCCGAAACGCTGTTTTTTATGCCGGAACTTAAGTCAGACAGTCTTGGAAATATTCAGCTTTCATTTACCATGAATGACGCTCTTACCCGATGGAAATTTATGCTCTTAGCTCATCGTGCAGATATTGCCCATGGTTACGCTGAAAAATACATTGTTTCTACTTTACCAGTTATGCTGCAGACCAATGCGCCAAGGTTCTTAAGAGAAGGTGATGAAATCAAATATGCTGTTACGCTGACAAATACCACCAATGAAGATATATCAGGAAAGGTATTTTTTAAAGCTTTTCATGGAGAAAATGGTCAAGACTGGACGACTAAGCTTGGCTTTAATGATGAATTTATTTCTGTAACGGTTCCTGTCGGTAAAACAGTCCCCGTATTTTTACCATTTAAAATCCCATCTAAAGTGGGTTTGAATAGTCTGAACCTACTTATAAAATTTGTATCGGGTGATTTTGGGGACGCCATAAAAGAATGGATACCTATTCTACCTTCTCAAATATTAGTTACTGAGGCAAAACCATTTTTATTAAGAAAAAACGAAAAATTAGATATTGCCTGGCCAAATAAAAACGAAGGAAATAAGACGGTAAATGAAAATTTTAATTTACAAATTACCACCCACCCAGTTTGGATAGCCCTGAAATCGTTACCTTATCTTATGGAGAACCCTTATGACGGTAATGAACAATTGTTCAATAAACTTTATGCCAATGTTTTGGGCACCCATCTGTTATCTCAATATCCGACCATCTCAAATGTTTTAAATGAATGGAAAAATACAGGGGCTTTAGCTGCTGAACTTGAAAAAAATGAGTCCTTGAAATCAGCATTATTAAAAGAGACACCATGGGTTGTTGAAGCGAAAAATGAGGGGGAACAACGACTTAAAATAGCTGAATTACTGGATGTACCTAAAATGACAAAGCAGGTAAATGCTATTAGTAAATTATTAGCAGACAGGCAATTATCTAATGGTAGCTGGTCTTGGTTTCCAGGAGGCAATGGTCATTGGTATATCACCCAGTACATTTTAGGAGGATGGGGAAAATTAAAAAAATTAGGATTGTTAGATCCAAATAATACCCAGCCTTTCATTGTCAACGCAATAAAATTTTGTGACGATCAGATGCTTAATTTTTATCGCGATATTGTTAAAACTAAATCCGAAGAAGTCGTTTTATCAGATATTATTATTCATTATCTATACGTTCAGAGTTTCTTTAAAGACAGGGTTGTAAATAGTCAGGTTAAGGAAGCATTAGCTTATTTTGATGCCCTGGCAAAGAAAAAATGGCTGACTATGAGTCTTTTACAACAAGGTCAACTGGCACTTTTCTGGTATAGAAACGGTGACATGGATATGGCAAAAAAAGTGGTATATAGTTTAAATGACCGATCCATTAAATCTAAAGATTTAGGCATGTATTGGAAAATAAAAAATGGCTTTCGATGGTATGAAAATCAAGTCGAGATTCAAGCCTTACTCATTGAAGCTTTCGCTGAAACTGGTTTTTTGGAGCAATATTTAGCGGAACTTAAACTGGCCTTATTGCTTAATAAACAAACGAATAGTTGGTCCACCACCAAAGAGACTGCCGACGCTATTTATGCGTTATTGGGCGGTGGAAATGAAAAGTTAGCCATCGGTGAAACCTATCCGGTTAGTATTTCTTTCGATCCTAAGCTTAATAAAGAAATGACGGAATCTATTGATTTGGCCATGAAAAGCTCAGAGGCCGCCACAGGATTTTTTCAAAAGAATTGGAAAAAAGGGGAATTATCAAATGATATTAAATCTGTAAAAATTGAAAATAACTTCTCAGATGTGGTGTGGGGTGCCGCTTTTTGGCAATATTACAAGGAGATTAATCAAATAGAAGCCTATAATTCGCCGTTTTTGTCCGTTTCCCGCGCGCTCTATGTAAAAAAAGTAGGGCCTTCAGGAGAGGTTCTATCCCCCGTGGATACAAAGAATACGGTAAAAGTGGGAGATAAACTGGTGGTTAGATTGACAGTGAAAGCAGATAGAGCTATGGAATTTATTCATTTGAATGATAAACGCGCCGCTGGCTTTGAACCCGAAACCGTCTTATCGGGTTATGTCTTTAAAGAGAATTTGTATTATTTTGAGAGTAGTAGCGATGTGGGAACAGATTTTTTTATAGATTTTTTACCTAAGGGTACCTTCATCATTGATTATCCCGTAAAAGTAAACGCGGAGGGGGCTTTCTTACTTGGAACGACCACAATACAATGCATGTATGCACCCGAATTTGGCAGTCACACAAAAGGAGATAAAATTTACATAGTAAAATAATGACAGAACGTCGAAATTTTTGGGAAAAAGAAAAGGGTAATTATATTTTTAAAGCTGTTAAAAAAGCGAGTGAAATATATATTCATGGATTTTCAAAAAATACTAATATGAGTCAGGATTCAGAACAAAGTAAACATGCAGATACCATTATACGCAACCACGTTATCTGGTCCATGGGCGCGGGATTAATCCCCGTGCTGATAGCAGATATTTTTGCTATTTCTGCCTTGCAACTAGATATGATCAGGCAGTTATGTAAAGCATATAATATTAATTTTGCGGAGACCCAGGGAAAAGCCATTGTAACTTCTTTAACAAGTTCTACGCTCGCCAGAATAACGGCAGGGAGTGTAGTTAAGATGATTCCTGGCTTGGGCAGTATTATCGGAGGTTTAACGGTCTCCGTTTTTGCAGGAGCTTCTACCTATGCGCTGGGCGAGGTGTTTAAAAAACATTTTTCTTCAGGCGGTACTATCCTTGACTTTGATCCTGAAAGATTAAGGAAATTGTACAAAGAACAATTTGAAAAAGGAAAAAAAGTGGTGGAAGATCTTAAGAATGAAAAACCTGCAGATGGAGGTAATTCATCGGTAGCGACGGATGTTGTAAGCAGATTAAAGGCTTTAGCCGAGTTGAAGGATCAAGGAATTCTTACGGAAGAAGAATTCACCGCTATGAAGAAAAAAATTTTAGAAGAATAAGTTTTAACTCAAAGGAAACCGCGCGGAAGGACTAACGTCCTGGTTTGAAAATTCTCCCTTTTCGTATTTGTAATGTGCGACAATGCCAATCATACCTGCATTATCAGTGCATAAAGCGATATCTGGGACGTAAGCATTCCAATGATTTGCTTTTGCTTTTTCTTGAAGTAAAGTTCTTAAACGACGGTTAGCTGATACACCCCCGGCAATGGCTATTTCCTTGATTCCAGTCAAATGAGCAGCTTTTTCCAATTGGTACAGGAGGGTGCGAACAATGGTTTCCTGTATAGAGGCACACATATCATTTAAATTTTCCTCTACAAAGCCAGGATTCTTTTCCTTTTCTTTTTTCAAAAAATATAGAATGGAGGTTTTAATGCCGCTGAAGCTGTAATTTAAATCTGCCAGTTTTGGTTGCGGGAAGTTGAAAATGGGATTTCCCGATGCTGCCAATTGGTCAATTAATGGACCTGCCGGGTAGGGGAGCCCCATCATTTTTCCTGCTTTGTCAAAGGCTTCTCCGGCCGCATCATCTAGTGTTTGACCAAGTATATTCATTTCTAAATAGTTATTCACCTGTACAATCTGGGTGTGACCACCACTTACCGTTAGGCACAGAAAGGGAAAGGTTGGGTAGGGCGGTTGGGCAAAATGGGCAAGCACATGCGCAGCTAAATGATTTACTTCGATGAGAGGAATATTTTTTGCCAGGGCATAAGCTTTGGCGAACGAAACGCCGACGAGTAAAGAACCCAATAATCCTGGTCCTTTGGTAAAAGCAACAGCTTCAATGTTATTTTTATCCAGCCCCGATGCGAGTATAGCCTCATTGACTACAGGAACTATTTTTTGTAAATGGGCTCGTGAGGCAACTTCAGGGACCACGCCACCGTATTCAATATGCATCATTTGGGTTGACACAATATTGGATAATACTTTACCGTCTTTTACAACAGCTGCAGAGGTGTCATCACAGGAAGTTTCGATTGCCAAAATAATTGCCATAGTAATTTTATAAAATAAATTTGTAAATTTGAGCAAAGGTAACAACCTTTATGAACCGAAAAAATTGCACGAAAAATAATATTTATTCGATTTTTATCATTTTGGTGTGTAATTTTTATAAAAAATAGTATAATTGCAACAAAACTGACCGACAAATGAGATTAATAATCAACCTAGCCCTAGTAGCCCTTGTAGCGGTGCTTATTTATGCCCTTTATGACAGCATTCGTGAACCTATCGCTTTCAAGGATGTAAAGGAAACGAGAGAGCAAATTGTACAAGAAAAATTGACCAGAATCAGAATTGCACAGGAAGCATACCGTGATATTACGGGTGTATTTGCTCCCTCATTCGATACTTTGGCAATGGTACTTAACACAGGCAATTTTACCATTATTAACGTAAATGGTGATCCAGATGATCCAAATTTCACGGGACAAGTTACTTATGAAACTATTCTTCGCCCTGCGAAAGATTCTATGCTTAACAAATTAGGCGTTAAGGATTTTGCTTCTTTAGCTATGGTTCCATTTGGTAACGGTGCAAAATTTGAAATGGAAGCTTTGGAAATTGAATATCAAGGTACTAAAGTACCTGTTGTACAAGTAGGAACTCCTTATGCAACCTTCATGGGTGATTTTGCTTCTTTAAAATTCTCTAAGTACGATCAAAAGTACGATCCAAGCAATCCTTTGAAATTTGGAAATTTGAATTCTCCAAATCTTGCTGGTAATTGGTAAAATATGTTAGAATATATTTATCCTAACTGGGAAAAAGAATATTCTCACAATGTAAAACTGTCCATTCTGTTAGGAGTGGACAGTTTTAGTTTAAGTATAGTTAATTTTAGAAATGTTATTCTTGCCTACCATCAATATGATTGGTCTTCAGAGAATAATACTTTAGAAGATGTTTTACTTCTGTCTAATGAAATTAAAAATGATGCTCTTTTCAATGCAGCATATCAATCTTTTTCCTATCAGGTAATTCCTTCTATTTTTTCTTTTCTGCCACCGAGGCTGTTCAGTAAAGAAAATCTGAATACCTACTTTGAGCACCTTTCGCCTAAAGAAGGGAATGTTGCTGCTCGTTTTGGTGTGTTGCCCGAGATGGACCTGGCCATCATCTATAAATTGAATTATTTTCAAGAAAATCTGTCTCGTAACCTTTATCCAGAAAGTCTTCCAGTTCCGTTTTTTAATAAAATATTACCTTTTTTAAGAGATCTTGAATTGTATGATACTCATATATTCTGCAGAATTTCTAAGAAGAGTTTACTTATTTTTGTGTTTAGGGATAATTTTTTTCAATTTGCCAATCAATTTAATTGTAATCAATTAACTGATTTTCAATATTATATCATGTTGGTTTGTGCACAATTCCAATTGAACCCTATCCTTGAAACCATTTACATCTGGGGTGAATGTGATGACGAAAATGAAGTGGTCATTAAACTTAAATCTTTATTTAGCCGGGTAAAATTATTAAATGCTCAGCTGGTTATTTCATCTGATGCCAAGACCCGAATAGTCTCTGAATCAAAAGTATTAGATCATTTAATCTAAGGGTATAATTAGAAAATAAGTCTTTTATGCGTATTATCTCAGGTAAATTTAAAGGTCGTCGTTTTAGCCCGCCGGCAGATAAATGGCCAACCAGGCCTACGACAGATATTGCAAAGGAAGGACTATTCAATATGTTGGGAAATTTACTGGATTACGAAGAGACCAAATTTCTAGATCTTTTTGGGGGAACGGGCAGTCATAGTTATGAATTTATTTCAAGAGGATGTACCTCTGTGACTTATGTTGATAAATTTTCTCCGTGCGTGCAATTTGTTAAAGGAATGGCTAAACAATTGGATATTGAAACGAATATTCGTATTGAACGAGATGATATATTCAGATTTATACCTCGTTGTGCAGAAAAATTTAATTATATTTTTGCTGGACCGCCCTATGCACTACCTACTTTAGATGATATTCCGGACTTAATATTCAATTACCCGATATTAATGGAAGATGGGTTCTTTGTTTTGGAGCATAACCCTAATCATAAGTTCAAAGATCATCCCCGTTTTTGGCAAATGAGGAATTATGGGGAAACCCAATTTAGTTTTTTTAGATGAAATAAGGGAAAATTTGGCTACTTTTGTCCAAGTTATCATTGTTTTCTACCTGAGTCTATGAAAAATGCCGCCTCGCTAATACAGCACCATCTTACCTTAGCCGTAAAAGAACTTTATGGGTTGGATATTTCTGACAGTTTACTACCTATAACGCCAACAAGGAAAGAGTTTCATGGAGATTTTACCGTCGTTACTTTTCCCTTGACTAAATTAGCAAAGAAGAAACCAGAAATTATAGGAGAAGAAATAGGTCAATTATTGGTAAGAGATTTTTCCGAATTAGATTCTTTTAATGTTATTCAAGGTTTTTTAAATCTTTCCTTAGTACCCGCCTTTTGGAATTCCTTCGTCTTAAGTCTTCAGGATAATCATTCCTTTGGGGAGCTTCCTGCAAATGGGGAGAAAGTTTTGGTGGAATTTTCTTCCCCAAATACAAATAAGCCACTTCACTTAGGTCATATTCGGAATATATTGATTGGATGGTCTGTTTCTAAAATTTTAAAAGCTGCAGGTTTCGACGTTTTTAATGTCCAGATTATTAATGACAGAGGTATTGCGATATGCAAAAGCATGCTCGCAAGAAAAATATGGGGTGCCGATAAAACACCTCAAAATACTGGCATAAAAGGTGATTTTTTTGTAGGTAGTTATTACGTTCTCTTTGAACAGAAGTTTCAGGAAGAATACGCAAACTGGCAACTCACTACGGTAGCAAAGGAAATATTCGATGCGAAGAAGAAAGCAGATCAATCTGAAGTAGCTTTTTTTAAATCGTATAAAGATTTATATTTTAACGCCTACAGTGAATTGGGTAAACAAGCTGCTGAAATGTTGAGGAACTGGGAGGCTGGTGAGGAAGAAACCATGGCTACCTGGTCTCAGATGAATCAATGGGTGTATGCAGGCTTTGATCATACCTATCAGTTACTTGGTGTACATTTTGATAAATTGTACTATGAATCAGAAACTTATCTCTTAGGCAAAGACATCGTTCAAGAAGGAATTGAAAAATCTGTCTTTTATAAAGAATCAGATGGTTCTGTTTGGATTGATCTGACGGATGTTAAACTCGATAAAAAGGTAGTCCTCAGAAAGGACGGTACCTCCGTGTATATTACCCAGGATTTAGGTACCGCTGCACTAAGATATGACGATTTCAAAGCCGGTAAAATGATTTATGTTGTTGCAGATGAACAAAATTATCATTTTCAAGTACTTTTCGAAATAGCTAAAAAATTAAAAGTACCTTATGCTGAAGGTCTCCATCATTTGTCCTATGGAATGGTCGATTTACCTACCGGCAAAATGAAGTCGAGAGAAGGTACGGTAGTAGATGCTGATGATTTAATTGCCGAAGTAGTTCTGGAAGCCAGGAAAAATTCAGAAGAGCGGGGAGTGTTGGCTGATTTAACCGATGCTGAGCGTTCGGAAATTATTAGAAAAATTGGTCTCGCCGCACTTAAATATTTTATAATAAAAGTGCAACCGCAAAAAAGAATGACTTTCGATCCAAAAGAATCGGTGGATATGCAAGGGCAAACAGGTCCATATATTCAAAATGCTTATGTTAGAATACAATCTGTTTTGCGAAAAGCTGGCGATTTTGATGCGACTATAGCAGGTAATTATCTTGAATTCGTATTGGAAGAAAGAGAAATTATTCAGCAATTATACCAATATCCTAATGTTATAGAGGAATCTGCTTTACAATATGATCCTTCAGCTATCGCAAATTTTGCTTATGCCTTAGCAAAAAATTATCATCGTTTTTATCATGAACATTCTATCCTTAAGGCAGATGATCTGGCAGTGAGAAGTTTTAGATTATGCATGAGTAATGCAGTGGGCAGTGTTTTAAAACACAGTATGAATCTTTTGGGTATAGAAATGCCTGATAAGATGTAATTTATATATAAGTTAAGAAATTACTATGTCGCAAATTGAGGAAAAAGAAGAAAAATCATTACATTTTATCGAGCAGATAATTCTTGATGATTTAGCAGATGGAAAAAATAAGGGACGATTACAAACTCGTTTCCCCCCGGAGCCAAATGGATATTTACATATAGGGCATGCCAAAGCTATTGTAGTTAATTTTGGTCTTGCCGCGCAATATGGCGGTGATTGTAATCTTAGGTTTGATGACACAAATCCAGTAACGGAGGATACGCTTTTTGTTGATAAAATAAGAGAGGATGTTTCCTGGCTGGGATATCAATGGGCAAAAGAATGCTATGCATCTGATTATTTTGAAACATTATATGCTTTTGCGCATGACTTGATAGACAAGGGCTTGGCTTATGTTGATGATTCGTCGTCGGAGGAAATTGGTGAAATGAAGGGAAATCCTGTCACGCCAGGGAAAAATAGCCCATTTAGAGAAAGATCCATTGCTGAAAATAAAGATTTATTTACAGCAATGAAAAATGGTTCTTTTAAGGACGGAGAAAAAGTGCTTAGGGCTAAGATTGATATGTCCTCCCCAAATATGCACTTTAGAGATCCTATCATTTATCGTATTAAACACGCTCATCATCATAGGACAGCTGATAAATGGTGTATTTATCCTATGTATGACTTTGCTCACGGGCAAAGTGATGCCATAGAAAATGTAACCCATTCCCTCTGTAGTTTAGAATTCAGGCATCACAGAGACCTTTACGATTGGTTTATTAATCAATTAAATATATTTCCTTCTCGTCAAATTGAATTTGCAAGAATGAATGTAGCTTATATGATTACAAGTAAGCGTAAACTATTAAAATTGGTTCAGGAAAACTTAGTTTCTGGCTGGGATGACCCGAGGATGTCAACGATTTCAGGCATGCGCCGAAGGGGTTATCCGGCCAAAGCGATTGTCGCTTTTTGTGATCGTGCCGGGGTGGCGAAAAGGGATAATTTAATATCTATGGAGTTACTCGAGTTTTCTGTTAGAGAGGTATTAAATAAAACGGCACTGCGAGCTATGGCCGTTCTTGATCCTGTAAAAGTGACGCTCAGTAATTTTCCCGAAAATCAGGTAGATTGGCTTTCTATGGAAAATAATCCTGAAGATCCGGAGGGAGGGACAAGATTGGTTCCCTTTTCAAATCACTTGTACATTGAAAGGGATGATTTTTCAGAAAATCCTCCTCCAAAGTATTTTAGACTGGCACCCGGACAAATGGTACGATTGAAAGGCGCTTATATTATAAAATGTGACGAGGTTATTAAGAATAAAGAAACAGGTGATGTTGTCGAAATTAACTGTTCTTATTTTCCGGAAAGTAAATCGGGACAAGATACATCTGGATTAAAAGTAAAAGGCACCCTTCATTGGGTGGAAGCCTCCCATGCGGTAAAGGCTGAAATTCGTGATTATGAAAGGTTGTTTACTGTACCTGAACCCACGTCAGAGGAAGAAATTGATTTTTTACAATTTGTAAATAAAGAATCCTTAAAAATTAATATTTCTGCCAGGGTGGAACCATCTTTATTGGGTGCCAATGCAGGCCAGACGTATCAATTTTTAAGGCAAGGTTATTATTGTAAAGACAAAGATAGTACTGGAGATGTTCCTGTCTTTAACAGGACGGTAGGATTAAAAGATTCTTTTGTAACGAAATGATTTCGATATGAGTGACGTGGGTCCTGGAAAATTAATCATGGATAAGGAGTTATTCTCCCTTACCATAGAACGTCTGGCACAAACACTCATGGAGGAGTTTGAGCCTTTTGAAAATGTCTGTTTTGTTGCTATTCAACCCAGAGGTGTAGTACTTGCCAAACGTTTAGTTCAACGAATTTCTATTGAGCCAGGTATGAATCCACCTCTTTTAGGCGTGTTGGATATTACTTTTTATAGGGACGATTTCAGAAGAAGGGATAAGCCTCTGGAAGCAAACTACACCGATATGCCATTTCTTATTGAGGGTAAAAAAGTCATTTTGGTGGATGATGTGTTGTACACAGGTAGAACAACTCAAGCCGCTTTGACCGCATTAAATCATTTTGGAAGACCTTCCGAGGTAACCTTGCTGGTCATGGTTAACCGACGATTTAACAGACACCTTCCCATACAAAGTACCTTTACGGGTATTCAGGTAGATGCCTTAGATAAGGCTTACGTTAGTGTGGAATGGGAGGAGGAAACAGGTGAGGATAAAATCATATTATTTGCTGATAAACAAGAAATTAAGCATTAACAATGCCAATAGACAAGGAAGCGCAGCTGTCAACAAAAAGCCTGCTTGGTATCAAGGATTTGACTAAGCAGGACTTGCGGTTGATTTTTCAAACCACGGAACAATTTAAAGAAGTCCTTAACAGACCTATTAAAAAAGTACCTTCTTTAAGAGATTTGACGATTGCTAATTTATTTTTTGAGAATTCTACCAGAACCAGAATTTCTTTTGAATTGGCAGAAAAAAGATTATCTGCCGATGTGGTAAATTTCTCCGCTGCATCATCTAGCTTAAAAAAAGGGGAAACACTTTTAGATACAGTTAATAATATTCTATCAATGAAAGTGGATATGGTGGTCATGAGACATCCTGCACCCGGTGCCTGTGTTTTTTTGGCTAATCATATCAATGTACCCATTATTAATGCTGGTGATGGAACGCATGAGCACCCAACTCAGGCTTTACTTGATGCATTTTCCATACAAGAAAGATTGGGTGATCTGGCGGGTAAAAAAATCGCAATTATTGGTGATATTTTACACTCCAGAGTTGCCTTAAGTAACATTTTATGCTTAAAAAAATTAGGTGCAGAAGTTGAAGTTTGTGGCCCACCTACCTTGATTCCAAATTATATTTCCACTTTAGGCGTCAGCGTAAGTTATTCATTGGAGAATACACTGAAATGGTGTGACGCTGCTAATGTCCTTAGAATTCAATTGGAAAGACAAAATACAAGATACTTTCCCAGCCTCAGAGAATATGCTACCTATTTTGGCGTGAATAAACAGGTTTTAAGTAAAGTCAATAAGGATTTGATTATTCTACATCCCGGTCCCATTAACCGAGGCGTTGAAATTACATCGGAAGTAGCAGATTCACCCAACGCTATCATACTTGATCAGGTTGAAAATGGGGTAGCCGTTAGAATGGCCGTTTTATATCTCTTAGCCTCAAAAGGATAATCATTTTAATACCTAAATGGATTTTATTTCGTTAAATAATTTGAATCTTTAAAAACAGTACACTCATGTTACGTAATTCATTGTTTTTATTCCTTATTTCTTTTGCACCATTTTTTGCCCAGGCACAAAAATCAAATGGTTATGAGATAAGTATTCAGATTAACGGTTTTAGTGAGAAGGAGATTTATATGGCCTATCATCTCGGGGAGAAACAGTACATTAAAGATACTTTGAGGCAACAATCTAATGGTTCCTTCCTATTTAAGGGTGATACACCCCTCGAATCGGGTATCTATTTGGTTGTTTTACCACCAGACAATAATTATTTCCAGTTAATCATAGAAAAGGGGGATCAATTCTTTTCTGTGGTTACAGAGGCTAAAGATCCATCGAAAAATATACAGATAAAAGGTTCTGTGGAAAATAAGCTGTTTTATGGCTACATGAATTTTTTAGCAGAGAAGCGTCCACAATCAGAGGCTTTGAATAATCAATTGAAAGAGGAAAAGGATTCCATTAAAATACAGGAAATAGAAGAAGCGATAGATAAAATTGATGAAGAGGTAGAGCAGTTTCAATCTACCTTCGTTGTAAATAATGCCAAAACTTTTACAGGTGCAATCATAAAGGCAAATTCACCCATTAAAGTGCCTGATTTTTCGGGCACTGAGGAGGAACAGCAAAGAGAGGCATTTTACTATAACAGGGACCATTATTTTGATAACCTTGATCTGGGGGATGCTCGTTTTTTGAGAACACCCTTCCTCTTTGAAAGAGTGAATACCTATGTTGGAAAGCTCCAGGTTCAGGTACCCGATTCTTTAATTAAAGCCATTGATTTTGTCTTGGAAAAAACCAGAAATGCACAGGAATCATTTCGTTATTTTGCTGTACATTATTTAAATGAATATGCCAATTCAAAGTTTGTAGGTATGGATGCCGTTTATGTCCATTTGGCTGAAAAGTATTACGGCAGTGGGCAAGCACCTTGGGTAGATTCTACGCAATTAGCTAAAATTGTGGAAAATGCGGTCGCTCTGAAACCCATTTTAATAGGTAAATTGGCTCCAAATATTAAAATGCAGTTGAGAGATGGTTCTCCTATTACCCTTCACGATGTGAAATCACCTTATACCTTACTTTATTTTTGGCGTTATGACTGTGGACATTGTAAAGAATCAATGCCCGATTTAAAGGCTTTCTATGAAGAATATAAAAATAAAGGCGTTAAAATATTTGCCGTTTGTGTGAAATTTAATGACGAAATTGGCGATTGCTGGAAGTATGTTGACGAAAATAAGCTCGATGGTTGGATTCATACCGTTGATCCTTACCTAAAATCGAAATTTTACTCTCTATATAATGTAAAAACTACCCCTCAGATTTTTATCCTGGACAAGAATAAGAAAATAATCAGCAAAGGTATTGGTGCGCCTCAATTAAAAGAGGTTATGGAAAAAATTATAGCATTCGACGAAAAAGCACCAACAGAATAATTCAAATGAAAGAGGTATTTATTCTTAGACATGCGGAGGCTGTAAATGCAAAAAATAACACAACTGATTTTGACAGGCAACTTAGTAATGATGGTATCTTAGAAGCAAGGCAGTTGGGTAAAAAATGTTATGAAATGCATTTATTGCCATCTGTAATCTATAGTAGCTCGGCCAGAAGGGCGCTAACTACCGCTATTATTTTTGCCGAGGAAACAAATTTCCCCCAGGATAAAATAGTCGTTCTTCCGAAACTGTATGATATCTATTCAGATCAATTAATGGATATTATTGTAGAAACTTCAGATGATTTTTCCAAGGTAATGGTCGTCGGACACAATCCCGTTCTTTCCGTTTTTTTGAATCTTCATACCACAGAAGGAATAGTTAATTTACCTACGGGTACCTTGGTTCAGGTAGAATATCCCAATAATGAAACCTGGCAGTCAATAAAGGAGGCGAAAGGAAATATTAAGGCAATATGGAAGCCACAATGGTAAAATCAATTATTTTTATTGTTTTGTCTATCGTACTTTTAAATGGGTGTGAAAAAAAAGCTGAACCTTACGATTTTTCAGATAAGGAAATAAAAATAATCCTTGCTGATATTCATACTTCAGAAGCTGCTTTACAATCCGTATTTGGTAAAAGAAAAGATAGTTTAAGACAAGTTTATATGAACGATATTTATAAAATACATCACACAGATTCTTTAAAAATTGTTCGGTTACTTAATAAATTAAGAGAAGATCCTGAGAAAATAGAAATTGTTTATCAACAACTTTTAGAAGAAATGTCATCCATTCCTGATTAGTTTATTTAAAATTAACATTTAATTAATGTATTTAATTCATTATAAATATTTGTTAAAGTTAGTTTTACATTCTTTACAAGATACAATGGAATGAATATGGTTAAAATCTTAATTGTTGATGATGAACCAGATATTTTAGAATTTCTGAGGTACAATCTTGAAAAAGAACAGTTTGTCGTATTTTCTGCGGGAGATGGAATTACAGGTTTCCAAATAGCAAAAAAAGAAAAGCCAGACCTCATTATCTTAGATATAATGATGCCAAAAATGGATGGCGTGGAGCTATGCAGGTTAATAAGAAGCGATGACAATCTTAAAAATACTTTAATTACCTTTCTGACGGCTCGGGAAGAAGAATACTCTCAAATTGCAGCGCTGGATGTAGGTGGTGATGATTACATAACAAAGCCTATTCGGCCAAGGGTGCTGATAAGTAGAATTAAAGCCTTATTACGCCGTAAACATACAGGTTCATCCGAAATTGAAGAGGAAACATGGCTTGAATTTGGAGATCTAAGAATTGATAAGGAAAAGGTAATGATTGTTAAAAATGGACAGCAAATAGATCTGGCTCGTAAAGAACTGGAATTATTAATGCTGCTCGTGTCAAAACCAGGTAAAGTATTCTCCAGGGAAGAAATTTTTAATAAAATATGGGGAAATGATGTTATCGTTGGTAACAGAACCATTGATGTACATATTAGAAAGTTAAGAGAAAAAATAGGGGATGATTTTATTAAAACGATAAAAGGTATAGGATATAAATTTGACTTTTAATGCTTAAAAATCCTACACCACACCAAATATCGATCAGGTCTTCTTTGCTAACCTCCTTTGGGATTATACTGCCTGTTTTTTTTTATTTTCAATATTTTTCTATTCCTCTTAAACCTTTGTATTATCTCTATTTTGTTATCATTGTTTTCATATTTAATTATTTTATTTTTAAGCATTATCTCATTGTATATGTTCAAAGAAAAATAAAATTAATTTATAAAACAATCAGAGTTGAAAAATTACAGCCTGTAGAGAAAAAGAAACAAATAAATACCTTCAGAAATGTTTTGGAAGAGGTTGAAACTGAGGTAGCTGCATGGGTTGAAGAGCAGAAACAGGAAATGGAGAAACAGAAGATTTGGGCGGAGTATAGAAGAAATTTTATGGGTGATGTGTCACACGAACTCAAAACGCCTATTTTTAATATTCAGGGCTACATAGAAACTTTGCTCGACGGCGCTGTAGATGAACCACACATCAACAGGCATTTTTTGCAAAAAGCTTCAAAAAATGTAGATCGTTTGCAAACCATAATTAATGATTTGGAAACCATTTCAAGACTGGAATCAGGTGATTCTTTGCTTGAATTACGCACTTTTGATATTAAAAAATTGGTAGAAGAAGTTTTTGAGGAGCTGGAAATTAAAGCGACAGCCAAAAATATATCACTTATATTCAAAGAAGGCGCGCAGCAGGGATTTAAAGTAAAAGCAGATAGAGAAAAAGTGCATCAGGTTCTTATCAATCTAGTGCACAACGCTATCAAGTATGGTAACCATAATGGCTATATAAAATTGTCATTCTATGACATGGAACGGCAAATATTAATCGAAGTGGCTGACAATGGTACAGGTATTTCCAAAGAACATCTTCCCCATTTGTTTGATCGTTTTTATCGGGTGGAAAAAAGCCGGTCAAGAAATGCCGGTGGAACAGGGTTAGGCCTCGCTATTGTGAAACACATTATTGAAGCACACCAACAAACAATACATGTTAGAAGTTCTGTAGAAATGGGTTCAACCTTTGGTTTCACATTAGAGAAGGCTTAAATTCTTTATTTTAAAAAGGTTTGCCTATCTTTGCGCCCGAAAAAGAAGAACTTACCCATCATATATGATTAATTTATCTAATATTTATGTTCAGTACGGAGACAGAATTCTGCTGAACAAGATCAATCTTGTTGTTGGAGAAAAGGATAAAATAGGTCTTGTCGGTCGTAATGGTGCCGGAAAATCTACCCTTCTCAAGATTATCGCCGGTGAATTATCGCCACATGAAGGTAATATTGCACGTCCTTCGACAAGTACCTTAGGGTATTTACACCAGGATATGGAAATTCCCCTGGGTAAGACCGTTCTTGAAGAGACGCTTACCGCTTTTGAAGAGGTAAGAGATCTTGAGATGAGATTAGCAAAAATTAACGAGGAAATGGCTCATAGGACGGACTATGAAACGGATTCTTACTATAAATTGCTGGAAGACTTTTCCTACGTGAATGATAGGTTCCATTACCTTGGTGGTGATTCTATGCAGGCTGATGCTGAAAGAGTTCTTAAGGGCTTAGGCTTCAAACCTTCGGATATGTCCCGCTTGACGGACGAATTTAGTGGCGGATGGAAAATGAGGGTAGAATTAGCGAAAATGTTGTTGAAAAGACCCGATTATCTATTATTAGACGAACCTACCAATCACCTGGATATTGAATCTATTATTTGGTTAGAAAATTTTTTAGTTGGCAATTCTGGCGCCCTTATTCTTATTTCTCACGATAGAGAGTTTTTAAATAAAGTTACGGGGAGGACGGTCGAAGTGGAACTTGGTACCTTACAAGATTATAAAGCCTCCTATAGTGATTATGTTGTGTTGCGTGAGGATAGAAGAGATAAATTAAAGTCAGCTTTTGATAACCAACAAAGGGTTATTGCAGATAAGGAAAAAACCATTTCCCGATTTATGGCTAAGTCCTCTAAAACGAAAATGGCGCAATCAATGCAAAAGCAATTGAATAAAATTGAACGCATTGAACTTGACGAGACAGATATTTCAGTAATGAATATTCGATTCCCAACAGCTCCCCGGTCGGGGCAAGTGGCTCTCGACGTAGTCAATCTAAGCAAATCTTATGGAACTTTAAACATTCTGGATGATATCCATTTCAGAATGGATAGGGGAGAAAGAATTTCTTTTGTGGGGCAAAATGGTCAGGGTAAAACGACCCTGGCTAAGATTATAGTGAATGAATTAACTTATACCAAAGGGGAATTAGTATTGGGTCATAACGTAAAAATAGGTTACTATGCCCAAAATCAGGCCGAGAATATGTCTGGTTCAAAAACGGTTCTTGAAACCATGGAGGATTCCTCACCGCCAGAAATGCGAACTAAAATAAGGTCTATTTTGGGTGCTTTTCTTTTTTCTGGTTCCGATGCTGAAAAAAAAGTGTCCGTTCTTTCCGGTGGGGAAAGAGCTCGCCTCGCCCTGGCTTGTTTACTCCTGAATCCTTTTAATTTACTCGTGCTGGATGAACCTACCAATCACCTGGATATGTTGTCAAAAGATGTTTTGAAAAAAGCGTTGTTGGAATATGATGGAACGTTGATAGTTGTCTCCCACGATAGGGAGTTTTTACAGGGCCTTACTGAAAAAACACTGGAATTCAGAGATAGAAAACTGTTTGAATATCTGGGAGATGTAAATTTCTTTTTAGAAAAGAGAGATTTGCAGAATATGAGGGAAGTTGAAAAAATAAACGTCCCGGTGGTTGAAAAAATTCAGACGCCAATTATTTCAAATGAAGAGAAAAAAAGACTTCAAAAAAATGTGCAGCAGTCCGAACGGAAAATTCAGGAGTTTGAAAAAGAAATAGCAAAAATGGAAAATGAAATGGCTTCTCCAGGATATTTTGAGCGAGCTGATATCAGCAAGCTGACAGATAAATACCATTCCGTTAAAAAGCAATTGGAAGATACCTTGGAACTTTGGGAAAATGCAGTGTCTGAAATTGAGGCGGCGGGGGTTTCTTTTGATTGATTCTGTTTTTTACTCTTTTTTTAATTCCGATACCATACTTTTTTATTAGTTTATTCGTTTTTTTGACAAATAAATCGCTATGCTAACTCGAATTTTTTCATTTCTGCTTTTTGTAACCGCTTTTTCTATTTCGTCTCTTGCCCAAACTTCTACGATAACAATAAAGATTGATAGTAAAGAAGCGTCCTCAGGGGAGGTAATATGTTTAAATGTTTCTGGATCAAATTTCAGACGTATTTTATCTACACAATATTCAATTCAGTGGGATCCTGCGGTGTTGTCCTATTCAGGGTTAATAAATTTTAAATTACCCTATATGACCAAAGAGAATTTTGGTATTCAATCGGTGAGTAAAGGTATTTTAACTTGTATGTGGATTGATAATTCATTAAAGGGCGTTAATTTGGTAGATGATTCCTCTTTGTATCAAATCTGTTTCAAGGTAGTTGGCAAATCAGGCGGTGTTTCAAGCATTAAATTTACGCAAAAGCCTACCCCTTTTGAGTCTGTAAACCTCGAAGAGAAATTGGTAACTATACAGCCAGTATCTGGTAACGTGAAGGTTAAGTAATTATTTGGCGGTGCTTAAAGGTATTATTCTTGAAGGGTTACAATGAAACCTTCCATTCCGTATTTTTCTTTAAGGTTTTCTTTATAACTACCAGCTTTTTCTTTGGTAGAAAAAGGTCCCAGTAATAGTTTGTGGAGAATCAATCCATTTGCATCCTCCTTAGTTTTAATCATAATCTGTTTAAACCATGCGTTGTGTAACTTTGAAACTTCGTTCCATAGAACAGAAGTATTTTGAAATGAACCAACTTGTATGGCAAAGCCTTTTTCAGGTAGCCTATTAAGTTGAATTTGATATAAGCCAGGTTTGAGAGATTCACTAGTAGGGGGAGACACCGTACTTCTATCTTTAACGGCGTTTTGATTTATTTTTGCACTTTCGTCTGGCGTAAGACGTAGTGTCATATCTTCAGTTTCTTTTATAGCTGTTTGGGTACTTCCCGGCTGGTAAAATGGAATCTCTGGTTTCTTTTCTATCTTTTCTACTATGGGTTCAGTTGGTTCCTTTTTTGGTAAAATAATTAATTGAACGTTAACCTTTTCGTATTTCTTTAATCCAATTTTAGAGGCAGCTGCTTTTGATAAAGCTAATATTCTGTTGGGTATAAAAGGTCCTCTATCATTTATTTTAACCACTACCGACATACCGTTATCCAGTCTGGTTACATTAACCATAGTGCCAATAGGGATGGTATTATGTGCAGCTGTAAATTTGGTTGGATCGTATAATTCACTGGAAGAAGTAACCCTACTTGCGTCTGATTCTTTATAATTAATGGCAAATCCTTTCTCCTGACCAATAAGAATTACTGTTACAGGGAGTGAAAGTAAGCCAAGCAAGATTAATCTTTGTAAAATCATTTTAACTAATTTGAGCAGCTAAATCAAAAATAAATAATCGGAACATTTGAAATAAACCCATCATTATCAGTAAAATTCCTATCAACTTAGGAAGTAGTTTTTTAAATTTTCCAAGGTGAGGGAGAAATCTGTTAGCTAATAAAGCGTAAGTAGTCAAAGTTATTAATTTTCCCAGAGCAGCAGCAGAAATAAAACATATAATTAAATAATAAGGCGTATTTCCTTTAATATCAAATAATTTAATAGACCTAAAATAGGTTGTCATGGCAATCCAGAAAGCTATGGTTTGTACATTTAATAAGGAAATAAGCATTCCTCTACAAAATTGTAAAAAGCCAGTATATTCTTTTGCATTGGTTAAAACCTCTTTATTGTTTTTCTCTTTTTTGAAAATAAAAAAGATGCCGAAGAATATTAGAAAAATGGTGGTAAATATTATGGTCAGGTGATGATCCAAAAAAGGTACTAAATAGGCTGGACTTACCTGAATAGCAATAAATGATTGAAATAATTCTATCAATGCAGCTGCAGCGGCAAAGCTTAACCCCGCTTTTTTATTTTTTTGAACTGTTATGTAAATAACATTTAAATTTATTGGTCCAAATGGAATGGATGCCAATAAACTGGTTAAAAAAGTTACTGAAAAAATTAAGGTGTATTTAAAATACATAAAAATAAAATATTTGCAAATATAACTTAAAAAAGGGTAATTGAATTACCCAAAAAATGAGTTATATTTGGAATAAGGGAATGGATATTCATTTTAAAAAAAGAATCATGAGGCTTTTATTAGGCATAATTTTTTCGTCGCTAATCTTTTCTTTATCTGGTCAGATAGCAGATGCTCCAAAAGTAAAAGAAGGAGAAGGACCTTACAATCAATTAATTATTAGAGGGGTTACCTTAATAAACGGTAATGGGGCACCGCCTATTGGCCCCGTTGATATAGTTGTAGAGAATAATTTAATAAAGCAAGTAAGCGTAGTAGGTTATCCTGGCGTTCCCATTCCCGATAAAAACAGACCTGTTTTAAAGGAAGGGGGAAGGGAACTTGACGGTACGGGTAAATTTGTACTTCCTGGCTTGATTGACATGCACGGGCATAGTGGTGGAGCCGCTCAAGGTGCCGGGGGTGAATATGTTTTTAAGTTATGGATGGGTCATGGTATAACTACCGTTCGCGATCCAGCTGCAGGAAATGGTCTAGATTGGACATTGAGGCATAAAAAACTTAGTTTGACAAACGAGATTACAGCCCCCCGATTGTTTGTTTATAATGCATTTGGTTCAGGTGCCAAAAATCCGATTACTACCCCTGCTCAAGCGATTGAATGGGTTAACGATAATGCTGCCAAGGGAGCTGATGGTATCAAATTTTTTGGTGCCGCTCCTGAAATTATGGATGCCGCACTTAGGGAAAATAAAAGAATAGGATTGCGTTCAGCTTGTCATCACGCTCAAATGGATGTCGCGCGCTGGAATGTTTTAAAATCAGCCAGAGCTGGTTTGACCACTATGGAACATTGGTATGGCCTGCCTGAGGCTTTATTTAATGACAGAACCGTTCAGAATTATCCTCTAAATTATAATTATCAGAATGAACAACATCGTTTTGAAGGAGCTGGAAATCTTTGGAAACAAGCGGCAGCTCCCTTTTCTGATCATTGGAACAAGGTGATGGACGAACTTATTGCCCTTGATTTTACCATAGATCCTACCTTTAATATTTATGAGGCAAACAGAGATTTAATGCGCGCGCGTCGTGCAGAATGGCATGAGGAATATACGCTTCCCTCACTTTGGCGATTTTATTTGCCAAGCAGAATTTCTCACGGTTCCTACTGGCATAGCTGGGGAACAGAACAAGAGGTAGCCTGGAAAGAAAATTATAAATTATGGATGACCTTTTTACAGGAATTTAAGAATAGGGGAGGGCGTGTAACAGCTGGTTCTGATTCAGGTTTTATTTTTCAACTCTATGGTTTTGCTTTTATAAGAGAACTGGAATTATTAAGGGAAGCTGGCTTTCATCCACTGGAAATCATTCGTTCCGCTACTTTAAACGGGGCCGAAGCCTTAGGGATAGCTGATAAATTGGGCAGCGTTGAGGTAGGTAAATTCGCAGATATGTTGATTGTTGACGAAAATCCACTGGAAAATCTACAAGTTCTTTATGGCATGGGTGCCATTAAATTAAATGAAAATAACGAAATTATCAGAGTAGGCGGCGTGAGATATACTATCAAGGACGGCATTATCTATGATGCAAAGAAACTTCTTGACGATGTTAAGAAAATGGTAAAAGAAGCAAAAGAAAAAGAAGATTATGAAATTAAACAACCTGGAGATTCTAAAAAATAAATGAATCAAAGGTTTAATAAACCTGAGGGTAAGTTAAAAACCAATTCTTTTTTTTCTTTATTAATGCTTACAATCAGGCTTTCATGAAGTGGAATAAGCACTTCTTTTTCGTCATGCATTATTAAAGCAGTAAAATGCCCAGGCAAACTCAATATTTGTTCTATTTTTCCTATAAGACCCATTTCTACATCAGTTATAGTGTATCCAATCCATTTTTCATAGCGATTGTCGCTGAATTCATCTTCTTCTTCCTCTTCCTCATGTTCCATCAAATCCTCTTCTCTTAGGAAAATAGGTTTATGGGCTAAAGTCTCTGCATCTTCTTTAGAATTAACATCTTCTAATTTTATTAAAAAGCTGTTACCCTCTCTTGCTGATTCAATAAAATAGGGAATTGGGTTCGCGCCAACACCTATAAATATCGCTTTTGCCTGAAGTACATCATCAAGGTATCTTTCATCAATCAAGCATTTTAACGTACCGTTTAGCCCATGTGGCTTTCCACATTTTCCTATTTCAATCATTGTACATCCATTTTTGGTAAATAACTACTATGAATAATTCCTCCCCCTACGACATCGTCGCCTTCATAAAAAACGGCAGATTGTCCGGGGGCAATGCCGTTTACAGGAGCTAAAAATTCAATGCCCAGCAAGTGATCATCAGTCCAATTGAGAATGCCTAAAGTACCGGCATCTTTATATCTTACTTTTGTAATAACCTCTTGATCAGGAGAAATTGAAGCATATTTTTGAAGATTTGGTTGCCTGACTTTTAATCCATTTCTTGTCAATTCTTCAATGGGGCCAAGAACTACCTCGTTTTCAATGGGACGTATTTCTGAAACAAACATAGGCTGTCCAAAGGCCATACCCAGGCCTTTTCTTTGACCTATGGTGAAAAATGGATAGCCTTCATGTTTACCTAATATTTTACCTGTTTTATCTATAAAATTTCCGTCTTTTACCAAATCATCCAGTCCGTCCACTTTTCTTCTGAGGAAATTACGATAGTCATTATCGGGGACAAAACAGATTTCGTAGCTTTCCCCTTTTTTAGCTAAATCCGTATACCCGGCGTCGTGAGCAAGTTGTCTAACTTCCGGCTTCGTTAAATCTCCTAATGGAAACTGGCTCATTGCTAGGGCTGACTGAGTTAAACCCCATAAAACATAAGATTGGTCTTTGTTTACATCTTTACTTTTAGAGATATAGTATCGGTCATCATTTTTATTGATTTTCGCATAGTGTCCCGTTGCGATAGTTTCACAATCGAGAGCGTTGGCTCTTTTGAGCAATGCATTCCATTTAATATGTGTATTACACAATACACAGGGATTTGGCGTTCTACCTGCCATGTATTCGTCCACGAAGTTATCAATGACATAATCCCCAAATTCATCTCTAATATCCAGAATAAAATGATGGAAACCCATATCTACGGCAACTTGTCTGGCATCATTTATAGAATCGAGGCTGCAACACCCTGTTTCCTTTTTACTGCCGCCAGACTGCGCATAATCCCACGTTTTCATTGTAATACCAACTACCTCGTAACCCATTTCGTGTAATAAAATGGCGGTTACCGTACTATCAATACCTCCACTCATCGCCACTAAAACTTTTCCCATCTTGCTCATAATTCCACAATTATTTAGAGTAAATTATTGGATATTTCATGTCCAATTCTCAAAGATTCCTTTACTAAAATATCAAAATCAATTTGTTGACTTCTCTGGTTCACATTGGCTACTCGTATAACAAAATGACCATTCAGAATAGTCGAAGAAGGAGCTGCAATGCCTTGATTTTGTAATTCGAGGAGTAATTTTTTATTGTTATTATTCTGCACTGTTAAATCATCTGTTGGAAACTGAAATCGGTAGCAAACGATATTCATTGACACAGGGGTCATTAACTCTAACGGTGCGTGAGTACTAATAAGAGACCCCAGGTATTGACATTGCGCACAATTTTTCTGAATCATTCTAATATAGGCGAGGCTTCCAAGTTCTTTTATGCTCATCCATACTTTTAAAGCCTTAAATCCTCTGGAAAGTTCAATGCCGAAATTATTAAATGGTTCCGGCCCTCCGGCTAAACCGCCCGGATCTGTATGTAAATAAGAGGGATTTAAAGCAAAGGTATCTCTGTGTGCTTTTTTATTCTTTATTAAAACACATCCAGCTTCATAAGGCATACACATCCACTTATGTAGATCAAAAGCGACGGAATCAGCTTCCTCGATAGGTTTTAGCGCGTCAGACAATGAGGTAACCACTTTAGCTAAAGCACCAAAAGCACCGTCCACGTGAAACCATATTTTTTCACTTTGGCAAATAGCGAGTAACTCGTCCAGAGGATCTATGGCACCTGTGTTCACTGTTCCGGCATTTCCGACAATACAGAACGGTAAGAAATTATTTTCTTTATCTAGTTGTAATTGTCTTTTTAAGGCAGCGACATCTATTTGAAAGGCTTCATTTACTTGAATTTTCCTAAGGTTATCTGTTCCAATGCCCAGTGCTTCTATTGATTTTTGAATGCAACTGTGAGATTCAGTTGAGCAATAGGCAACGAGTTGTTTTTCCTGGGCACGTAGGCCTGATTTTCTGATTTTATCTGGCAATATATTATTTCTTGCCACACTTAAAGCAGTGAAATTTGCCATAGAACCTCCGCTCAATAAAATACCAGAAGCATCGGCTGGATAGCCAAGAAATTCTTTAAACCAATCCAGTACCTGATTTTCGACGTACATGGCGGAATGTTCACCAATGGCAAGATTAGGATTCATCGCCGCGGCAAGCATCTCTGCAAATACGCCCATAGGAGTACCTGTGCCTTGCACAAATGCAAAGAATCGGGGATGAACATTCCCAGTATTATAGGGAAGGATATTTTTTTTAAAATCGTCGTAAACAGCTAAAGAATTCGTTGGATTATGTGGTAAAGTGGAACTAAAAGTCTCTTTGACCTGGTCAGGGATAGGTCGCCATACGGGTTGATCTCTTATGGTCGATAAATACGAAATCATATCATCTACCATTAGGTGTCCTAACTGTCTCATTTCATCCCAATTAGAAGGATCTAACGTTTCGTTCATCGATTTTTATTTTTTGATGTCGCAAAATTAAGTAATTTCGCGCAAATGATTTTGCTATTCAACTTTTACAATGAAAACCCGGGAAAGAATAATATATAAGGCTATAGATTTATTAAATGAGAAGGGTATTCCAAATGTAAGTATGCGAGAGATAGCCGACGCCCTTGATATGAGCGTTGGAAATGTTACCTATTATTTTCCCCGCTGGAACGATTTAATGGAAGAACTTAATCATCAGATGATGTTGGAAATTAGTCATTTACCAAGAATTCCCTTTGATTTAAGCGACTTGCATTCTGTTTTTGAAAGAGTACCAATGGTTCAGGAAAAATATGGATTTATAACCAGGGATATCCATTTGTTTATTTCTCATTATCCTGAATTTGCCCGCTTAAGAAAAACATTGGTGGGTTCAAGAATAGAGGACATCATTAATCAACTTTCTATTTGGGCCCAACAGGGTATTTGCCATGAAGATTCAAGCGATCACAATCATAAGAGAATTGCCGTTAAAATGTGGTTATTCCTGGCAAGTTGGTCTGTACAAGATACTTTACTCAGGGAAACGGAATATGCTTTAAGTAAGGAAGAATTTTTAGCTATTATTTGGCAGATTTTTACACCACACTTCACTCCCTTAGGAATGGAAAAATTCAAAGAAATTAAGGGAAGAGCTAAGTTTTAAATAAAAAAGCCCATTTGAACTTAATCAAATGGGCTTTTCTTAGGTTGAAAAACTTATTCCTCTAAAGAATTATCCCAGCAACCTTTCATTTGTAATTCAAAAGAAGGCATTCTGGCCATAGATGGTGCAGGTTTTGGATATTCCCCACTCAAAATAAGACCTGCACGTTGTGCTAAATCCAAATAATGAGCCTTTGTGGTAGCATCAGCTATGGTAGCGGCTTCTCTTGTTGCAGCCATTTTTACCTGACTAACGGTTAGTCTTGCCAATGAGCTAATATCAGATTGGGAAACATCCATATTATCCATGGTAAGAAGGCTCGCCAACTTATCAAGAAAAGCTCTGTGAAGATTTCTTCTGTATGGATCAGGTACCGTATGTAAGTCTAACTCTCTGAAAATCATTTTTTTACTATCGACAAAAAGTTCACTTAAGCTGTAAGCTTTTTTACCTTGTAATGCTGCCTGTTCTGACAATCTTTTCATTCTATCCTGGGCAAAAAGCGCACTTAGCGTGGAAGTTTGAAGAGATCTTATTCTGTCCATTGTACCAGATCCCTCAATTTTGCCAAGAATTTCGTTATTAATCATCCAATAAGGTGTTGTAAATAACTGGCGATCAAAAAATTGCATAGCTCTAATTTGTTTTTCGCGGGCAACGTTTACATAAACAGGACCTTTTTGTTCTCCCGTTTTGTCATATTCGTAGGTACCACCTACGTTATTTACTACGTGACCCATGTAGCGGCGAAATTGTCCAGCGACATTGGTGTAAAGCTCAGTAAGTTCAGCAAAATCTTCACCTGGTTTCACCGTCCATTCTATCAATTTGCTTGTGGTTACTTTTAGGTTTTCAATGCCTAAGTCAGAAGCTTTTATGGCATCATCGCCAATATCTTCTGTTTGGCCACTCGGATCAATGGTATTGAACTGCTGTTGACCGTAGCGGTAAATTGGATTGCCTGCTTTATTAAGAATCCAGGTATTTAGCGTAGGTTTCTCTTTTTCCGGATCACTGGTATCTTTAATAAGTCTGTATCCCCATTCAATGGACCATTTATCATAAGGTCCGACAGCCGCATAAAATCCAGCTCCTTTGTCCTGAGGTTGAGCCACATAATTGAAACGGGCATAATCCATAATAGAAGGAGCAACGCCCATCCTTTGAACGAAACCTGGTGCACGAAGTGAATCTACGGAGTAAGCAGAACTGGAACCCATATTATGTGGTAATCCTAAGGTATGACCTACCTCATGAGCGGCCACGAAGCGAATTAATTCCCCCATTAATTCCTGTTTAAATTTAGGCGTTCTTGCCTCTGGATTAGCAGCTGCGGTTTGAATGAAGAACCAGTTTCTTAATAAGTTCATTACATTATGATACCATAAGATATCAGATTCAATGATTTCGCCTGATCTTGGGTCATGGACATGGGGTCCAACGGCATTTTGAATATCAGTAGTAATATATCTGATGACAGAATAGCGAACATCTTCTGGAGACCATTCTGGATCTTCTTCCGGGGTTGGTGGGTCTTTGGCAATAATTGCATTTTTAAAACCTGCTGTTTCAAAAGCAGCTTGCCAGTCTTCAATTCCTTTTTTAAGAAAAGGACGCCATTCCATGGGTGTACCCGGATCGATGTAATAGATAATAGGTTTAACAGGTTCAACCAATTCCCCTCTGAAATAAGCAGCAGGATCTTTAGGTTCCAGTCTCCAACGGGTAATTAAGGTTTGATTCGCTGCTTTTTGCTCATCAAGGCCGTAGTTCGTCCTGGTAAGTGAAAAATAACCTACGCGTTCATCTAAAAATCTTGGCTGCCAAATCTTTTCAGGCAACAAGATAAATGATTGATTCATTTCAATGCTGAGCGTATTAGTCAATTGATTATCAGGTATGTTAGTACCAGTAAAAGTAAGTACGTGCCTTACTTCTGTATTTTGAGGATAACTTTTCATACTTGTTACGTAAGATCTCTTAGCATCTAACGCCTGTATTTCAAAAGTCCTTTTTTCAGCTTTACTAAGTGGACCAATCATGGGAATGTCAGATGTAAACAAACCAGTAGCGTCGAAAACAACGGCACTGGAATCTTTTGACATCGTAGCAAGATCAAAAACCATGATAATTGGCTCAAAATTATTTCGTTGAACCGCTTTTGCTACAGGTAGTGAAGGATCTGCAATAGCATCATAAGTCACGGATTTCAATAAAATTTTATCGTCTTGCATATACCAGCGAACGATTTGCTGAGGTCTGGAACGCATACCAGCACCGCCGAAGTTTAGTCCCTTTACGTGACCAGAAATGACACTGGCAACAAGAATATCCCTGCCTAAAATCACTTTTGGAACCTCAAAAAAGTATTTTTGTCCTACTCTGTGAATGGTAAACAGTCCAGCGTCTGTAACAGCATCCGCCGGAATTATATCGGAAAATGATTTTGCCTTAGCCGGTTTTTTTGCCGCAGCAGATGGATCCTTTGAGGGATCCTCTTGTGCCTGAACCTGTATGAATAACAAACAAAGTCCAAGCGTAATGATAAATTTGTGCATAAGTAGATTAGTTTCAAATCAATAATTCGGTTCAAAAATTTATTCTTTCAAGATAACCTTTTCTTCCAATTTAGGCATTGGATTCTTGAGTTTAAGTTGTTCCCCAAGTTGGTGAGAAGCAGCAAAGGAGGTAATGGTTGAATTCAACATATCACTTGCCGTAGTAGGACTATTAGGCAATAAAATAAGGTTGCTATTCACTTTTTCACTTAAAGATTGAAGCGTGTCGTAATGTTGTGTTACTACGATTAATGCCGAAGCTTCCTGAGAATTAATTCCCACTTTATTTAAAAGATGAACAGATTCTTCTAAGCCTCTGGCAATTTCCCGGCGTTGATCTGCAATACCTTGACCATGTAATCGTTTACTTTCTGCATCAGCTCTGGCCTTAGCAACAATCTTAACACGCTCTGATTCTCCCTCATATTCAGCAGCAATTTTCTCCCTTTCCGCGGCATTGATTCTATTCATCGCATTTTTAACAGCATGGTCAGGGTCAATATCTGTAACCAGGGCTTTTACTATACCATAACCGTAGGTATTCATGGCTTCTTCGAGTTCTCTTCGGATAGCAACAGCAATGTCATCTTTTCTTTCAAAAACGTCATCCAGTCTTAATTTTGGTACTTCAGCACGAATAGTATCAAAGACATAAGCTGTAATCTGCTCAGTGGGGTTATCCAGCTTGTAAAATGCATCGTATGCCTTTTCTTCCAAGACTTTAAACTGCACGGATACTTTGATTTTTACAAATACATTGTCTTTTGTTTTTGTTTCAACATTTACATCCAGCTGTTGGATTTTCAAAGAAATTTTCCCGGAAATTTTATCCACTCCTGGAATTTTAAAATGTAATCCTGGCTTTCTAATGCTGTGGAATTTACCAAATCTTTCCAGTATGGCTACTGTCTGTTGTTTGATGGTAAACATGCCAGACATGAATACAAAAATTCCCAACAAAACCAATAAATAATTTGTAATAATCCAATCCATGATTTTAATATTTAAAGAGATTTAATTTCACTATTTAATTTACTCAGTACCTCCTTTGCATCACCAAACAACATTTTAGTTCTTTCATGAAAAAACAAAGGATTTTCAATGCCAGCATAACCAGATCGCATACTTCTTTTCAAAACAATAACCGATTTGGCGTTCCATACTTTTAGCACAGGCATTCCATAAATTGGACTTCCAGGATCATTTTCTGCCGCTGGATTTACTACGTCATTGGCACCTACAATGATGGCAACATCGGCGGAACTTAGTGCACTGTTTGCCTCGTCAAGGTCTAACAACTTTGGATAAGGTACATCAGCCTCTGCTAAAAGTACGTTCATGTGCCCAGGCATTCTACCGGCAACGGGATGAATAGCGTATTTAACATCAACCCCATTGGCTGAAAGCTGATCATCAATTTCTTTACAAATTTTTTGCGCCTGGGCAACAGCTAATCCATAGCCAGGTACAATTATAACTGATTGAGAATAATAGAGTTGTATGGAAGCGTCATTTAAGGAAATTTCCTTAACAGTGCCACCTGTAGCGGTAGCACCAACCGCTGAAGTTCCACCGAAACCTCCAATTAAAACATTCCAGATGGAGCGGTTCATTGCATTACACATCATTACCGTCAAAATAGTGCCGGATGCACCCACCAAAATACCACCAACAACCATGAACTGACTATCGAACAGGATACCTGCTGCGGCACCAGAAAGGCCGGATAATGAGTTAAGCAGTGAAATAACGACAGGCATATCGGCTCCACCAATGGGCGCTACGAAACTAACGCCATAAATCAATGAAATAACAAGGAAAATAATCGCGGCTTCCATTCCTATGGCTTCACCTTGCATTAGTATATAGGCACCCAATCCAATAAGACCAACAAGCATTATCATATTGATAACGCTATGTTTAGGTAAAGTTACCTTTTTGTCGTCAACAAGATCCTCCAATTTGGCATAGGCAAAAATACTTCCTGTAAAAGCTACACCACCAATAAATAAGGTTAGCAGAACGGTTAAAAAACCAAGGGTATCTACTACCTTGGTTCCGTCATAATAATGCAGGACATCAGCTAAACCCAACACAACAGCACAGGCGCCGCCCAATCCGTTGAAAACGGAAACCATTTGAGGCATAGATGTCATAGCTACTTTTATCGCTGAATAATATCCAATAATGGTACCAACGATCAGTGCTGCAAAAATCCACACATAATTATTCGAAACATTGCCTTCCAACGGCATGATTAAAGCAGCGATAATGGCCAGGGTCATACCAACTCCGGCATATATATTTCCTTTTCTTGCTGTATCTGGAGAACTCATTAATCGAAGTCCC
>Ga0209550_10000567_pt1 | contig 35108 bp, 34 predicted proteins | sample LauGreSuBDMM15SN_2_FD_187567 | JGI IMG/M metagenome (GOLD analysis project Ga0209550, IMG submission 187567) | Freshwater lake microbial communities from Lake Michigan, USA - Su13.BD.MM15.SN (SPAdes) (version 5) | ecosystem: Environmental > Aquatic > Freshwater > Lake | place: Lake Michigan... | reverse complement strand
CGCCGGCGGTAGCGGCATCAATCGGCAGCAGCCAGATCGCGCCGGTGTCCTGGTGGATTTCGATGCGGAATTCGGCGCCGGGTTCCAGACCCATGCGCCGGGTATAGGCATGGCCGATCAGCAGGTTGCCATTGCCATGGACTCGGGTGCGGAACTCGGCTTGGCGCCCCTTGATGCCCGATCCGGGCTTGCCGCCGCCACTGGCCTGGGAGGGCAGGGCATAGCCCTTCGCCACCACTAGGGCCCGGTAAAAGCTTTTCTTAAGGAGACGTCCGCTTGGACCCACATAGCCACAGGCTCGCGCAATCTGATCTTCGGGCCGATTGCTAAGCGAACGGGCCTTTTCGAGCAAGGCCTTGCCTTCGAGCATCGTGCTTCCAGGAACATGCTGGGGTTCAGCCATCAGCCGAGGATCGCGTCAAGTCTTTGGGCGATTCTGCGGCTGCTGCGCTGAAGCGGCAAGTGCATCGAGGCCGCTGAAAGGAAATCGGGATGAATCGCCTCAGAGCAGATAGAGAATTCCGTAGAGCAACACCCAGATCCCATCAACGAAATGCCAGTAGAGCTCTGTGGCCTCCAGCGGAAACAGGTTGGCCTTGGTGACGCGGCCACCTTCGCGGCTCTGCCACCAGATGATCAGGATCATCAGGCTCCCCAGGGTCACGTGCAGGCCATGGAAACCGGTGATCGCGTAGAAGGTGCTGGCGAACAGGTTGTCGGTGAGGCCAAAGGGCAAGCTGAAGTACTCGACCATCTGGCCGCCCAGGAAGGTGAAACCCAGGGCGGCCGTCACCAATAGCCAGTTGCGACAGGCCTGGGTCCGGTCCTGGTGGATCGCCTTAGCGGCCCGATGGAAGGTGAGGCTGCTGAGCAGCAGCAGGATCGTATTGACGGTGGGCAGGACCAGCTCCAGCTCGTAATTGCCCCCTTCAGCCAGGGGATTGACGGCCCGGAAGGTGAGATAGGCGGCGAAAAAACCGGCGAAGGTCATGCCATCGGCCACCAGGAAGGTGGCCAGGCCAAACAGGCGGAAGTCGCCATGGCCCTCCTCGGCCCCATGGCCGGCCTGGGCGTGGTGGCTGACTTCCGCCCCCTGGCTAGCCCCGGCATCAGCAACGGACAGGTCAGCTGCCAGGGCCGGAGACGCGGCGCTGGGACTGATGGGGCTTGGGGCGGAGGAGCTGGTCATGGCAGGGGCCTGGAACGGATGGTCAACGAAGCGGGGCTTGGCTCGGGCCCGGGTTCAGGGGGAGCTGGCGCCGACGGCCTGGGGCTCGGCAGCCTCTCCGTAGCCGTAGGGATGGGTCACCAGGGGGGCCGGACCCTTCCAGTTCTCCACCGGCGGCGGTGAGCTGGTCAGCCATTCCGGCGTGAGGGCCCGCCAGGGGTTGTCACCGGCCTTCTCGCCGGCAAAGGCGGAATACACCACGTTGATCAAGAAGGGCAAGGTGCTGATTGCCATCAGCAGGGCGCCCACACTGCTGACCTGGTTAACAAAGGTGAACTGGGGGTCGTATTCGGCCACCCGGCGCGGCATGCCGTTGAGCCCGAGCCAGTGCTGGGGGGCAAAGCAGAGGTTGAAACCGATGAAGGTGAGCACGAAATGGAGCCGGCCCAGGGTTTCATTGGCCAAGCGACCCGTGAACTTGGGATACCAGTGGTAGACCGAACCAAAGATCACAAATACCGTGCCGCCGTACACGATGTAATGGAAGTGGGCGACCACGAAGTAAGTGTCATGCACATGAATGTCAAAGGGCACCTGGGCCAGGGCCACCCCGGTGATGCCGCCAAACACGAAATTAAAGATGAAGCCACAGGAGAACAGCATCGCCGAGTTGAGGGCGATCTTTCCTCCCCAGAGGGTCGCCAGCCAGTTGAAGAACTTGATGCCGGTCGGCACGGCAATCAGGGAGGTGGCGATCGTGAAAAACAGGCGCATCCAGGGGGGCGTCCCACTGGTGAACATGTGGTGGGCCCAAACCACCAGGCCTAACACCACAATCGCCAGGATCGAATACACCATGGTGATGTAGCCGAACAGGGGCTTGCGGGCATGCACCGGCAGGATCTCGCTGACCAGGCCAAAGGCCGGCAGCACCATGATGTAAACCGCCGGGTGGGAATAGAACCAGAAAAGGTGTTGATACACCACGGCATTTCCGCCCAGGGCCGGATTGAAGAACCCGGTGTGGGCAATGATGTCGAAGCTGAGCAGCACCAGGGTGCCGGCCAAAACAGGGGTGGAGAGCACCACCAGGATGCTGGTGCCCAGCAAGGCCCAGCAGAACATCGGCAGTTGCAGCATTTTTAAGCCTGGGCGGCGCAACTTCAGAATCGTGGCGATGAAGTTGATGCCGCCGAGGATCGAACTGCTGCCCAGCAGCAAGACGCTGAGGATCCAGATCACCTGGCCCGAGGCCGGTGTGGTGAGACTCAGGGGGGGATAGGCGGTCCAGCCCGACTGGGAGGCGCTGCCGATGAAGTAGCTACTAATTAACAGCAGGCCCGCCGGGGGTATCAACCAAAAGGCCACCGCATTAAGCCGGGGGAAGGCCATGTCCCGGGCCCCCACGTAGAAGGGAATGAGGTAGTTGCCGAAGGCCCCATTCACCACCGGCACGATCCAGAGGAAAATCATCACCGTGCCGTGCAGGGTGAGCACCTCGTTATAGGTTTCCCGCGGCATGAAATCCGACAGGGGCGTGAGCAGCTCCGTGCGGATCATGCCGGCAAGGGCGCCGCCGACAAAATAGAACAGGAAGCCACAGACCAGGTATTGCAGGCCAATGACCTTGTGGTCAACGCTGAAGCTGAAGTAACGCAACCAGCCCTGGGGCTGGAGGGGGGCTTGGGGCTCTGGGGCTGCCGTGGGCGGGGAAAGGGTCAGGGTCATGACTGGAGCGGCACCGGATTGGCAGGGGAAACGCTGACGGGCAAAGGAGCAGGGCTGTTCTTCGTCACCCAGGCCGAATAGGACTCTGGGTCTTCAACTACCACGGTGGAACGCATGCCGCCGTGATAAGGCCCGCAGAGCTCGGCGCAAATGATCGGGTAGCGGCCTTCCTTGGTAGCCGTGAAACTAAGCAAGGTGGGCTGACCTGGAATCACATCCTGCTTGAGCCGGAACTGGGGCACCCAGAAGGCATGGATCACGTCCTTGGCCTCCATGTTGAGGGCCACGGCTTGACCCACTGGCACATGCAGTTCACCACTAATAATGCCACTCTCGGGATAACGGAAAATGAAGGCAAATTGCATGGCAGTAACATCCACCTTGACGGTGTCAGCGCCGGAGCCAGTCGGGCTAATGCCGGCCCAGACTCGGGCCGGGCCATCCCCCGCTTCCATGGCCATCCCGGGAACCATGCCGGATTCCATGGCTTGGTCGGCTGCGTTGTGCATCGCATGAACGCTGTGGTCATTGAGGGGGGCCATGCCCCCCATGCGCTCATAGATGTCGTAGCTGTAAATGCCAATGAACAAAACCACAATGGCCGGCACGGCGGTCCAAAAGATCTCCAAGGGCAAATTGCCTTCGATCGCCAGGCCGTCGCCGGTGTCGCCTGCCAGCCTCCGATAGCGAATCAAGCTATAGATCAGCAGGCCCACAATGCCGAGCAGCAGGCTGGTGCCAATGCTGAACAGCACCTGGAAGAGTTCGTCGTATACCGGCGCATTGGCACTGGCATCGATGGGTAGAAGGTTCACGTTCTGGCCAACCCAAAGGCCAATGAGAACGAGCACCACGCTCAATCCCATGGTGAGGATGGCAGCTGGAATGGGCACGGAGCTGGCACGAAGGCATACACCTTATGAAGGATGGCGCCTTCGGGTGACGGTGGCAGCAAAGAACCCTACGAATGAGCCAATCCGCCCCTAGGAGTGAGGGAACCCTCACCTCTAAACGCCTGAGCGCCCGTTGGGTGGGGATCCCCGCAACGAAGCGTGGCTGAGCGATCGCGATCGCTACCTTGTCAAGAGGTTGTATCGGAAGACAGCTCCATGGCTTCCAGGCTGCATCGCCAACTTCAACGGCTGACCGCCCATCTCGTTGTCGCCCTTGTCGCCTTGGTCGTAATTGGCGGCGCCACCCGGGTGATGCAAGCCGGCCTGGCCTGTCCCGATTGGCCCCTCTGTTACGGCAGCTTCCTGCCCGGTCGCCAGATGAACCTGCAGGTTTTTCTGGAGTGGTTTCACCGGCTTGATGCCTTTGTCGTGGGCATGGGCGTGCTGGTGCTGGCAACCACGGCGGTGGTCAAACGGCAGCAACTGCCCCAGTGGCTGCCCTGGCTTAGCTGGGCCTGCCTTGTTTTGGTGGCCTTCCAGGGCGCCCTCGGCGCCCTGACCGTGACCTTGCTACTGCCCGCCGGCATCGTCACCGCCCACCTGGCCACCGCCTTGCTGCTGGTCATCCTGATCAGCGTCTGCCACCAGTTGCTGGGAGCTGGCGCGTCCTCCTTAGCGACTGAGCCCCTTGGCGGCTCCTTGGGGGCCCCAGGCCTTCCCGCTACGCGGGTGGTCCCTGGCCCAGGTGCCCGGCCCCTGCCAACGGCACCCCGTTGGTGGCCCTGGCTGGCTGGCTTGGCCACCCTGTTGGTGGCGGCCCAGAGCCTGCTAGGCGGCCTGATGGCGACCCAATGGGCCGCCAGCCTGTGCTTGAGCGCCGGCAATAGCTGCGCCTGGCTCGGCGCCCATCGTTTGGCCGCCACCCCGGCCGCCCTCGGGGTCCTGCTCCTGGCCGTTATCACTGGTGTGGTGCCGGGCTGGTGCCGCCAGCAACGGCCGCTAACGACCACCGCAGCCCTGCTGGTGATCAGCCAGATCGGCCTGGGGGTTGCCAGCCTGCGCCTCCAACTCTCGGTGCCTGGCGTGACCATCGCCCACCAATTGGTGGCGGCCCTGCTGCTGGCGATCCTGGCCGCCCTCACCTGCCGCGGCTGGCTTGCCAGCGGTCCCCAGCCCATTTCAGCTCCTGCTCCTGCGCCCCGCGCTGTCCTGTCCCCTTCCCCAGCCGAGGTTGTTCATGGTTAGCGCTACCCCGACCATTGCCCCTGCCAGCGCGCTTTTGACGCGTGAGGAGGTTGTGCCCTCCCGCAAAAAGGTGACCCTGCCCGCCTGGCTGGAAATCGCCAAGCCGCGGCTGATTCCCCTGTTGCTGGCCACCACCTTGGGCGGCATGGCCCTGTCGGAAGGCTGGCCCCTACCGTTGCCGCGCCTGGCCTGCACCCTGGGCGGGGGCGCCCTGGCCGCCGCCGCAGCCGGCGTGCTCAATTGCCTCTGGGAACAGGAGCTCGATGGCCGCATGCTGCGCACCAGCGGTCGGGCCCTGCCCTCGGGCCGGCTCTCGGCCACCACTGCCTTTCTGGTGGCCGTGGCCCTCACCACCGCCGCGGCCACCCTGCTAGTTGGCGGCGTGAATTGCCTCGCGGCGGCGCTATCGCTGCTGGGCCTGTGCAGTTACGTGCTGCTCTACACGGTGGTGCTCAAACCCCGCACCACCCAGAACATTGTGATCGGCGGGGTCGCTGGCGCGATCCCCCCCCTGGTGGGGGCCGCCGCCGCCACGGGCCATGTGGGGCTCAGTGGCTGGTGGCTGTTTGCCCTGGTGATGGTCTGGACCCCGGCCCACTTCTGGGCCCTGGCCCTGCTGCTCAAGGACGACTACCGCTCGGTCGGGATCCCGATGCTGCCGGTGGTGAAGGGAACTCTGGTGACGGCCCGGGCGATCCAGTCCTACGCAGTTGTGACGGTGTTGGTGAGCAGCCTCGGCCTGCTGGCCCTGCCCTCGGGCGGCCTGCTCTATTCCCTGCTGCTGATTCCCTTTAATGCCCGCCTGCTGCAGATGGCCTGGGCCCTGCGCCAGCAACCCGACGATGTGATCGCCGCCAAGGGCCTATTCCGCTGGTCGATCCTCTATCTGTTTGGCCTCTGCCTGCTGCTGCTGCTGGCTCGACTGCCCCTGGCCGCCAGCTTCGGGGCCCAGAGCGCCGAGCTCCTCCAGCAATGGACGGGCCCCCTAACCCTGGTGACTTTCTAGATTGGTGTTGCGATTGGCCAAGTGGAGTTCCAAGGCGGTGCCAGAAGCGGTGATCGAGCTGAACCAAGTCAGCAAGAGCTACGGCAGCGGTGCCACGGCCGTTGAGGCCCTCTCTGGTCTCAACCTCAGCGTGCCCAGGGGCTGCCTCTATGGGTTGTTGGGCCCTAACGGCGCCGGCAAAACCACCAGCCTGCGCATCCTCTCAACCCTGCTGGAGCCCGACAGCGGCACGGTGCGGGTGGGCGGTCTCGATGCCCTGGTGCAGCCCCGCCAGGTGCGCGAACTGCTGGGCTATGTGGCCCAGGACGTGGCGATCGACAAGATCCTCAGCGGCCGCGAACTGCTGCAGCTCCAGGGCGACCTTTATCACCTCGATCGGACCTACCGGGACCGTCGCATCACCGAGCTGGCCGAGGTCTTGGGCATGGTCAATTGGCTCGATCGGCGCTGCGGCACCTATTCCGGCGGCATGCGCCGCCGTCTCGACCTGGCCGCCGGCCTGTTGCACCGCCCGGCGGTCCTGGTGCTCGATGAACCCACCGTGGGACTGGATATTGAAAGCAGGGCCGCCATCTGGCGGGTGCTGGCCCAGCTACGCGACCAGGGCACCACGGTGCTGCTCAGTAGCCACTACTTAGAAGAAGTGGATGCCCTCGCTGACGAGCTGGCGATCATTGATGGCGGCAAGGTGATCGCCGCCGGCAGCCCCCAGGTGCTCAAGGCCGCCCTGGGGGGTGATCGGGTCACCCTGCGGGTGCGGGAATTCAGCGATGAACCGGAGGCCCTGCGGGTGCAACTCCTGCTCCAGGCCTGTGCTGGCGTGCGTCAGGTGGTGGTAAACCGCTCCCAGGGTTTCTCGCTCAACCTGGTGGTGGAGCATGACGGGGTGGTGGAACAGCTCAGGCAGCAGCTCAAGCAGGCCGATCTGCCCGTGTTCGCCCTGGCCCAGAGCAAGCCCAGCCTCGATGATGTCTACCTTCAGGCCACCGGGCGCACCTTGATGGATGCCGAGCTGGCCATCGCCGGCCAACGGGACCCCAAGGCGGAGCGTAAACAGGCCATGCGGTGACAGCGGACCTCCCGACTCCAGGCCGCTTCCCGATCACGATCACGATCACGATCGCCCTGGCCCATTCCAAGCCCCATTCCCTGTTCTGCCGTTTCCGTTCCGGCGATGACAATGTCCTCGGCTACTGACCCCGCCACCCCCACCCTGGCCCCGGCCCCAGCCACCCCGGCTTCAGCCCCCCGCTCGGCCTTTTCGGACCTGAGCCAGGAAACCCTGGCCCTGACCCGGCGCCTGTTTCTGCAGCTGGCCAGGCGCCCCTCCACCCTGGTGGCGGGCGTGTTGCAACCGTTGATCTGGCTGGTGTTGTTCGGAGCCCTGTTTGCCAAGGCGCCGGAAGGGCTGCTGCCCGAGGGCATGAGCTATGGCCGCTTCCTCGGCGCCGGGGTGATCGTGTTCACCGCCTTCAGTGGCGCCCTCAATGCCGGCCTGCCGGTGATGTTTGATCGGGAATTTGGCTTCCTCAACCGGTTGCTGGTGGCGCCCCTGCGCTCCCGCAGTTCGATTGTGATGGCCTCGGTGCTGTACATCACCAGCCTCAGCTTGGTGCAGAGCCTGGCAATCATCGCCACGGCGGCCCTGCTGGGCTACGGCTGGCCTGGTGGGGCGGGTCTGCTGCTGGTGCTGGTGATTTTGCTACTGCTGGTGTTTGCCGTGACGGCCATGAGTCTGGGGCTGGCCTTTGCCCTGCCCGGCCATATCGAGCTGATCGCAGTGATCTTTGTGGCCAACCTGCCCCTGCTGTTTGCCAGCACCGCCCTGGCGCCAATTTCGTTCATGCCCACCTGGTTGGGCTGGCTAGCGGCCCTAAATCCCCTTACCTTCGCCATAGAACCGATCCGCGCCGTGTACGCCGGCCACTTTTCCCTTGGCGAAGTGGTGCTGGTGGCCCCCTACGGCTCCCTCACCGGAGCCGCCTGCCTGGGGGTGTTGGCGGTTCTGGCCCTGGGCCTGTTTCTTTTGATCCGTCCGCTACTGGATCGCAAGCTCACCTGAAGGAGTCCATCCCGTGCGTGCCAAGCCCCCCTCTGTCCCCTCAGCCCTGGCCCGCCGCGAAGCGGCCAGAACCCTGCTGGCCGGGGCCGTGAACTGCCGCGATGCCCAGGCCGTGCTCACCTTCACAGGCCACTGGGTCCATCGCCAGGGGATGGCCTCCTTACCGGCCTTGATGGCCGAGCTGGCCCATGGGGAGACCTTGCTGTGGTGGCAGCAGCTGCTGCAACACTCCAGCGAACCCGTGGGCCTGACCCCAGGGGAGGTCACCCCCACCGCGCCCAAACCGGTCGCCGAAAGCACGGCCCCTGCGCCAGCACCCATGCCAACTCCAGCCCCCACAGCAGCCAAGGAGCTGGTCCCCATGGCCGCTTCGGTGCCCGTGGCCGCTTCGGTGCCCATGGCAATGGTGGTGCCCGCCGCCGCCCGCCCGCCGGCTGCCCAAGTCCGTCGTGGTGCCGGCACCAGCCGCCCGGCCCCCGCTCCGCGTAACCCGGAGCTGGCCCGCCTGCGTGCCTGGCTTCCCGACAACGATTCCCTAGGGGGCTCCAGCAGCCGGTCCCATGCGGCCTGAGCGCGCTGCCCTCAAGGGCGGCTTGATTGTGTCGGTGCAGGCCCCCGAGGGCTCGCCCATGCGCCATCCCGACGTGATTGCTGCCATGGCCGAGGCCAGCCTGGCCCAGGGGGCCATCGGCGTGCGCCTAGAGAGCCCGGACCATATCGGCGCCGTGCGCCTTCGCTGCCCTGGGGCCCTGATCGTGGGACTGTGGAAGCGACCCTTTCCGGACAGCCCGGTGTACATCACCCCCGGCTGGGAGGAGATCCGGGCGGTCTGGGCGGCGGGGGCCGATGTGATCGCCCTCGATGCCACGGCTCGCCCCCGCCCCAATGGCCAGCAGCTGGCAGACCTGATTCGCCGCTGCCGCGACGACCTCGGCGCCCCCCTGATGGCCGATGTGGATTCGGTGGCCAACGGCCTGCGCGCAGCCGAGTTGGGCTGCGCCTGGGTGGGCACCACTCTCTACGGCTACACCGAAGCCACCGCAGCCTTGCGTCCCCCCGGCCTCGAGCTGCTGGCCCCCCTGCGAGCCGGCTTGCCGGACACCGTGAGCCTGATCTGCGAAGGCGGAATTGCCAGTGCCCCAGGCGCCCTGACTGCCTTAAGAGCCGGTGCCGATGCGGTGGTGGTGGGAACGGCCATCACCGGCGTGGATCTCCAGGTGGCCGCCTATGTGAAGGCCTTGGCTGGCTGAGGGGCCCGGAGCTAACGGCCGAATCCCCTAATCCTTAGGCAGCTACCAGGGAAGCGGAACGGCTCACATCATGCCCATGCCGCCCATGCCTCCCATCATTCCGCCCATACCGCCCATTCCTCCCATGCCGCCATCACCGCCTGGGGCAGCCGGGGCTGCGGGCTCGGGCTTATCAGCAATCACCGCTTCGGTGGTCAGCAACATGGCGGCAATCGAGACCGCATCTTGAAGGCCGAGGCGCACCACCTTGGCTGCATCAATGATGCCGGCGGCCAGCAGATCTTCATAGGTTCCTGTGGCGGCATTAAAACCGAGGTTGCGCTCCAACACCTCCGAGGCCACCACCGTGCCGTCGAAGCCGGCATTGTGGGCAATCTGCATCAAGGGAGCGGCCAGGGAGCGTTGCACGATCTCCACACCGGTGCGCTCATCACCCGAAAGGCTGGCCTTGAGGCCATCGAGGCTGGAGGCCAGCTGCACCAAGGTGGTGCCGCCGCCGGCGACGATCCCCTCTTCCACCGCAGCCCGGGTGGCATTGAGGGCATCTTCAATGCGCAACTTGCGGTTGCGCAATTCCGTTTCCGTGGGGGCCCCCACCTTGATCACGGCCACGCCACCGGCCAATTTGGCAATGCGCTCGTTGAGTTTTTCGCGGTCGTAGTCGGAGTCGGTGCCCTCCAGTTCGCGCTTGATCGCGGCCACCCGCTCGCTAACGGCCTGCTGGTGGTCGCCGCTGGCCACCAGGGTGGTGCTGTCCTTGGTGATCGTGACCCGGCGCACCCGGCCCAGATCGTCCAGGGTCACCTTGTCGAGGGCCATGGCCCGGTCTTCGCTGATCAAGGTGGCGCCGGTGAGGATGGCGATGTCCTGGAGGGCGGCCTTACGGCGCTCGCCGAAGGAGGGGGCCCGCACGGCCGCCACCTGGAGCACGCCGCGGTTCTTGTTGACCACCAGGGTGGCCAGGGCTTCGCCATCCACCTCCTCGGCCAGGATCAGCAGGGGCGAGCCGCTGCGGGACACGGCTTCCAGCACGGGCACCAGGTCAGCAATGGAACTGATCTTGCGGTCGGTGACCAGCAGCAGGGCGTTGTCGTATTCGCAGACCTGGCGTTCGGCGTCGGTGACGAAATAGGGGGAGCTGTAGCCCCGATCGAAGGCCATGCCTTCGGTAATTTCGAGCTCGGTGGCCAGGGAACGGGATTCCTCCACCGTGATCACGCCATCCACACTGACGGCATCCATGGCCTGGGCGACCATGGCGCCGACTTCCTCGTCGCCACCAGAACTAACGGTGGCGACCTGGCGGATGGCATCGCCGGCCACGGGTTGGGCCAGGCCAGCGATGGCCCCGACCAACTGGGCCACGGCCTTATCCATGCCGCGGCGCAGGCCCACCGGATTGGCGCCAGCGGTGACGTTGCGCAGGCCTTCACGGGTCAGGGCCTGGGCCAGCACCGTGGCGGTGGTGGTGCCGTCTCCGGCCTGGTCCTTGGTTTTGGTGGCTACCTGCAGCAGCAGCTTGGCGCCGATGTTTTCGAAGGGGTCTTCGAGCTCGATCTCCTTGGCAATCGTGACGCCGTCGTTGACCACATCGGGGGCGCCGAATTTCTTCTCCAAAACCACATTGCGGCCCTTGGGGCCCAGGGTGACCTTGACCGCATTGGCCAGGGCATCCACTCCCCGTTCCAGGGCGGCACGGGATGCATCGGAGAAGCGAATCAGCTTGGCCATCGTGGGCTGCGGCAGGAAAGCGATGGACTCAGGCTCCCATAACGCCCCTGCCTAGCGCAGGCGCTAGCGGGTGGGGAAACCCGAATCGGGCGCCAGCTCCAGGCCCGGGTCGATAGGGTGCGGCTATGGAGGAAACCCTGCGCGCCACCCTGGAAGAGACCCTGACCGATCCGACCTCAGGGCCCAACGTGATGACCTTTTTGGTGATTGCGGGGGTTGGTTTGGCCATGGCCCTGATCTATGTGCCGGTGCGCCTGTTCATAACGATCACCGCCCGCAGCCGCCGCCTGCGTCTGTTGCAGCGGATCCGCAGTCTGCGCGAAGCCCTGGGCCAGCCCTTAGCCACCCCTACTTCAGGGCCAATCCCTGCTCCCAGCGAGGCCACCCCTTCAACGTCTTCTTGATCAACACAACAGCGTGAACGCCCCTCAGCGCATCACCATGCCGCCGTCCACCTGCAGCACCTGGCCGGTCATGTAGGCGGCGGCGGGATCGGCGGCCAGGAAGCGCACGGCGCTGGCCACTTCGGCCGGCTGGCCCATGCGCCCCAGGGGGATGGCCGCCAGGATCGGCTCCTTGTTGAGCTCGGCGGTCATGTCGCTCTCGATGAAGCCGGGGGCCACCGCGTTGACGGTGACGCCGCGGCTGGCGAATTCGGCGGCGCTGCTGCGGGTGAGGCCGATCAGGCCCGCCTTGGCGGCGCTGTAGTTGGCCTGGCCCGGATTGCCCATCAGGGCCACCACCGAGGTGATGTTGATGATCCGGCCGGAGCGGGCCTTCAGCATCGTGCGGCTGACGGCCCGGGTGCAGAGGAACACGCCGGTGAGATTGAGGTCGATCACGCTCTGCCAGTCGGCGGTTTTCATGCGCATCAGCAGGCCATCGCGGGTGATGCCGGCGTTGTTTACCAGCACATCGAGCCGGCCCTCCTTGGCCAGCACCGCCTTCACCATCGCCTCCACCTGCTCCTCCTCGGCCACGTTGGCCTGGTAGCTCCAGGCCTGGCCCCCGGCGGCGCCGATCTCAGCCACCACGGCCTCGGCCGCTTCCGGCGAGCTGGCGTAATTGACCACCACGGTGGCCCCCGCCGCAGCCAACTCGAGGGCAATCGCCCGGCCGATGCCACGGCTAGCCCCGGTCACCAGGGCGGTTTGACCCGCGAGGGGAGCACTGTTTGCCATGCAAGGACGGCCTTCAAGAGGGTCTGGGGATCGTATGCCGTTGGGCAACGGCCCCTGGCTCAGGACGACATGACCTCGACGCTGGCCAGGCCTGGGCCGAGGAGTTCGGCAAAGCGATTGAGCTGCTGCTTACTGCCCAGCACCACCAGCAGCTGGCCGGGGGCCAGCCGTTCGCTGCCTCCGGGGTTGGCGATCAGCTCCGACTCCACTGGCTCCCCGGGGGCCCCAGCCAGGGACGGGGGGGTGCGGATCGCCAGGACCAGGGCACCGCTGCGGCGGCCCAGCTGCAGGTCCGCCAGGCTCTGGCCATGGAGGGAGCCCAGTTGCTCCGGATCGAGGCTGAGCTGGAATTCATCGACCTCGCAATCGGAACCGGCCAGCAGTTCCATGAAGGTCACGGCCAGGGGCCGCAGGGCGGTGGCGGCCATGGTGCGGCCGCCGGCCACGTAGGGACTCACCACCTGGTCGGCGCCGGCCAGGCGCAACTTGCGATCGGCCTCCTCGCTATCGGCCCGGGCAATCAGGCGGCAATGGGGCGCCAGGCCGCGGGCGCTGAGGATCACATAGAGGTTGGCAGCGTTGTTGGGCAGGGCCGCCACCAGGGCGCGGCACTGGTGAATGCCGGCCTCCTGCAGGGTTTCATCAAGGGTGGCATCGGCTAGAAGGACCCGCAGGCCCCGCTGTTGGGCCTCGGCCACCCGGTCGGTATCCATCTCCACCACCAGCAGCGGCACCTCCTCGGCACTGAGCTGTTCGGCGATTTCGCGGCCGATGCGGCCGTAGCCGCAGAGAATCACGTGGTTATGCATGCGCCGCAATTGCTGCCGGGTGCGTCGATCGCGAAGGATCTGGAAGTAGCCGGTGTTGGTTAATTCCAGCAGTTTCTGCAGGGTCTGCTGCACCACTACCAGGCCGCCTACCAGCAGCAGGGTGGTGACAACGCGGCCGCCGCCGGAGAGCACCCTGGTGGCGGGATCGCTGAAGCCCATGGTGCTGAGCGTGATCAGCACCATCCAGTAACAATCCCCCCAGTCCCAGCCCTCGGTGGCTCGATAGCCCACCGCGCCCACATTCACCACTCCGGCCAGCAGCAGCAGCGGCGTGGCCCCTCCCCGTTGCAGCAGGGCTTCGGCCAGGCCGGGACCCTTGGGCCGGTGCCCCGGGCGCCGCCGTTGCAGACGGCCCCTGGCGGTCTGCCGCTTGGGCGGCTGGGGCCGCTTCCCAGGCGGGATCATCCAAGGCCGAGGGCCTGGAGAACCGGCTCCAAACCAAGCAGGCTCAGGTCAGGGCCGCCCAGGCCCTCGACGCCGGGACGCTGGGGCAGGCTGGCCGGCTCCCGGCCTAGGGCCACCAGGGGCGTGCCCGTAAGCAGGGCCAATTCGCTCGCAATCGGATCACTGCTTAAGACCACATCACAGCTGGCCAGCTGGGCCGCCCGTTCCACCAGGCTTCCGCCCACAAGGGGGGTCACCACCCGCAGGTCGGCCAGCTTCTGGCGCACCCGCTCCTGCAGTCCTTGCCATTGGTGCGCCGGCCAGTCAGCCGTTTCGGCAACGCCCGCCCTGGCCGGGGCGAGCAGCAGGGCCGGCCCCTGGCCCGGGGGCAGGGCGGAGCCAGCCTGATCGAGGGCGGCCTTGGGCAGGGCCAGTCGGTAGCTGTTGGCATCGAGACCGATGCCCAGGGGCCCCAGGTAGGCGGCCAGGGCCTGCTGGGGCCAGGTCGCCCCATCGAGGACCACGCGCTCGGTGGCGGAGAAGCCCGCCGTGGCCACCCGGGTGGGGATGTGGCTCATCGAGAGCAGCAGATCCACCTGGCGGCCCGAGGCCAGGTTGAGACAGACCTGGAAATCAGGTTCGCGCACATTGCCCAGCAGGTTGGCCCAGTCGGCCAGGCTCGAGCCCTCCCCAAAGTTGAAAGGCAGCACCTTCTCCACCGCCGGCAACAGCTTCCAGCTGGCGGCGGCCTCTGGGGCGCAGGCGACCTGAATCTGGGCCTTGAGGCTGGCGGCCACAGTGGCAACCGCAGGCAAGGCCTGCAATTGGGACGCGATCCCGCCCGGTATCAGGATCAGCACGCGCATGGCGGTCGCCGGGACGTTATCAAGACTTGCTTGGATTGTATGGATCAGCCCTGCTAATTCCCCCTGGAGACTGAACGCTTGTGCATTTGCTGATTGCCGCCGCCGGCAGTGGCCGGCGCATGGGAGCCCCTGGGAACAAGTTGTTGCTGCCCCTGGCGGGCCGGCCGGTGCTGGCCTGGACCCTGGACGCAGCCCTGGCCTGCCCTGAGATTGTTTGGATTGGTCTTGTCGGTCAGCCCGTGGATGGGGCGGCGATCCGGGCCCTCGTGGGCGCCGCCCAGCCAGACCGGCCGGTGGTCTGGATTGAGGGGGGCGATACCCGCCAAGAATCCGTAAGCCGGGGCCTGGAGGCCCTGCCGGCCGGGGCCGAAGACGTGTTGATCCACGACGGCGCCCGCTGCCTGGTGGCTCCGGAGCTGATCGCCCGCTGTGGGGCGGCGGTGCGGGCCGGGGAGGCCGTGATTGCCGCCACCCGGGTCACCGACACGATCAAGCAGGTGGATGCCAGCGGCACGATCCGTGGCACACCAGATCGCAGTGAACTCTGGGGGGCCCAGACCCCCCAGGGGTTTGGGGTGGAGCGCCTCCGCCAGGCCCACCGCCGCGCCCGCGAGGAGGGCTGGACCGTGACAGATGACGCCTCCCTGTTCGAGCGGCTGGGCTGGCCGGTGCGGGTGATCGAGGCCCCGCCCTCCAACCTCAAGATCACCACCCCCTTCGACCTGACCATCGCCGAGGCCGTGCTGGCGGCCCGGCACCAGGGTTAACCCAGGATCTGCAGCAGCCCCCGCTGGCCATCCAGCCGGGCCCGCACCCCCAAGGGCAGGGCGGCGTTACCTGGCCCATGGCCCACGGGAAGCCCCGCCACCACCGGGATGCCCAGGTCGGCGGTGCGATCGCGCAGCACCTGCTCGGCCGTGAAGCGCCGGGCCGGTTCACCTCTGGTGTCCCCAGGCTCGCCATCGGAGTCGTCGCAATCGGTGAAGCGGCCCAAGCCAATGCCAGCCAGCTGCTGCAGGGCTCCGCAGAGGCGCCAGTGGGTGAGCAGGCGATCGAGGCGGTAGGGCGCTTCGCCCACGTCTTCAAGGACCAGGATCGCCCCCCTTAAATCGGGCCAATGGCCGGTGCCAAGCAGGTGGGTCGCCACCGTGAGGTTGCCGGCCAACAGGGGCCCGCTGGCGGTTCCGCCGCTCCAGCCCACCCCCTGCAGATCGGCGAGGGGATGGCCAAAGAGGAGGTCGCGCAGCCGCTGGCAGCTCCACTCGGGCTCCGTGGCCAGGCTGGTGACCAGGGGGCCATGGATGGCGCCGCCCAGGCCCCGGGCCAGCTGGGCCCAGAGCAGGGAGGTGACATCGGAAAAGCCCAGCAACCAGCCCGCCGGCAACGCCAACGGCTGCTCCAGTAGCCGGGCCGCCCCCCAACCGCCGCGCATGCAGGCCAGTAGGGCGGCCGGTTCGCCCCCAGGCTCCAGTCCAGGGGAGCCCCCGAGTAAGTCACCCCGTCGCTCCCGGTCGGTGCCGGCCAGGTAGCCCCAGCGCCGCAGGGGGGCCGGATGGGCCTCCACCTCCAAGCCCCAACCCTCCAACACCGCGATGCCGTTCTGGAGGCGCTCCAGATCGTCGAGGGCAGAGCTGGCGGCCACCAGGCGCACCCGATCGCCGCGGCGCAGGGGTGCCGGTTGACCCGTCATGGCCAGCGTCCCAGCACCAGGGCCAGCAGCAGCAAAGCCCCGAGCCAAACCTGCTGGCTGAAGTGGCGGCCATAGGCCGAACGGGGCAACTGGGGCGACCGCAACTGCCAGGCCCCGCCCACCATGCCGGCCGCCGCCAGGGCCCAGGCGGGCCAGAACCAGGGCGACACCCCCGTCATAGAGGCCGCCAGGGCCAGGGCCAGGGCCGCTAAGGCGTAACAGAGACCAATCGCGGCTGGCGCTGCGGTCCCCAGGGTCAGGGCGCTACTGCGGATGCCCAGGGCCCGGTCGTCCGGCTGGTCGGCCATGGCATAGGCGGTGTCGAAGCCGAAACACCAGAGCAGGGTGGCCAGCCAGGCCAGGGCCAGGGGCCAGCCGCCGGCCAGGTTGGCCTGGGCTGCGGCCCAGGGGATCAACACGGCAAAGCCCCAGCAGAGGGCGAGCACCAGTTGGGGCAGGGCAAACCAACGCTTGGCCGAGGGATAGAGAAGGACCGGAGGGAGCGCCGCAATGGCCAGAACCAGGCACAGGCCCCGGCTGGCGGCCGGCAGGGCCAGCACCACCCCAAGGGCCAGGACCAGGCAGAGCAGCAGCAGCGCCGCGGCCGCCGCCACACCAATGGCGCCACTGGCCAGGGGCCGCAGGCGGGTGCGCTCCACGAGGGGATCGATGCGCCGGTCCCAGAGGTCGTTGGCGACGCAACCGGCGCCGCTCACCGCCAAACCGCCCAGCCCAATCAGGGCCACCAAGAGCGGATCTGGAGGACTGGTCGGCAGCAGCCACAGGCTCCAACCGGCTGGAATCAGCAGGATCAGCCGCCCGCTGGGCTTATCCCAGCGCAACAGGGCTAAGCCGCTCTTGAGGAACCGGAGCGATCCAGCTGCCGCCAATCCAGGTGCCCCCAATCTTGGGGCGAACCCTAGGCCTGGGGGCCCCATTCGGCGCCCCTGACGACCGGCCCGCCGGGCCCGCCCCCCGGTGGCAAAGTGGCGCCGAACTCGGCCCGGCTGGACGCGTGACCGTCTCCCCCTCCAGCCCTGCCCCAGGGACCTCCCTGCGCCGGGTCGCTGCCATCGACATCGGCACCAACTCGATTCACCTGCTGATTGCGGCGGTGGATCCTGTGCTGCACAGCTTCAGCGTCGTGCTGGCCGAAAAAAGCGCCACCCGCCTGGGCGAGCGCGATCCCGACACGGGCCACCTCAGCGCCGCCTCGGTGGAGCGCGCCTTCCTAACCCTGCGCCACTGCTGTGACCTGGCCCATAGCCATGGGGTGGAGCAGATCGTCACCGCCGCCACCAGCGCCGTGCGCGAGGCCCCCAACGGCCGCGAGTTCCTGGCGACCTTGCAGGACCAGCTGGGCCTGGAGGTGGACCTGGTCAGCGGCCCGGAGGAGGCGCGCCTGATCTACCTGGGGGTGCTCTCGGGCATGAGTTTTGGCGAGGCGCCCCATTTCATCCTCGACATCGGCGGGGGATCCACCGAACTGGTGCTCGCCGATGGCCGCGACGCCCGGGCCCTGACCAGCACCCGTATCGGCGCCGTGCGGCTGCTGCGGGAGTTCATCCAGGAGGAGCCCTTGCCGCCCGGCCGGCGCCAGTTCCTGGAGGCCTACATCCAGGGGGCCCTTGATCCCGCCGTCGCCCAGGTGCGCCAGGCCCTGCGCCCCGGCGAGAGCCCCGTGCTGGTGGGCACCAGCGGCACGGCCATGGCCCTGGCCGCCCTGGCGGCCGCCGAAGACGCCAAGCCGCCGCTCAAACTCCAGGGCTACCGACTCAGCCGCGCCCGCATCGACCAGCTGGTGGATCGGCTCGTGGCCATGGCGCCGGAGCAGCGCCGCGCCCTCACGGCCATCAACGACCGCCGCGCCGAAATCATCGTGCCCGGAGCCCTGATCCTGCAGACCGCCATGACGATGCTGCAGGCCAAGGAGCTGGTGGTTTGTGATCGGGCCCTGCGCGAAGGCCTGATCGTCGACTGGATGCTGCGCAACCAGCTGCTCGATGACCGCTTCGCTTTTCAAAGCACGATTCGGGAGCGCACGGTGCGGCACCTGGCCCGCAACTACGCCGTGGACCAACCCCAAGCCGAACGGGTCGCCGTGCATGCCCTCAGCCTCTACGACCAGACCCACGGCCTGCTGCACCACGATCCGGGGCCGGGCCGCCTGCTGCTCTGGGCCGCCGCCCAGCTGCACGGCTGCGGTAAGCACATCAACATCGCCGCTTATCACAAACACACCTGGTATTTGATCCGCCACGGCGAGCTGCTCGGCTATTCCGAAACCGAGCATTTAATGGTGGCCGCCATTGCCCGTTACCACCGCCGCGGCCTGCCCAAAAAACGCCATGAGTCCTGGCAGTTGATCGAGGGACGCGAGGAGCGCCGCACCGTGTCGGAGATGGCCCTGCTGCTCCGGCTCGCGGCCGCCCTGGACCGGCGCCCCCAGGCCCTCATTGGCAGCCTCAAGGTGAAGGCGGTGGGGCCAAAGGCCGCCGCCACGGGAGTACGTATCTTGCTGCGGCCCCAACCCGCCGAGGCGGGTCAGCCGGAGCCCGATCTCAGCCTGGAATGCTGGAGCCTGCGCTCCTGCGCCGATGCGGTGGCCGAAGCCAGCGGCCTGGCCCTAGGGGTGGAGGGGCCAGAAGGGTTAACTCCCGCCTAGGCGCCTTCCTGCTGAATAGGGCGGCAAAAGAGGGAGCTTTTCTTTGCCCAATCAATGGCATTAAGGCCAGGACCATGCCCGAATCAACGAACAGGTGGCCAAGAAAATGATCGTTACTGGCGGCAGTCCAACCGGCCAATGGTTCATTTAAATGGGCGATACTGGATTCGAACCAGTGACCCCTTCCGTGTGAAGGAAGTGCGCTACCGCTGTGCTAATCGCCCTTAGCCGCGCCATTGGCGCTTGATCGAGCATAGGCCACGGCGGTGGCCAGCATCCCGTTCCGGGTCTGCGCCTGCGTTGTAGGCCGTCCTGGCAACAGGTGGCTCGGCGCTCAGGCACGATGGCTCGATGATGCGGCCCTTCCCGGCCGTCCGCAGGCCGCCCTGATCGGCGCGCGAGTCCCCTTTTGGAGCCTGGCTCCTGCCCCTGGTTCTCCTATCGCTGCCATGGTTACCCCCGCCCCTGCGGCTGAGCTCCCCAGCCCAAGTGCTGGCCCTGTTTCAGCGGCGGAAAGCCAGACGGATGTGCTGATCGTCGGCGGCGGGGTATGCGGCACGGCCCTGCTGTTTGAACTATCCCGCTACACCGACCTGGGCCACCTCACCCTGGTGGAGCGCTACGACCAGCTGGCCCAGGTGAACTCCAAGGCGAGCAGCAACAGCCAGACGATCCATTGCGGCGACATCGAAACCAATTACACGCTTGAGAAGGCCCTCAAGGTGAAGCGCACGGCCGAGATGATCGAGCGCTATGCCGCCCTGCTCAGCGAGCCTGAGCGCAACCGTTGCGTCTTCCGCACCCCGAAGATGGTGCTGGCCGTAGGCGAGCCGGAGTGCGGCGCCCTACGCCAGCGCTTTGAATTGTTTTCGCCCCATTTCCCGGCGATGGAGCTGCTCGAGAAGGAGCAGATCGCCGAGTGGGAACCGCATGTGGCGCGGCTCGATGGCGAACGGCCCGATAGCCCCCTGCGGCAGGAAGCGCTGGTGGCCATCGGCATCCGCCGCGCCGCCACCGCCGTCGACTACGAGGCCCTGGCCGAGAGCTTCGTGGCCCAGGCCCAGGCCGCCCTGGCCGGATCTGAGCGCCAGCTGGATCTCTGGCTGGGCAGCCGGGTTGAAGCGATCAGGCCCGAAACCGCCGCCGATGGCAGCACCACTTTTTTGGTCGAGCTACGCGCCCATCGCACCGGGGCCGCCAACCTCCCCGGCGATCCCAATGCCAAGGCGCCGCCCCGCCGGATCCGGGCCCGCCATGTGGTGGTGAGTGCCGGCGCCCACAGCCTCTTAATGGCCCAACAACTGGGTTTTGGCCTGGAGTATTCCTGCCTGCCCGTGGCCGGCAGTTTCTACTTCACCCCCGATTTATTGCGCGGCAAGGTTTACACCGTGCAGAACGACAAACTGCCCTTTGCGGCTATCCATGGTGACCCCGATGTGCGCTCACCCGGCCAAACCCGCTTTGGCCCCACCGCCCTATTGCTGCCCCTGCTAGAGCGCTATCGGCCAGCCTCCTTCTTTGAATTTCTGAAGGTATTGCGGCTAGATTTCTCGGTATTGCTGGTGTTATGGCAGCTGTTTCGAATCGCCGATATCCGCAACTACATCCTCAAGAATTTGTTGTTTGAAGTGCCCTGGCTGCGGCGCCGTCTGTTCCTCGCCGATGCCCGCAAAATCGTGCCCGGCCTGCAGCTTGCCGACCTGCGCTTCGCCGAGGGTTTCGGGGGCGTGCGGCCCCAGTTGATTCATAAGGGCGAGAAACGGCTGATCCTGGGCGAGGCTCGCATTGCCGCCATGGCCGGCCTGGCCTTCAATGTCACCCCCTCCCCAGGGGGCACCTGCTGCCTGGGCAATGCCGTCACCGACCTCGAAGCGATCGTGGAGCGGCTGGGCTGCGGTTTTGATCGCCAGCGGCTGGAACAGGAGCTCTACGGCGCCACCAGCCCAGCCCCCTAGGCGCCCCAGCTCACTCGGCGCCGCCGCGGAACAGGTGGTTATGGCCAGCGGAATAGAGCTTGGAGCGGGCGTTGCCCGGGGCCTTCAGGGCCGGACTGACCACATAGAGGGTGGTGCGGATCAGGTTGCGCTCCCGGCTCACCTGGGCCATCTCCCTGAGGGGCACAACGGTGAGCCATTGGTCGGGCCAGCTGACCCGGTAGCCAATCGCCACGGGAGTATCGGCGGGATAGTGGAGCAGCAGCTGGGCCTGCACCTCCTCCACATGGCGGGCGCTCAAATACAGGCATAAGGACGCCTGCAGGGCCGCCAGCCGCTCGATCGATTCCAGGGCCGGCGTGCCAGTGCGGCCGGAAGCTCGGCTGAGCACGATCGTCTGCACAACACCCGGAATCGTCAATTCGGCCTGCAGGGCCGCCGCCGTGGCTTGATAGGCGCTGAGGCCAGGCACCACCTCGACAGGGATCTCCGCATCCGCCAGGCGACAGAGCTGCTCAGCCAGGGCGCCATAGAGGCAGGGATCGCCATCGTGGAGGCGTACCACCCGCCGGCCAGCCCGGGCCCGCTCCACCACCACCTCGATCACCTGCTCGAGGGTGAGGGTGCTAGTGCGGATCGATTCACAGCCTTCCGGGGCCAGGGCGGCGATCTGGGGCGACACGAGCGAATCGGTCCAGACCAGCACCTCGGCCCGCTCGATCGCCCGGGCGGCCCGCAGGGTCAGCAGATCGGGGGCCCCGGGTCCCGCACCCACGATCTTGACCTGGCCAGCGTTTGCAACATCCATCAGGCCAGCAGGCAAGGGGGCAAAGGTGAATGGCGAAGCCCAACTAAGACACCGCGCCAATCGGATCGAAGTGGTGGGGCAGGGAGCGGATCCCATCCCATTGGAACCGAGCTCAGGGCCGGCCCTCGGAATTTGCCCTAGCAACCCCGGCCAAATCGGGCAGGGCCCGATGGCGGCCATAGAGCCACCAGAGGCCGAAGGCGCCCAAGGCCATCAGGGCCAGGCTCATCAGCTGGGCCATGCGCAGACCGCCGGTGCAGAAGGGTGGGGTGCCGATCAGGCAGAGGGGATCGATGCGCAACCCCTCAATCCAGAGGCGGCCACTGCTGTAGGTGAGCAGGTAAACGCAGCTCAGGGCTCCGGCCGGTAGGGCAATCCGGCCCCGAAGCCCAAGCCGAAACAGCACCAGCAGCAGGGCCAGCACCCCCAAGTTCCAAAGGGATTCATAAAGGAACGTGGGATGGAAATACTGCTCGTTGGGGAAGCCGGCGCCAATGGCGATCCAGCCGGGGATCTTCAGCTTCCAAGGCAGGTCGGTGGGCAGACCAAAGGCTTCGGAATTGAAGAAATTGCCCCAGCGTCCGATCGCCTGGCCCAGGGCGACCGAGGGCACCAACACATCGAGCAAGGTCCAGAAGGCCAGCTTGCGCCAGCGGCAATAGAGGATCACCGCCAGGGTGCCGCCAATCAGGGCGCCATGGATGGCAATACCCCCGCGCCACACGGCAAGCGCCTCGAACCAATTGAACTGGTATTGGCGCCACTCGAACAGCACGTAGTAGGCGCGGGCTCCCACCACCGCCGAGAGCACGAGGATCGGCAGCAGGTCAGCAATGAGGGCCGGATCGATGCCGCGGCGCTTGCCCAGCTGGCTGGAGAGCACCAGCCCCAGCAACACGGCCAGGGCAATCAGTAGGCCATACCACCGCAGGGAAAAGGGCCCCAGCTGAAACAGCAGGGGCCCGGGGGAAGTAAATACGGCCAAGGCCAGGGCAGGGGGCATCAAACGCCTTCGAAGGCCTGCACTTTTTCGATCTGACGCTTTTTGAGTACCAGCATGATCTGGGCCACGGCCACGGCGGCAAAGAAAGCCAGCATGCCGTAGATGCGCACAGGGTTCTGGAGAACCACCTCGGCATCGATCTGGCCAAACCCACCCACGTTGGGGTCGTTGGTGAGGGCCACGCCAGCAACCACGGCATCACCAATGGCCACTTTTAGCGTGGGGCCTGCAGGAATGGTGTCAGAGACACTGCTGCCGTCGGCGGTGGTGATGGCCACCACGGTGGCGCCGTTCTCACCTGGAGTGATCGAGGCCACGGTGCCGGCCACGGTGGCGTTGAAGACGCCGTTGTTGCTTTTCTCGCCGGTGGGATTCACCTGGCCGCGCCCGCGGTTGCCACCCACGTGCAGCTGGTACTTGCCGAAGTGGATGGAGCTGTCGCTGGCGGGATCTGGGGACAGGATCGGGAAGACGATCTCCTGGTGCTGGTCGCCAGAGATGGGACCAACGAGCAGGATGTTGGGCTGGTCCTCACTCCACTGGGTGACATAGACGCCGGCGGTTTCTTCCTTCAGCTCATCGCTGAGGCGGTCTGCAGGGGCCAGCTTGAAGCCATCGGGCAGCATCACCACAGCACCCACATTCAGGCCAGTAGCACTGCCATCACCGGCCACCTGCTGGATCGAGGTGTCATAGGGAATCTTGACCACCGCCTTGAAGACGGAATCGGGGAAAACCGACTGGGGCACTTCAACCTGGGTGGTTTTCTTAGCCAGGTGGCAGTTGGCACAGACCAACTTGCCGGTGGCTTCCCGGGGGCTGTCGTAGTTCTGCTGGGCCCAGAAGGGGTAGGCCCAGCTGGCCTGGGGGGCGAAGAGCAAGGCGCTGACGGCCAAGGCGGAGCTCAGCAGCAGGGTGAATAGGCGACGCATGGGGCTGGCGGCGGGGGGAGGGATAACAGGGGAAAAACTCAGGCCCACCAGGGCTTGTCGCCGGTGCGGAAATCAGTTTCAGTCCACTGGCTCAGAAAAACGTTGTCGTTTTCGACGCTCACATGGGCCAGGGCCAGGGAGAGGGGAGCGGGACCGCGCACCACCTTGCCGGTGGCGTCGTACTGGCTGCCGTGACAGGGGCACATGAACTTGTTGGAACCGCTGTTCCAAGGCACCACACAGCCCAGGTGGGTACAGATGGCGTTGATGCCATAGCTGCCAATCGCGTCCTCGCCCTCAACGATCAGGTAGGTGGGATCGCCCTTCAAACCCTGGACCAGGCTGCGATCGTCCTCCTTATGGGTGCTGAGCCAGCCCGTGGCCGTAACGATGTTGCCAAGTTCGTCCTTGGCGGTGATGCCGCCGCCGCCGCCGACTGCCCGGGGGGGGATGAAGTAGCTCACGACGGGGTAGAGGGCCCCGAGGGCCACGCCGGTGACCGACCCGAAGGTCAGCAGATTCATGAACTGCCGACGACCCATTCCGGGAACATCGCTCGCTGGGATCTGGGTCATATGGGGTGGCGTTCCTGGATGCCGAAGCAACGTGGCGTCCATTATGAACCTTGCCACCGCCTGAACGCTTGCTGTCGCCAGGGTTCTGACCCGACGCTGCAACATGCTGTTGCGTGATTTCCTTGCTAGGGGGCTTGCACCAGCTGGCCTGGGGCCGCCACGCCAGGATGGAACGAGCCCTGAGCAGCCTTTTGGGCGACCAGCCCAGGCCCTGCCCCGCCCGTCTCTTACCAAGCCTTGAGCGCCCCTGCCCCAACCCCAGCAACCCCGCCGCCCGGCGGCGAGCCCCTTAGCGCCGAGGAGCTGCTGTCCACCCTGCGCCGCCGCTGGCGGGCGTCCTACGACCTGCAGCTAGTGCAGCGCCGCGGCCGTCTTTATCTACAGGTGATGTGGGGCTACTTGGAGCAGCAGTCCTTTCCGCTCGATGCCGAGGCCTACGGCGCCAAGCTGGCCGACCTGGCGGCCAACCTCAATGGCCTGGGCGTGGCGGCCCAGGTGCGCGACTGGCTGCAGAGCACAACGGATCGACCCCGCCTCGGCAAAGCCATGAGCCTGCCCCTGGAGTTACCACCTGGCCGGGCCAGCGAATTTCTGCTCTAAGCGCCCAGGAATCACCCGGTCTGGAGGGGGCCTCGCGGCCTTAGCCCTCGGACGGACGCAGGCCCGACACCAGCGAGGCCAAAGCCACCCCCACCAAATAGAGGGCCGTGATCGCGCCAGTGAGCAGCAGCATCGTCACCGGATCGGTGGAAGGGGTGAGCACGGCGCCGGCCAGGGCGGCCAGCAGCACCACCCAGCGCCAGGCCGCCAGCATCGCCCTGGCCCGCACCAACCCCAGGGCCGCCAGCAGCAGCTGCAACACGGGCAACTGGAAGGCCAGGGCCGTGGCCACCATCAGCAACAGCACGAAATCCAGGTAACGCTCAATCGACCAAAGCGGCTCCACCACATCGGCGCCGTAGGTCACAAGGAAGTTCAGGGCGGCAGGCACCAGGGCCCACCAGGCAAAGGCCAGGCCGGCCAGGAACAGCACCGCCGAGCCGGCCACGGCCGGCGCCACCAGGCGCCGTTCCCGGCGACTGAGGCCTGGCAGCACAAACGAAAGCCCCTCATACAAGACGTAGGGCAGGGCCAGGCTCAGGCCGGCATAGCCCGCCACCTTGAAGGACACAAACAGGAACTCCCCAGGAGCCAGCTGTAGGAAATGGATGCCATGGGCGGGTTGTTCCAGCAGGCGCACGAGCGGACGCACGAGCAGCAGGCAGGTGGCGGCCCCCGCCACCACCGCCAGCAGGCTGCGCAAAACCCGGCGGCGCAATTCCTCCAGGTGATCCACCAGGCTCATCTCCACCTCGGCGGGGAACTCGTCCTTGGCCTGCAGGATCACCTGGTTAAGACCAGCGGGGCCGTCTTGGCGATCGGCCCCATCCCCAGCCCCGCCCACCCGGATCGGGGCGGGCGGGGCCATCGGCTGGCCGGCGGGGGGCTGGGGAGGGGTTTCGCTCATGGCTGCGGTGCTAAGTCGAGGCTAGGCAGCTGATCAGGGTTGGGCGGGGCGGGGCCCCCGCTGGGGCCCGGGCGATCGGCGCGATCCGCCAGGGCGACCAGCAGGCTGGCGGCCCGTTGCGGGTCCGCCCACAGGACCTCGCCACCACGGTGGCGCACGGTGCCAGGACCGGCGCCGGGGATCCGCTGCAGCTGGTCGGTCGCGACCATCACCACCGGCACGCGACGGTTGCCCCGGGCCCGGCTGAAGTGGGCAGCCAGATCGGCAGCGGCCTGGAGATCGCCCTCGCCCCCAGGGGCGAGCGAGGTCTTCAGCACCACATGGCTACCGGGACATTCCTGGGCATGGAACCAGAGGTCGCCGCGGCGAGCCTGCTGCAGGCTGATCCAGGCGTTCTGGCGGTGGTTGCGGCCCACCTGCACGCGCAGGCCACTGGCCAACTCCAGTTCGAGGGGCTGGACCTGGCCGCTGGCGGGCGGGGCGCTGCCGGAACGCCGTTGCCGGCGGTTTCCGAGCCGGGGCGCCAGCAGGCTCTGGCTATCGAATTCCAACTCCTCAAGCTGGGCCAGCAGCGGGTCCGGGCCCAGCCCAGGCGATGGGCTTGTTGGCTGGGAAGAGCCCTGGGCCGGTGCCGGGGAAACCTGGTCCGCCAGCAGCAGCTGGTCGAGATAGGTGAGGCTGGCCTCGAGCTGCCCAATCCGCTGCTGGTGCGCCCCGATCCGGGGGGTGATCGCCGCCACCGAGCGCCGCAGTTTGCGGGCGCGGCGGTAGAGGGCCTGGGCTTCAGACACCTGCTCCCGGCTGGGATCGGCCAAACAGAGCAGGGCATCGGCCTGGCCCTGCAGGGCGCCGCTGCCCTCCACCTGGTCGAGCCGCTCCTGCTGCTGCCGGCATTGGGCCTGCTCCTTGGCCAGGGCCTGCTGCAGGCGCAAGCGCAGGCTCAAGGAGCGTTGTTGCAGGCGGCGGCTGTCCAGCTGCCGGCGGTAGTAGGCCTCCAGGAACCCATTGATCTCAAGGGTCTGCGGCGCCGGGGACTGGCTGGCCTGGAGGTTGGCCGCCAAAGGCTGAATCCCCGCAGACTCCTGCTGCTCCGCTTCTGCAGCCGCATCAGGCGCCTCCTGCCAGCAGCGGTAGGCCGAGGCCTGGCCGGGGCTGAGCGCAAACGCCTCCCTCGCCAACACCGCCAGCCAGCGCTGCCAGCGGCGATGCAACTGCTGCCACTCGGATTCGCCCAGCTGGTCCACGGAACGGGCCAGCAGGTCCGCCGCCTGCGGTGGGTGGTCGCCGGCCAGTTGCAGGGCCAGGGCCGGGCTGATGCCCTGATAGGCCTCGCGCAGGGCCCGGCCCAGGGCCACCGGCACCAGGCTTAGCCGCCGCCGCCAGTCGGCATAGGACTCGGCGGCCCGGGGCGCTTGGCCCTGGGCCGGCGGCGGCGGCAGGTAGGCATCGCCGCTACCGATCGGCCGCAGCCGGGATTGCTGCTCACGCACCTGGCGGGCGGCGCCGGTGACCCGCCCCTGGCGATCGAGCACAAACAGGTTGCTGTGGCGGCCCATCAGCTCCAGCACCAGGCGGCGGCTGACCGGCTCCCCGGGCCGCGGCGCGAACTGCAGCTCCACCACCCGCTCCATCCCCTCCTGCTGCAATCCCACCAGGGCCAGGCCCGAGAGACCGTGCTGCACCTGCTGGGCCAAGGTGCTGCCATCGCCGCCGCGGGGGGGCGGGGCGATCGCGAAGAGCCGGGGGGCTTCGGCCTGCCAGCTCAGTTCGAGCCAGTGGCGGCCGACGAGGCTGCGGAAACCCAATTGCAGGGTGTGGCCATCGCTCTGCTGGGCCTTCTCAAACCGGCTCGGCAGCAGCAGGGGCCGCAGTTCCGCCAGCACCGCCCGCAGGGTGGTGAGGTCCATGGCCTGGAGTGACGCGGTAACCCGCGGCCCGGTGACCGGCGACTCAGGGGGGGTCGACTCAGGGACCAGGGACAAGACAGGGATAACGGCAGGCTGCCGGCGGGAAAGGCGGCTCCTACTCTGCAGTCCGATCGTTGGACCGCCGAGTTGACCGCGCGATGGTGATGGCTCCCCCCCGCGGCCGGTTGACCGTGATCACCGGCCCCAGTGGTGTCGGCAAGGGAACCCTGGTGGCGGCCCTGCGCCAGCGCCAGCCCTCGATCTGGCTTTCGATCTCAGCCACCACCCGTTCCCCCCGCAGCGGCGAACGCGATGGGGAGCACTACTTCTTTCTGGGCCGCGACGACTTCGATCAGCGGGTCGCCGCAGGCGGCTTGCTCGAGTGGGCTGAATTTGCGGGCCATTGCTACGGCACCCCGCGCCAGCCGGTGCAAGAGCAACTGGATGCGGGCCGGCCGGTGCTGCTGGAGATTGAACTGGAGGGGGCCCGCCAGGTGCGGCACAGCTTCCCGGAGGGCTTTCAGATCTTCATCAAGCCCCCCTCCTTTGAGGAACTGGAACGGCGAATCCGCGGCCGCGGCACCGACAGCGACGAGGCGATTCGGCGGCGACTGGAACGGGCCCAGGTGGAGCTGGAGGCGGAGCGAGAATTTGATGCGGTCTTGGTGAATGGTGACCTAAGCGCCGGGGTTACTGATCTGGAACGACTGATGGGCCTGGCCCCGGCGCCATCACTATTGCCATAAACCTTTCGATCAATCTTTCCAGCAACCCTGCCACAAAAAAACGGCCCCTAGGGACCGTTAGTAGGTGATCAATCAAGACTCAGAATCGGGTCTTAAAGGGGGTGGAAGAGCAGATCGGGGAAGAATCGGTTGAATTCGATCAGAATGCCGGCGGTGACGCTGAACCAGATGGCTGCGAATACCGGAGCAGTGGTCAGGAATTTTTTCATGACTGGGGTGCCGAAACGGTTAAGAAAGCTGGGGCTGCCTAGACCAAAGCCAGGCAGCACGTTGATTGAATCTGACTGTTCAGACTTAGCGGGGCGAAATCGTGACCTTGCTGTCGTCCTCTGTCAGCTTGCCGCTGGTGAGCTCACCAAAGGCCGCCAGGGGCCACTTGGCCGCAGCCAGGGTGCTCTTGATGGCCAAGGGCAGATCAATCTGGATTTCTTTCATCGCGGCATCCTTATCGCCACGAACAGCCTGGAGGTAACCCCGGCCGGCCCAGCCGATCGTGCCAGCGATGTAAAGGAAGGCGATACCGGGGATGACGAAGTCACCGGCATGGCTCCAGCGGCCATCAACAATCAGATGGGGCAGGCCATCGGCACCACAGACAGCCTGGCTGTACATGGCAAAGCGGGCCTTGGCCTGGTCGGTTTTGGCTGTTGAGGCGCGCTGCTGGAAGCGGGCGCTCTCTGAGCAGGGGGTCAGGCCTGCCACATCAGCTTTGGCCACGGGGGCAAAGCCGAAGATCAGCAGGGCGGAAATCAGGACGGCGAAGAGGCGGCGCATCGGCTGCGGGTCTGGCGGTGCTCTAAGGGGTGTCCTGCCAAGGCAGGACGGTGATCTTCTGCCTAGGCAGAAGCTCGATCTCCTGCCGGGGCAGGATGTCTTTGCGGAGATTACGGGAGTTCCCCAGTAGAGATGCCCACGGTTCTGGCCCTCGAAACAAGTTGTGACGAGTCGGCGGCTGCCGTGGTGAGGGATCAACGGCCCCTGGCCAGCGCCGTGGCCACCCAAATGGAGGAGCACGCCCGCTTTGGCGGCGTGGTGCCGGAAATTGCCTCAAGGCGCCATGTGGAGGCCCTGCCCCAGCTGATCGAGCAGGTGATGGCGGACAGCGGTCTGGGCTTCGCCGACCTCGATGCCATTGCCGCCACCGTGACCCCGGGCCTGGTGGGAGCCCTGCTGGTGGGCTCGGTCACCGCCCGCACCCTGGCCCGGCTCCACGGGCTTCCCTTCCTTGGCGTGCACCACCTGGAGGGCCACCTCTGCTCGGTGCATCTGGGCGAGCCCCTACCCCCGGGACCCTTCCTGGTCTTGCTGGTGAGTGGCGGCCACAGCGAACTGATCCGGGTCGATGGCCCCGGCAGCTATCTCCGCCTGGCCCGCAGCCGCGATGACGCCGCCGGCGAGGCCTTTGACAAGGTGGCCCGCCTGCTGCAGCTGGGCTATCCCGGCGGTCCGGCAATCCAGGCCGCCGCCGCAGGAGGCCAGGCCAATCGTTTCCCCTTGCCGAAGGGTCGGGTGTCCCTGCCCGGCGGGGGCTTCCATCCCTACGACTTCAGCTTCAGTGGCCTCAAGACGGCCATGGTGCGCCTGGTGGCCGAGCAGCAACGCCAGGCCGATGGGGCCGGCACGGCCCTGCCGGTGGCCGACCTGGCCGCCAGCTTTGAGCAGGTGGTGGCCGATGTCCTGGTGGAGCGCACCTGCCGCTGCGCCAAGGACCAGGGGCTCGAAACGCTGGTGCTGGTGGGCGGGGTGGCGGCCAACCGGCGCCTGCGCAACCTGCTGGAAGCCCGTTGCCAGGCCCTCGGCCTGGCCTGGCGGGCCGCACCCCTGGCCTACTGCACCGACAACGCCGCCATGATTGGCGTCGCCGCCGAGCAAAGGCTCCTCGCTGGCGGCCAAAGCGCCATCGAGCTGGCCGTGGCGCCGCGCTGGCCCCTAGGGGACGCCCTTGCCCTCTACGACCGGCGGAACCCCTTCTAATACCTATAGGCTGGATCGAAATCCGCGGTCGCTGCCATGGCCCCAGCACCCAACCCCCAGGCCCAAATCGAGTCCGGACTTCCGTCCGGCCTTGAATCCACCCTGCAGGGCGGCATCGAAATCATTGAGGTGGGCCGCGAAGAAATGAACGCCTGGAAACGCGGGTTCACCCCCCAGGCGGAGATCTGGAATGGACGACTGGCCATGCTTGGCCTCTCCATTGGCCTAGGAGTGCTGCTGCTAACTCGGCTCGTGGCCTCACTGACGGCCGCGTAGGGCCTGCTTGAGCTCCGCCGGTTTCAGGCTCTGGGCCAGGGCATCAGCCGGGTCAATCCTGCCCTCTTGGGCCAACTTTAAAAGAGCTTGGTTGCTTGTTTGCATACCCTCGAAACCGCTGCGCTCCATAATCTGCTCGATGGCATCTAGCTGCCCTTTTTGGATATAATCTCTGCAAGCATCATTGTTGATTAAGATGTCATGAAAGGCTGTTCTTTTCCCATCCGTCGTCTTAACTAGCCCCTGGGCAACAATCCCTAGCAACGAATCGGATAGGCCCCGGCGTATTGCCTCCTGTTCCGATGGTGGAAACATGCCAAGCACCCTTTCAACGGTACGCACGGCCGAGTTGGTGTGCATGCTGCCAAAAACAAGATGGCCGGTTTGATTGGCTTGGATGGCAGTCGACAAGGTTTCCTGATCACGGATCTCACCGATCAGAATCACGTCAGGGTCTTCCCTAAGGGCGGATCGCAAGGCTGCATTGAAGGATCGGCTGTTCAAGCCAATCTCGCGATGGCGAATCAAGGACTGCTGGCTCTGATGCACGAACTCCAGCGGATCCTCAATCGTGAGGATATGGCGGCACATGTGGCGATTGATCCAATCGACCATGGCCGCCAAGGTGGTGGTTTTGCCAGAGCCCGTGGGCCCGGTGACCAAGACCAGGCCCTTGGGCCGGGTGCAGAGCTGGCGCAGCACCGGCGGCAGGCCGAGCTCGTCGAGGCTGGCGATCCGGTTGGGAATCAGCCGCAACACCATCGCCAGGCCCCGCAGGGAATCCATCAGGTTGATGCGGACCCGCACAAAGGGGAAAGCATGGGAGCCGTCAAACTCTTTTTTACGCCGGAAGCCTTCCAGCAGGCTCATCGAGAGCATTTCCTCGGTCCAGCGGCCAAAGGTGTCCGCATCCGTGACTGGCCAACCGGTGCGAATGATGTCGCCGCGGAAGCGAAAGCGAGGTTCCTCACCAACCCCGAGATGGACATCGGAATAGTTGTGCACAGCCGCAATCCGCACAATCCCCTCCAGATCCGCCGGCATGGGGCCGCTGAACAGGCTGCAGGCCGGCGGCGGCAGACCCGCCTGGGCAGGCCAATCTTGATTAAGTGCTGCACTATCGATAGGATTCATGATGACTAGCTTTTGCAGCCTGCGACTAATTTATATTTTAACAGCATCTCGCCTCTTTAGGGGTATCGCCGGAGGCCTCCTTAGGATCTACCAGGATGCATCGCTGCCTTGAAAGCCCCCCATCAGGTCTGCATCGTTTTGGGCACCCGGCCGGAGGCGATCAAGCTGGCTCCGGTGATCCAGGCCTTCCAGGCGGCCGAGGGCTTCCACACCCGCCTGGTGCTGACGGGCCAGCACCGGGAGATGGTCCACCAGGTGATGGAGCTGTTTGGCCTCAAGGCCGACCGGGACTTGGCCCTGATGGCCCCTAAGCAAACCCTCACCCACGTGACCTGCGCCGCCCTGCAGGGGCTGGGCCAGGAGTTCGAGGATTTCCCCCCAGACCTCGTGATCGTGCAGGGCGACACCACCACGGCCTTTGCTGCGGCCCTGGCGGCCTTCTACGCCCAGATCCCGGTGGGCCATGTGGAGGCCGGGCTGCGCACCGACAACCTCTTTGATCCCTTCCCGGAGGAGGCCAACCGGCGGCTGATCTCCCAGGTGGCCCTGCTCCATTTCGCCCCCACCCCCGTGGCCGCTGCCAACCTGCAGGCCTCCGGCGTGGTGGGCGAGGTGCTGGTCACCGGCAACACGGTGATCGATGCTTTGTTGCATACCGCCGCCTCGGCGCCGGCCTACGCCTTGCCCGGCCTGGACTGGGATGGTCACCGGGTGATTCTGGCCACGGTGCACCGGCGCGAAAACTGGGGCGAACGGCTTGAGGAGATCGGTCGCGGCTTCCTGGAGGTGCTTGAGCGCTTCCCCGATACGGCCCTGCTGCTGCCCTTGCACCGCAACCCCACCGTGCGCGAGCCCCTGCAGGCCCTGCTCGGCAGCCATCCCCGCGCCTTCCTCACCGAGCCCCTCGATTACGACCAGCTTGTGGCCGCGATGCGGGGCTGCACCCTGCTGCTGTCCGATTCCGGCGGCCTGCAGGAGGAGGCCCCCGCCCTGGGCAAACCGGTGCTGGTGCTGCGCCGCACCACCGAACGACCGGAAGCCGTGGATGCGGGCACCGCCCGGCTCATCGGCACGGCCAGTACCGACATCGTGCGCGAGACGGCCCGGCTCCTGGAGGATCCGGCCGCCTATGAGGCCATGGCCCGGGCCCACAACCCCTTTGGCGATGGCCAGGCCAGCGGCCGGATTGTGGCGGCCAGCCGCCTCTTTCTCGACCAGCGCCGCATCGAGGCCCCTTAGCCCTTGTCGCGCCCTTTTTTGGCCCAGGGGGGGAGGTCGATGAACACCGGCACCCCGGGCTTAAGGCCGGAAAGGATCTGGGTGTCCCGGCCGCTGCTCGAGCCCAGGCTGACGGGCTGGAAGCTGGGCTGGTTGCCCTTGCCCACCAGCAATACCCCCGGTTTACCCGCCTCGGTTACCACCGCCACGGTGGGCACCAGGGTGCGGGCTGCCAGCACGCCGGTGTTGAAGTCGATGTCGGCGGTCATGCCGATACGCAGCTGGGGCGGCCGCTGCAGCAGGACCAGCTTCACTTGGAACGAGGTGACGTTGTTGAGCTTCTCGGCCCGGGGGGCGATCTGGCGCACCCGGGCGGCAAAGCGACGGTCCGGGAAGGCATCGAGCCGCACCGAGGCGTCCTGGCCAACCCGCAGGCGGCCGATGTCGCTTTCAGGCACTTTGGCAACAGCCTCCAGCCCCTCGGCCAACTCCACCACCGAAGAACTGGTCGCACCTGCCGTGGCCGAAGCGGTAGTTGTGGGGGTAACGAAGGCGCCGGGATCGGCGTAACGGGCCGTGATCACGCCGGAGAAGGGCGCACGCACGATCAGTTCGCCCTGCTCGATCTGCCGTTGCTCAAGGCGGCTTTGCGCCGCCCGCACGGTTTCGCGATCGACCCGGTAGGTGTTGCGAATCCGCTCGTAGTCATTGAGGCTGATCGCCTTCTGGCGGTAGAGCAACTGGTTGCGATCCAGCTCATTGCGGCTGCGGTTCATCTGCTGTTGGGCGCTACGCACCAGGGCCTGAAGCTCCTCGATGCGATCACGCAGGTCGCCGCTATCCATCTGGGCGATCGGCTGCCCCGCCACCACGGAGTCGCCCTCCTCCACAAACAACTTGACCAGCAGGCCCTGGCGCTTGGGGCTGACGTTGACGCGGCGGAAGGCCTCGAGTTGGCCGCTGGCCGTTACAACGCCGGGGAGGGTTCCCAGCCGCGCCGGCACCGTGTAGGTGGCCAGGGCCTTGACCTGGGTGGAGCGTTGGCGGGCCGTAGACCACAGGACCGCGCCCCCAACCACCAGCACGGTGGCCCCCAAACCCAGCCAAAGCCGGCGGCGGACCAGCCAACGGGGACCGCGCCCGCGACGGAGCGAGCCAGCGGGAGTGCCTGGCCCCACCGGCAGGGCCTCCCTGGAGGGCGCGGCGGCTTGGGGCATGGCGACAGGAATGGCCGAAAGGGCAATGCAGCCCAGTCTTCCTGGTCGGCGGCCAAACTGCGTGCGCCTGCGCCGATAGATTTCCGCCATGCTTAAAGCCGGAATCGTGGGGCTGCCCAATGTGGGCAAATCCACCCTCTTCAACGCCCTGGTGGCCAACGCCCAGGCCCAGGCCGCCAATTTTCCCTTCTGCACGATCGAGCCCAATGTGGGCGTGGTGGCCGTGCCGGACCCCCGTTTGGCCAAGCTTTCGGCCATTTCCAGCTCGAAGGAGCTGATCCCCACCCGGGTTGAGTTCGTTGATATTGCTGGCTTAGTCAAGGGTGCCAGCCAGGGGGAGGGCCTGGGCAACAAGTTTCTGGCCAACATCCGCGAGGTGGACGCGATCGTCCATGTGGTGCGCTGCTTCGAGGATGACGACGTCATCCATGTGTCCGGCAGCGTTGACCCGGCCCGCGATGCCGAAGTGATCAACCTGGAGCTGGGCCTGGCGGACCTGGCCCAGATCGAAAAGCGCCGCGATCGCCTCAAGAAGCAACTGCGCACCAGCAAGGAAGCCCAGCTCGAGGACACCGCCCTGGGTCGGATCCAGGCCGAGCTGGAGGCCGGTGGGGCCGCCCGCAATATCGCCCTCAATGAAGAGGAGGAACCCCTGGTGCGGCTCCTGGGTCTGATGACCGCCAAACCGATCATCTACGCCACCAATGTCAGCGAAGACGACCTGGCCGGCGGCAATGGCTGGGTGGAGCAGGTGGCTGAGCTGGCCGCCAAGGAAGGGGCCGAAACCGTGCGGATTTCAGCCCAGGTGGAAGCGGAGCTGGTGGAACTGGGCGACGAGGAGCGGGACGCCTACCTGGAGGGCCTGGGCGTGAGCGAGGGCGGGTTGCAGAGCCTGATCGCCGCCACCTACCGGCTTTTGGGCTTGCGCACCTACTTCACCACCGGCGAAAAGGAAACCCGCGCCTGGACGATCCATGCCGGCATGACCGCCCCCCAGGCCGCCGGCGTGATCCACACCGATTTCGAGCGCGGCTTCATCCGCGCCCAGACCGTGAGCTACGCCCAACTGCTTGAAGCCGGCTCCCTGGCCGAAGCCCGCAACCGCGGCTGGCTGCGCAGCGAAGGCAAGGAGTATGTGGTAGCGGAAGGGGATGTGATGGAGTTTTTGTTTAACGTTT
>Ga0209550_10000563_pt1 | contig 35178 bp, 34 predicted proteins | sample LauGreSuBDMM15SN_2_FD_187567 | JGI IMG/M metagenome (GOLD analysis project Ga0209550, IMG submission 187567) | Freshwater lake microbial communities from Lake Michigan, USA - Su13.BD.MM15.SN (SPAdes) (version 5) | ecosystem: Environmental > Aquatic > Freshwater > Lake | place: Lake Michigan... | reverse complement strand
GGACTCCGACTTTGCGAAGCTTCGGACCACGACGGCATATCGCAGTTGGAAGAATAAAATTGAAGGCAGCGATCTCGACGGATTGGGATCGCTTCGTGGAGCACTGTTCAACGTAAATGCAACGAATGCGCTGAACGGATTTCCAGCCGCTATTCTGTCAGGGAATCCGTTCACAGGTTCAGGATTGGGCCTCCCTGCCGGGACGGCTGCATTCCTGTCGAGCCAAGCGATCCCGCAAATCACTCAGTCCCTCTTTACAGCAACTAACGATAGGCGTCAGGAGCAGTGGAGCCAGGAAATCGAGCTGGTTTCCAATGGCGACGGGCCTTTTCAGTGGGTCCTTGGCGGCTTCTTCTTCAAGGAGAAGGGCAGCGAAAGAAACGTCCAAAACTTTGGTTTTGTGCTTGATACAAATCAGCTTGTCTACACCTCGACAGGTTTCGGTGGGCTGGCTCCGCTGGTACAGGCCAATAATCCTGCTCGGTTCCGTGTGATTCCGCAAGCATCGATCCTAGCTTACGATGCTGAGGGAACGTCCAAGGCGGTGTACGCCCAGGGCAGTTACCGACCAGGTGGCGAGGATGGTGCATTTGGAGTAACACTGGGGCTTCGCTATTCATGGGATAGGAAGGAAGTGTTGCGCACTCAAAATGGTGCAGTTCCCTATACGCTTGCTGAAGATAAGGCCTTTAACTCGGGAACTAAGAAGTTCAGTGCGCCTACGGGGCATTTGACGCTGGACTACCGCGCTAGTGAAGACGTCAACATGTATGCCCGCGCGGCGCGCGGGTATCGGTCAGGGGGCTTTAACCTTCGCCAGTCAACACACAATGGAAATACGGCCGCGCCTCCATTTGGAAACCGGACCCTGCCGCTGACACCATTTGACGAGGAAACGATAAATTCGTTTGAAATCGGTGCCAAAACTCAGTTTATGGATCGCGTGCGCCTTAATGTTGCGGTGTTCCACAACATTTACAACGATCAGCTGGCGACGATCCCGGTTCCGATTGTCGGAAGTGGTAGCTTTGGTACCATTACCGTAAACGCCGGTAAAACAACCTATACCGGAATGGAATTGGAGGGGCAGTTTAGGGTATCTGACAACTTCTCGATCGATGGCAATTTGGGATATGTCAAAGTTGACGTGAAAAACTTCCCCGGTGCGGATATTACGAACACGACCCGCAATATCGCAGGGCTGCTTAACGGCGCAGGCGCCTACGCACCTAAATGGACCGGGGCAATTGCTGGAAATTTAACTGTTCCATTGTCAGGGGACGCTAAGCTTATTGGACGGCTAGGATATAATTACACAGCCAGTTATCAGATGTTCCCCAATCCACTGACGGCACCTTTCTCTAAGACCACCGAAGGCGACGCCCGCGGCCTAGTTGACGGCCAATTGCGGATAGAAGGTATCAAGTTCGCTGGCTTAGGTGACGGGTTTGGTGTCACTTTCTGGGGCAAGAATATTACAAACAAGTCATATGTAACACGTGCTGTGGATTTTGGTCAGCTTGGCTTTGCCGGTGTGATTTATGGCGATCCGCAGACCTACGGTCTTACGATCGATTTCGGGTTCTAACTGAAGAATTAACAACGCAAAAAAGAGGTCGACTGGAAACAGCCGGCCTCTTTTTTATTGCTCAAACCATTCGAGCCACTGCGTCGTATCTATCCTCGTTCCAGGCTTCCGCCCGGTCTGCGCTAGCATATGCGTCGTGACATTTGCTCCAGGATCAACGGGTAAGACAATCTCATAGACCCGGTCATATTCACTGTGTGCAACCTTCCAGCCGTCCGCAGTGCGGACATAGCGGTCATGATAGAGGGCAGTACCCGTCGTATCCTCATTGCGATCAGGATTAATGAACCGGTCTTGCAAATACCAGGTACCTTCCGCGCTGTCTGGACCGGTGAAACGGATTTCAGATGTATGGCCGTGATGCTGGGCGATGATATCCGAATTAAAGGTTGATCCGATAAAATCGACCATATTCTGCCGCCCCTCGACGCGCAGCCGATAACCACCTCCGCGCAAGTCAATAACCACATCCTCGGCAAAGACCGTCGCCAATTCTGCCTCATTGCCGGTGTCGATGCAGCGGAAATAGCGTGCCTTGAGCTGGCGAATATCCTCAAGATCTGACAGTTGCTGGAGTGTGTAGGTCATAGCGCGAAGTAATCCGTATAGCCCTTCTCTTCACCGGTGTAGAGCAGGCTATAATCAGGTTTGGCAAGGGCTCTGCCCGTTTCAAGTCGTGCGACCAGATCCGGATTGGCGATAAACGCGCGCCCGAATGAAACTGCCTCGGCCAGGCCTGTAGCAAGCAGATCTAGGGCGCTTTTCGCCTTCAGATTGTTGTTGGCGACGACCGGCCCTCGCCAATGGGCGCGGACCATCGCAAGCGTGTCAAGGTCAGGAAGCGCTATATCGATGACATGAAGATAAGCGAGACCAAGCGCATTGGCCGCTCGAATGAATGGCACAAATGTTGCGGCGGGATCGCTAATTTCCATCCCATTATAGGGATTACCGGGCGATATACGCATCCCTACCCGATCGCCACCGATGGCCTCTGCCAGTGCTTTCAAAACCAACACCGGAAAGCGGATGCGATTTTCAATGCAGCCACCAAACTCATCTTCGCGCTGGTTGCTCGCCGGGTTAAGGAACTGGTTGATCAGATAGCCACTGGCGCAATGCAATTCGACACCGTCCAGCCCTGCAACTCGGGCATTGCGCGCGGCTTGCGCAAAATCTCCGACGGTAGAAGCGATGTCCTCAACACTCATTTCGCGCGGGACGGCACAGTCGGCAAGTGTGCCATCCGGTCCGGGCACCTTTTCCGGGCAAGTGATCTTGGAGGGAGCTATAACATCTGCCTCATATCCGCGATTGGCAGGAACAGCCACGCGACCGGTATGCATCAATTGCATTACGATTTTCCCGCCTTCCGCATGAACAGCTTGCGCGACCATCGCCCAGCCATCAATATGTGCTTGGGTATAGATACCCGGCGTACGCCAATATCCTTTGCCTTCAGGTGAGGGTTGGGTGCCTTCGGTGATGACTAGACCGGCACTTGCACGCTGCCGATAATATTCGACCATCAACTGTGATGGCACATCACCCGGCCCCGCGCGATCCCGCGTCATAGGCGCCATGATGATGCGGTTTGTGAGCTTAATAGCGCCAAGATTGATAGGAGTGAAAAGATTGATTTCCATGGTTTATGATCCTCCTTGACCGCGATTTGCGTAATACTCTATGCAAAGAACTACGCAAATCAAATAAGGAAAGCGCAATGCATTACGGATTCGATGGTAAAGTTGCGCTGGTAACAGGGGCAGGTGGCGGCATTGGCCGCGCGACAGCCACCGCGTTTGCGGCATCGGGTGCTGCGGTGCTCGTCGCCGATGTGCAAGATGGTATTGGAGAAGAAACGGTCGCACTCATCGTACGTGCCGGTGGTACGGCAATATTCCAACATTGCGATGTTTCTATCGGCGATCAAGTCAAGTTGCTTGTAGCGCGCGCAGTTTCGGAATTTGGTCGCCTCGATTTTGCGCACAACAATGCCGGGATCAATTCGGTTATGGCCAATGAGTATGATGACGATATCTGGGCAAAAAGCATCGCGATCAACCTTACTGGCGTGATGTTATGCATGCGCGAACAGGCGGAGGTTATGCTGAAACAGGGCAGTGGCGCGATCGTCAATACCGCCTCTATTAACGGACTGGTCGGAAACGCCACCCAACCGGCCTATGTGGCCGGCAAACATGGCGTTGTAGGGCTGACCCGCCACGCCGCGCTCAAACATGCGCGGCATGGCATTCGTGTTAATGCAGTTTGCCCCGGTGTGATCGAAACCCCTATGACCGATAGCGTGGCCGCCAATCCTGAGATCCGCAAGATTATGGAGAATATGACACCGATGGGTCGAATGGGCCAGCCTGAAGAAATTGCCAGCGCGGTGCTGTGGCTGTGCTCTGACCAGGCGAGCTTTGTCACTGGCCACGCAATGGTAATCGATGGCGGAGCAACGGCGATTTAACGCAGCTCCCTTTTCATAACCTTGCCGGAGGCGTTTAGCGGCAGTGCTTCGACGAACTCAACCGCGCGCGGTACTTTATAATTTGACATATTTTCTCGTGCCCAGCCGATCATGTCGTCCGGTGTGGTGATTGCACCGGTGCGCAGGATGACAAAAGCCTTGCCGGTTTCGCCCATCCGGTCATCGGGCACGCCAATAACGGCAACCTGTGCCGCTGCGGGATGCGCGGAAAGCAACTTCTCCACCTCCGCAGGATAGACGTTGAACCCGCCTGAGATATACATGTCCTTCTTGCGGTCGGTGATGCGGAGATAGCCGTTTTCGTCGAGGACGCCGACGTCGCCTGTGTGGAACCAACCATCTACATCAATTGCCTCGGCTGTGGCCGCAGGATCATCGAGATAGCCCTTCATCACGCCAACCCCGCGCACCAATATTTCGCCGGGTTCGCCCGCTGGCAAGGGGTCGCCTGCTTCGTCAACGATACACAGCTCGTTCCCCGGAACCGCAACGCCGCAGGTTGTCGCGATCAATTCTGCCGGATCTCCGCGCCTGCATCCAGTGATGTTGGTACACTCAGTCATGCCGTAAGCGGTAATGATGTCGGGCATGCCAAGTTCACTACGGATGCGCTCGATCAGGATGGACGGGACGACCGCTGCACCCGTTGTCCCACCGCGCAGTGAACTTGTATCGAAGGGTTGCTTCTCATGTTCAGCGAGCAGCGCTTGGAAGATCGTCGGCGCGCCGGGGAGAAAGGCAATCCTGTCGCGCTCGATTGCCTCAATGACCGCCTTCACATTAAAGACCGGCATAGGCACCATAATGGCACCGGCCATCAGGCAGGCTACCCAGCCCGCCTTCATCCCAAAGCTGTGGAAGAAGGGATTGACGATCAGATAACGCTCACCTTCACCAAGGCCGGTATTCTCGATCCAGGTGCCGAACTGCGGGATGATCCGGCTGTGGGTAGTCAGCACGCCTTTGGGCGTGCCAGTTGTGCCGCTGGTGAACATGATGTCTGAGATATCGTCGGGGGAGAGACGTGCGAGTGACGCTTCCACGTCCGCCTGCGACGTCTTGCCAGATGCGGCGACAAACTCGTGCCATGCGATCATTCTCGTTTTGGCGTCTTCGTGTGAGGTAAATGGGGATCCACGCGAAGCCGCAAAGCCGCGAATAAGAAGGACATTCTCTAGGTCCGGTAGGTCTTCGTCAGCAAGTAGCTCCGTGTAGCTCGCACCTAGAAACTCCTCGACTGTCACCAGCATTTTCGCGCGCGTCCGGCGTAGCAGATCGCCCGCCTCGCGCCCCTTTAATCGCGTATTGAGCGGGACTATCGTCGCACCTGCCGCCATCGCGCCGACAGCGGCGACAATCCAGTCACGGCAATTTGGAGCCCAAATCGCGATGCGATCCCGGTTGCTTATTCCGTGCCAGAGAAAGGCTGCGGCAGCCTTTTGGCACTCCGCCCAGAGTTGATTGAAGCTCCACGTCTCGCCATTTTCAAGCAGCGCGGGGGCATCGCCCCAACGCTCGGCTGCTGCCTTGGCAACATGAGGGATCGTCAGGGGAAGGGGATCCAGCATCACACTGCCTTCATATTCTCCGGCCCCCAAAAGGCGCGCATCTCAATAATCTTGCCGTCATCGTCGAGTTTGAACGTGTCGATCACTTCAATCACGCTATCCTGTCCACCCCAGCTTAGCTTCACATTAAAGGGGAAGGCTACATAGTCACCGGCGAAGAGCAAGTCGCCCGTCAGTTCCAGCTTTGCGCCGGTCGCCATTGATGCGGCATAGAAAGCGTGAATTTCGTCTCGGCCGCGTTTGATTGGTGTGCCAACTGGGTCCTCTACGGTCGCATTGTCGGCGAAAAGGGCCGCTGCAGCATCTGCGCTGCCTGCTTCGAATACCGCAACATAGGCGTGGACAACGGTGTGTTTCTGTTTGGTAGTCGGCATATCAACTCTCCATAAAATATCGGCTGATGGTATCAACGACGCAGGCGGGCTTTCCGCCGCCTTCGATCTCGACGCTAACGCGCACGACCGACTGGATCGCGCCTTTGACTTCCTCGACGGTGACGATTTCACCTAGACCCCTGATCCGCGCGCCGACCTTGGTGGGAGCAAGAAAGCGCAGACGATCCGCGCCGACATTCACCGCATGGCTGAACCCGCGCACCTCGATCAGATCGGGCAGGAAGAAATTGACAAGGCTCATAGTCAAATAGCCGTGCGCAATGGTGCCGCCGAACGGGCCGTTTTTCGCGCGCTCTGGATCCACATGAATCCATTGGTGATCGCCTGTTACATCGGCGAAGCCATTGACGCGATCTTGGTCGATAAGGAGCCAGTCGGTCGGGCCAAGGGCCGTGCCCTCGGCACCAATCATATCGCGCGGTGAGGCGAATATCTTGGTCATGCGCGCTGGCTCGATACCGAAACAATCTCCCCGGTCATATAACTCGACAGATCAGACGCGAGGAAGATCATCACATTAGCAACCTCCCACACTTCCGCCGCCCGTCCGAAAGCTTCCTGGCTTTCCAGCTTGGTAAGCAATTCGTCGGTCGTCACCTTTGCGAGAAAGGGGTGCATCGCAATTGAAGGTGCTACGGCGTTGATCCGGACGCCATGTTCGGCGGCCTCGATCGCGGAGCAGCGGGTGAAGGCCATTACCCCCGCCTTTGCCGCTGCATAGTGTGCCTGCCCCTTCTGCGCGCGCCAGCCCAGGACAGAGGCATTGTTGACGATGATGCCAGACTTGCGCGCTTGCATGGCAGGCAAAAAGGCGCGGGTTGTGCGGAACACGCTGTTGAGCGTTACGTCCAGCACGCGACCCCATTGGTCGTCTGTCATATCCACAACCGAAACCTCGCCGCCGAGGCCTGCATTGTTGATCAGGACGTCGACGTGCCCAAGTTCCCGGATCGCGGAGTCACGCAGGCCATCTACATGATCCTGATTGGTGACATCGCACACGAACGTTGCTGGGCGGGAACCGACTTCCGCCGACATCCGGTCCGCCGCTTCACCTAGGCGCCGTTCATGGAAGTCGCTGATCAAAACGGTAGCCCCTTCCTCGGCCGCACGCTTGGCAACCGAAAAACCAATGCCCGTGCCAGCAGCAGCAGTGACCACGACGGTTTTGCCTTTGAGCAGCCCGCGCGGTTCTGGATAGGCTGGAATGTTCATGCGTCGCCCCTTGGCTCGCGGGGCATGCCCAGCGCCCTCTCTGCGATCATGTTGCGTTGGATCTGGTTGGTGCCGCCGTAGATCGTGTCCGCCCGCGAATAGAGGAAGAGGTTGGGGAGAAGTTCCCATTCATAGCCGACAGTGTTCGTCACTTCGCCCATTTGTCCCAGCACATCCATCGCGAGCTCGCCAAGGTTGCGCCGCCACGTCGCCCATTGAATTTTATAGGTGAGCGCCGCGCCATCTACCTTTGAATGATCGCTGTTGGAGAGCATCCTGAGCGCGCCGAAGCGCATCAAGCGAAGGCCGATCTCCGCCTTGGCGATGCGTTGACGAATGAGGGGATCGTTCGCGGCACCGTTCCGCTTGGCCGCCGCGATCAAGCTGTCAAGCTCATTTCGGAACGCCATTTGCTGACCGAGCGTTGAGACCCCGCGTTCAAAAGCGAGCAATCCCATCGCAATCTTCCAACCCTCGCCGACCGTGCCAATCAGACTATCGGACGGGCATGTCGCATCTGTAAAGAAGGTTTCATTAAACTCGGCATCGCCATTAATTTGCTTGATCGGTCGAATGTCGATGCCCGGTTGGTCGATTTTCATCATCAGGAAGGTGAGCCCCTTTGGGCCTTTTGAACCCTCTTCGCTTCGCGCAATGACGAAAATCCAATCGGAAATATGGGCGAGTGACGTCCAAATTTTTTGACCGTTAACGACCCAATGACCATCTTCAAGCCTCGCCTTAGTCCGCACACTGGCAAGGTCAGACCCCGCATTAGGTTCGGAAAATCCCTGACAGAAGATCGTTTTGCCTGCGGCGATATCGGGGAGGAAACGCTTTTTCTGTTCTTCTGTACCAAACGCGAGAAGCGTCGGCCCCGCAAGCTCAACCCCAATATGATTGACCCGCCCCGGTACTCCCGCGCGAGCATATTCCTCTGCAAAAATTACCTGTTCGGCCAAGCTTGCACCGCGTCCACCCCATTCGGGCGGCCAGCCGATGCATGACCATTTATGAACACCAAGATGCTGCTCCCATTCCTTGCGCCGTTCGGCTTTTTCGGTTAGCGAGGCTATTCCTTTGATGTCAGCAAATTCGCCTGCCATCTGCGCGGTCAGCCAGTCGGCGCATTCGGCTCGGAAAAGCTCTTCCTGCGGTGAGAACCCCAGCTTCATGCGATTTCCCCCAGCACCATCGTAGCCACCTGTTCGCGGTGAAAATTGCCATTGCCTAGCATCGTCTGAACCGACCGTGCGCGCTTGAAGAAAAGGTGTGCGTCATGATCCCAAGTGAAACCAATCCCCCCATGAAGCTGGATCATGTTCGAAGCGCACATGAAAAAAGTATCAGCGCAAAAGCTCTTGGCCGCATGGAGCGCAATTGCGGCATCGCCTGACCCCTCATCAACGGCACAAGCAGCCCAGTAAACCGCCGAGCGTGCTTGCTCAATCTCGATCATCATGTCGGCAAGGCGATGCTTGTAAGCCTGAAAAGACCCGATAGCGCGGCCAAATTGCACGCGTTCCTTGGCATAGGCAATAGTGCGATCAAGCGCGCTTTGAGCTCCACCCAGAGCCTCCGCGGCAAGACATATCCATCCACCCGAATGCACAGCCCCGATCGCGGATTCAGGATCTGAAAGCGCTTCGGCAGGGGCGTTTTCCAGCACCACCTTTGCGAGAGGCCGGGTCTGATCCATTGTCGTATAAGGTAGGACCGATACACCAGGGGCGTCGGCGCATACTATCCAAGCTTTACCGGGCACTACAAACACGAAAACGTCGGCGATTGCGCCATGTGCTACCAAATCGAAAGTTCCGTTTAGCTTTCCATCGGCATAATCGGCTTTGGGCATGCCTGCAAACCCCGCAATCGCTTCTCCGCTCAATAGCTTTGGCAGCCATTTTGACTTTTGGTTATCGCTGCCGCCCGCAGCGATGGCACGCGCAGCGGTTGCCAGGCCCAGCAAAGGCAGGGCGGCGACTTGTGCGCCTGCTGCTTCTGCAACCAGCGCGAATTCGATCATGCCTAGCCCCGCGCCGCCATAAGTCTCTGGCAGAGCAATGCCTGCGAGCCCCAATTCGGTGCAGAAACTACTCCATAAGGCTCGATCAATGCCGTTCCCCGCCATAGCCCTACGTGTTCGTTCAGAGGTTGCGTTCTCAGCAAAAAAAGCGAACGCTGTTTCGCCAATCATCTGCTGTTCTTCTGTAAAGGCAAACTCCATTAATCCGTGCCCCACACTTTGCGTGGAGCGACGCGTTCCGCAATTAGCTTGTCAACGGCTTTGCGGACATCCGCTGGAGCCCATAAGGCGCCAGCGTCAATGGAAGGTCCTTCGCGCCAGCCATCTTCCAGCATGATTTTGCCACCTTCGAGTTCAAAGACACAGCCTGTTACATGCGCGCTTTCAGATGACCCGAGCCAAACTACAGTCGGCGCAATATTCGCTGGGTCCATTGCGTCAAACCCTTGCCCGCCGGTTGCCATTTTTTCGGCAAAGGCCTGCTCAGTCATCCGCGTCCGGGCCGATGGGGCGAGCGCGTTGGCAGTGATCCCGTAACGTCCAAGCTCGGCCGCCTGAACAAGCGTTAGCGATGCTATTCCCCCTTTTGCCGTCGAATAGGCTGCTTGGGCGATGCTGCCCTGCAGGCCAGCGCCCGACGAAGTGTTGATGATCCGCGCGTCTGGATTGCGCCCGGCCTTCTGTTTGGCGCGCCAATAATCGACGGCATGGCGGGAAAGGCAAAAATGGCCGCGCAAATGGACATGCATGGTCGCATCCCATTCGTCGATTGTCGCCGACACAAACATTCGGTCACGCACGATCCCGGCGTTGTTGACGACGACATGCAGATCGCCAAATTCAGCGACCGCTGAGCCGACGATCCGCTTGGCGCCGTCCCAATCGGTGATGTCTTCATAATTGGCGAGCGCCTTACCGCCTGCTGCCTTTATCTCTCCGACCACCTCGTCTGCCGCCGATGTGTCGCGTCCCTCGCCCGAGAGCGAAGTACCAATGTCATTCACTACCACATTCGCGCCTTCAGCTCCAAAAGCGAGCGCATAAGCACGCCCCAGACCGCCCGCCGCACCGGTGATGATCACAGTTCTGCCGTCACAAATTCCCATTACAGCCTCTCTATGATCGTAACATTAGCTTGCCCGCCGCCCTCGCACATGGTTTGCAGGCCATAGCGCCCGCCGGTACGTTCCAAAGCATTGAGCAAAGTAGTCATCAACCGTGCACCGGTTGCCCCGAGCGGATGGCCGAGCGCAATGCCACCACCCTGCACATTGACTTTCTCGTGCGGAATGCCAAGTTCCTTCATCCATGCAAGCGGAACTGAGGCGAATGCCTCGTTGCATTCGAACAGGTCGATGTCAGCTATGGTCATGCCCGCCTTCTTCAGAGCATGTTGTGTGGCGGGTATCGGCGCAGTAAGCATCCAGACCGGATCGTCGGCCCGAACCGATATATGGTGCACGCGTGCGCGGGGCGCAAGATTGTGAACCTTCACCGCCTGGGCCGACGCGACCAGCATCGCCGCCGCACCGTCGCAATTCTGGCTCGCCACGCCTGCGGTAATAGTACCACCTTCTTGAACGGTACGCAGCAAAGCCAGCCCTTCGAGCGTGGTATCAGGGCGGATGGTTTCGTCGACGGATAAGTCACCCAGTGGTGCGATCTCATTCGCAAACCAGCCATTATCGGTCGCAGCCTGAGCGCGCCGGTGCGATGCCAAGGCGAATACTTCCATCTCCGCGCGACTGATCTGCCATTTGTCCGCGATCATCTCAGCAGAGCTGATCTGGTTGAGTATACCGTCGCCGTACCGCGCGACCCAACCGGGGGAGGTGTTGAACGGATTGGAAAAGCCATAAGGCTCCGCCGCCAGCATCGCCGCGCTGATCGGGATTGCGTTCATCGCCTGACTGCCGCCGGCAACGACCAAATCCTGGGTCCCCGACATAACGCCTTGCGCCGCAAAATGCAGAGCTTGCTGCGATGATCCACACTGCCGGTCAATCGTCGTTCCCGGCACATGCTGCGGTAGGCCTGCGACAAGCCAAACAGTGCGGCCAATGTCACCGGCTTGTGGTCCAATCGTGTCGCAGCATCCCCAAACGACATCGTCGACCGCGCCAGGATCAATGAGCGTCCGCGTCATTAGAGCTTTGATAGGATGCGCGCCAAGGTCGGCCGGGTGGAGCGTGGCAAGGCTCCCCTTCTTGCGGCCAATGGGGGTGCGGACGGCGTCAATGATATAGGCTTCAGGCATTCATAGTCCTTATGCAAAAGTCTGTTCAGGGCCGATTGCGTGTGCGTCGCCGAACACAGCATCATCAACTCGCTTCATATGATAAGTGCGGCTTCCCCAAGCTCCCGCTAAGGCCCAACTGCGCTTCATCCAGTAATGGAGGTCTACCTCATACGTATAACCCATCGCACCATGAACCTGGATTGCCGTTTCTGCAGTCAGTATTGCAGCATCGGTCGCAGCGATTTTGGCGTGGCTAACATGCTGCGGCGCCGAATCCATCCCGTCCTGCATTGCTGCTGCCGCGCGCCAGACGACTGGCTTGGAAAATTCAATGGCCACAGCACATGACGCCAATTGATGTTTGACCGCCTGAAACGCCCCAATGGGCTGACCAAATTGGGTGCGGATTTTGGCATATTCGACCGCCTGTACAAGCATTGCATCCGCAAGGCCCACAAGCTGAGCGGCAGACATTAGGGCGCCAAGATTGAGGAGATGCGGATCATCGACTGCGTGATCCGGATTGCTATACAACAGCCTAAGAGGATCGATCGAAATCGCGCCATCAAGTCCAGCACCATCGGCCCAATAAGGGTTTATTTTATGCGCTTGTGGAATGCGCCGCTCGCCACTTGCAAATTTGGCTAGAGCGTCGGTATCTCCGCAAGAAAGCAGCCAAGGCACGGTGACAAAAGCCGTATCGACTAGCGGCTCGGCCAAACACGCACGACCGCATTCAGCGGCGATGAGCGCGGCATCAACGAGACCAACGCCCATACCGCCCTCTGCGTCTGGCAGCAGCAGCGACGTTAGCCCCATGTCAACAAGGCCTTGCCAAATTGTGGGGTCGCGCTTTTCGCCGGCATCCAGTCTTCGGAGCACCTCCGGACCATGCGTTCCGGCAAGATAATCCCGAACCGTTTCAGCGAGAAGCAGTTGATCTTCGGTGTGGCGAAAGTCCATCAGCCCACCCCCACCCGCGGCAAGCCGAGTAAACGTTCTGCCGTAATGTTTCGTTGAACTTCGTTTGAACCCGCGTAAATTGGACCAGAAAGTGAGAAGATGTAGCCTTCCAGCCATTGGTTCAGGCGGCCATTGTCAAAACGCTTTAGTTCGGCTTCTGCGCCCAATAGCTGCATCGCGGTGCGGTGCATAGATAGGTCTAATTCTGACCAGAATATCTTGTTCAAACTTGCTTCAGCGCCAATTTTACCACCCGCCATGATTTTGGCGGCAACCGCATAAGTGTTATAGGCGTAGGCTTGGGCTGCCATCCAGGCAAGTGAGACGGCTTCGCGTGCTGCCGGGGGGGCTTCCGCCCGATGTGTTCTGTAAAGTTCTACTAGCCGTTTTGCGGTTGCTTGAAACCGGCCAGGCGAACGCAGCATCAGACCGCGTTCAAAACCCGCTGTCGCCATTGCCACACTCCATCCTTCGCCTTCACCCGCAAGGCAATTTTCGATCGGCACCCGCACGTCATCGAAAAAAAGCTCGGCAAAGCCTGTTTCGCCATGCAGTTGGCGGATCGGGCGGCGCGTAATGCCTGCACTATTCAGATCAAACAGGATGAATGTTAACCCCTTGTGCCGCTTGCTTTCTGGATCGGTACGAAACATTCCGAATCCCCAATCGGCAAAAGCAGCCCGACTACTCCAAGTTTTTTGTCCGGTGATCACATAATGGTCGCCGTCCTTAATTGCCTTTGAAGATATCGCGGCCATGTCGCTGCCAGCGCCTGGCTCCGACCAGGCCTGTGCCCAGATCACTTCACCCTTGGCCATAGGAGGAAGAAAACGCGCCTTTTGTTCATCGGTGCCAAATTCCATAATCGTTGGGCCGAGCAAAAAAATTCCGTTCTGATTGGCACGGTTTGGGCCGCCTGCGCGGAAATATTCTTCCTCGAATATCAACCACTGGATCAGATCAAGGCCGCGTCCTCCAAATTCCTTTGGCCAGGTAACCATGCCCCAATTACCGCTCGCAAGTGTGCGTTCCCATTCAACATGGAGGTCATAGCCTTCACGGCATTCCAATGTGACAAGGGGCTCCTTTGGGACATTTGTCTCCATCCATGCCCTAACTTCGGCACGGAATGCTCTCTGTTCCGGGGTGTATTGCAGGTGCATCAGAACTTGGCTGCCTCTCCGCTTTCGACAAAAGCGTCGCGCGATTTTTGGCTGTCCTCGTGCATGTACATTTCGAGTGTGAAGCCCTGTTCCCATCTGTAGCCGCGATCAACGTCGCGCGGTTCCAATCCATTAAGCGCCTCTTTGGCAATAACCAGTGCCTTGCGTGATTTGGAAGCAACTATGGCGCAAAAAGCGCGAGCCTCTCCCCGCAGTTGATCGGGAGGTACGACTTTCTCGACGGCTCCAAGCCGGTAGGCTTCTGCTGCAGGGATATTCCCGCCGGTAAAGAACGCCGCACGGACTTTGTGGAGCGGCAGCATCCGCGAGAGATGCGAAGCCCCGCCCATAGCCCCGCGATCTACTTCGGGCAGCGAGAAATAGGCATCGTCGCTCGCAATGATTGTGTCACTCGCCCCGCAAATGCCAATGCCGCCGCCGATCACGAACTTATGCACCGCGCTGACCACGGGCACTTCGGCATCGCGGATGGCCTTGAAGGTCAGATAATTACCGCGGTTGAGGATAGTTATTCGTTCGGGATAGGCCTGCATCTCTTTGATGTCGACACCCCCACAAAAACCCCGCCCCTCCGCGCGGATCAGGATGCAGTTCACGTCAGGGTTGCGCCCTGCATGCGTAATCATGCCGGGGATTGACAGCCACGTTTCGCTGTCAAACGCATTAACTGGTGGCACGTCAAATACGATTTCGGCGATGCGATCTTTAATGGTGCAGGTAATGGGCATGGTCAGTTCCTAAGCAGTAAGCGCAGAAAACCGCGCGCGGGCTTCCCGTTCCATAAGGATGAGCAGTTCAGCGCAGCTTGGCAACTCGGTCAAGCGCCCCGCGACCAAGCCTGTCGCCATCAGCCCACCTTCAGCGTCGCCGTCTACCACCGCACGTTTTAGTAACATTGGCGCTGCAGCGGCCATCATCGCATCGGGCAACGACATTTCACCGTGCGCCGTCATGCCGCGTGTGGTCTTGATCAGATCGCTCCAGCTTGCGCCTGCTTGCTTCTTCATTGCTAGCCCCGCGTCGATCCCGCGTTTCCATCTAGAAAATGGACCTGAGCGATCGATCTGTTTGAGCTTGGCATTCACGATCATGCGTTGAGGAATGCCGTCAATCTTGTTGGTGACGGTGATGTCGCCAGTCTGCGCTTTTGTGTAGGCAGCCTTGGGCCCATTTGGCACCGGGCTGTCACTTGTCATCATAAACCGCGTCCCCATCGCGATCCCGCAGGCGCCGTAAGCCAGCGCCGCCGCGAGCCCGCGTCCGTCGCCAAAGCCACCTGCTGCGATCACCGGTACGTCGACCGCATCAAGCACCTGAGGCAGCAGCACCGTCGTTGCGACAGAGCCAGTGTGCCCCCCGCCTTCGCCGCCCTGTACGGTAATCATGTCACAACCTAGCTGCACCATCTTTTCCGCATGCTTCACTGCGCCGACCGTCGGCACACAGAGGATGCCCGCATCCTTGAAACGCCCAATCATGTTGGCATCAGGCCCACGCCCGAAACTCACTGCGCGCACACGGTCTTTGTGCGTGAGGATGATCTCGACAATCTCCGCCGCGCCGGGTTGGAAGCTATGGAAGTTTACACCGAAATCATGCTGGGTCATGTCCTTTAACTGCGCGATGCTCTCCGCCACCTCGGCAGGCTTCATGACGGCGGCGGCCAGAAACCCGAACGCCCCAGCATTACTTGACGCCGCAACAAGCTGCGGCGTCGCAATCCAACCCATGGCGGTCTGGACCACCGGCAGGCGGCAACCCAGTGCACGAGTGAGTGGGGTATCGAGAGGGTCCGCCAAATCAGCCGTCCTTGGCCTGTTTCTTGTTCGCCGCTGCCATTGATTTGGCATCGAGCCCACCGAGGCTATTGTCCGACGTTAAGTCATTTTGCGCATGCGCAAAGTGATGCATGTGGAATACCGCATCCATCGCCGCGCGCTTGCCGCGCAGCTCCTCGACATGATTAACCGCTTGCTTGGTGAGCCAGGTACCAAGCCGGGGCTGTGCGGCGAGCTTGGCGGCAATCGCTGCCGTTTCCGCTCGCAAGCTATCGCGCGGGAAAATCTTGTTGACCATGCCGAACTGTTCCGCGCGTGCGGCGGGCATCCGCTCGCCGAGCAGCAGGAATTCCTTAGCAATCCTTGGGGGTAGCTCAAAAGCATGGGCGAAATACTCAACGCCCGGAATGCCCATTCGCACTACGGGGTCCTGAAAGAAGGCATCCTCAGACGCAATGATTAGATCGCAGCACCAGGCCAGCATCAGCCCCCCCGCAATACATGCTCCCTGGACCATCGCAACCGTCGGCTTGGCAACATCACGCCAGCGGCGGCACATGCCGAGATATTGCTCCTGCTCGCGGGTGTAGAGCAGTTCCGCGCCGGGCCGCGTGACATGGGGTGGCACCATCAGACGGTTGTCGAACTGCTTGAGCAGATCGCGCCCTGGCGTGCCAATATCATGCCCGGCGGAGAAATGTTTGCCTGCGCCTGCGAGTACGATGCAGCGGACATGATCATCATTGGTCGCACGCTGGAACGCATCATCGAGCGCATAAGTCATCTGACCGTTCTGCGCATTGTTGAAGTCAGGCCGGTCCATAGTGATCCACGCGACCTGATCAATCACTTCGTAGTGGATCGGAGTATTGGTTTCATAGACCGGTTCAAAGGCTTTGGGTTCGACCAGATCGCTCATGTTACGGTTTCCTCGCGGGGGGATTGTCTTTAATGACGCTCGCTCGATAGCCATAAGGGTCGAGCCGGTTGATGATCGCCAACGCCTCGGCATCGGGTGGTGGTGTTGCGCCTTTCGCAGCGTCGATCAATGGGAAACCTGTGGCGGCTTGCACCTCTTCAAATGTAACCCCGGGGTGCAGCGATATCACGCGCACCGCATTGGCCAGCCCGCCGAAATCCATCACGCAAAGGTTGGTGATGATTTGGCGAAGATCTATGGTGCCAACGGGTCGCGCTGGATTGTACCCTGCACCCGAAACCATATCGACTTCGCCATCAACGAAAATACGCATCGAATGGGCTGGGAAGAAGAAGCTGTTCGTGTGATAGACGCTGTTCCCTGGAAAACCGCGCACGCCGAGCATTTGGGTCTTGGGCTGGGCATGGGTACCGCCGAGATAGCTGAGATTGATCTGGCCGAACCGGTCAAGCTGGGTCGGCGTGACCATCGCGTGGCGCTTGCCGCTCCAAACGGCGCTGTCGAAAAAGCGTGAAAAGGGCAGGTAGCCGGAAGCCTTTGGGATAAAATCCCCACGCGGGCCGAGCGGCACAGGCTCTTCGACCAGATAGGCTTCACCCTCGGTCATCATAAGACCGGGCGAATGGGTAAGCTTGGCGAGGCCAGCGCCAATGCGCGGGATGGGGCCGATGCCCGATGCAACAATCTCCCGCGTGTCACGAAAGGCTTCGGCGCAAGCATAGATGCAGAGTTCAGCTAGAGAAACTTCAGTCATCAGTAAATTGCCAGCGGAATGTTCATGACCGCCTCCTTTCCGCCAATGCCCGCCAGATATTCAGCCTCGCTTGCTCCAACAAATTGAGCCGCCACGGCCTGCCAATCCCCGGGATCGCGTGCGGCTTCGGCATAGGTCTTGAACCATTTCATATCCGGCCCGTGGAGCGGTGGCATCGACGACGGATGTGCGCCACCGGACATTTCGACCACACCCGAGACGAAACAGCGTTCGAATGTGTTGGCCTGGGCGTCCTCGGGATAATGATCCTCTATCCGGTCAACGAGTTCCTCGCAGGACAGATAGGTTTTTGCTGCGGCTTTGGCGAACCATTCGTCATAATAAGGGTCGGGCCCGAGCAGTTGGACATTCCCCCGCCAGTCGCTGCGGTTGACGTGAATCAACGCAGCATCGAGCTTGAGCGCGGGCATTGCGATCAGTGTTTCGCCGTCGGCATAGGGTGATTGCACCGTCTTCAAGTCACCCAGTTCAGCGAGATTAGTCCCCATTGCAACCCGAGTCGGGAGGAAGGGCAGACCAAATGCTGCCGCCTTCAACCCCCATTGGAACATGCCTTCGTCGAGTTCCAATACCTCAATCTTGCCAGCCTCGCGGCTCTTACGGAACCAAGGTTCAAGCGGGATCGCATCCAGCGAGACGAACGCAAAGACGAGCTTCTTGATTTTGCCCGCTGCACAGAGCATTCCGACGTCTGCGCCACCATAAGCGACGATTGTCAGATCTTTCAGATCGGACCGAATAATCTCCCGCACGAGCGCCATTGGCTTTCGCCGGGGACCCCAGCCGCCGATACCCAGCGTCATACCGTCACGCAGCTGCGCAACGATTTGCTGAGCTGTCATGCGTTTATCGAGTATCACTCTGCCGTTTCCGACTCTTTCATCGCCTTCTGCCAGGCCCATTCATGGCCCCAGATGCTGATGCCCTCATGCCTCGTGACCTGCCAGCTAGCCGGATCGATCACTAGGCTATCACAGCCAAGTTCAATGTCAAAGCCAGATGGCGTCTGCACATAAAAACCAACAGTTTCGTCATTGCAATGCTGACCAATCGAGGCAGACTCCGCATAGCCAAGCTTTTTCATGCGGTCATAAGCTTTGCCGACTTCGACAAGGTTAGAATATTCGAGCATTATATGGACTACACCCGATGGCGGAACTGGTCCTTCGCCAAAGGCAATGCTGTGATGGCGGCCATTGTCTGCATGGAGGAAAGCAAAGTGCATCGGTGGAGCGTCCGGGCCCATGAGATGAAAGATAGGCATGTCGGTTTCATGGAAACCGACAACATCGCGGTGGAATGTAATAACCTCTTGGAAATTAGGAGCGGAAAAAACCGCATGGCCCATACCCATCTCGCCGGTGACGAACTCCGACATGCCAATGGGTGAAACAAAGGGGGCGGTTGTTACACTGTCCCCACAGAAAAACTCCAACCCGTTCCCGGCAGGGTCATCGGCGCGAAATCCGGCATCGATACCGCGCGAGGCGCACTCGTCGGACGAGAATGTTGAAACGAGACGGCCAGCATCTTTGATCTTTTGAGACAAGGCTTCGAGACCTGCCATGTCGGCAACTTCATAACCAGCCGCCTTGAACCACTCGCGGTCGGATTTTTCGATCCGGAAGCGGAATGGCCTTTGGTCAATGCGATACTGCGCCGCACCATCGACAGCATCCAATGTCCGAACAGCGCCAGCCAACTGCGTCAAGAACTCATCCCATTTTTCAGGCTGCGCCGTTTCTATGATCACATAGCCAAGAGCTTTCACTCCCATCGCTTAGTTTCCTCTCACTAGTTCAAGAAAATAAGGTCGTTCGCCACCACCATCGACCTGCACACGTGCGCCACTTACCCACTCGGCAAGATCGGAACAGAGCCACAAAACCGCGCCGGCAATGTCGTCTCCGGTTCCCATGCGCCCAAGTGGCATCGAAGCGCCAACCTTGACCTGCGCACCGGCATTGCCATAGGTTGCTTCGGCATTTTCAGTACTCATCAATCCGGCAATTATTGCGTTCACCCTTATGCCGTCCTTGCCCCACTCTTGTGCCAGGCTTTGTGTCAAGTTGAGCAAGCCGGCCTTTGCCGCACCATATACGGCCGTTTCTGGGGATGGCCTAGCACCGGATACGCTGGCAATGTTTACGATACATCCGTATTTTGCCTTCGCCATATAAGGGTGAGCTGCCTGCGCCATATAGAGCGGCGCCAACATATTGAGCCTAACCAGAGCTTCGGCAAATCGCGATGAAGCTGTGGCCGCTTCATGCGGCGGAGACCCCCCGGCATTATTGACGATAATGTCGACCCGTCCCGTTTTAAGAGCGGCTTCATTAACAAACGCAGCTGCTTGCTGAGGATCGCGAACATCACAAGTAGAAAAATGCACGCCCTCCGGAAGCGATTCGGGCGCATTCCGGCCACACACAAATACGTCGCAGCCCGCTTCAGCAAGGCGGGAGGCAACGTCGCGGCCGAGCCCACGCGTCCCCCCAGTCACAAGGGCAGTTTGCCCGGCAAGCTCAATCCTTGATTTCGTAATTTTTACCATGTCATTTTTACTCGTATCGTAAGTAAAAGCACTTTTCAATTGACGATTTGCGTATTGAATGGCAAAAAAAATTACGATTGTTTCGACTTTTGGTGTTTTGAGTCGTTTATATGTTGGAGAATCCCAGTGGCATCAGTAATATCGATAAAATCCCGAATGGCAGCTATTCCAACCGCTGACGAGCTGGTAGCGCGGGCGCGGGCGATGATTCCAACCCTGAAAGCGCGCGCAAAAGCGTGCATTGCTGCGCGCAACGTGCCTGCTGAAACTATCGCTGAGATGCAGGCTGCTGGCTTCTTTCGTATCGTCCAGCCGAAGCGCTATGGCGGATATGAGATGAACCCCAATGTGTTTTTTGAGGTTCAAAAGCTAATTGCCGAAGGTTGTATGTCGACCGGCTGGCTATACGGCGTATTAGGTTGCCACCCCTATGAACTCGCGCTTTTCCACGATAGGGCGCAGCAAGAGGTATGGGGCGAAGATCCGTCGATGCTGGTTTCGTCCACCTATCAGCCGGTTGGGCAGGTCGAGGTCGTTGACGGCGGCTTCACCCTCTCTGGCAGATGGGGGTTTTCTACTGGATCGCTGCATTGTGGTTGGGTGCTGCTCGGCGCATTGATCTGGCCAGAAGGCGGGCCTGGCTCTGGCCCGCCGGATATGCGGACCTTCCTTCTGCCGCGCAGCGACTATCAGATTGTCGAGGGCACTTGGGAGACGTTCGGGCTCCAAGGGACGGGGAGTCTCGACATTATCGTCGATAAGGCCTTTGTTCCCGAATACCGAACCCACAAAGCATCTGATGGCTTTCTCTGCCAGAATCCGGGGCAAGAAGTGAATGATGGGCCGCTCTTCTCTCTTCCCTGGGCGCAAGTCTTTGTGCGCTCGGTTTCAACGGCGGCTTTTGGCGGCGCACGCGCAGCAGTGAATGCGGCGATGGCGATCATGAAAGACCGCGTTTCCAGCAACACCGGCAAGGCAAGTAAGGCTGATCCTATGTTGCATGCAGCGATTGCAGCGGCGCACAGCCAGATTATCGAGATGGAACAAAATCTCCGCCTCACCTTTGATGATTTGATGGCGATTGCGGAGAGCGACCAACCGATTCCGATGGATAAGCGCGCGCTTTATGCATATCAATCATCGATGGTGGTTCGCCGCCTCGCGCGCCTCGTGGATGATATTGTCCAGCTGCTCGGCGGGCGGGCGATATACATGTCGAGCGAAATCATCCAGCCTTGGCTTGATCTGCATGCCGCCCGCGCCCACGTTGCTAATGATCCGGCCAACCGGACGCCCGATGTGGTCGGTACGATGATGGGTGAACAGCCAGCCTTTACATTCCTTTGAGATGACAGATGTGACGGAATTGATCGAGGCGACCCATGCCGTCGCAGGCGGGTATAATATCCACCTGAAGGAATTTGGCAGCGGACCTGTCGTTGTCTTTATCCACGGCAGCGGACCGGGCGCGTCTGGTGCATCAAATTTTCGGGACAATTGGCCAGCCTTTGTTGAGGCTGGATATCGGGTCATTCTGCCGGACCTGATAGGATATGGAGCTTCATCTAAACCCGAAGGCATTGACTATACGCTTCAGTTGTTCACCGACACACTTTATGAAGCACTGTGTGTGCACGGCATAGACAATGCTATGCTTATTGGCAATTCTCTGGGGGGCGGGGTTGCTATCCAGATGACGCTCGATCATCCCGAATTTGCAGAAAAGCTGATATTAATGGCGCCAGGGTGCATTGAAGAGCAGGCGAGCTATTTCACAATGCCTGGAATTGCGAAGATGGTGAGCGGTTTCGGCAGCCCTGACTTTAATCTCGCAGAGCAGAAGCGGCTCGTCAGTAATCTCGTCCATCCAGATTTTGCACTGAAGATCTCTGACGCTTTAATTGCCGAACGGTTCGCCGTTGCCTGTACCCAGCCGAAGGATGTGCTGGCAAGGATGCGAACGCCAAATCTTGGCCCACATGTCGGCGAGCTTAAACAGCCTATTTTCGTCATGTGGGGGCAGAACGATGAATTTTGTCCCGAGAGTGGAGCGCGCTATTTTCTGGATCAATGTGAAAATGCACGCTGCCTGACGTTCGCGCGGACTGGCCACTGGGTCCAAGTTGAAAGGGCAAAAGAGTTCAACCGATACTCCATCGATTTTCTAAATGGTTGAAGGCTATCCTGAAATGCCTGAAGAGTTGCCAGATCAGTTCCGTTCGGCAATGCGCAGGTTGGCAGCATCAGTATCAATCGTCGTTGCAAAGGGTGAAGCTGGCCCTGTCGGAATGGCGGCAACATCAATCACGTCACTTACCATTGACCCACCCGCTTTACTTGTTTGCGTGAACCGGACCACGAGCCTTCATGCGTTGCTAGTGCCTACCGCACCGTTATCGGTAAACTTGCTGTCCAAAAACCAAAAAGATGTGTCGGTTGCCTTTGGTGGAGGAGTGCCACACGATCAACGTTTTAAGTTTGGTGACTGGATCGAAGGTGAAAATGGGCTTCCGTTTTTAGATCAAGCGCAAGCGTCGCTTCAATGCGTTATCGATGCGATGTTGGCCTATGGAACACATAGTATTGTTATTGCCCGCGTGTTGCGCGCTCGCGTCAGCGAGGCCGGGTCTCCGCTTGTTTATCAGGACGGGGCGTATCTATGACCACAGCGTCAAAATACGGCCGGGCTTTATATGATGCACTGCGCGATCGACGCACTATTCCGCCGCTAACCGATCAGGATAGTGCGCTTTCAATTGATGATGCCTATGCGATTAGCCTCGAATTTCTTGCCCATCGTCGCAGAGATGGAGAACGCGTGGTCGGCAAGAAAATTGGAGCCACTTCAAAGGCTGTGCAAGACATGCTCGGCGTTAATCAGCCCGACTTCGGATTTCTGACAGATTGGATGCACGTAACCGGCGACATTAATGTTGATGCAAAAGCGCTAATCGCGCCGCGGGCAGAGGCCGAAATTGCCTTCATCCTCAAAGACAGTTTAATTGGCCCCGACATAACCGTCGCGGACGTCATGGCCGCGACCGAGAGCATCGCGCCTTGTTTTGAGATCGTCGACAGCCGGATTGACGACTGGAAAATCGGGATCGTTGACACCGTGGCGGATAATGCATCGTGCGGTGTCTTCATCTTAGGTGAAGCGCGCGTCGATCCGCGGGACCATGATCTGCCTAGATTACATGTAACGGTGCACAAAAACGGAGAACCGCTGTCCGAAGGCTATGGTTCTGCAGTGCAGGGCAACCCAGCGCAGGCGGTCGCATGGCTCGCGAACACTCTCAGCGGTTTTGGCGTTACGCTTGATGCCGGCGATATCATCCTTTCAGGCTCACTCGTCCCGCTCGCTCCCGCAGTCAAAGGTGATGTATTCGAAATGACGATGCACGGTATTGGCGGATGCATTGCGCGATTTGTGTGAAGGATTAAAATGGAGCGGGTAAAGGCAGTCATCATCGGATCGGGCAATATTGGTACCGATTTGATGATCAAGATGATCAAATATCCCCAAAATATGGAACTGGTGGCGGTTGTCGGAATTGACGAGGCGTCCGAAGGGCTTGCAATGGCGCGTGAACTCGGGATCGCAACGACCCATCACGGCATCGAGGGCTTGAAACGCCTGCCTTGCTATCCCGAAATTGGCATCGCCTTTGATGCCACCTCGGCTTATGCGCACAAGGTTCATGATGAAGCGCTGCAGGCCGATGGCATTCAGGTTGTCGATCTTACCCCGGCAGCAATAGGCCCGTTCATTATCCCGCCAGTCAACATGGAGGCGCATCTTAATGCGCCCAATGTCAATATGGTGACATGTGGGGGGCAGGCCACAATTCCTATGGTCGCCGCCGTCAGTCAAGTCGCCAAAGTTCATTATGCCGAAATCGTCGCTTCGGTGTCTTCGCGATCCGCTGGTCCTGGTACCCGCGCTAACATTGATGAATTTACCCGCACGACTGCGCGTGGAATCGAAGAGGTAGGCGGCGCAACCAAAGGCAAAGCCATCATCATCCTGAACCCTGCCGAACCGCCGATGATCATGCGCGACACGGTATTCACCCTCTCCGAAGGCGGCAATGAAGAGGAAATTCGTAATTCGATCAAAGCTATGGTTGCCAAGGTACAGGCCTATGTTCCCGGATACAGGTTAAAACAGGAGGTACAGTTCGAGCGCTATGGCGACAACAACCGCCTTCATATTCCTGGCATGGGAGATTTTGCAGGTGTCAAAACAAGCATCTATCTAGAGGTTGAGGGCGCAGGCGACTACCTGCCAAGTTACTCAGGGAATCTCGATATTATGACAGCAGCGGCAAAGGCGACTGGCGAGCTGCTTGCTGCGCGGAGGATGGCGGCATGACTTTCGATGTCAACCGCGATAAACTCTATATTCAGGACGTCACCCTGCGCGACGGTATGCACGCGATCAAGCATATGTATGGGCTAGACGATGTTCGTGCGATCGCGAAGGTCATTGATGCTGCGGGCGTTGATGCGATCGAAGTCGCGCATGGTGATGGCCTGTCGGGCACCAGTTTTAACTATGGCTTTGGCGCGCATACTGACTGGGAATGGCTCGAAGCTGTTGCCGAAGTGCTGACCAATTGCATACTCACAACGTTGATTCTTCCCGGGCTTGGTACTGTTGACGAATTGAAGCGTGCTTATGGTCTGGGGGTCCGTTCGGTGCGCGTAGCGACACATTGTACCGAGGCTGATGTCTCTAAGCAGCATATCGGCATCGCGCGTGATCTCGGCATGGATGTTTCGGGCTTTTTGATGATGAGCCATATGATCGATGCCGATGCACTGGCGAGGCAAGCACAGTTAATGGAAAGCTATGGTGCGCTCTGCATTTACGTGACCGATAGCGGCGGCGCGCTTGATATGGATGGCGTACGCGACCGTTTCCGGGCATATGACAGGGTGCTAAAACCTGACACCCAGCGTGGAATGCATGCGCACCACAATCTGTCGCTCGGTGTGGCCAATTCGATTGTTGCAGCACAGGAAGGTGCAGTCCGCATTGATGCGTCGCTCGCCGGGATGGGAGCGGGCGCCGGCAATGCTCCGCTTGAAGTGTTCGTTGCAGCAATAGACCGCAAGGGATGGCATCATGGCTGCGATGTAATGATGTTAATGGATGCAGCGGAAGATCTTGTTCGACCCCTGCAAGATCGTCCGGTGCGCGTTGACCGTGAGACGTTGGCGCTGGGCTATGCCGGTGTTTACTCCAGCTTCCTGCGCCATGCCGAAAAAGCGGCGGCAGATTATGGTCTTGATACCCGCGATATCCTTGTTGAGCTTGGCCGCCGTAAAATGGTTGGTGGGCAGGAAGATATGATCGTTGATGTTGCGCTTGATCTCTTGAAAGCTAAGGGAAACTGACGCGATGGCCGAGGTCTCTCTCCACAAACCTTACCCCGCTGCGGCTGTTGAAGCTTGGGATTTTGACACCGAGATTGCAATTATCGGTTTTGGCGCAACGGGGGCTTGTGCGGCGATTGAGGCTGCAGGCGCTGGCGCAAAGGTGATGCTGTTCGAACGCAATTCCGGCAGCGGCGGGGCCTCAGGGCTTTCGGGGGGCGAAATATATATCGGCGGTAACGGCGGCACCGATGCGCAGCGTGCCGCTGGTTTCACTGACACGACCGAAGATTTCGCCACCTATCTCAAAATGGCCGGTGGGCCGTTCGCGGATGAGGCGAAGAGTGATCTATATGCCGCGGAGGCGCTTAACCATTTTGCTTGGCTTAAGGCGCAGGGGGTTCCCTATCGTGGCAATTACCTCCCAGGCAAACATATCGAGCCGACCGATGATAGCACGCTGATCTGGTCGGGCAGTGAGGCCGCAGCTCCCTTTTGCAACCAAGCGAAGCCAGCACCGCGCGGCCATGTGGTTCAGCATATGGGCTGGGGCGGCGGACGGCCTTTGGTTGATATCCTGGAAGCTAAGACACGCGAACTTGGCGTCGAAGTTTTGGTCGATGCCCGCGCCGTCGCGCTCATTCGAGACGGTGACCGGATTGTCGGTGTTGTCGTCCGGATCGACAATAAGAACCGCTTCGTTCGTGCTTCTAAGGGCGTAGTCCTCGCCACCGGCGGTTTTGTTATGAACGAAGAAATGCGCCGTAAATATTGCCCCGAAACGTTTAAGATCAGTACTCCCATTGGCGACAAGGATGATGGCGTGGGTATCATGCTCGGCGTCGGCGCGGGGGGTGACGCGATACATATGGAACAATTCTTTACCACCTGCCCCTGGACGATGCCCGAACCGCACGCAAAGGGCGTTTTCGTTAACCAAGCAGGCCAACGCTTTATCAACGAAGATTGCTATCACGGCCGCGTCAGCCGCACCGCAGTCGATCAGCCCGGCGACCGCGTATTCCTCCTGCTCGACAATGCCCATTTCGTCCAACTGATGGACTTCGCCTTTATGAGCATTGCCGGAACCGGCGACAGCTGGGAAGAGGTAGAGCGCGAGTTGGAGATGCCGGAAGGAACACTCTCGACAACGATGGCCTTCTATAACAAACATGCCAAGGAGGGCTGTGACCCCCTGTTTGATAAGCGCGCGCCAATTCTCACCGCCCTTGACCAAGGCCCGTTCATCGCGCTCGAACTCAATTTTGCTACCAGCTATTTCAGTTTCTTTACGCTGGGCGGGCTTAGGACATCGGCCGATGCAGAAGTGCTCGACCACGCGGGCAAACCCATCCCCGGCCTGTTTGCCGCGGGGCGATGCACATCGGGCTTGCCAGCGTGGGGCCATGGCTACAGTTCCGGCATGAGCCTCGCCGATTGCACTTTCTTCGGGCGGCAGGCTGGCCGACGGGCGGCGGGGTGAGCGGCCTTTCTGTTCCCAGCCTCCTCGACAATGCCTGTGCGACTGCGGGGCTTTCCGATTTTGGCGATGACTGGTTCATGACGCCGCTCACGAAACTGGTCGAGCATGTGAACCGCGACGCGGGCCTGACCGCCCCGGATGCAGGCGGGGGCGGCCGAATTGCTTCGGCGCTCGCAGACCGTTTGCAGTTGGTACAATATCTTAAGGATAATCCTGCGGCGCTTGATGAAACAATCGAGGTAGCTTGCGCTGTCATTGGCCTGCCCCGCACAGGGTCGACGGTTATCCACCGGCTGCTGTCATGTTCTCCCAAACTGACTGCACTCAGCTGGTGGGAAACCGCCTTCCCTTTGCCAATGCCGGGCGAAAGCCTGACCGACCCTACCCCGCGTCAGGACGCCGCCAAGGGGTTTGTCGATTTTCTCCTCAACGAATGGCCTGACTTTGAGAGCATCGACCCGATGGACGCGATGGCGGTCAATGAGGAGGTGGTGCTGCTTGACCGCACGTTTCTTTCAACCACTTATGATTCGATGATGCCAATCCATGATTATGGCACTTGGCAGGCTGATCAGGATCATGCGCCCGCGTATCGTGATCTCGAATTGTGTATGAAGGCGATCCAGTATCAGCGGGCGCAGCGCGGGATGTCGCGGCGGCCTTGGGTGTTCAAAACGCCGCACCATGTGCTGGGCGGAATAGAAGGGCTGCTGTCGGTTTGGCCTGATGTGAAGCTTATCATGACGCACCGCGACGTGGCAGAAGTGCTGCCAAGTTATTGCAGCATGTGTGCTTCGCTAAGCGTTTCAACCTCTACTACCTACGCCCACGAACATGAAGGAGCTCACTGGACGCGGCGGTTCAAAACCGGACTGGAGCGGCTGATGGTGCTGCGTGAGATATTGCCAGCGGGTAAGGTGATTGATGTGCGCTATGACGAAACAGTGCGCGATCCCATCCGTATTGCGGAGCGGTTAATGTCGGCGATCGGGCTTGAAGTAGACGATGCCGACCGCACCGCTTTTGAAGGTTGTATGGCGGAAAATGCAAGGGAGAACCGCCCTAAACATAAATATACGGCGGCGGATTTCGGGCTTGATCCGGAAAAGATCGCATCAGATTTTGCCTTTTATCATCGGAGCTATTTATGATCCTCACGGACAAAGTCATCATCATCACTGGCGTGGGCCCCGGCCTGGGGCAGGCCATGTGCCGCGGCGCGGCGCTCGAAGGGGCGAAGGTCGCGGTTTCAGCGCGGTCGGTCGATGCGATCAATGCTATCCGCGACGACATCATTGCCAAGGGCGGTGAGGCAATTGCGGTGCCGACCGATGTCTCAGACATGGCGCAATGCAAGAACCTTGTATCTGAAACGATCAAGGCTTTTGGTCGCATCGACGGCCTGGTCAATTCCGCCTATTTCCATCCGGCCTGGACCCCGCTCCACGAAGCCGATATTGATGAAGTGATGACGGCGATGAACGTCAATGCTGTCGGAGGGCTACGCATGGCGCAAGCGGTTATCCCGGCGATGAAGGCCCAAGGCAGTGGGTCCATCGTCAACATCTCCACCCTCGCGACGCGCAAGCCCTTCCCCGGCGAAGGCGGATACGCGATGGCAAAGGCCGCACTCGGGCAGATGACGCGGCACATGGCGGTGGAGCTGGCTGGCACTGGCATTCGCATCAACACAACGCTGATGGGCTGGCTTGACGGCGCGCCGCTGGCGAGCTTTTTCGAAAGCATGGGCGAGGGCGGCGACGCGTTCCGCAAGCAGCGCGCGTCTGAAATTCCCATCGGTCATATCCCGCCCGACACGGATTGCGCCAAGGCCGTTTACTTTCTGCTCTCTGACTATGCGAGCGAGGTGACGGGGGCGTCGCTGGATGTGAACGGCGGGGATTGGGTCGCACCCTGATATGAGTGTGGTGACCGACCCAGCAGAAGCTTGGCGCGCTTATTGCGCGAAGCTCGCCGAAGCGGGCGACATCATCCTTGCATCCGATGTGCCTGACGATCCGCTGATCCGCGCCGAGGGTTTCCGCTATCTCTCCCGCCTCAGCAAACTGGCGCTGGAACAATATGTCGAGGCGTCTGATCCGGACTTCCCGTTCTTTTACAAGCTCAGTCACGAAACGGCGAAGATCGGCGCGGATAATCCCGATAATATTTATTGGAACGCCTCAATCAAAGGCGACAATGATTACCGGATTACGGGTAAGCGCGGATCGATGTTCTATTTTTCCGTCGTCGCCAACGCGATGCGCTATCATATCGATGGCAGTGCCCACGCAACGGGTAGCTTGATGAATGATGAGATCGTCTGGGGTTCGGATGGCACGTTTGAGATCATCGCGTCCTGCAACCCGAAGCCGGGCAACTGGCTGAAGCTTGAACCCGATGCGAGCGTGATCATCATCCGCCAATCCGCACTGGATCGTGCCACCGAACGCGGAGGGGAGTTTTATATCGAGCGGATTGGCGGCCCAGCGGCACCCGTACCGCTTTCGGCTGAAACTCTGGCGGGTGGTTTTGCTGCGGCTGCGCAGTTTGTGATCGGCGTGGCGAGCACCTTTGCCGACTGGACCCGACTATTCCGTCAGCATCCCAACCAGTACGCCGTGATCGACCAGTCGATTTTCCAGAGGGGTGGCGGCGCCAAGGATATTTATTACAGCCATGCCTATTGGCAGATTGCCGAGGACGAGGCGTGGGTGCTCGACGTCACACCCCCTGACTGCACTTATTGGAATTTTCAGCTCGACAACTGGTGGATGGAAAGCTTCGACTATCGCTTCCGCCCGGTGACAGTGAACAAGCATAGTGCTAAGCTGGAGCCAGACGGTTCGGTTAGGATCATCTGCGCCGCGCGTGATCCGGGCGTCGGGAATTGGATCGACACGTGCAGGCATAGTGAAGGCACGGCGTTACTAAGGTGGGTGGGTGCTGACGAACACCCGCTGCCGCATGCACGGATTGTCAAATTGGAGGATCTCTAGTGCTTGAATGGATGAAAACCGCAAAATCGCATCTAGAGGACCCCATATTGGGCTTCGATCCAGACGCAATCACACGATCAGAAACCGTCGAGATTAAAGCGCCGGCGGCTGTTGTCTGGGATATTTTGACCGATCTGCCGCGCTACAATGAATGGAACCCCTTCTGCATCCGCGCCGTCTCAACGCTAAAAATCGGTGATCCCATCGAAATGACGCTGATCAACTATGCGACCGCGGGCGGCCCGACGATCCCCAATCTCGAATATATCTGCGCCTTTGAACCTCAGAATTTGCTCAGTTGGGAGTTTCCCAATCTCGATTTCTGGCCTTATCCAGCGCGGCGCGATCAGGTCATTGAGGCGACGGGGGCGAACAGTTGCCTTTATTACTCAACCGACGCGTTTCTTGGTGTAAACGGCATTCATGTGTTCCGTTTTGCCGGACCGTGGATCAAGCGGGCGTTTGATGACACGGGACTGGCGCTGAAGGCGCGAGCGGAGGGAGTGGCTTAGCCCGCCAGCTGCCCGCCATCAACAGTAAGCAAACTGCCCGTCACTTTCCGCGCGGCGTCGCTGGCGAGATACGCGAAGGCCTCCGCAATGTCCGAGGGCGCGCAGGTGCCATCTTCCAGTTTTGGCGCATTGCGCATCACCAACGCCCAATCGACATCTCCTTGCGGCGGAGCGCTGTTGCCCATCGGCGTATCGACATGGCCTGGGCAGATCGCATTCACACGTACGCCCTTGGCAGCAAACTCAATGGCGAGGCTCTTGGTGATCGCGGCGACGCCATGCTTCGATGCGGCATAGGCGACGGTGTAAGCGATACCCTGGAGCGCGGCAGTTGAGGCGGTGTTGACGATATTGCCCTTGCTCTCGATCAGGTGCGGCATTGCCGCCTGACACATGGCAAACACGCTCAATGTGTTGACGCGGAGGATGCGTTCAAAATCCTCCATCGAAAACTCCAAGCTCGGTCCCCATTGGAGCATGCCGGAAATGTTGCAGAGCACATCAAGGCCGTCCTGAGCTCCCGTCGCGACCAGCGCGCTACAAGAGACAAAGTCGCTCGCATCGTAAGGCACTATTAGCGGCGTCGAGTCCATCATTGCGGCGGTCTCTGCAAGGCCTGCTTCGTTGATATCGCCAATGGTGATGGACGCGCCCTCCGCCGCAAATAGGATCGCCGTTGCCCGCCCAATGCCGGACGCCGCGCCGGTAATGATAACCTTCTTGCCTGCAAACCGCATTTTACTCTCCAAAATTCTTAGGCGCTTCGCCCGCCGCGACGACGTGCATTTTGCCTTCGGTATCGATGCTGTGTATCAAGCACGAATTGCGCCGTGAATGCGTTTCAGCGATCCGCCAGTTGCCGTCTGCCTTTACATATACATCATCATATTCGACACCCATTTGTGTCACGGTCTGCGCGGCCAGATTGATGTTGTGGAAGAACAGCGACCAATTTCCCTTTGCGCGTGTCTCGCTTTCAAAGCGGATGATCCCGTTCGCCCCGTGATGTATATCAAAAATTCCCGGCACGCAGCCCATCTGGGCGTAAATGGCGACGAACGCATCACGATCATCAAAGCGCGGAAAGCCCTCATAAGCGATCACTGCACCCTCGGGTGTCAGGCAGTCGCGCACCACCTCGGGCTCTTGCATGTCGCACGCCCGAAGATAACGCGCCTTTAGGTCACGGATCGCGCGGTCATCCTCCAGCCGCTGGAGGCGCTCCTCAACCGTCATTGTGGAACTCCACCCTTCCAAATTTGCCGTTCGTGCTGCGCCTGTCGAAGGACTGACCCAATTGTGGCTGACGCACCCTAATAGAATGGCAGTGCTTCAACAGGCGCAGCACGAACGGAACAGGTCGGCTCATCACAACATCTCGAACGCGTCAAAGTCGGGCGTCTTCATTGCCTCGGCAAAGGCCGCATAGTCCCATGGCCAGGTGATCGGCACGCCGGTTGAATCGAGATACCAGCTGGTGCAGCCCGACCCGAAAATACTCGCCTTAGCAGCCTTGATCCGGCGATCCTCATAGGCGTTGTGGGCACTATGGCTCGCGGCAATCCCGCGCGCATTACTCTCACCGACGCGGTTTAGCAGTTGCTCGATATAGACCCACTGCTTTTCCGCGACATCGATCAGCGAGAAATTTCCAACCGGAGACGAAGGCCCATTCATCAGGAAGAAATTAGGGAAGTCCGGGATTGAGATCGCCATATAGGCGTTGCAACGGGTCGCCCAGGCGTCCTCAATATCGCGTCCACCAACGCCCTTGACCGAGATAGGCCGGACGAATCGGTCTGTGTGGAACCCGGTTGCCAGCGCCATTATATCAAGCCTGTGGAGCACGCCCTCGTTGTCGCGCACACCCTCGGGCAGTATCTCGTCGATCCCACAGACAATTGTCTCGACATTTGGCTGCTGCGCTACGCCGTAATAGTCGAACGAGTAGATCAACCGCTTACACGCCGCGCGGTAATTGGGCGTAAGCTTTTCGCGGAGCGCGGGATCGACCACCGCCTGCTCGAGCCAGCCTCGGCAGATATCCTCAATTGCAGACATTTCCGGACCATCAATGTCAGTAATCCCTTTGGTGAAGCGCTGCACATTGGCTTCATAAGTGGGATCGTAGCGGATCTCGTTGATCGCTTCTAAGTTGCTGCGGAAGCGGGTCTTGTCCTCTTCTGTGTATTCGAAGTTCGGATAGGGCATTATCCACTGCGGCGAACGCTGGAAATGCGCCACGTCATGCCCGGCCTTGCCGAGCGCAACCGCCATCTGAATGCCAGTTGAACCGTTGCCGATGATACCGATGCGTTTACCGGAAAGCGGAACGCTCTCATCCCATTCCGCCGTGTGCATCGCCTTACCTGCAAAGGATTTCAGCCCCTTGATTTCTGGCACCTTGGGGAAATGTAGCACGCCGGTGCAGGCGATTACAGCGTGGGCATGATCAACCTTGCCGCTCGCAGTCTCCACCTCCCACTGATCATCTATCCACTCCATCCGAACGATCTCGGTATTGAAATGGATGAGCGTGCGGATATCAAAATCATCCACGACCTTCTCAAAATAGGCCTGAATTTCCGCCCCGCCGACCAAATAAGCCGACCATTCGGGGTTAGGCGCAAACTCATAAGTATAGGCGTGCGCAGGCACATCGCAGGTCAGCCCTGGATAGCGGTTGTCGCGCCATGTTCCGCCGATCCTATCTGCCTTTTCGTATATCGCGACATTACTATGTCCCGCCTTACGAAGTTTGATTGCCCCAAGTATCCCGGCCATTCCGGCCCCGATGATTATGAAGCGCTTGTCAGATGATGACACGAAAACCTCTCAATATTTAACGCCAAAGGTCACGCCATAGGTCCTTGGATCGGGGAAATAGCCAAGCGTCAAGCCGCCAAAGCCAGGTCCAAAATCGATAAAGTTGGAGGCGTTATTTTCTTTTGTCAGATTGCGCGCCCAAAAGCTGACCTCAGTTTTTGCGCCGCCTACGACCAGGTCCGTAATGCGCGCACTCGCGTTCAGGATCGTCCGTCCCTTTGAGCGTGTATTGCCAGCGATTGTTGTCGCTGCCGAATTTCCCGTCAACGCGAAAGGGAAGGTGTAGTAGCTCGAGACATGATTGAGGTCGCCAGTCAGGTTTAGCTTGCCCCAACTACCCTCAATGACGCGCCAGTCGATGCCCGCTGCGGCCGTCAACTTGGGTGTGTGCGGAAAGGCACGGTTGTTGGCAACGTCAATACCGCCATCAATGAAACGCTTGTAATCCGCGTCCAGGATCGCGAGCGAGCCGTTGATGGTGAGTGTAGGGGTCGGACGGGCAACGGCCTCAAACTCAAGACCCCGGATGCGCGCGGCAGCTGCATTGAGCACAACTGACGCAGCAGCACCCTGTGCCGTAAACACCGAAAGCTGAATGTTCTTATGCTCATCCCAGAACCCGGCGACGTTGAAGATCAGCTTGCCATCGGCGAGCTTCGTCTTGAAGCCGAGTTCGTAGCTGTCGACCTTTTCGGGGTCATAGGGATTGCACAATTCACTACTCTTGCCGGGGGTGGAGGTGCAGTTGAACGTCTGACCAATTAAACCACCGACATCGGTTTCGCCGTTAAAACCGCCTGATTTATAACCGCGCGCCCAACGTGCATAGACGTTGACGTTGTCGCTTGCTTCATAGCTGAGCGTGGCCGTTGGGCTGAAATTGTTGAACTTTGCATCGGGCACGGCGCCATAAGGCACATCGAACAGCACCGTGCGCGGTGTGCCGACTGCAAAGCGACGACGGATGTCCTTCAGTTCGTTGGTATAGCGTGCGCCCAGTGTCATCTTCAGCGCATCAGTCATCCGGTAATCGGCCTGCGCGTAAACGGCATAGGCCCGCGTGTGCGATCCATAATCAGACTGGAGATCCGCGGCACCCGGCGCGCCGACTTGGTTGAGGAACCCAAAAAAGCGCTGTGGTCCGAGCGTTTCGGCTTTTTCCTTGTAGTAAAAGCCACCAAAGACATAATTGAGGCGGTCCTCCAGCGCACTGCCCGTCAGCTGGAGCTCCTGACTATAGGCATGAAACCGTGTGTCACGTTGCGTTGCCGCAACGTCAAGCGGCGAGCCATCGAGATCGATGGAGTCCTGCCAGCGCAGATTGCGATAGGAACTGATCGATTTAAGCTCGGCCGAGTCGAAATCGAGCGCGAGTGTGAGACTATGGCCATAGGTGCGCGACTTTTCGAAAATCGGTGATGCATTGATACTCGCTTGCGTTTGGCGGTTCGGATTGGCATACAGACCGAGGGGTGCAATCGCGCCCAATATGGCGGGATTAGTAAACAGATTGTTGGGGAGCACGCTCACCAGTTGTGCGAAGTCTGGCCGTTGCTGGTTGCGGCTGTAATCGAACTGATAATCGGCTGTGAACCGCCCTTCGGGTTTTAGGCGTACCTGGATCATTCCCGAACGCGCGTTGACATCGTTCGTATCATTGACTGACGCAGGTCGTGCAAGAAAAGCCGCCGGAAAGGGATTGGGGCCGACCTTTACAAAACCGCTGTGCTTCTGAATCTGCCCAGAAAACTTGACCATCAGCGGCCCCAACGCAGGCAAGTTGACCACCGTTTTGCCCTTCCAGAAATCGTAATTGCCATAGGAAGCCTCGGCGGACACACCAGCTTCTCCGCTTGGCTTTTTGGTCACGAGATTGACTGCGCCAGCCAGTGCATTGCGACCATATAGCGTGCCTTGAGGGCCGCGCAGAATCTCAACGCGCTCAAGGTCGGCCACGTCGAAGATCGAACCTTGCGCCTTGGCGATGTAAACGCCGTCGAGATATAATCCCGCTGCAGGCTCCCAAGTGACAGCTGGATTGATCGTCACCGAACCACGGATGGAGATTTGCGAAATTGTCTTGTTCGATGGCGCGCGCTCGATCTTCACATTAGGTGCGATCGAACCGAGCCGGTCGATTGAGCTTATACCTCGACTTTCCAGATACTCGCTTGAAACGGCGGAAATCGCGATTGGCACATCCTGGACGTTCTCGGCGCGTTTTTGCGCTGTGACTACGATATCGCCAATGCCC
>Ga0209550_10000562_pt1 | contig 35179 bp, 24 predicted proteins | sample LauGreSuBDMM15SN_2_FD_187567 | JGI IMG/M metagenome (GOLD analysis project Ga0209550, IMG submission 187567) | Freshwater lake microbial communities from Lake Michigan, USA - Su13.BD.MM15.SN (SPAdes) (version 5) | ecosystem: Environmental > Aquatic > Freshwater > Lake | place: Lake Michigan... | reverse complement strand
GGGTGACCCGACCGTGGTCATCGTTGCCGGTGTAGCGATTGCCGTCACCGCAGCAGCGGTAGCTGGGGCTATCGCGTACGCCAAAATTCGCTCTGGACGTGCGAAGAAATAAGCAGCAGATCACCAGCGTTGCCAGTTACCTGCAGAGCGTGGTACCCCTGAGTCGACGCGTTGTCGATGGTATGCAACTGTCAAGCGTATGCATCTGACGCAGGACTCGACCTATGAAGGACTTCACTGCAGTAGGTGAGCAATCGTCGCCTAGCATGCCTTTCGTTGAGTAACGACGGGTCTCACAGGGTCAGTCTTCTTTGGATTCCTCTACAGGGTCAGCGTTGGGCAGATCTGTGGAGAGTGCATCGGCTACCGGTGTGGGGCGCCAGAGCTCCCGCCATTCCTGCGCAGCCCTGGATACCTCGTCAACGTTGGCCCCCGCAGCGGTCGATGCCCATAGACGGCGCCAGACGGCGAGCGCCTGAACCTGATCACGCTCGAGCTGCGAGCGAAGTGATCGCCGCGCAGAGGCGTCTGTCAAAACACTCCGGTCGAGCGAGTCGAGCTGGTCGCCGGCAGCTTCGATAGCAGTGTTGAAAGCATTCGCCTGACGAGTGTGCAGACGTCGGGCGACGCTCAGTAACACGATGACACCGGAGAGGTATGCCGGTAGGTACCAATAGGAGTCGAAGAAGCTGAAAAGATTCCACAAGCCGTGACCGACCGCTCCCAATGAATATGCCGAGGCCAGCATCAACATGGAGGCTGCAGAAACCTGTCCGTACTTACGCCGTCCGGCCACCAATCCCAACGCTAGGCCTATCCCGGCTGTGAACAAGGGGTGAGCGAAGGGGAGCACGAGCCCGCGCACAGCGAAGGTGGTGAGCAAGCCGTCGACGTCTGCGGTCTGCGAGAAGTACAGGATGTTCTCCGTGAACGCGAAGCCGCCGGCAACGAGGAGCGCGTAGACAAGTCCTGACAACGGCGAGTCGAACGTCGTCCAGCGGCGAGCGAGCCACCAGAGTGCACCCCCTTTGACGGCCTCCTCGATGATCCCGGCTGCGGCGTACGCAGAGATGCCGGTCATTTCCAACCACGGTTCGGCTGCGAACGACAGTGCGAGCGAGACGGGGACGGTGACCGAAGCCCCGATGATGAACGCCCAGAGTCGTGAGGACAGTGGCGGCGGGTTGGCGTTACCCACCCAGCTGGTGAGGGCGAAGACGAGAGCTGCCGGTACCGCTGCGAGCGCGACCAGGAGCCCGCTGAAAGATGTGAGGACGAGTACGACCAGGGTCGCGGCTGACCCCATGGTGACAACCAGCAGTGGCGGATCGTCGGCGCGTGGGTCGTGCATACCCCTCCACCGTGCGCAGGAGCCCACTGCTGGCCCGACAGACAGCATTTCCGTGTCGCAGTAGAGGCAACCCCTGGACGACCCTCTATGGCGCTGCTGCGGAGCCAGCGTCGTCTGCCGGATGACATCAGAGCGGTTCGGGTAACCGCCTGAGCCGACCTTGACCCTAGCTTGAGTGTTATCGAAAGGTCGAACTGCGTTACACAGAGATCTATCAAGTTTCAAGAGACTTGCTTATCGCCTATTGACCAATGTCAACAGCTGAAGCAATGAGGGGTGACCTACGTCTCCTCACAAAGCTCTGGAAATTTTCGGAATCAGCACGTCCGCCAGAGTTCACAAGGTGCGTTGTGCTCGGTTGTCCCGCAACCGGCCCCTGTCACCGTCGCTGACAGTGACCACCCGTCACTGAGTGCGTCGTCTGGGAGGACTCGCGAGTGCAACTGGTTTCGGCTATCCGCCGACACAGCCGGACGTGTTCGGTTCCGACACTTCTTTCGTCGCCCGGGTGCGTCCCAAAGGAGGAGAACCGGTGAGTACCAGCGTAGAGTTCAACGACAGGAACCAAGACCTGTTCCGACGTCGTTACGAGGTACGCGATCGAATCGCGAAGCTCGAGTCAGCCATCGAGGAACGCGACAACCCCAAGCCGAAGAAGGTGACGAAGGCTGTCGCCAAACCGAAGGCAACCACCAAGACTGCCACCAAGCGACGCAAGGGTTCCGAGATCGACGATGAGCCCGTTGACCTTGACCTAGATCTACGTCGCGCTCGTACCGACCTCGACACCGTCGACACCGAGATCATCCAAGCGAACTACGGCCTCGTCCTCAACTACGTACGCAAGTTCACCTCGACGACCTCACGTGAGGATTCACGTGACTTCGAAGGCGCAGCAGTCCTCGGTCTCATGCGAGCCATCTCTACCTACGACCCGACGCGTGGTTCCAAGTTCTCGACTTGGGCGTACAAGCCGATCCAACGTGAATGCCTCAAGGCTGTCCGTGACGCAGATTTCAAACACCTCAATCCAGGTGACTTCGAAAAGCGGCCCGACATCCGCCGAGCACTCAAGGAACTGAAGCCTGAAGATTCAGATCCGATGCCTTCGTACGAAGCGATCGCAGCTCTTGCTGGAGCTACCGTGGACACCGTCAAGCGCGTGCTCAACACCCAAGAGCAGGACAGCTTGAATCGGCCGATCAACGACGACGGCAAGGGGTTCCTGGGCGACTCCATTCCCGATGAGGACGCATCTATCGAGGATTCTGTCATCGCTCGTCAGGAGCTCACCGACCTTGAACAGTTCGGACTGAACGCCCTCGAGGACCGCGAGTTGTTCGTCATCTCCCGTCGTTTCGGCTTGGATGCAGAACCACCACAACGCCTTTCCGCAATCGGCACGCTTCTCGGATTATCCAGAGAGGCCGTTCGGCAAGTGGAGGCTAAGGCCCTGTCGAAGCTCAATCATCCTGTTACACGTCGTCGACTAATTCGTCACGGTCGCGAATAGAATTTCCTATTCTTTTTCGTACCATAGTAGAGCGACGCTCGAAGAAGAGCTGCACTGAATAGTCTTTGCGGAAGTCTGAAAAGTAAGGTACTCGGACTTCTTCGACTTGCGAAGAGAAAGCCACTCACGTAGCTGTGAGTGGCTTTCTCTCTTTTCTGACGTACATCAAGTACTGGTGAAGCCTGGAGCCTCAGATCAAAGAGCGGGTGATCCAACCATTGGTGGATGCGATCAGGAAGTCCAATTGACCGTCGTACTTGGTTGTCAACCGGGCACGACGGGTCGGGTCGGTGATCGCTCGAAGACGGACAGGGTCGCTGTTGTCGAGGGTGTCGGCAATCTTCACGAGCGTAGCCAGCCGTGAACCGCTCAAGCGCCGCAGGTACGTCTCTCGTTGTTCGTTCTTACCATGGGTCAACAACGTGACGGCTTCGACAACATCATGACTGATGCCTGCGATCAAGAGTTGCTCGATCGTGACATCCGCGTCCTCGCACGTGTCATGGAGCAGTGCTGCTGCCTCGACGTCGAAACGGTCCAACTGGTCCTCGGTGGCGAGGCGACCGTTGATCGAGACGGCACGTGCTGTCGTTCGCATTAGATGACCTGCGTACGGTGCGCCGATCGCGTCGATCTGTCCGATGTGCGCGAGCGAAGCAATGAGCTTTGCTTTCGCAGCAAGTTTCGCCCTGGTGAGCGTTGCGCTAGGAGCGAGAGCATCACTGAGGGAGACCGGATAGGTTCCGCCAAACTCCGGCGACTGGGGTGTTTGTGTAACCGGTGGCGTAGGTTCATGGGAGCTGTTCATGTCGGAGATGGTGTCGCGTGGCCGGCTCATCGCACTTGACCTCCGTACCGTGTGTTCGTACCCGGTTCTTGATCGGCAGCTAGTTCTCGGGTCGCAGTAGAGCTGCCGTCTCGAAGTGCATCGGATCGATCGACGACCAGTCGCCACCCCAACGAAAACCCCATGCTTTGAACACGGCGATGATCCCGTCGTGCATCGATCCTGGAGTGTACATCAGGTTCTCGCTGACGTTCAGATCGACGGCGAGACCCCAGGCGTGGAACGAAGGACCTGAGCCTACACGAATCAACCGAGGGTTGTAGCAACCACCGAACTTTGCTGGATCGATCTCGTCCCCAAGTCCGCGTAGGACCGCTTCGGCAAGGGCTCCTGCCAACTGGGCTGAGATTGCTGTGTTACAAGCGAACTCACCGAGGATGGGATATTTGCGAACGCCGATGTTCTTCTCCGCGTAACTATCGGCAATGTCGATGTCGCGTGAGTTCGCTCGCCACTCGAAGGTTTCGTAGCGCAATGTCCCCAGGACGCCAGCTGCCTCCACAGGTGTGTAGAACTCCGACGGAGCAGGTGCTGCCGAACTGCGGATCACCGATCCGCTCGGGTGCTGCAGCATCAATGTCCAGGAGAAGCGTGTTGCGTCAGCATCCCCTGAGTGGTCGATTGCAACCAGGTACTCCTCGGCGTCTGCGAGAAGTCCCGCTGGTACGGCGAGGCCTGCACCGGGGATGAGGGGGGCGAAACCGGCGATGACTGCAGTGGATGCTGACGAGGTGGAGCTTGGTGCGGTGGGGCTTGGTGAGGTGGGGCTTGGTGAGATGGGGCTTGGTGAGGAGGGGCTCGACGAGGGATCATCCTCGACGACTGCTCGAGTTGTGCCGTCAGTGGTGAACGTCGTCACGGACCGATCTGTTCGTTCGCGTAGCGCCGGCAGACCCACCCCTGAACGGTCGAGGTACCGCTTTGCCGACATGGTCACTGATTTCTCATCACCGATGCGTAGTGACCCGGCGACACGTGCTGAGCTGGATGCGACGACGAAGTTGGTGTTGGGTGCCGAGTCGAGTCCGATGGTCGAAGCGGTTGCGTCGTCGACACCTATGGCCTGGACCGGCATCGAGCCCAGCTGTAGCGATGCAGTGGGGAAGATGGCGTACGAACGGCCAGTGAGCTGCAGTTCGACTTCAGCGAGTTTCGATGCTGGCACTCTGAGTACGACATCGATCGTCCCTGGTACCGGCGGCTCAGGACGCAGTCGTTCCACATTCCTCGAGCTGTCTCCGATGCTGGTGGCTCCACTTGGTGTAGTACGTGAACCGAGCCGCCCTACCTGTGCAACCGGATTTTCCCAAGGCATCGCCACAGGGAAGGCTGGCGCCGGTGCACTCACCGTGAAGAGTAAGGCATCAATGCTCGATGTCGGCACCTCGGTGCCAGCGATCAAGGCATCAACCTCGACCAGATGAGCGGCAAATCTACGCGCTGAGGCAAGTTCGGAACCCAGCTCTCGAACTCGGATCTTTGCATTTTCGAGTTCTGCCAGCGCCCGGACGACATCACGTTGCGCTGTTGAGATCAGCGTGTCGGAGTGGTCCTGCATCCGGCGAAGGGTTTCCAAGGAACGCACCGCTTCCTGAGGTGGTGTCGAGCCGAGCGCCATGTCGTAGAGCAGCCCGAGCTCCATCATCGCGACATCGGAGGTGATTCCGTAGCGGATCGCAAACCGTGCGGCCTCGAGATTTGCCACCTGAACAGCTTGGACGGCGGCATCCACTGCTTGTGAAGCGTCGATGTACTCGTACTGCGCCTCCACGACACTCTCTGATAGGCCGTCGAGGAGCGACCCGGTAGCGACGAACCAACCGATGAGACGCGGGTCTTCCGCCTCGAACGGGACAGGGAGAGCACGGTAAGCGGCCGTTCCGGTGATCTGGACAGGTGAACCCAGCCCAGCCCCCTCACCGGTCTGGAGCGGTGCACGGACCTCTTCGGCAAACGTCACGCCGGGTACCAGCGTCACCAACGCACACAGCACCACACCGACTGCCAGTCGTGGTCGCCAATGGCCAGTCCTGGATCGAGGCGCCGCCCCATTCGATTTCACCTCATCAACGGTCCGTTCACAGGCCAGGACGCCCAGCAACCAACAGGTCAGCGTTGCCCGATCACCTCCGGCGCTGACGGTGCGTTCCGTGCGCACACACACCAAAAAGCCCGTGACCGCTGCACGCGGAGCGGGTCCTGCCAAGGGCAGGAAGACCACGTCTTCCGCCTCGAGCGGAACGACCACGAAGCCGAAAGCCACAAAGGCCAAGGCTCCCATCACCTCCAAGGTCTCTCCGACCAAAGCCAAGCCGAAAGCCGTGAAGGCGACCGCGACCACCAAGGTCTCGAAGGCTACAGCAAGGACAACTGGTATCGCCGCTCGGGCGACCACACCGACGACGAAGCGTGATGTTTCGTCGAAGGCCACAGCAAGGAAGTCTTCTTCCGCTGCACCCCAGTTCGCGAACACCGAGATCTGGGATCGCAACACAGAGATCCATGCACGTTGGGTCGCTGCTCGCGAAGAACTCGACAAAGCCAAGAAGCGCAAGAACGCAGAACGCATCAGGAAAGCCGAGGTCGCCGTCGAGGCGATCGGATCGGAGTTCTTCGTCGCGAACCGAGGACTTGCCATCAGTGTAGCCAAGGCGTTCCTCGCTGCCGGCGAACATCATGGTGATGACTACGTCAACGCTGCAAGCCTCGGTTTGTGGGAAGCCTTTCTCAAGTGGGATCCTACAAAGGGTGTCACTTTCGGAACCTTCTCACGCCAGTACATCAAGGGTCGCCTGGTCCGTACCGTACGTGGTGCAGAATTCGGGCACATCTCCCAGACGGACTTCAACCGTCGTAAAGAGGTGCGTCTGACACAGGTGAAACTCGCCGAGAAATTCGACCGCGCCCCGTCTCACGACGAGATCGCCGCAGAACTCGGTATCACCACTGCAGCAGTCACCCGTGCTTTGTCACAACGTGAAGCTTCACTCGACGTTCCTGTCGGTGATGGTGAGCGTACTCTCGGCGACTTCATCTCTGATGAAACGGACGAATTCGGAAATCTCGATCTCGAGGCATCTTCCGCAATCGATCGTTATCTTGATGAATTGAACGAACTCGAACTCTGGCTCGCCCACGCTCGTGGTGAGTTGCTCGGAACTCCTGAGCAATCTCTGCTTGAGATCGCCGACGAGATCGGTGTCGGTCGAGAAATCGCCCGTCGCGCCGAAGCCAAGGCCAAGGCACGCTTGGTTCACACCAAGCTCACCATGGACCTGGGTCGTCTCCCATCCGACACCGAGCTCGGCAAAGAGCTCGGTGTCACCGCCGAAAAGGCACGTTCTCTCCTGCACCCGACCTGGTCGGACCTGCATGATCGTTGGGTACGAGCCGGTATCGGCCTCGCTGACGCCCGCCGTCGACGTGACTACCCTGCTGCAGAACGTCGTCGAGCACGCATGGACCGCATCGGTGAAGAGGTCATCCTCCAAGGATCCGAACTCATCGCTGAAGCTGCCATCAGTTATGCTGACAGTGGCGAACCAATCGGTCCTGAGCGTGCGAGTGACGGTCTCTGGGAGGCGTTCCGTGAATGGAACCCCGATACTGACCCACAGTTCCCAGCCTGGGCTCGCCGCCACTGGTCGCAACAGTACCGACGTATCCCACGTCGCGTCCTGGCCACCAAGGTGGCAACCGGATCCTTAGATCCGGCAGAGATCGCCACAGCAGTGAACCTGCTCTGGTCACGAATCCGACGTGCCGGCACCGAGCTCCCCCGAGCCGACCGAAGCGTCGAATTGACCTCGACCACGGCGTAACCCACGCCACCCGAACGCCCCCTGATCCCCATCAGGGGGCGTTCTTCATTTTTCACCACTCCTGAGCGCCTGCTCCAAGCCGCCGGCGAGCCTTCCGCAGACCGCCTGAGGGTCAGCCTCACGGGTCAGGCCCCAGTCGCCAGCTCAGCTCGAGCCTCCCGACAGGTACGTGCGTTGCGCACCCGACGCCGGCTCCGACGGTGACTCCCATACCCATCCACCAAGTTAGGAGACATGCCCTTGGCTAAGTCAACATCCGCGTTCTTGAAGACGCTCCTCGAGCAAATCAAACGCAAAGTCAGTACTCCAGAGATCATCACAGGTGCTTGGCATCTCGCGGTGAAATCGAAAGACATCGAAGCAATGGCAGAAATTGCTGCTGCCGATGGTCTACCTGTCGGAGTGCTAGATGCCGTGATGAAGCGCAATGAGATACCGGTCGCTGTGTCCTACCTGACACGACCCGGCCTCGACCTCGAACAACGTCGTGCGCGAATCCGTGCCGAAGAGCGCGCCGGCGTCCTCGCCGGAGTTCTCGAGTGTTCTTCCATCACCGGAGACGATAGGAACATCATCGCTGCAAAGCTGGTCGCGAAACCGACCCGTGCGCTCGCTGAGGCAACCATCGCCGATCACAGTATGCCTCTGTTAGCAGTAGCAACGGCAATCATCGTGCTCGACTCTCGCATCAACTCGCTCACTGATATGCAACGCAGCAACCTGCGCAGGCAGATCAAGCGTGTTGCAACAGACGCAGATGCATCGACACTCGTCGCAACATCTGCGAAGTCCAACGAGATCGTACGTTCGTTGCTCTCGCTGCATCCGCAGATCGAGGACGACGCCTTTGACACCGCGCTCATTGCGGGTGTCGAACCTTCGATTGCTCGAATGGCTTCTGATCGCATCACCCCGAATACCGTGTACCATGTCGTTCGTGAACTTCGCCCCATCATAGGTGAACACGGCAACTATCACCCGGATTCTATTCACGCACTCATCGTACGTCATTTCGACGATGAAATCGTTGCGAAGATCTGGACCGATCTTGTCGGAGCAGCTCGCGCACTCACTGCCGGCTCCCAGTCGGATTACACAGCCAGAATGATCCAAGCTGCGAACTCCGTTGACAACGAAGAGCTCACCGCTCTCGTCGCCGACGTCGTCGCCACGAAAGATCGTCAAGCTCCACTGGTCGACTCGTTGGTGTTGAATCCGAATCTGAGTCTCGAGCTCCTCAAGGTGCTCGAACCTTTAGCTGATCACCAGCTCTTGATTCGTCGACTACCAAGCGTTGCCAATGATGAAGAGCAGGTTCTCTACATCTACGACCGAACGCTTTCCGACGCGATCTCCGAAGATCAATGGCGTTCCTTCCCGGATCGCGCCAGAGGTCAGAAGCTGGTCTTCGATCAGCAGATCGTACGCTGGCGTGAACGTCGTAGCTCGTACTACTCCTCGGAGACCCGAGCAGTGATGAGCATCATCGACGCCGTGGAAGACAAAGCAGCTCTTGTTGCCCTACTTCCCTGGGGGATGGTCGAAGACCATCTGAACAGCTACGGCGAAGACCACATCTGGAGCACCGTTGCCCAACTACAAGCTCGACACCTCGGTGACGACCTTGACAGGTGGGAGACAGCCCAAACGCTGTCCCACGGTTTCGCCGGCACGGTAGAAGAGCTCTTCTTCTCCGCAGCGAACCTCTAGCAGTAACCCGACAACCCCGTCCCCACAAGGACGGGGTTGTTTGCATTCCACGGCTCGAGACAACCGGACCCAGCACCGGCGGGTGTGCCGCGGCAACTCTCAGTTCTCCACCCTCGAGCCGACCGGAGCCGGTAGTCAGTCCTGACGTCCAGGTGGAAGAGCGGTACGTGGCGTCGTGAAGGGCAGGCGAAGGTTCTTCCGGAGAGAGGCGGGTGGACGAGCGGGCTCTCCCCGGGACCATACCCGGGTGTGCTGACATCCATCTGGGCCGTTCTCATCCTCGCAGTAGCCGGAGCGGCGGTCGGCGTCCCGCTGGCACGTCTATCTGCTCGCCGAAGCGTCCACCAACCTGTTTCACTCGAGCCGCAGGCCGAGATCGATGTTCTCGCAGCTGTCGCTGTCGATATCACCATGTACCTCAGGGTCATCGAGTTGCGCGCCACCGACTTCGCAGACGCCGGTCGGGCTCGGGTGTGGGCCCGGATAGCAGATCACCTCGCTTGCATCCCGAACCCTGAAGGGATCGATTCGGAAACCGCTGCCGACGCTTGGATAGCCCGTCAGCTCACCGACCACGCTGAGCTCTTTTCCACCAACCCTGTTCACGTGTTCGCTGAGGAGGAAGGGGTCGTCCTCGGCTCAGCTCCTGAGGGTGAGCTCAAGGACCGTATTGTCTCCGATGCCGAAGCTGTTGTCGCCGCCGCCGAAGACCGCAACGTCTTCAACGGGCGTTCACTCATCGTCCCGGGACCCGAAGACGGTCCGTCACTGATCCGAACCTACGTAGCGCCCACAAGAGGTCGTGTCGTAGGGGCTGTCGTCATCCACACGCTTGCTTGGGCTGCAGCACCTTTGATGACTGAGCGGTTCGCGCAGGGAACGCTCGCGATACTGTTCGGAATCGCAGCCCTGCTCGTACTCTCCACCGCATCCCTGTTGTGGGCGCTAGTCGATCTCGACACGATGTACCTCGACACGCCGACGTTCTGGCCGGGAGCGATCCTCGCATGGGGTCTAGCGATCGGCGCCGCGGTCGCGGATTACGACCCCGGTCGACTCCTACCCGGGATCATCATCGCCGTCGGAGGGGCAATTGTGTTCGAGCTCGCCAATCTCGGATATCGGATCGTGCGTGGAACCGATGGGATGGGCGGTGGTGACACACTCATCCTCCTCGCCACAGCTGGTGTACCCGCAGCTCTGTTCGGCTCTTGGACTGTCGGCTACTACGCTGCTCTGGGGTCGATGATTCTTGGTGTGATCGGCTGGGTCTCGCTGTTCATCGCCGGCAAGGTGCAGCGTCACAGCCCTTTTGCGTTCGGTCCATATCTTGCGCTCGGTTGGTTGTTGACCTGCACATTGATGACGCTGGTGAACTGATGCTGCGCTGGCTCAGCACCCAGATCCCGACTCGCCGTGAGTTAACGGCGTTCGTGCTGGCTTTCACGATGGCTGGTGTGGTTTTCTGGGTCGCAGGAGCGAATTCGGTATCACGGAGTGCGGGCGATGCAATCCACTTCTTCGAAGGGCGCATCTACGCACCAACCGTGCGCGACCCGGCCACCACCACGCTCGACCGGATGGCACGAGGTCTCAAGCGCATCGCGGACCCATTGATCGTGGAGCACCCGGCAACCGACAACGGCGATCAAGCCGAGATCCGCCACCGATCACTGCTGGCAGCCGAGGCGTTCTACGGGGCTCGCCTCGTCGCGCCGGCTTCGGCTACGAAAGCCAACCGGGTCAACGGCGGTTCGTCCGGCCTTGCCTGGGCGATCGCGGCTCTGGCGCTCCAGCAACCGAACCTTGTCGACGACAAGGTCGTCGCAGCGAGTGCTGTACTCGAGTCAAGTGGATGGACCGTGAACGTCGGAGGTTTGGAGTTCAAGACCCGCACCAGCGAGATGTCGTCGACCGACATGTTGTTCGTGAACTCTGATCAGGCCAGTGAGACGAGGGCGATGTTGCTCGGAGAACGAGGCCCCGTCGTCATCGGTGTCGACTCGTTGGCCCAAGCGATCGGTGTCTTGTGCGCAACCGGACCAAGAGGGGTGGTTTGTGACCGCTACCGCGAACTCGCCGAAACATCCGACAACGAAGCGCTGACCGTGCAACTCTCACCTGTCGATCGTGGTGTCTGTGTCGCGCTCCTTCGATATGCACAGGACCTACGGTGCCGGATCGTCAACAACATTCCTGTTCTCTCCTCAGCACGCGTAAAGTGAGTGACGCTCGCCAGCTTGTTGTGGTCCATCGTTTCGGAGCAACCTCCTAAATTCAGAAGGACACTTTTTACACCGTCACGCCTTATTCCGTGTTCCTGGCACAACCTCGACGGGCACCGCTTCGACCTTCCGAGCGATCGCTGCTGCTGGCAACAACATCGAATGCTCAGCGAAGACAGCACAGCGCCCTGTTCTTTGTGCGAACAGGGCGCTGGTACGAGCAAGTGTTGTTCTACTGACTAACGCTCTTGGAGTCGTCGTTCCACTTCGGAGACGACATCGGACCATGAAGCAGCTCGCAATCCGCCGACGTGGCGGTTGTATGGCTGGTCGAAGACCATCGCCGCTTCTGGTCCTGAAGCGGCTCGAACGGCCTCGACGTTGTGTGGTGCATCATCGATGAGAAGATCGGTCTCTCCTGCGAGAGCTGCTTTGTCCTTCAAGAAGCAGAGATCCCTGTACGGTATGTTGTTCATGTCGAGGAAAGCTGCCGTGTCAGCCACGGCTGTCTGGTGCGCACCCTTGACGACGAGTCTGAACGTGATGATGCGTATGTGTACATCGATGTCCGAGAGATATTTCAGAGCGTCTGCTGCCCCGGCAAGGGGATCCATTGTCAGAAACATACGCTTCTCTGTCACTGCGCGGCGGTGCGTGTCCAAGAAGTGCTGCTCATTGTCGAACGGCCAACCCGACTCGACGAGGCTCCACTTCGAGCTGACAGGGATCGAATCACGTGAGACACCGAGAAACTTCGATGTGTGATCACGCATAGCTCCGTCGTAGTCCGCCAGGACGCCATCGACATCGACCCCCAGTACGAACGGTCGTGACGGATCCTTACGTGTACTCCATGCGCTCATCGTGCCTCCTCCAACTCTGCCACCCAAAGGGTTCGACGGCCGCAGTCACGGCCGATACGCAACTAACGGTGCTTCGCGCCCACTCCGGGGCCACTCGCCCCCGAACCCGGCCGACTCACGTAGTCGACGACCTCGAGGGCTCATGGAGAGGGCTCTGGTTCAGTCCGAGGCGAATGCCTGGCCTGGAGAGGCTTGGAGCAAGGATCCCGCCTCACGCACCATCCTCTTGCCACCTTGACCTGCAAGTAGTCTTCAGCGGCCCTGTGACGGCTCCTGGGGCCTCAATGAGCACTCAGGAGGGCGGCGAGCACGAGCTTCGGAGAGGTGTACGCCCTGAGTTGACGTATCGCAGCTTCCGCAGCTCTCAAGCGGGACTCGACCACTGCGGTTGAGACCAACCGACCCTCGACGTTCAGGGACCCTCCGGCCTCTGTGGCCAGCTTTGCCAACAGTAGACCGCTCTCGGTGAGGTGCCTTTCAAGGCACAATCCCAGGAGTTGACGCATCCGAGCGCGCTCCACCGGGGACAACTTCTCAGGTGTTCGTTTCACCGGCTTCCCCTGATACCAGGATGCGGCGACAACAGCGGCGTCCTCCACGATCGCGATGGCGTCGCTCACCGGAGTCGAGGTGTACGACCAGGCGGGTGAACGTAGGACCCGTTCCGCCGCCGAGGACAGTTCCGGGTACAGGGCCAGCACCATCGCCAGCGATATCGCCGGTCCAGCGAGGTCGACAGCTGACTGGGCGGCAGCGCGAGTGATACCACCGCTCGTGAGCGCCTCCACCCGAACCTCAGCCGGCGCAGCCTCCAGAGCGATGTGATGTTCGATTCTTCCGCGGATCGTCGCTGCGATGTTGTCAGGGTCTGTCGCGCAGAGCACGAACGTCGTTGCTGACGGTGGCTCCTCGAGCGTCTTCAACAACCTGTCGGCACAACGTGCGTCCATCGCGTCTGCTCGTTCGATGATGAAGACGTGTCGTTCGACAGGAAAGTGATGTGCGGGCGCGAGTATCAGCTCTTCGAGCTCCCCGACGGTCCAACGGTCACCTTCTGGGAACAGATGGCGGACGTCGGTGCTCCGGGCCTCTGGGCTACGCACCCACCGGCTGGCGAGCAGGAGTGCTGAACCTGGGGCGAGGTCGTCGACGCGAGAGCTGAACAAGATGGCGACCGGCGCACCAAGACGTGCGATCGCTGTGAGCCGTTGGCGTGTTGCTGTCGTCAGGAGCGCAGGGTCGAAACCTGAGTCGTCCGGATCTCCGGGCGTGTGCGCATACACAGCTTCGATCGCATCAGAGTCTGCGGTGATGACATCCATCCCCAACACCGTGCCCTGCCTCGGTGCTCTGGCATGGCATCCACCCAGCCGAATTCAGCCCTGATAGCGACCGACGGGCCCCGAGACCGTCAACAGAGCTCCCTGTAAGGATGATGTGCCCAGGTGACCGATGGTCTCTGGCCGGGAGGCCTCTCAACGAGGAGCTGTCCGAGGATCCGTAGGGGCACCCCGCCACCCGAAGCCAGCCATGAGCGGTGCGGCAACCTGCGGGACACGGGAATCCCCGCACAGTGGTAGGTATGTCACGACGCAGCCGCCAGATCAGCAACCATCGCAGCCGCCGCCACACCCTGCAGTGGGCCGGAGCGTTCTTAGCGATAGTCGGCGTATTGTCAACGCTGTTCTTCTTGCGTGCCGGCAGCGACGTCCAGAACGTCCCAGCTCAAGGCGAACCGACGATCGTGACTCCGTCACTCGCGCCCGTCGAAGTCGATCCCGGTGCTGGTCAACCAGCTGTCGAGGAAGCTCCTGTCGACGAGAGCAACAGCCAGATCGTCACGGTCTACGTCGACGGTTGGACAATGAAGGTCCTCGGTACCACAAAGGTTCGACTCCAAGTCGAAGAGAGTGCCCGAGAAGCTGTACTGGATTTCGTCCCACTGAATGCGTCAGCGATCAGGAAGGCCGCCGCCGCACACCCTGAAGTCCTCACTGACGTCATGTCGAGGATCGTGAGCGGAGACCGGCGGATGCGCTGCGCATCCGAATCCTGCTCGGCAGGTGGCACCACCTTCGACCCGGGCGTACTCGCCGAAGCGTCGACGATCCCCGGTTTCGGGAAGATGTACGACTCTTGGGGGATCAGTCGTGGACTCTGGGCGGCAAAGGTACGAGTACCGAAGGGTGGGCAGATCATCAACTTCCTCGCCAACGGCTACGCCGGCACTACCGCGATTGCAGGCCCTGCAGTCGGTGAAGGTGGTGAGAAAGTCGTCCTCGAGGATCCTGACACCGGATGGGGAAAGAATTCCTACTACATCGGAGCATCGTTCGGGCGCCTCCACCTCGTGATGCCAGCCTGGCGTGACTCTGCCCCTGGTGCAGATGACGCAGCACGCATGGTCGCACGCCCCGCGAAGGGTGTTTCAGAGGGCGCCTTGGACGAACTGCTCGAGATCGCTGCGCGTGACCCACTCTCCGGCGGTATCGCGGACCTGGGTGCGCAAGCTGTCGCCAACGGTCTCAATGACTACCAGCTGACCTACTACTCCTCCCCCACAACCGGATGTGGAGCTGCAGCGCTGTGTGTCCCAGGAAAGATCTCGGTGAAACGGTCAGCTGTCGATGTGAGTGACCAGCTTGCTTGCAACGCTGAAGGGACCAGTGTCTTGATCGTATCCGTACGATCAACCTGGACGGTGAAGTTGCCACACACGACGCATCTCGCAGGAGTGTGGGGGGCTGGAGCCGACCCGACAGCCTTCGACGGCTCCGCGTCGATGCTCAGCGTCCTCGGTTACAACGGCACTCCCCCACTGGCTTCAGGAATGAAGACCTTCGAGAATCTGACGTGGTACGCGATCGACTCACTCGGTCTCGCTGTCGTCGCCGGGTCACGTGCTGAGAGCGCCGACGCCATTCCTTTGATCGACGCGACAATGCTCGACAAGCTCTTTGGTGGCATCTACTCATCCTGTTCGAAGTAGCACCAGCACAGGAGTGTCAGTAGCGCAGCTGTTCTCGAGTAGAGCCCCGCTGACCGGGTAGTTCAGCGGTAGATCACCAACTGAGCTGTAGAAACTCTCTGCGCGGATCGACACGAAGAGCCGAAACCACGTCATGCGTACTGAAGTGCTGGGTCGGCCTGCATTCATCAGGTCACTACTTCTACGGTTACTACTCCCACGGGCGCTGCTCTTATGGTCTCCGATACAGCTCGGCACCGCTGTATGCTACTGAGGCTCTAGTAGTCCTTAAATCACACCTTGGTAGTCGATCCCTTGATCTGGACGGGTGTTGACGTGCCACCGCCCCGTCAACACGGGCGCTACAGATGGCGGGGAACCACTGCGGCCTACTTGAGCGTTGACAGGGCGGGGCGGGTGAACCGGCGGGAAGTGGGCGGCTACTTCCCGATGGTGCCGGTCACCGGTCTGGAGAGGCTGCCACCATCAGCGGCACGTACGACGTACTCGGTGATGATGTATGCCCTTGAGTAGTCCGGCGCCCAGTAACCGGGGATCGGTTCGCAAGGGATGACCGGCTCAGGTGAGGCGCTGGTACTCCTCGGGACTGGAGGACACGGGACTGGAGGAATCCACTTCTTGGGAACGACCTTCAGGTACTCGTTGGAGATCGTCACAGTGGCTGCCTCACCCTTACGGCTCGGTGAGAAAAACAGCGCCGTGGTCGACTGACCCGCGATCGACGTCCCGGAAGCTGGCTTGGAGATGTACATGTCACAGCCTCGTTGAGTTGTCTTGACACAACCGTCGAACCCGCCAGTAGGTGCCAGGGCGAGACGTCCTTGAGGTGCTCCGATGATCAACGGGTCGCTTTCTTGGGACCCGCAGGCACGTCCGTTGCAGAGGACGTCAACATCGGTAACTGCCACGGACTGTGGACGGGAGGTTCCGCCGACCGTGTAGATCTTCGGGTTGACGGTGACGACAACCTGGACCGGACCTGCTGTACCGCCACCGCTCGAGCGAGTCGTCGTCGGGGTTGGATTCGGTGTCGATCCTGGTGTAGATGCATCATCGGTTGGGGTCGAAGGGGTTTCCTCAGGCGTCGAGGACCTGTTGGTGCTCGTCGAAGTTGTGGATGGCGAGAAGCCGGCTGCGACTCGCATCGACCAGCAGGCAGCGCCTTGAGCAGCATCGTTCGCGGCGTTGGTACGGTCGAGCCGGACCAGCTTCGCGGTTTCCAGTGTCGACGAGGCGTACTTGAACGTCTCGAACCCGGTGGAGGTGATCTTGTCCTCAGGGAACCAGTCACGGGTCGCACGCTCGGCATCGCGGTTGCCAGCGTCCTTGCGTACCAAGTTCTTGATCGCCGATGCGTAGGAAGCCGGAACATCGACGGCGTTGGCAACTGACGGGTCCGTGCTTCGCGCAGCGTCATTCCTCACGCGTGGAGCAGTGGTCGAGTAACGGAGGTCGTTGTAGACCGCCCAGTCACCTGCGAGGGCGAATGCGTACGGAGCGTCACCCTGCGTCGGGACCCAACCGGTGTCACCGTCGATGAAGCTCGTCACTGACGCTACCGAACGAGGCCAGGAGTTATCGGAGTAGCGGTAGGCACGAGCGGGTACATATATGGGTGCTATGCAAGCACCGAGCTGAACAGGGTCGGATGACGGGGTGTCGGTGACCGGGATGTACTGGATCGCCGAACCGCAAGCGTAACCGTTTCCAAGTGACGTGATGTCAGATGCAGAGGATATACCGGTACTCGTGCCGAGTCTTTTGGTTGGGAGATCGGACAACGAGGCGGCAAGGTCCTTCGGCCAGGCTGAGGTAGTGTTGGCGAGAACCTTCTTGTACTGAGAGAACACAACGTTGCGGATCGCGTCCTTGTTCTCAGCGGACACGTTCGGTGAGGTCAGCGCATTCGAAGGCGAGAGCGATCCTTGGGGTAGTAACGCTGTACACGGTACGCCTATGCTCTCTCGAGGTGCGAGCGATGTTGGGGTGCAATCGACGGAAGTCGAGCTTCCTTTGCAATTGTCAGAGAGGTGTACTGTAAGGTCCTTCGTGTTCGAGGTCTCGAACGTGCGCCACACGGTTTGGCCGGAAGCTCCAGCATCCTTCGGGTTCGGGAAGTAAGTACGCGCGGAGTCGATGTTTGCTGGTAAGCAGTAGTCACGGAGGTTTACGCGCGATAAAGTTGCGCCCTTTGTCGGATTGGAAACGGTGCCGTAGAAGCGGAACTCGTCGTAGGCGACCACGCAGCGTACGACTACTGCCATCCACTTGTAGTCAGGGTTGCAACCAGGGAAGCCCTTGATGTAGTAGTTGTCGTTTCCGAGCCAAGAACCTTTGCCGTTCTTGCAGACAACAGGGGTGCCGCCGTTTCCAGGCTTCACGACTGTCGTGCCTGCTCCGCCGGTAGCTCCTCCACCCGTGTCGGTGACGCCCTCTCCCCCACCTGCGAACGAAGGGGTGATAGGTACGACGACAGCAGTGATGACGAGCGCAACAGCTGCTGCGGTACGAACCAACATCGAAATTCTCATACCGGCTACTGTCGCTGGCGGGGAACCCGACGCAAGACTCCTGGGCAGGTTCGGACATTTCAGCCCCACTCGGGCGGTTATCTCCCCATCGACGCTTCCTGGACGAAGGTGCACACAGCATTCAGGGCGTCATTTTGGCTTGCTGATGACGCACTTACGCCCGGCGAGCAGCGCTGGGCGCGCCAGGAGACTTCTGAACGGCTCTACGAAGCTGCGTTATGCACCACAGCTGACGTCGTAGGTGCGCATACCATCACGGTAGGTGACCTGAAGGGCGCCGGCTTTCGTGTTGGCTACGTTGTAATGTCGTGCAGTTGCCCCGCCGGTCTCGATGCCACCGCAGAAGAAGGATACATAGGTGTACCCGCCTTCTCGTTTCACTTTCACGTCGTCGAATCCGACGTAGCGACTCGCGAACCGGAGATCGAAGGAGTCGACAGCAACAACAGCTTCGTTCGCACCGGTGGAGATCACGCTGACTACATCGCCTGCGTAGATGAGCGTCCCTGTGACACCCCACGCCTCAGCCAGTTGACCCGCAGGGACGAAGAACCAAGGGTAGACGCCGCCTGGCTTTGGCGATACCGACGCTGGTGCGGACGTCGTTGGAGCTGCTGTCGTTGGAGCGGATGTCGAAGGAGCGGTCGTCGTTGGCGTCTTCGTCGCTGGTGCTGAGGTCGAGGATGAAGGCTTCTTGGTAGTGGTCGGTTTGATCGTGGTCGACGGAGCGGTGGTAGACGTAGTGGTGGTAGACGGAGTGGTGGTAGATGGAGCAGACGTCGTAGGAGCGTTAGGGCGTACACCCGTCGTCGACGTGGTCTCCGCAGCCTGAGACGATGTGTTTGATGAACCGGGCTCTGTCGTCATCGCTTGTGGGGCTGCTGTTGCAGTCGAAGCGCTTGTCGAAGCGCGGTTGTCAACCTGAAAGGTACTGCGGGATTCCGCACAGCCGGCGAGCAGTGTCACGGTGATCAGAGCGGCGACGATGGGCTTGGTCTTCTTCATACTCTCTCCTCTCGAGCAACACGGAACTTCCACATGGCTGAACCGGGGGCGGCTCAGCAACGCGGGCGGTATGCGTTGAAGACGTTCCGGATGGACGGCGAATACTTCGGCTGCATCCCACCAGAGATGCTCACAGCCATTAGACCACCGGGTGCATGATCGAGGCCGGCGAGGTGGCCGAGCTCGTGCATCAGTGTCGTACCCCAGCTCGAGCCGCTCTTGAAACCGGGTTGCATCTTCCGCATCGAATCAGCTGCGAGCACTACCGCGCCGGTCACCAGGCGTCGATCTGATCCCTGACCAGCCGGGTTTGCGACAGCAGACCCGACAGCGTCACGAGCGAGCATGTCTGTTTGATCACGATTCACCACTGCGACAATCACAGGGGCGAAGCCTTCAGCACCTGCTGTGCCACCATCTGCATACCAACGAGTCGTCGGAACTGCGTCGGTGACACCAGTCACCGTGAAGCGCACCCCGGTCAGTGCAGCAAGCTCGGCGACACCTCGCTTGATCAGCGCGTACCCTTCCTCGCCCAATGTTCCAGGGTTCACGAGCACTGGGACGATCTCACAGGTGTCCCACACGACCGGGCGAGCTCCGTCAGTTGCGGTGAAGCGCACTTCGTCGGTGACACTCTTGACCGGTGCGGCCTGGGGTGTCGATGGTCCGGACTCGTCCGAGCTCCCGATGTCACCTGTAGCGGCGTTCGCGACTGAGCTCAATGTGCGCTCAGCAAGTGCGCTGAACTGAGCTGGGTGGTTCACAACAGCGCTCGCCAAAATGACGATTCCGACAATTCGGGCAAGGAAGCGAGTCACAGCCACCCTCCTTCTGAGGTCAATAACCCCCGGTTGGGGTCTTCCCTCCTTCATCTCCTACTGAACGGTCGAAAACGCACCCTGAACCGGGGGGCGAACGTTCTGCGCTTACCAAGGCGAACGGACATCAGCGTGATGCTGTGATGTGGATCACCCCGCAAGGCTCAGCGACTAGGTACCGCCTTGAGCTCAGCCGCACCGAAGTCGTAGGGCAAGGACACGTCATTCGATCCTGGTCTTCGGGTTGACAGCCTGGTCTTCGGCTGGACAGCGCAGCACTGGTGCCGGCGTAGGGGCGCCGACGGTGGAGTGCAACCCCTACCAGGGGGCCAACCCATCCACCGCCACAACCGTGGCCCTACTCGAAGGAGGACGCCCATGCGTCTAACAGCGAAAAGGGAGGTTCTCGCTGCCGCCATCAGCGCTGCAGTTCGATCCCTTCCGTCGCGTCCGGTCACACCGGCCGCAGCCGCCCTCCAGCTCGACGTGCTCGACAACGATCGCCTCTTGGTGACCGGAACCGACGTCGAGACCACAACGAAAAGCCTGGTGGTCCTGGACAGCTCAGAACCTGGTCGAGCACTCGTGCCCGGTCTGGTACTCGCAGAGCTGCTCCGCGATCTCCCGGAAGGTTCGTTGACCCTCAGCGTCGCCGACGGCACGTTGACGATCACCGCGTCATGTGGCATCTATAAGATGCAGGTGATCACCGGTGATCCCATCATCGCACCGAAACTCCCGGACGTCATCGGAACCGTCGATGCATCCGAGTTTTTGCGTGCGGCAAACAGTGTCGCTACAGCTACCGACCGTACAGATGCGAACCTGTCAGCGGTTCGTCTCGAGGTGCTCGACGGCAAGATCCGCATCGTCGGAACAGACCGTTACCGCCTGGGTATTGCCAGTGTCGACTTCACCCTCTCAGAAGGCGTGGAATTCGCGCCGACAACGGTGAACGTTTTCGCGAAGCATCTGCTTGATGCGGCCCGAGTGCTCGGAAAGTCCGGGCAGGTCCGTCTCAGCTTCGGCGACGGTGTCATCGGCTTGTCGAACCCGTCGACAGCAGTGATTACCCGTCTCGCCACAGCACAGTTCCCCAAGTATGAGGCGCTGCTGTCAAAAAGCCCGATCGGTGCTGTACAGGTTCCTGCTGAAGCCATCGTCGGCGCAGTCAAACGCGTCGGTCGCTTCGGTTCGAACCGTGTCCAGATCGGCTTCACCGCCGATGCTGTCACCGTCACCAGCCCTGCTGGTGAACTCGGTACTGCAACAGAACGCATCCCAGCCACCTGGGACGGCGAAAGCGAACTGTCCGTCACGGTCAACTCGGCGTATCTCGCTGATGCCGTGAACGCGACAGGTGCCGACTCGGTGACGTTGTCACCCACTGGAGCATCCAGCGCGATGAAAGTCGCTGGTGCGGATACTGATCCGTTCCATCTCGTAATGCCGATGCGCGGCTGACGTTCATCGACGACAGCTCCTGCCGAGCAGGACAACCTAGAACCCCGCCTCACGGCGGGGTTCTTTGCTTTACGGTGACCGCTACCACTTCTTAGACGCGCCTGGGCGCATCGGGTCGAGCAGCCGGTCCGATGGGTTCGTTCCTGAGCACCGGTTGGCCGTAGGGGAGACGCCGGCACGGTTGAGCACATGGAACTCCTTGCCTCTCATGCCACAGCTGTCGTCGGCTGGTCGTTGGCTATCGCCTCGACCGTCACTGCCTGGCCGCAGGCAGTCAAGCTCGCTCGCACTCGGAACACCAACGGCATCAGTGTTCGTTCTGTTGCGCTCGCTACGTTGACGATGGTTGCCTGGAGCGCCTACACGATACGCATCGGTGACGTACCAGCCGCTGCTTCATCCGTGGGCCCACTCAGTGCCTGGGGCACCACGTTGCTCCTCTTGATCGCCTGCAAGGTACCCGGGGCGGGACGTTTCGCGTTGGTGACCATCGCGGTTTCGCTCATAGTCATAGCTGTCGTGTTCACGCCGTACTGGTGGATCATCGGTGGAGCGGCTGCTGCCGGCTCCGCTGGTTGGGCTCTCCCACAGCTTCGCACCGCTTTCACAACTGAAAACCTCGAAGGTGTGTCCGTCACTGCCTTTGCAGCCATGGCTGTCGAGAACATCGGCTGGATCGTCTACGCCGTGCTGACCTCTACGCCAGCGTACGCTGTCGGATCGAGTATTCAAGCGCCAGCGACAGCGATCATCGCTTTGAAAGCTGCACGTTCCTACCCTAGCGGGGGCCCGACACCGGCTCCCGATCTTCGCCAGCAGCACTGCTCAATGGCTCGTTGACGGATTGGTGTTCAACTCGCTGAGCTCTTTCACTTTGTCGGCGGTCTCAACCCCACAAAACATCGTGACCCCACTGGTCTCAGGACCTCTTCAGCAGCGTGCGGCGACCCATTCTAGAGCGCTACGGGAGTATGTAACCACCGCTCTTCCTTTCCGTGCGCTGTGCGCCAACCGTGGAGTGCATCCCATCCACCTTTCCTAGGAGAGCTCATGACTCAAGTATCAACCCGCTTTGCGAGTTACGTTGCAGCCCTCGACGACCCCACTGTCCTCGATACCTCTCTAGAGTGGGTGTCGAATGGTGAGCGTGGATTCATCCACTCCGTTGTACGTTGCCCTCGTCTCAGCAAGCAAGCCAATGTCATCAAACATCAACTCACGATCGCCGACGCCTCACAGCGTCGTGCATGTGAATGGTGTTTCGACCAAGGTGTTTCCCAAGTGCTACCCCACCTACGTGAACTTCAACATCTGATTCACGCAGCGGGGCTGCTCGTACAGTATCGCACTCAATTAGAGCAAGCTACGACGATCAGCGCCGTCTACACCGTGATGACACGTCTCGACCACACGAAATCTTCTGTACGTTCGGTTCACGAACGAGCGCAGGAGAGCGGTTTCATCGGACTGCATGACCGTACACGTTTGGAAATAGCAAGCGTCGTACGCATCGTGAACGAGAAACTTGCGAAGTTCCGAGAGCAGGTAATCACGTTGACTGCGGCACAAATACTCAACAACGAGTATCGTCGCGAGTTGCCTGAATACCTTGTGACGAAGAGCGAGGCCCAACTTCTGATTGGGAACGAGCGATCCTTCGGGAGCAATCCCCTTGATCGTTTGTACTCCACCTGGCACGGTAATCTCACGACGGATAACCCCTCGTCGATTCCTGATGTTGTCGCTTCGTTCGAACTCCGATCACCATCACAGCTCGAGGGTCTCTCTTTCGGGGGAACCACCGACAACTTGGCGCTCGCTGTATCGGAGCGCTGGCGTGATGAAGTTCTTCTTGCAACCGAACGTATGATCGATCGCTGGAACACGAAGTTCAATAAGTTGGTCAGTCAGACGGAGCCTGAGCTCGTAGCGGTCCAGACTCGTCGCCTACCTTCATCTGAACTCACACAATTCATTCTTGCGAGCCACACCCGTGCTCGACACGATGAACATAGTCTCGCTTTCCTCCAGGTACCTGCTCTGGTAGCCATCTGGCTCCAGGATCAGACCCGTGATGATAATCGCGGCCGCAATGGAACGAAACCGGTGTATCGTCTTGGTCGCAACGACTACGACGACAACATCATAGACACTGCTGTTCGCCTCTGGGACACCACATCGGAGACATACCGTCACCCTGATGTGTGCCTCCAGGCAGCAGCAGCCCTTCAAAACTAGTTTGAACGAGAAGACCCACCGTTAGGTGGGTCTTCTTTCATTTCCACGCTGGTTCGCCCCAACGCAACACGACGACGCCTGCAGGAGCACAAACCATCCCTACAAATGGGAACGGCCCCTGTTGTTCACAGGGGCCGTACGGATAGATCTTTACAGTTTTGCGTTGTAATCAGCAGTCCAGGCGAGCTTCGCCTTGATGTAGCTGATGACGTGGTCCGGCGTGTTGTTTCCTTCGAGCGACTTGAGCAATGATGCTGCGTCACTAGGGTTGAAACTGAGAACGACGTCGCGAGGATTCTTCGAGAGAGCGATCACTCCACCAAGATCCGGGGTCTTGTATGCCTCGGTGAACGGATTCGTGCGCTTGGGGTAACGAGAGCGAGCTTGCCCGTTTCCTGAACCTTTAGCAGCATTGCGATTGCCATTACTGGCACCGTCGGTGGCCTTGGTTCCTTTGGGCTTTGGTCGTGACTTCTGTTGTTCGCGCTGTGGTGAAACTGCGTGATTGGGTACTGCTAGAGCCGACGCCGCCGTAGCGGAGGTCGGTGTCGTCGATGGGCCTGTAGCTGAGCCACGGCCCGAGCGACGTGGTCGTCGAGTTGTCATGTTTGATCTCTTTCTAAGTATGGCGCTCCATGGAGGGCGTTGGATTGGACACCGTGTCTCGGCTGTCGATGATGAAGACTGTCGGCGCCGGTCGGTTCGACCTAGTCCTGAACTGCACCCTCAGGGTCTCTCAGTTTGTATGCGCCAGCGGAAGTGTCACGGTGACGTACGCGCCCCCAGAAGGGTGGTTTGCAAGTTCCAATGTTCCTCCGTGCGAACTCACGATCGCTTTCACGATTGCGAGCCCCAGTCCTGACCCGGGAATGGATTGCACATTGCGGCCACGACGGAACGGCTCGACGAGTACACCCGTTTCTTGTTCGTTGAAACCTACTCCGTGGTCCCATACGGTCAGGACCCCGACGTGTCCTGCACGGGTGACGTTCATTTCGATCGGGTCATCCCCGCCGTACTTCACTGCGTTCGACAACAGGTTCTCGATCACTCGCTTGAGCTCCTGTGCGTCGGCCATCACCGTGACATCGTCACCTTCGACGATCACGTGGTGCTGATGAGCGAGGCTGAACGCTTCACCGGCGCTTCGTGCCTCGGCAAGAAGCTCGAGTGGCTCAGCAACGTGAGTACGAGCCGCTCCTGAAGCGATGTCAGCCACCTCGTCACTGACTCGTTCCAGTCCGGACAGCTGATCCCGGAGGGTTTTCAACAACACGAGCTGCTCGGCTGCGTCCAAAGCTGCGTGGTGTCGTATGAGGATGTCGGTGTTGAGCATTGCTGCTGTCAACGGTGTCCGTAGCTCATGGCCGGCGTAGCGGAAGAGCTCCTGTTGATGGTCGGCTGCGTCCTTCACGGAGCGCACCAGCGTGTTGATTGCCGTTGCGAGTGCGGCGATCTCGTCGGCACCATCGACTTCGAGCGCGTCAGTCGATCCGTTCACTGCGTTCCTCGCTGATCGGGCAAGGTCGTCGAGACGTCTGGAGAGTCTCCGTGCGAGGAGCCACGAGATGATCAGTGCGCACACGAGCCCACCACCACCGGTCAGTGCGGAACGCTTCGCCAAGTCGTTGACGAAATCCTCACGAGCCTTCAACCCTCGAGTGAATACGATGGTGTAGACGTCGCGGTGCACCAGAAGTACGCGCTGGTCACCGATCGTGCTGAGGACGTCCTCCTGTATCGGGATACTCGAGTCGATTCCTTTCGGGCGGATCGCTGGACCGCTCACGAGGCTGCCGTCGAGGGCGAAGACCTGTACGACCACTGACGGGTCGGTGAGACGTTCGCGAACCACGTAGGTACCGGAGCCGAAGACTTCAGCGCGATCGGTGCTCTGCGCACCACCTCCAGACCCACCAGAAATCCCGCCGGATGAACGTGCTTCGGCGAGACGTAGCAGCTCGCGGTTGAGCTCCCGGTCGAACTCCCCTGCTGTTGCAAGCAAGGAGCGGTCGATCTCGGCGTCCACGGCGGTACGAGCAGCACTCATCGTGAGGGCGCCGATGATAGAACTGAGAACAACCGCAAAAGCGGCGAGTGCGACTGCGAGCCTGAGACGAAAGGTCATACTGGTCGCTCCGCGCGTAAACGGTACCCTGAGCTGCGCACGTTCTCGATCAGAGAGCCGGCGTCACCGAGTTTGGAACGCAAATATGAGATGTAGACGGCCAGATTCTTGGAGCGTGGACCGAACTGGTAGTCCCACACCTCGCGGTAGATGTCAGCGTAAGTCAATAACTTGCCCTGGTTGCTGATCAGCAGCTCCAACAGTGCGAATTCGGTTTTGGTCAGTTCGACGGTTACCCCCGAGACGGTGACGACACCCGCGCTCGTGTCGACGCTGAGCACACCTGATCGTAGGAGTCCGGCCGGTTCACTCCTTCGTAGCAGTGCGCGGACTCTGGCGAGGAGTTCGCCGAGCTCGTACGGCTTGGTGATGTAGTCATCGGCGCCGGCGTCGAGACCTTCGATCCTGTCGTCGATCGCGACCATTGCTGACACCACGAGGACGGCGACCTCGTCACCTGATTCCCTCAAGGAGCGGCAGAATGTGAGGCCATCGACACCTGGAAGCATCCGGTCGAGGATCCACAGCTGCGGAGGATTGGACGAGGCAAGGCGGTTAGCGTCCTCTGCGCTGGAGAGTGCAGCGACTTCGTACCCCTCGAGACGCAGGGCTGCAGCCAATGACTGCTGAATCGCAGGGTCGTCCTCGACCAGGCCGATACGTGGCTTCATTATCATCCTCTCCGACGCGGTATCCCGCACTGCTGCCGGTTGGACCGGTGTACCCCTGACCGTCGGAGCCTGACGCCCCCCGTCACGAACCTGTCCGTTCTTCCCAACACACCCGGTGAGCACCATGCGCGCTGACCTTCAGCGACCGCGTACGCTGGATTCGGGAGGCCCTGCATCGGAGGATAGACGAGCGTATAACCGGCCAGGGATTCCCTGTGCGACTAGTCCCTCACCGCAACGGCCTTCACTGGTGGCGGTGCGCAGTTCGAGCGCAGACGGAACTCACGCATCGATTCTCGTCGGATCCAACAGGCCGCCGTACTCGACGATGAACTCCTTGCGGGCAGCGACGTCGGTTCCCATCAGCATCTCGAAGGTGTTAGCGGCTTCTTCACCATCGTCCACGGTCATACGGCGGAGCTTCCGCTTGGAACGGTCGAGTGTGGTCTCCGCTAGCTGGTCGGCATCCATCTCGCCGAGACCCTTGTAACGCTGGATCTCCTTGACTTTCTTGTTCTCGGTCTCGAGCTTCGCGATCACCGCATCTCGCTCTTCGTCGGAGTAGCAGTAGGTGTGGGTCTCGGGTTGCGACGTCGATACCCGGTACAACGGGGGAACAGCTGCGTACACCCGTCCGGCTTCGAGGAGCGGGCGCATGTACTTGTAGGTGAGGGTGAGCAAGAGCGTCCGGATGTGGGCGCCGTCGACATCTGCGTCCGCCAAGACGATGAGCTTCCCGTAGCGGATGTTGGTCACATCGAAGCTCTTCCCCGAGCCGGCACCCATCGCCGCGATGATCGCTGCGCACTCGGTGTTGTCGAGCATCTGCTTCTCCGATGCACGCATCACGTTGAGAATCTTTCCTCGGATCGGCATCAGTGCCTGGAACTCTGCATCACGTGCCGCTTTCACCGTTCCACCGGCAGAGTCACCTTCGATGATGAAGAGCTCGGACTGTTCAAAGTCGTCAGAACGACAGTCAGAGAGCTTGGCAGGCAGGGAGGAGGACTCCAGAGCGTTCTTCCTTCGTATCGTCTCACGTTGAGCCCGAGCAGCTATCCGAGCACGCGCAGCATTGGAGATCTTCTCTGCAACAGCTCTCGCTGCCACCTTGCGGCGCGGATCTGCGAAAAAGGAGTTCAGCGCATCCCCGACAACCGTGTTGACGATTGCTGCCACGGCAGCTGTGCCGAGGATCTCCTTGGTTTGTCCTTCGAATTGCGGCTCAGCGAGACGGACGAGGACGACCGCTGTGAGTCCCTCCACGCAGTCTTCCTTCAACACGCTCGGCTCATTGTTCTTGAGGATCTTCAAGTTCTTCAGCGCGTCGTTGACGCTGCGGGTCAGAGCTCGCTCGAAACCGACGACGTGCGTACCACCCTTTGGTGTGGCGATGATGTTGACGTATGAGCGTAGGTCCAGCTCGTAGCCTGAACCCCAACGCAACGCAACCTCGACCGAGCAGTTCCGCTCCACGTCTTGTACGACCATCGCATCGTCGACGAGGACCGGAACCGATTCGGTGAACGAGCCCGAGCCGGTGATCAGTAGCGTCTCGTTCACTGCCGTGTCCGTAGCCAGGTAGTCGACGTAATCCTTCATACCACCGGAGAAATGAAAGTTCTCCGTGGTCGGCTCACCTTTACGTGCATCGGTGACCGTGATGCTCAGACCTGGCACCAAGAACGCAGTCTGTCGGGCGCGTTGGTAGACCTGCTCGATGTCGACGGAGGCATCGGCGAGGAAGATTCCCCGGTCCGGCCAGTACCGCACTGTCGTACCGGTGTTTGCTGCCGTACCGACGACACTGACACCCCCACCTTTGATGAAGACGCCATCGTCGCCGTATTGCCCGGCCTCGCCGCGCTGGAACGACAACCGATGCACCTTGCCGGTACGTGCCACATCAGCGATGAGCTTCGTCGAGAGTGCGTTCACCACTGAGGCGCCCACGCCATGTAGGCCACCCGAAGCAGCATAGGAACCGCCGCCGAATTTTCCTCCGGCGTGCAGCTTTGTGAAGACGACTTCCAAACCGGATAGACCGGTCTTCGGTTCTATGTCGGTTGGGATACCACGACCGTTGTCGTTCACCTCGACGGAGCCATCCTCGTGCAAGGTGACGGTGATCTCGGTGCAGTGCCCAGCGAGCGCCTCGTCGACGGAGTTGTCTACGATCTCCCAGAGGCAGTGCTGCAAGCCTCGAGAATCCGTCGAACCGATATACATACCCGGACGTTTGCGGACGGCATCGAGTCCCTCGAGCACCTGGAGGCTCGAAGCTGAGTACTCCTGCTCGGCCTGATTCTTCTTGGTCATCGTCCCTCGCTCCATTCACGCATAGCTTTGACCGTGTCGTGATCGCCCAAGGTGGCCATCACCCCATGTGTGCAGTGTCGGGCCTTGCCACTGCGAGGAGGGCGCGTGTAGCCTCTCGGTGAGGTGGGGTCACCCCTCGGCGTCCAACAGTCCGACCACGGCGTCCACGGCGACATCCTCGTCCACTGCAATCCCGAAGGCCAGCTGCTCGAGTTCGGTGGTGCCGGCCCGGTGCTGCTCCAGTGTCACCGCCTGGCTCTTGTCATCATGAATAAGGTCGCCGTCGTTCCTGTTCTTGCCTTTGTGGCGGTGTGCGGTGGCACGGGCCTGTCGCTTCTTTGCCTGTTCACGGGCGACTACCGCTTTGGCGTCAGCCTCCCTGGCTGCCAGGTTCTCGTCGTGCGAGCCGGTCAAGAGATACATCAGGTCGGACATCGAGTAGTGCACCTTGGTCTCATCGATATGCGAAGTGCGGTCGACGACCTGCGCGAACAATCCCTTCTTCGATTCGAGGATCTCCACCATCCGGTCGTCGAGAGTCCCGCCTGGCGCTGTCGCATGCAGATAGCAGATCTCGATGTCCGGACCATCAGGGTCCGAGTTCATCCTGTACACCCGAGCCTCCATCTGCGCGAGCAGCGATGGTGCGTACATGTAAGCCGTCGAGATCAACCACGTTGCCGTCGGCGAGGCCGACCAGGACTCACTTCCAGCCTGAATCGTGCAGAGCACCACTTTCGTGTCAGGGTCGCTGTGGAACTGCTTTTCGAAGTCGATGCGTTTGTTGGGTGGCGTCGCGCCCCAGATGTTGACGTGCTTGATCTCGAGTTCCTTCAAGGCGTTGGAGATCTCCGCGAACGTCGCCCTGTCCGCACAGAAGATCACACCTTTGCGATCGGTGGCGAGGAACGACTGAGCCAATCCGACAGCGCTTCTTACTTTCGGGTTCGGTCCGGAGACGTTCGCAGCACCTGGTGCGTTGACGATCTGACGCATCTTCTGTAGTCGCGCGAACGCGTGCATGCGGCCTTCGTTGCCTTCGAAGACACCATCAGCCTTCGCTCGCTCAGCCTCGGCCTGGAGGTCCTCGAGTGCCCTGCGTTGCTCAGGTGTAAGATCGACAAAGATCCGGTGATCATTGCGCTTGGGTAACTTCGCTCCGACGTCGGTCATTCGTCGCCTGACCATCATCGACCCGAGATGCTCTGCGACTGCTTCGATCGGATCACCCGGATAGGTGTCGGAGAGGTCCTTTTCCCTCGCTCGAGGTCTCCACTCACCCGGCGTGAGGAACGCTCCCAGCGGTAGCAAGTCGTTGATGGTGTTCGTCAGCGGTGTTCCGGACAGCCCGATCCGGACCGGGATCGAAGCAGCGAGTTGCCGTAGTGCACGACTGCGACGTGAGCCAGGTGTGCGGATGCGTTGGATCTCATCAGCAATGATCCCGCGGAAGTTCCGGCGTTCGATGATCTCGTTGAACTGGAACAACCGGTCGTAGGAAATAACCACCACTTCGTCGTCACCGTTCGAGATGCGTTCCCAGGTCTCCTTCGGGTTCCCTGTCGCGAGGTAGTAACGCTTTCCCATCTCTCCCAGTTGGCGTGCCCAGGTAGAGAATCCAGAGAGCGGTGATACGACGATCAACGGGTTCAGATCGAGTAGATGGACCATCGCCAGCGACATCGTCGTCTTGCCGGCACCCATCTCGGCAGCGAGGAGCACTCCTCCGGTCGTCTCGACGATACGCATCGCCTTGCCGACGTCGTGCGCCTGGAAGGGGTAGAGGCTCCACGGGAATCCTTCGAGCTTTGCGATCGGCTTCGTTCGCGCTGTCGCCCTTCGGATCGCAGCCTCGAGTTCGGCTGACAGTGCGATCTGCGGCAGCTCCAGCAATTTCTCTGCGCACAGGATCGGCATCTTGTAGTTCCCCGTGCCGGCCATGCCGTCGAAGGAGAGCCCGGGGAGCTCGAGGTTCTCGACAAGGTCAGGTCGTGTGGTGCGGATGGAGACGGCAGACCCTGCGAGGCCAGCCGTCGCGAGCGGGACGCCGGCTGCGGCGAGCTTGTCCGAGAGCAACGACCTCGCGTTGTCGTCGATGTCGAGTGAAACTCCCGACTTCGCAAGTACGGCGATCGCCGACCAAGGTGCGTCGGTGACCGTCAAACCTGCAGGCCAGCGTCGAGCGGGAGACGCCGCGATCAACCGTTGCCGGTTCTTGGTCACGACCAGAGGTTTGTAACCGAGCTTGTTCGCCCAGAGTGCTCGAGCGACCGCGAGCGACGCTGCGTCCAAGGTGACCTGAGCTGGGGGTCGGATCCATACGAGACGGTCGAGATGTGCTGCATTGAAGGCGACCTTCTTCCGGTTGATCACCCTGAGCTCACCGACCAGCCGGCCCAGCCACAGGAACGCCCTGTCAGCATCCCCGGTAGCGGTGGCGACAGCCTCGGTGGCTGAGTCGAGATGGATGTCGAGGTTAGGCGGTGCGTCGAACAGGCTCGGACGCTTGTTCGCCTCTTCTGCTTTCGCCATCCGTTTCCTGGCTCGCCGTTGACGTTCAGCATTGGAGACGGAGAAGTCCAAAGGCAGCTGTTCGGCCATGCTACACCTCCTCTTCACGTTTGACCCCGTCGAACAGGCGGGCGCATCCTCTCCAGCGTCGGCACCTGCAACGAGTCGCGCACGTACCTGCAACCATCGACAGCCGTTGTCCTTGGTCTCTTGTCATCCATGGTCCGGTTCTGGCCCCCAGGTACCCGGGCACCGGTTGGTATCACCCGCGCATCTGTACCGTTCGTCTTCGACGCCGGCTGCAGCCCTGAATGAATCGTCTCACGTAACGAATCAACCCTGGAAACCAAACGACCTCCGTAACGACCTCCGTAAAGACCTACGTAACGACCCCGGAAACGAAACAACCCCCGGCGTCAGCCAGGGGTTGGTCCGCTGGTACGCGGATGAGCCCCACGTACCAATGCTGTTGTCGGGTTCGTTACGGTTTCTTCGCCGACGGTTGTGAAGAGGTCTGGCCGTTAGCCGGTGCAGCCGACGGAGTCGAGGAAGGAGCGCCCCCTTGTCCTTGCTGATTGGAGCCCTGTGCAGGCACGGTTGCCACGACCTGGTTCGCTGTTGGCGTGGGAGCCTTTTGGGTTGCAGGAGCTTTCGCACCACGCTCACCGATCATGTTGACCTTGTTCGGATAGATCGTTCGGACGACGGACTCCCCAGAGGTGAACTTCACGGTGACCTTCGCGCTCTGCGCAGATCCGAACCCGACAGGGATCGGTGTGTTCGCACTCTGTACTCGGAAGTTCGCCATCTTCGACGGATACGAGAACGTCTGTGTCGGATGTCCGGCGATCTCGATCTTGACGACAGCTCCTTCACCGTTGACCGGTGACCCACCAATGCCACGACCCCGTAGGACCAGCATTCCCGATGCTCCGCCTTCGGTCCTGTTCACCATCAGGTACGGCTTCTTGATGTCGTAACCCCCGATGATGATGTCCGGAAGCATGTCGCCGTCGAAGTCGCCGGAGGCGATGACTGCAGATGTACCAGCGATTCGTAGTGATCGGTACAGCACGCTGCTGGAGTCGGTGAATGTTCCGTCGTTGTTCCCTGTCATTAGGTAAGGCTTGTTGAATGACGAGTACCAGTTCTCTTCAACACGACCGCGGGTGTTCTCACCCACACCGATGAAGAGGTCGATGTTACCATCCGAGTTCAGGTCAGTGGAGGAGTAACCCCAGGCCCAGTCGGTGTACATCAATCCGTACTTCTTGGCTTCGTCCACGAAGGTGCGAGACTTCCCCTGGTTGATGAATACGAAATTTCCCAACCAGTCATAGTCACAAGCTCGCTGGTAACCGCAGTTGGACCACTTCGCGGCGATCTCTGTGGTGAAGAGATCGAGAAGACCATCACCGTTGAGGTCGAGCGCCTGAACACCCATACCAGCCGACGAAGCAGCAATGCCTGAAGACTTGCTGTAGTCGACGAACTTCTCCCCGTCACGGTAGTAGATGCGAGAACCACCACCGTCGGCTGCGATGAATATGTCATCAGCTCCGTCACCATCGAAATCTGCGATGATCGGGGTGAAAGGCTGGTACGGGCGCACTGCGTTCGGAGCGACGGCGCCGGCAGTCGTTGAGGAAGCCTCGTCGGTGAGTGCGACCGGCATCATGGCGCTCGTAACTTCTTCGTAGTACGGGCTCTGACCCTTGGTTGAGAGGAACAACCTCACCAAATGGTCGGTCTCGGCCATACCCGCTTGACCAGCGGTGGTGCGAATGGTCTGCACGATGTCGACGATCCCGTCACGGTTGATGTCACCAGTCGCTGATGAGTCAGGTTGACCGGTGTGAGCCTCTGCCAAGGCGACAACAGGAACCTCTGCGAATACGCGGCCTCCGAGGTTACGTAGGATCTTCACGGCGAAGTCTGCGCCTGTTGGTGTCGTCACCAGATCGACGAGTCCGTCCCCATCGGCATCAGCGAGGACGATCGTGGTTCGGCCGCCACCCTTGCTCTTGCCATCGTAAGCCTTGTTTGCGTTCAGCTGGGGAACAATCGTCCGTTTGAACAGACCACCGTTGTTCCAGTAGAGCTCCAGTTCACCGGTGTTGGTGAAACTCAGGACCTCAGGTAGGAGATCACCGTCAAGGTCGCCGATAGCCATCGAAGGCATCATGCGTCCCTTCGCACACGCGTAGAACGCCTCGACCGAAGTCGAACCACGCGCAAACGAATCGATAGAGAACTTTGACTCCGTCTGTCGGGATTTAGCGTTTTCTCGTGCTGCTGCTACGAGGTCGAACGCGTCGGCGTTCGCTTCACAGACACGAGCCGGTGCGTCACCGGCGTTCTCACCGAATGCCCGGTCAACGTTGACCAGGTTGATCGGCCCGGAGAACGTCGTAGGTCGGTTCTGCGGCAGTGCCAGCGAACCGACGGCGAGGGCGACCATCAGTGCAGCCGCCGACATGGCCGTCCACCAGATCACACGGTCACTGAATCGACGTTGAGCTTCCATAGTAAATTGCGTTGTATTCGCTGTGGCGTCTTTGGTTGAGTTGTTCTCTGTGTCTTCGGATGAGAGCTCTACGCCGTTGCTGGAAGCAGCGTCGTTCGGCTCAGCGACGTTGGCAGGGTCGACGTCGGGCTCACCGATGTTGGTCGGATTGACGTTGGGCAGGTCATTGCTGTTGTTGTTCATGTCGTTGGTGCTCACTTGAGATCTCCGTTCGCGAATGCTTCAATGATTTTCTGTCCAGCGCACGCTCCGAGCGACTCTCCTGCTGTGGCATCAGCCATGAAGTGGAATCGTGAGATGATGCGGGACTGTGAGATCAGATTCCGTGCTTCATCCGCGTTCTTAAAGGTCCAAGTCTCCGCAGGGGCTGCCATATCCTCGGGAAGTTCGAGTCGAAGCCCTGAATTGGCGTGCTTCTCGTTGACAATGGAGGCACCTGCCCCAGAGAAACCTGAGTGACCTGATGGATACGAAGGATGATTTGGTGTCTCGCGAGCCAATACGATCGTTTCACCGGTGGTGCGTTCCCACATCGTCTCCGGGCGGGCAACGGCATGCTCGGCCTTTTCTCGCCAGATGAGGATCGAAACGTCATAGGCGGCAACGCCGAGCTTTGCCAATAGATCCATCGCTTCAGCATCATCGAGCTTCTGGTCGCGGACGAGGTTCACACCCATCTGCATCCACTGTCCCGGCGGGGTTGGTGTCCCCGTACCCGCCAGGAAGGCGAATACGATCGGCTCGGCGGTTGATCCCACATCGAATTTCTCGAACATCGACGGGAGCTGAGACTGCATCTGGTCCAACGGCGGTGTGGGGATATCGCACGAGGCTGTTGTGGCGACAATCGGCTTGTTCTTCGACCAGCCCGGATCCGCGAAAGGCATCCGGAGTAATCCTGTAGGAACCCACGACCACTGGTCGTCGCGGCTTGGGTAATCTGCTACGCCCGAGGTTTCTGCAGAGTTATCCGTTTTGGCTCGAGCGATCCAGGCATCGGCAACCTTCTTACCGTTCGCCGTAGCTCCATCAGAGCTGTATCGACGGAGAAGGGCTTTGAACTCAGTCTGCGCGCCGGTGTTCCCTGCGAACATCTCGATCCCTGTCAACGCTGCTGCCGTAACTGCGTCGGCGTCGCGCGCCGATTCGTCAGTGGCGTTGACGAACGCCTCTCGAGCTGCGGCGAGGGTGTACCCGTAACTTCGTGCCGCCGAGAGCGGTGAGAGTCGTTGTTCGGATACGAGTTTGACCAAGCTGTTGGTCGTGGCGACCGCAACTGGCGGCAGGTTGTAGGTCAGCTCTTGAGCGGGTTTCGCACCCGTCGAGGAGCAGCCGGCAAGGAGACCCAAGGTGACCGCGACAGCGGCGACTTTCAGGGCAGGAAACATTCGTTGGCTCATCTTCGTGAAGGTGCCCGAACTGGTCGATCTGTCACGGGGGCGGGTTAGCGGCCGGCAAGCGGGTAGGGACGGTTAGTCCACCCGTGAGGTCACTCGACCGATGGTTGCGTTTCACCGTTGAGACAGCGGGCAACCTGCTCCGAAGCGGCTGTGACCTGGTCGAAGGTCAATGGGACTGCTACGGAGAAAGCTGTACCGACCCCGACCCACCATCGTCCGGAAGTGGCAGCAGCGGAGCGGTCGAG
>Ga0209550_10000561_pt1 | contig 35207 bp, 26 predicted proteins | sample LauGreSuBDMM15SN_2_FD_187567 | JGI IMG/M metagenome (GOLD analysis project Ga0209550, IMG submission 187567) | Freshwater lake microbial communities from Lake Michigan, USA - Su13.BD.MM15.SN (SPAdes) (version 5) | ecosystem: Environmental > Aquatic > Freshwater > Lake | place: Lake Michigan... | reverse complement strand
CCCTGATGAAATTTTCAAAATCTATTTTTTTAATAGTAGCTATTTTTTTTATTGCTATTATTAATTTTATTTCTTGTCAAACCCCTTCTTCCAAGAGTGAATCAGGACTTTTTTTGCCTGATGATCTTGAGGCAACTCTTTGGGCAGAGTCTCCTATGTTACATAATCCTACCAATATGGATATTGATTACAAGGGAAGGGTTTGGGTTACAGAAGCCGTAAATTACCGCAATCACAGCAATGATTCTGCCCATTTTTTACATCATCCTAAGGGAGATCGGGTGCTAATTCTTGAAGATACCGACCATGATGGCAAGGCAGACAAGTCGATCGTATTTGTAGAGGATAATGATTTGATTTCTCCGGTAGGTATCGCTGTGATTGGAAATAAAGTAATTGTTTCTTGCTCTCCGAATTTGATTATTTATACAGATGAAAATGGGGATGATAAGGCAGATAAAAAAGAAATCATTTTAACTGGTTTTGGTGGTAAGGATCATGATCATTCTTTACATTCCGTTACGGCCGGACCAGATGGTAACTGGTATTTTAATACAGGAAATGCAGGGCCTCACATGGTTACAGATAAAAGCGGCTGGACTTTACGATCAGGAAGTATTTATACGGGAGGTTCTCCTTACAATGATAAAAATGAAGGTAATCGAAGAAGTGATGATGGTAAGGTTTGGGTGGGAGGATTGGCACTACGTGTAAATCCAGACGGAAGCGGTTTGAAAGTAATGGGCCATAATTTCCGAAACTCTTATGAGGTGATTCCCGATTCATATGGTAACCTTTGGCAAAATGACAATGACGACGGGGTGGTCACCTGTCGCACAACTTGGTTGATGGAAGGGGGAAATGCAGGCTTTTTTAGCAGCGACGGCACTCGCTATTGGCAAGCGGATCAGCGTCCTGGACAGAATATTTTTACTGCACAATGGCACCAAGATGATCCGGGTGTAATGCCCGCAGGTGACAGATCGGGTGCTGGTGCACCAACCGGTGTTGCAATGTACGAGTCGGATGCATTGGGTAAAAATTACAGGGGGATGTTACTGAGCGCGGATGCTGGTCGAAACGTTATTTTCGGTTACCATCCTTCGCTAAGCCAGTCTGGTTATGATTTAGGGGTTCGACAGAATTTCATTACTTCGCTTTCTAGAGACAATGAAGGCTATGTATGGTACGATACCATTCAAAACAAGCAAAAGGATAACTGGTTTCGACCGGCTGATGTTTCAATTGGAACAGATGGCGCCATTTTTATTGCTGATTGGTACGATCCAGTTGTGGGTGGCCATCAAATGAATGATAGCCTAGGTTATGGAAGAATTTACCGCATTACTCCAAAAAATAAAAAACTGGTTAGCCCAACACTTGATTTTAATAGCATACAAGGACAATTGGAAGCTTTAAAAAATCCAGCAGTGAATGTTCGCAATATCGCTTTTGAAAAACTAAAACATCAGGGCGCAGCAGTTATCGAACCAGTAAAAAAATTGCTGCATGACGAGAACCCATTTGTTAGAGCAAGGGCTGTATGGCTATTGGCCCAACTAGGTAATGAAGGTAAAAAGGAAGTTGAAAATATTTTGACAGACAAAGACGAGCAAATCAGAGCAACCGCTTTCCGATCTTTGCGACAGGGTACTCAAAATATGATGACTTTAGCTAGTAAGCTCTCAACCGATCCCTCAGCATTTGTTCGCAGGGAAGTAGCTGTTGCCCTAAGAGATTCATCTTTTAAAGTAAAAAAAGAAATACTGCTTTCACTCGCTGCTCAATATGATGGTAAAGATCGATGGTACCTCGAAACACTTGGAAGCGCTATGGATGCAGATGCTGAAAGTTGGTACAAAGAATTACTGATTTCTTTTTACCCTAGTCAACCAATCTCGCCAATGAAGTGGAGTAAGCCAATGGCAGATTTTGCCTGGAGGCTTCATCCAATAAGTGCAGTGAAGGAAATTGCAGAAAGGGCCGTGGATAAGGCTTCATCAAAAGAAGAAAGAATGCGAATGATTACGGCATTAGCTTTTATAAATGATAAAACGGCTGCTAATGCTATGTTGAATTTGACTGCTTCTAGTTTGGAAGATGTAAAAGAACAATCTTTGTATTGGCTCTCTTTCAGACAGAGTAATGATTGGTATAAGTTATTAGACTGGTCAAAAATAAATGTAAATACTACTTATCAGCGAAAGCTGGCAAAAATGAAAGTTAAGTTGCAAATGCTGTTTGACAATCGACAGTCTCAGCAAGATCATAAAAGCCTTTCAAAGGAAATGGCATTGGATTCAATGGGAGGTCAAATGTTAATTGGATTAATGGCAGAGAATAAATTGCCCGCTTCGTTAATGTCAGTCGTGACAGAAAATATTTTCAATAACCCGAATTTAGCGGTAAGGGTTCAGGCTGGAAAATATGTTAAGCGAAATGGCACGGATAAAATATTTTCAGTGAATAATATTGCAAAATTACCCGGGGATGCTGTAGCGGGTAAAACTATTTTTAAGAACAATTGTAGTAGCTGCCACCGTGTTGAATTGATAGGAAATATGATTGGTCCAGAACTTACCAATATTGGCAAAAAATTTGATAAAATCTCATTACTAGATGCTATTGTTAATCCCAGCGCTGCTATTGTTTTTGGCTATGAGCCTTGGTTGGTGAATACAGTAGAGGGGGAATCTGTATTTGGATTTTTAGTTTCAGAAAATAAGCAGTTCATTGTTATAAAAGATATTTCTGGTGTTCAACATGTTATCGCACAAAACAAAATTAGTTCAAAGCAAAAGCAACAAAAAAGCCTAATGCCTGAACCGATCACCACCGGAATAACTGAACAAAATTTGGCAGATATTGCAGCTTATTTATTAACCAATAAAGAAAGTAAAAAATAATAATTTTTAGCCATTTGATTTGTAGAATACTTTTTTTAATTAGCGACTAACCATAATTTTTTTTAATAATGAAAGTAGGATTATTTATACCTTGTTATGTTGATCAGTTTTATCCTAAAGTTGCAGTGGCAACTTTGGAACTTTTGGAAAAGCTGGGTTGTGAGGTCGTGTTTCCACTCAATCAAACATGTTGTGGTCAACCCATGGCCAATAGTGGTTTTGCTTCTTTGAGTGAAGGTTGTGATAAAAATTTTATTGCCAATTTTGGAGAGGTAGATTATGTCGTGTCTCCTTCAGGTAGTTGTGTGCTTCATGTAAAGGAACATTTGCATGATCAAAACGAAACCAAGGCTTCTTATATCCGAAGAAATATCTATGAATTAACAGAGTTTATTGTTGATGTCTTGAAAGTTGAAAACATGGTGGCTAACTTTCCCCATAAAGTAGGTATGCACATTAGTTGTCATGGTCAGCGCGGGTTGAACCTCTCTTCAATGAGTGAGCTTTCGGCCCCTTCTTTTTCAAAGCCAGCTTATTTATTAAATATGGTTAAAGGTTTGCAGCTTAGCTTACCTAAACGTGAAGACGAATGTTGTGGCTTTGGAGGAACATTTTGTGTTTTTGAAGAAGCCGTATCAGTAAAAATGGGTAAGGATCGAATTACAGAGCATGCAACAAATGAAGTAGAATATATTACAGGTGTTGATGTGAGCTGTTTAATGCACCTCGAGGGCATTTTAAAGCGACAAGGCAGTGGTGTAAAGACAATTCATATTGCTGAGATTTTAAATACTCATTAAAAGATTTGAACAGTTAAAGAAAATAAAATGAACCCAAAAAATTTTAATAGACTTTTTTTTGTACCTATTCAAGGTGCTGGGCTTAGTCACTCAGCGGCTGCAGAAATATTTAATAAAGATGAAGAACGAACCGACTGGCACGATGAAACCCTTTGGTTTGTTAGAGAAAAAAGAGATAAGGCAGTTAAGCAAATATCGGAGTGGGAGCAGCTGCGAACGCTAGGTTCAGATATTAAAGACCATACACTTTCAAATTTGGATGTTTATTTGGCCGAATTCGAAAAAAATGCCCAAGCAAACGGTATTAAAATTCATTGGGCTATTGATGCAGAAGAACACAATGAAATCATACTAGGAATTATTCGGGAGCAAAAAGTTCAGCAGGTAGTAAAAAGCAAATCTATGCTGACTGAAGAATGTCATTTAAATGATTATCTAGCTCAACGTGGTATTGATGTTGTTGATACCGACTTAGGGGAGCGAATTGTTCAGTTTCGAAATGAACCACCCAGCCATATTGTTTTGCCTGCTATTCATTTAAAAAAACAGGATGTGAGTGAAACTTTTCATGAACATCTTGGGACTGAAAAAGGAAATAATGATCCCCAGTATTTGACTGAGGCTGCACGTCAACATTTGCGTGAGAAATTTATTAAATCTCAATTGGCTATCACAGGTGTAAATTTCGCGATTGCTTCAACAGGTGGTTTTGTTGTTTGTACCAATGAAGGCAATGCGGATATGGGTGCTCATGCAGCAAAAATTCATGTCGCTAGTATGGGTATTGAAAAAATTATTCCTAAGGTTGAGCATCTAGGGGTATTTCTTCGATTGTTAGCAAGAAGTGCTACGGGACAACCAATTACTACCTATTCCAGTCATTTCCATCAACCAAGGGTTGGTCAACAAATGCATATTATTATTGTAGACAATGGCAGAACAAAACAATTGGGTCGTCCCGATTTTAGAAGTTCTTTGAAATGTATTCGTTGTGCTGCTTGTTTCAATACTTGTCCGGTATATAGAAGAAGTGGAGGTCATAGTTACCATACTGCAGTGGCAGGTCCGATTGGATCTATTTTAAATCCAAATTTAGATATGAAGGCAAATGCTGATTTACCATTTGCGTCTACTCTTTGTGGTTCCTGTAGTAATGTTTGTCCTGTAAAAATTGATATTCATGTTCAATTATATAAATGGAGACAGGTATTGGTAGCTGAAGGTTTTACAACTGGCGGAAAAAAAGTCGCAATGAAAGGAATGGCATTTGTTTTATCTCATCCTTCTATTTATAGGATTTCAGGAAAAATAGGACGTTGGATAATGCGCGTATTTCCTTTTATTTTTAATAATAAATCCTTCAATCCATGGTATAAACAAAGAGAAATGCCGGAAGCTCCTGAGCAAAGTTTCAGAGATTGGTACAAAAAAAATAAAAAATGAATTCAAGAGAAAAAATATTAGGGGCAATTTCAATTAATAAACCTTCATTGATTGAATTACCAGTAATTGATATTAAAAGTACTAGTAGTTTATCAGTTGATTGGGTAGACGAATTTATAAAAACCTTGGAGAGTATTGGAGGTAAGGTGGTTCAACTGTCCTCCATCGATTTAATTAAACTAGAAATTCAACAAGCGAAACTTCGAGGTGAATATATTGTAAATACCTTGCCTGTTTTGGGTGAAGTGAACAACGAAATAAATCCAACTATGGAGGCTAGTTTATTGGAAAGTATTGACAGAGCCTACATAGAAGGTAGTATAGGGGTAGCTGAAAATGGTTCTGTGTGGCTGTATGAACATCAAATAAAAAATCGTTTATTGCCTTTTATTTGTCAACACTTGGTAATTTGTTTGAATATCAATAAAATTGTGCCCAATATGCATGAAGCATATCAGCAGGTTGATGTGGCTAAGGAAGGATATGGAGTATTTTTAGCCGGTCCCTCCAAGACTGCTGATATTGAACAGTCTTTGGTTATTGGTGCCCATGGTGCTAGAAGTTTATTGGTTTATTTAATTAATTAATAATAGAATAATTGGTTGCTTACATTTCATTAGGACTTTTCCTATAAATTTTTATAAAAAAAATTGCAATTTTCAAACTATTTCATAACTTAAATCAAAATTTAAAATCAACTCAATTATGAAATCAAATAATCGACGCCTTTTTATCAAAAAATCAGCATTGGCTGGAGCTGGTGTAATAGCAACTCAACTAGGCTTGAGTGCAAAAAGTTATAATCGTATCATTGGCGCCAATGATAGGGTAAGAGTAGGTGTAGTAGGTTTTTCTGACAGACACAGAGGTTCTCACATGCCTTGTTTTATGAATCATTATAAGGAAATGAATTTTGAAGTTGTAGCTGTATCTGATATTTGGAATAAAAGAAGAGAGGCAGGTGCTGCCATGTGGAAAGAAAAAATGCAGAACGATGTAGTTGCCTGCAGAAATAATGAAGAGATGTATTCTAAGAAATTAGTAGATGCAGTTTTTGTAAGCACTGCCGATTTTCAACATGCTAACCATGCATTGGAGGCTGTAAATGCAGGCTGCGATGTGTATTGTGAAAAACCATTCGCAGAAACAATGGATGACAACCGTAGGGCATTCAAAGGAATCAAAGCTTCTAATAAAATTGTACAAATTGGATCACAAAGAAGAAGCGGATCTAATTATCATGCGGCTGATGAGTTTATCAAATCTGGTAAATTTGGAGCTATTACAATGGTAGAGTTAACATGGAATGTAAATCAACCGATGCGTTGGCGCAGACCTGCTGATGTAGCAAAGTTGCTAGAAAAAGATACTGACTGGAAAAGATTTTTAATGAATCGACCTTTCGAAACATTTGACCCTAAAAAATATTTGGAATTTAGATTGTTCTGGCCATATTCATCTGGATTGGCTGGTCAGTGGATGAGCCACCAAATTGATACCGTTCATTGGTTTACTGATTTACAACATCCTCGCAGTGTAGTTGCTAATGGTGGTATTTATATGTGGAAAGATGGAAGAAAGAATTGGGATACTATCAATGCTGCTTTTGATTATGGTCCAACCAATGATCCTAAATCTGGATTTCAAGTTACTTTCGGATCTCGTATGCACAATGGGGACGATGCACCTACAGAAATTTACTATTCTAATGGAGGCCAATTAAATCTAGATACTAATATGGTTTCTCCAAAAGGAGGCTTGTCTGAAAAGAATGCTGGTGCTGCTGGTATCAGTTCATTCTTATTACCTGCTTCTAAGCTTTCAGTAGTTGAACCTGTTGTGACTTCTGCAAATACTGGCGGTGATAAACTAACGTCTAACCATATCCGTAATTGGATGGAGTGTGTTCGCAGTCGCAAAACTCCCAATGCTCCTGTTGAAGCAGGTTATAGTCATTCAATTGCAACTATCATGACCAATGCAGCTGTGTTGAGTGGTCGTAAAGTAACCTTTGATGAAAAAGCTCAAGAGATAATGGTGGGAGGTAGACCTTTCGATCCATATAAAAATTATTCAATCTAGACAAGTAAATAAAAAAAGATGCGATTTATTAAAAGTATTTTCTTGTTGGGTAGTTTGTTATTTTTTGTTGCTAAAGCATTCTCGCAACAGACAGTAAAGTTCGTTCAAAAAGAAACTGAAAAGAAAGTGGATGTAATGGTAGGAGGTCAATTTTTTACTGCTTATCTATACGATTCAAAGATTGATAAACCTGTATTGTTTCCTCTTCAAACTGCTTCTGGAATTACAGTTACCCGCGGTTTTCCATTGGCTCCTCGAGCGAATGAAAGAACCGATCATCCGCATCATATTGGAATGTGGTTGAATTACGGAGATGTTAATGGTTTGGATTTTTGGAATAATTCTGATGCTATTCCTGCCGTTGACAAACCAAAGTATGGTAGTATCCGTCATCAAAAAATTGTTAGCGTAAAAGGAGGATCAAAAAAGGGTGAATTGGTGGTTACTTCTAATTGGGTAGACATTTCTGGTAAAATTTTAATTAAGGAATTAACTACCTTGACTTTTAGCGGTGATGAAAATAGCCGGACCGTTGATCGAACTACTACCTTAACTGCGCAACAGCTAAAGGTTAGCTTTAAAGACAATAAGGAAGGATTTATGGGAGTGCGTGTTGCTAGGGAATTGGAAATACCTACACAAAAACCAGAAATTTTTACTGATGCTAATGGTGTTGCAACCAAAGTAGCTGTATTAAATAATGAAGGAGTGAATGGAACCTTTCTTTCTAGTAAAGGTATTACGGGAAATGAGGTATGGGGTACTAGAGGAAACTGGTGTATGATGTATGGTAAAAAGAATTCAGAATTTGTTTCAATCACTATTATTGATCATCCAAAAAATCCTGGATATCCTACTTATTGGCATGCTCGTGGATATGGTTTATTTGCAGCTAATTCACTTGGACAAGAACCTTTAAGTGGTGGAAAAGAAAAATTGAATTTTGCATTGGAAGCAGGGAAGTCGGTAACTTTTAAATATAGAGTAATCGTTTCTAACGGTAAAACTCCTACAGCTGAATCTTTGGATAATGCTGCAGATTCATTTTCTAAAAAATAATGTTTTTAATCCGATACTTTTTTCTACACTTACTATAAGTCCAAAATAATTTATCTTAAAATTTAATAAAACTGCCCCCTTTGATTAAGGGGGCAGTTTTGTTTTAAATAGTAGTGTGTATTTCTTTTAATAGAATATAATTATATTTTTATCCCATTTACCAATCTACTTATTTGCAATGGATTGGATTCTTTTAGTTCATCAGGTAATAAATGTTCTGGGAATTCTTGAAAACAGATAGGTCTTGTAAATCGATAGATAGATTGTGTTCCTACAGAGGTGCTTCTAGAATCAGTAGTTGCAGGATACGGTCCACTGTGTACGATTGCATTACCAACTTCTACTCCTGTAGGAAAGGAATTAATATTTAGCCTTCCAGCTTTTTCTTTCAATAAATTAATGAGTGAAGCTGAATTTTTTAATTCATCCTCAGTGCCATGAACACTGGCAGTAAGTTGACCTTTTAAATGAAGGATACATTCTGTTAGTTCTTTCATGTCCTTGGCAACTATTGCAACAGAGGATGGTCCGAAAACTTCTTCTGTTAAAGAAGGATTTCCTATTAGCATTTGAGCATCTATTTGTAATAAATGCGGTTGAGCAATGGTAGCGTCAAATTCAGTTAAACCAATCGCACCTTCCGTATTTCTTTGATGGCTAATTCCTTTAAGATAAGCATCAGAAATTCCGTTGGTAAGTAACGGTACAGTTGGTTTTGTTGAAATAGCGGCAGCCAACAATTTTATAAAATTATCGGAATCCGTATTTTTTATCAATAAAAATATACCAGGATTTGTGCAAAATTGTCCAGCTCCTAATACGATCGAACCAGCAAATGCTTCGGCCAATTCCGCTGATTTTTTTGCTAGTATTTCCGGTAAAAAAATCACGGGATTTACACTACTCATTTCTGCATAAACCGGAATTGGTTCTTTACGTCTTACAGCAGCATCATACAATGCTTTTCCGCCTATTAATGAACCAGTAAAACCTACTGCTTTGATTATTGGATGAGTAACCAATGCTTGTCCTACTTGATGACTAATACCATGAACCATTGAAAATACTCCTTCAGGCATATTGCATTTTTTTGCCGCACGGATAATTGCACCGCCTACTAACTCACAAGAAGCCGGATGCGCCGGATGCGCCTTGAAAACTACAGGACATCCTGCTGCTAGAGCAGAGGCTGTGTCGCCTCCAGCAACAGAAAATGCTAAAGGGAAATTACTTGCACCAAAAACTGCCACTGGTCCAATGGCAATTTGCATTTGTCGAATATCTACTCTTGGTAAAGGTTTACGATCTGGTAAAGCCTTATCAATAATTGCATTTACCCATGAACCTTCTGTTAGCTGAGCAGCGAAAAGACGCAACTGGCCAGTAGTTCTACCTCTTTCACCAGTAATTCTTGCAATAGGCAAACCTGTTTCCTTACTGGCTGTTTCAATCAACTCCATATCTAAGCTTTCTATTTCTGTAGCAATACATTCAAGAAAGGCTGCTTTTTCCTTACCACTTTTATTTTTATAAACACTAAATGCTTCTGCTGCTAATGAAATAGCTGAATTAATTTCTTGTGGCGTGGCTTCAAAAAACTTTTCAGCTAATGGGGTATTGGTTGCCACTTCATAAGCGTTGAAACTACTAGTACCTTGTGCAGAAAGGTTATTACCGATTATATTTTTTCCGTGTATACTCATTAGGCTACTGTGTTTTTTAGGGTTCCAATATGTTCAATGGTTATTATAATGCTATCTCCGCTTTGTAAAGTAAAACTATTGGGTGGTACAATTCCAGTACCAGTCATTAAAAAGCATCCATTGGGAAATGAACATTCTTTATACAGGTAACTTACTAAATCGGTATGTGCTCTTTTCATTTGACTGATGGCAATTTTATCACTATACATTACCACATTATTTCTTTCGATTGAAATTTCAATTGTAGCATCGGGTGATATTGGTTGATCTGGCACATAGATACAGGGGCCTAATGCAGCACATCCTTCATACATTTTAGCTTGAGGTAAATACAAAGGGTTTTCTCCTTCAATACTTCTTGAACTCATGTCATTTCCAATGGTATATCCTACAATATTTCCAGCACTGGTAATAAATAAAGTAAGCTCGGGTTCTGGAACATCCCAGGTAGAGTCTTTTCTTATTCTAACAAAACCATTTTGTCCAACGGTTCTTTGTGCGGTTGCTTTAAAAAATATTTCAGGTCTCTGTGCATCATACACTTTGTCATAAAAGGTACCACCTCCTGAATCCTTGGATTCTTCTACCCTTGCATGACGACTTCTTAAATAGGTAACTCCTGCAGCCCATATTTCCTGTTGGTCAATAGGGGCTAGAATAGTCTGCTCATTTAGCCATTCAAGACTTACTATTGTTTTGTTGGATGAAAGTTCTGAACTAAGCAGTTGGTATAAATTATCTCTATTGATAAATTGGTCCCAGTTGGAGGAAGGTAATAAATGATAGGCTCCCTGATGTTCAATAACATTACCCGAATTGGTTTTATAGATTTTCATATATTAAAATTTAATCTCAAAAAGAATTTAAAAAATCCCTATTATTTTATTATGTATGTGCTGCGAAAATAATCTATCTAAAATTATTGGCTTAAAAACTATTTTACTCTAAATGTAATAGCTTTTATAATATCTTTCTGCAAAAACGTACAAGTTACTTAAATTAAATATATATTCATCCAATCACCAAAAGAAGAAATTTCACGTTGACTAATTATCTAACTGATTTTAAATTTGAATAACTTAAAGTGCTTTTAAAAAAACAGCTCGATGCCCATTGCTATTACGCTTTTGAATAGTCCGAAAAAAAACGATAATTTTAATATTAATAATTAAAGTAATGAAAAATTCGTTCATATTAATAGTTGCGTTTATGGTTACAAAAGTAATGGGGCAAAATTCTACAGAAATACCTCTATATAAAAATGGAGTGCCTTATTCAATTGCAGCACCCAATAAGGAAAATTCAACTTTTAGAGATAATATTATTCGTATCGCTAAAGTCAGTGTACCTTCCCTTACGATTTTTAAACCTGCCAAACCAAATGGTAAAGCTGTGATTATTTGCCCGGGCGGTGGATATTCAATTTTAGCTTTTGATAAAGAAGGAACCAATGTTGCAGCAGAATTTAATAAATGGGGAGTAACTGCATTTGTTTTAAAATATAGATTACCAGATGACTCAACAATGGTAGATAAAAGTATTGCTCCTTTGCAAGATGCTCAACAGGCGGTCCGTTTAATAAGAAATAATGCAAAACAGTGGGGGATCAATGCGAATCAAATTGGGATAATGGGATTTTCTGCTGGAGGACATTTGGCTTCTACAGCCGCTACTCATTTTAATTTCAGAGCAGATCCTAGCAATTCAGATACGACTTCTACAAGACCTGATTTTGCAATTCTAATTTATCCAGTCATCAGTTTTGATAGTTCTATCTATAATAAAGGCTCTAAAGAAAATTTAATTGGTGCTCGTGCTTCAGCTAAAAAAGTTAATTTTTTTAGTAGTGATTTACAGGTTACTCCCGATACACCTCCTTCTTTTTTAGTGCATGCCGGAGATGATAAAGGTGTGTTGGTAGAAAATAGTATCCGATATTACCAAGCTTGTATAAAAAATAAAGTATTGGCCGAAATGCATTTGTATCCTAAGGGTGGACATGGATTTGGTATGAATAACAAAACTACTGATGATAATTGGTTGGAGAGATTACACAATTGGATGAATCGTTTGTAAAAGACAGGATAAATATAAAGTAATGCCATTATTGATTTTAAGAATATTAATATTTCGACGATTGACTTATGAAAGAAAAAAGTACTTCTTTAATACCTTCTAAAATTCCACAGCGAATTGATGCACATCAGCATTTTTGGAACTTTGATCCTATTCGGGATAGTTGGATAAATGATGAGATGGCTATTATTCAAAGAGATTTTACGCCTCAGGACCTTCAAACTCAATTGGAAGAAAATAATTTGGATGGTTCGGTGCTTGTCCAATGTGATCAAAGTGAAAAGGAAAACGAATTTCTGTTGGAGCATGCTAATAATTTTGATTTTATAAAAGGGGTAGTTGGTTGGGTTGACCTGCAGTCCGATGACGTTGAAGATCGATTGGCTTATTATCATTCTTTCAATAAGATGAAAGGATTTCGCCATATTTTACAAGGGGAAGCTGAGAGGGGGATGATGCTTCGCCCTGCTTTTATGAATGGTATAAGTAAATTAAAAAACTTTGATTTCACTTATGATATATTAATTTATCCAGATCAAATTCAATACATCAGTGAATTTGTCAAGGCTTTTCCTAACCAGAAATTTGTTATTGACCATATTGCAAAACCCAATATCAAAGAAAAGAGTATTTTAGAATGGAAAAAGGGAATGGAGTCTTTGGCTGAATACCCTAACTTGTACTGTAAAATATCAGGAATGGTTACTGAAGCAGATTGGAAAAATAGGGGTAAGGATGATTGTAATCCTTATATGGATGTAATCGTAAATTCTTTCGGTACCAAAAGAATTATGTTTGGTTCTGATTGGCCAGTCTGTTTGGTAGCAGCTAACTACCAGCAAACTTTGGAAATTGTCATTAATTATTTTTCTTCTTTTACCCAATCAGAGCAAGAGGATTTTTTCGGATTCAATGCTATTAATTTTTATAAACTTTAATCACTTAATATTCACACGATGAAACATTTATTTAAACTCACATTATTTCTTTCAATTATTTTTTTCTCTTTTATCCCACCTGTTAAAAAAGTGAAGGTAGTTTTCTTTGGAGATTCAATTACTCAAGCGGGGGTATCACCTACTGGATATATTGTAAAAATGGATAGCATTATCAAACAATCCAATTTATCAGATCAGATTGAATTAATGGGTGCCGGAATTGGTGGAAATAAAGTTTATGATCTTTATTTAAGGATGGAAGAGGATGTTTTAAAAAAATCTCCTGACGTAGTAATTATTTATGTTGGGATCAATGATGTGTGGCATAAGGCAAGCTCTGGTACAGGAACAGATGCTGATAAATTTGAAAAATTTTACCGTGCTATTATAAAAAAATTGCAGGAAAAAAATATTAAAGTAATTGTTTGTACTCCTTCTGTTATAGGGGAAAGAAATGACAATTCTAATCAGCAAGATGGCGATCTAAATAACTATAGTAATATTATTCGTTCGATTGCGAAGGGTATGTCATTGCCTGTATGCGATCTTCGCAATGCATTTTCAGAGTACCTAAAATCTAATAATCCATCCAATTTGGAAAAGGGAATTCTTACTTCTGATCGAGTACATCTTAACCCAAAGGGTAATTTATTTGTAGCAGGTGAAATGTGGAAAGTGTTACAAAATAATATTAAGTAATTGCTTGTTTATTAATTTTACAATTTCTAGTAGTTAGTTTGTCTTTATGGTCATCTCTATACCTTAGACCTAACGCTTAGAATAAATAATTTTGACGAACTTAGCATTTAATTTAAATAAGATAATTCATGGTACTTTCTAAAATTAATCTCAAAAATATCGAAACTGGAAATGCAACTCTTTCTAATGAAAGTCTATTTGCTTTGCCAGAAAGGGTATTGCAGTTTGGAACTGGAGTTTTACTAAGAGGGTTGCCAGATTACTTTATTGATAAGGCAAATAAAAAAGGTGTATTCAATGGAAGGGTTGTCGTAGTAAAATCAACTGACGGGGGCGATGCTGTTGCATTTGATAAACAAGATGGTTTGTATACGCTCTGTATGCGAGGCTTGGTAAATGGACAATCTGTTGAAGAAAATGTGATATGCTCAGCTATTAGTAGGGTATTGTCAGCGGCTACCCAATGGGAATTGGTTTTGAAATGTGCTCACAATTCTGAATTGAATATTATTTTATCTAATACTACTGAGGTAGGCATTGAACTAGTGAAAGAGGATATTAATAGTTTACCGCCTAGTTCATATCCTGCCAAATTATTAGCTTTTTTATATGAGCGTTATAAGGCTTTTGGTGGAAGTTCTACTTCAGGTATGGTTATTGTCCCAACTGAATTAATATCAGACAATGCAAAAAAATTAAAGGCGATTGTTTTTGAATTGGCTCAGTTTAATAAGTTGGAAGAGGATTTTATTAGATGGCTCGAGCAGCACAATCAATTTTGCAATTCATTAGTAGATAGAATTGTTCCTGGAAAACCTGCAGCAGATAAAAAATTATTATTAGAAGCGCAATTGGGTTATCAAGATGATTTAATTACAATGAGTGAGGTTTACAGTCTCTGGGCGATTGAAGGAAATCAACAGGTTAAAGATGTCTTGTCTTTTGCATCGGTAGATAATGGCATTGTAATAACAGATGATATTACTCAGTTTAAGGAATTGAAATTGAGGTTATTGAATGGGACCCATACACTGAGTTGTGGCGTCGCTTTTCTTGCTGGCTTTACAACGGTTAAGCAAGCGATGGGCGATAAAATAATTGGTAATTTTATTAGGCAACTCATGTTAACTGAAATTGCTCCAGCAATTCCTTATCCTGTTGCTGAAAAAGAATCTGCTGAATTTGCAGCAAAAGTCATTGATCGTTTTAGTAATCCTACGATAGAGCATCAATGGATTAGTATTACTCTAAACTATACTTCTAAATTAAAAATGAGGGTAGTACAAGTTTTACATCGATATAATGAACTTTATTCGGCTGTTCCTGAAAAAATTTCGATTGGTTTTGCTGCCTGGCTACTTTTTATGAAGGCGGTGAAAAAAGAGGGCAATGTTTATTTTGGTGAATTGAATGGCCAATCTTATCCAATAAAGGATGAAATGGCAGAATACTTTTTTAATCATTGGAAAAATCTATCCTCTGAAAATTTAGTAAAAACAGTTTTGAGTGATGTTGCTTTATGGGATGCTGACCTTACTAAAATACCAGGGTTTGCCAACAACGTTACTGAAAATTTAATACAAATAATGGAGGAGGGGATTTTACCGGTGATTCAAAAAGCAGGAAAGTAGTTGATAGTAGTATTCAAAATATTTATCAAGGGGTCAATAATTTTTGTATTTCGAAAAAGATGAAATTGTATGAAAAGTTTTTTAGATAAAGATTTCTTGTTGCAAACTGAGACAGCTAAGCAACTATATCATGAGTTTGCAAAAGAAATGCCCATCATTGATTACCATAATCATTTGTTACCAGAGCAAATCGCGAATGATGTAAATTTTGAGAATCTTACTCAGGTTTGGCTTTATGGAGATCATTATAAGTGGAGAGCAATGCGAAGCAATGGTGTGAATGAAAAATATTGTACAGGAGATGCTTCGGATTATGAAAAATTTGAACAGTGGGCTGCTACTGTACCCTATACTTTAAGAAATCCATTGTATCATTGGACACACTTAGAATTACAACGTTATTTTAATGTAGATAAAATCCTTTCCCCTGATACCGCGCGCGAAATTTATGATCATTGTTCTGCTAAATTGAAAACGCCTGAGTATTCAGTTAGAAATTTATTACGCAAAATGAACGTAAAAGTTCTTTGTACTACCGATGATCCAACTGACTCGCTAGAGCATCATAAAAAAATAAAGGAGGATGGATTTGAAATTAATGTTCTTCCAGCTTTTAGACCTGATAAGGCTATGAATGTTGACGATGTGGATACTTTTAATGCTTATGTCAATAAATTACAAGCCGTTTCTAATATTTTGATTGCAAGCTGGGATGATTACTTAAAAGCTTTAAAAAGTCGGCATGATTTTTTTGCAGAAAACGGCTGTTGTATAAGCGATCATGGATTGGAGCAACTTTATGCGGTGGATTATCAAGAAGCTGAAATTAGTAATATTTTCAGAAAATTAACAACAGGAGAATCTATCTCGCAGCCAGAAAATATTAAGTTTAAGTCAGCTATGTTGGTAAAATTTGCCGAATGGGATCATGAAAAAAAATGGGTCCAACAATATCATTTGGGAGCACTTAGAAATAACAATGCGAGGATGTTAAAAACCTTGGGCGCAGATACTGGTTGGGATTCAATTGGTGATTTTTCTCAGGCAAAGCAATTATCTAAATTTTTAGATCGTCTAGATAGTACCAATCAATTGACAAAAACAATTTTGTATAATCTTAATCCTGCAGACAATCAACTGATGGCGGCTATGATTGGTAACTTTAATGACGGGAGTGTTGCTGGAAAAATTCAGTATGGTTCGTCTTGGTGGTTTTTAGACCAAAAACAGGGAATGACCGAACAGATTAATGCATTAAGTAACCTTGGATTACTATCTAGGTTTGTTGGAATGCTCACTGATAGTCGCAGTTTTATGAGTTACCCTAGGCATGAATATTTCAGGAGAATTCTCTGTAATATTTTTGGAGAGGAAATAGAAAACGGAGAATTGCCCAATGATCTAGCATGGACGGGAAAGGTGATTCAAGATATCTGTTATAATAATGCAAAAGAATATTTTGGATGGTAATTCTCTTTGAGAGATTATAAAAAATGCAGCATAAAATGCTGCATTTTTTATTTGCTTAAACCTAGATAGTTGAAATTATTAAATACGCACTTTCATTACCAGTTTTTTGATGGAATTGTCATTTACAGCAATCATAGGTGCATGAACATCTTCTGGAAATAAAATAACAAATTGTCCATTAGTTAGTTGAAAAAACATATCAGGCGCATCTTCATAAAAGCTTACATCTTTATCAGGATTGTATTCTCCTTTTAATTTAGTGCAATGATTTCTTGATTTCCATCCAAAAGTTTCATTTCCACTAATGCACAATTGAATATCTATATTTTTATTGTGACATTCGAATTTAGCAATTGATTCAGCTGAGGTCATTCCTTTTTTATCAGAGAAGATGGCTAGTAAACCATCGGCAATTTCATACTTTCCAATTTCAATATTGGCTAAATCAGCACTAGCTATGTATTCAAATGCTTTTGCAAATAAAGGATGAACCGATGTATATTTATTTGCGTTTTCTATACTGTCTATTATCATGTAAGTTGGGGTTTGTTGATTAAATAAATGGTTAAAAGTTGATTAAGATTTCAATTAACGTTGTACTCTTCCACTACCATCTCCTTTTACAAGTTCTTTTACTTCGTTCAAGGTTGCGTGGTTTAAATCACCTGGAATGGTATGTTTTAGTGCAGAAGCGGCTACGCCAAACTCAGCAGCGTCAGACATGCTCATACCGGTTACTAGTCCATAGATTAATCCACTGGCGAAACTATCGCCACTGCCTACACGATCCACGATTCTTACCTCGTATTGTTTAGTATGATAAAATTCATTTCCATCATAAACTAGGGCGCTCCAACCATTGTCGCTAGCACTGTGACTTTCACGTAATGAGGAAGCGATAAATTTAAAACCAAACTTTTCTTTCATTTGTTTGAAAACATCTTTAAAACCATCTAGATTTAGTTCTCCTTTGGTAACATCGGTATCTTTTGCTTTAAAACCAAGAGTGGTATCCGCATCTTCTTCGTTACCAATACAAACATCTACATGTTGGCAAAGTCGGCTCATTACTTCCCTTGCTTTTTCTTTAGTCCATAATTTTTTACGAAAATTCAGATCGATACTGGTGGTGATTCCTTTTGCCTTTGCAGCCTTTAGTGCAGCTTCGGTTAAGGCTGCAGCTTTATCGCTAAGTGCAGGGGTAATACCAGTGGTATGAAACCAATCTGCCCCTTCAAAAATTTTATCAAAATCAAATTCACTGGCGTCAACTTCAGCAATAGAAGCACCTGCACGGTCATAAACAACTTGAGATGCTCTCATAGAGGCACCCGTTTCTAAAAAGTAAATTCCTAGTCTTTCTCCACCTCTTGCAATAAATTGAGTATCCACTCCATAACGTCGTAAATGATTAATAGCAGATTGCCCGATTGGATTGTTGGGTACTTTGGTTACAAAAGTTCCGTTCAATCCATAATTGCACAAAGCAGCAGCTACGTTGGCTTCTCCACCTCCATAGGTAATATCAAAGGAATCAGCTTGAACAAAACGTTTGAAGTCAGGCGTAGATAAACGCAACATAATTTCTCCAAGGGTTACAACTTTTTTAGACATAATACTCAAATTTTAAATATGTGTTACAATAATACTTTCAGACAAAATAATAATTGTCAAAGTTCTTCAATAAATGGCAAAGCAACAAGGATAAAGGATTAAATTCACAGACTATCTGCGCAATATATTATTTAGATCAATTAAATAGTTGTGACTATTTTTAAATAATTTTGTTGTTCAAGTAAAGAATTTTATTTTATGAAAAAACAAATTTTATTGTCGCTGATCCCTCAACAGGGTATTTTACCACTTTTTTTTAATAAAGATGAACAAGTTAGTATTGAATTAATGAAGGCATTGTATGGTGCGGGTATCCGTACTATTGAGTATACCAATAGGGGGGAAGCCGCACTCGCTAATTTTAAAGCAATGCGTAAAGTGTGTGATACGGAATTAAAAGATATGTATTTAGGTATTGGTACTATTAAGAATGGAGAAATGGCCAAAACTTTTATTGATGCAGGCTGCGATTATATAATTTGTCCTGGACTTGTAGAAAGTGTAGCGAAGGTTGCCGATGCCAATGACATGCTTTGGGTACCTGGTTGTATGACCCCATCGGAGATTATTACTGCTGAAAATTTGGGAGCTAAAATGATTAAATTATTTCCTGGAAATATACTAGGAATGGAGTTTATGCAGGCTATTCGTGAGTTGTTTCCAGCTTTATTGTTTATGCCAACTGGAGGGGTGGACACTACCAAAGAAAATATTGAAGGATGGTTTAAATCAGGAGTATGTGCGGTAGGAATGGGAAGTAAGCTAGTTACTAAATCAGTGATGGAAAATAAACAATATGCTGAACTGATTGCCGCTACCAAGAAGGTGTTGGATATTATTCAAGATTGTAAAAAATAAAATTGCTACTATATGAATCAAACTACTATTGGAAAATATAGGTGGACCATCTGCTCCCTTTTGTTTTTTGCAACCACGGTAAACTATTTAGATCGTCAGGTATTGAGCCTGTTGGCCCCTGATCTTTCCAAAGAATTTGGATGGACCAATGGTGATTATGCGAATATCACCGCCATCTTTCAGTTTGTATATGCAATTTCTATGTTGTTTGCTGGGCGTATTATCGATAAATTAGGGACTAAATCAGGTTATGCTTGGGCAATTATTATTTGGTCTATCGGCGCTATCGTTCATGCATACTCGATATTTATTGGAACAATAGCCGTAAATATAATGGCATTGGTTGGTTTAGCAGCTGTTCCAGTTTCAATTGTGGGATTTATGATTTCTCGCGCCTTATTGGCTGTTGGTGAAGCAGGTAATTTCCCCTCTGCTCTTAGAGCAACTGCAGAATATTTTCCTAAGAAGGAGCGTTCCTTTGCAACGGGAATTTTTAACTCTGGAACCAATGTGGGAGCTATATTGGCGCCACTCACTGTTCCATGGGTTGCAAAGCAATGGGGTTGGGAGACAGCATTTATTCTTATAGGAGCACTAGGTTTTATTTGGTTGATATTTTGGCAGATTTTTTATGAGAAGCCTGAAGATCAAAAGAGATTGTCAAAAAATGAATTGGAATATATCAATTCTGATGCTGGTGAACCACTAATAAAAAATAGCGAAGAAGTAAAAGTACCTTGGATAAAATTATTGGGTTATAAACAAACATGGGCTTTTGCATTTGGTAAATTTATGACTGATGGAGTTTGGTGGTTTTTTCTTTTTTGGCTCCCTAAATATTTGGAAGCACAGTACGGAATGGTGAAGACAGAAATTATGCTACCGTTGGCTGTTTTATATAGCATGACAATGTTTGGTAGTATTGGCGGAGGCTGGTTTCCGATTTATTTTATCAAAAAAGGATATACTCCATACGATGGAAGAATGAAAGCAATGTTGCTCATAGCATTTTTTCCTTTAGTAGTATTGGCAGCACAGCCTCTTGGTGGTTATACCTTTTGGATTCCTGTAATTTTAATTGGTATTGGAGCTTCTGCTCACCAAGCCTGGTCTGCAAATATTTTTACTACCGTATCTGATATGTTTCCTAAAAAAGCAGTTGGATCTATAGTTGGTATTGGAGGAATGGCAGGTGGATTTGGAGGAGTGGTAATGTCGAAATTAGGAGGTGCCTTTTTTGATCATTATAAGGCACTTGGCCATATACAGACTGGATATACCATCATGTTTGCTATTTGTGCCGTTTCTTATCTGATTGCTTGGACGGTGATGAAATTATTGGTTCCAGTTTACAAACCTATTCAAGATTTATAAATTGTAAGGATCTCTTCTAATTTGTGTAAAATATTAATTCTACGTAATTGCATTTTATGGAAAAGTTTAAATTAACGGCCGAGCAAGTTGAAAATTATAACCATAACGGTTATCTGATCATTAAAAATTTTATTTCCACTGATGAAGTGAATAAACTTTATGGTATTGCCAATAATGATGATTTACTTCAAAAACATGCCTTTGATTTGAATGATCAAACAGGGAAAAAAACAAAACTAACCTTGTGGTATACACCAGGCAATGATGCATTCGGGTTGTTGACAAAAAGTGAAAGAATAGTGAACGCTGTTGATGATTTATTGGAAGGCAAAAGCGCTGTCTGCCATTTCCATAGTAAACTTTTGCAAAAAGCTCCAAAGGTTGGCGGGGCATGGGAATGGCACCAAGATTATGGCTATTGGTATAAGAATGAATTTTTGTTACCCGACCAAATGATGTCAGTGATGGTATCAATTACAGATGCCACCAAAGAGAACGGTTGTATTCAGGTAATTCGTGGATCGCATAAAATGGGCCGAATTGAGCATGGCTTTTCTGGAGAGCAGGTAGGGGCTTCGCAGCATTATGTGGATTTAGCATTGAAAACAATGGACCTGGTTTATGTTGAAATAAAAGCGGGTGATGCATTACTTTTCCATAGCAATTTATTGCATCGATCTGAAGCGAATGTATCAGACAAAGCACGTTGGTCAATTATTTCTGTTTACAATCGCGCGTCTAATATTCCCTATAATGAACCCTCTCAATCAAGTACAGTGCCTTTGCAGGCAGTACCAGATGAGGCTTTGATGGAATGGAAAACAGAAGGCATTGTTGATCAGGCAAATTTTTTGGAAAAAGAAAAGGACGAAGCTTTAAAATAAATTTAAAAATAAGGACATGTATAGAAATTTATTATTGCTTCGGTTAAAAATGTGCATTTTTTTAATTGGATTTAGTTGCTTTTTTGGAGGAGTATCTGCACAAAATTCTCCTTTTTATAAAGAGATACAGGCATTCAAAAAGAAAGATAGTATTCAAACTCCAATTAAAAACGCTATTTTATTAATTGGAAGCTCTTCCTTTAAAAATTGGGTAGACGTTCAGAATTATTTCCCTCTTTTTCCTATCATAAATAGGGGTTTCGGCGGGTCCACCTTGCCTGATGTAATCTATTTTGCCGACGATGTTATTTTCCCTTATGAACCTAAACAGATTTTGATCTACTGTGGTGAAAATGATCTCGCTTCAGCAGATTCTGTTACAGCCACAATGGTTTTTAATCGGTTTAAACAATTATTTCAAATCATCAGAGATCGATTGCCAAAGGTTTCTGTAGTTTATATTTCCATGAAGCCAAGTCCTAGTAGAGAAAGACTTTTGCCAAAAATGATAGAAGGAAATAAGTTGATTAAAAAATATCTTAGTAACAAGAAAAACACTGCATTTATAGATGTTTATTCAAAAATGTTTGATGCCAATGGAGAAGTAATGAAAGATATATTCTTAAAAGATAACCTTCACATTAATTCTAAAGGGTATGTTATATGGCAAAAAATTATCGCCCCTTACTTGTTAAAATAAATCCTAATATCAATAAAATCTTGTCCTTTTGAATTGTTGAATTTTAATTTAACTCAATAATAATATAGGTTGCAATTGGGTTTTGTTAGTTTTGATGAAATTCATTTTTCCGAATTTTTCAGGTAAAAATAATTCCAAATATTTTTAATGTAATCAATCATGACTAAAAGTTATTTACTGCTTTTTGTAGCTTCAATATTTGTTAATTCAGCAATTGCTCAAAAACAAGCGACTGTTTTACAAGTGCCTGGAATCAATCAGTTTTGTACAATTAATGAAAAAGGAGTTTCAGTTTTACCAAGTGGAAGGTATGTAACGCCAGCTGGAAATTTAATCCGTATTACCAATGATCCTTTTGGAATGGCCATTTCTCCTAATGGGAAAAAAGCTATTACCTTACACAATGGAGTATTTACAGTCATTGATCTTGCCTCTTTGAATAATACCAGGGTTCCAGGATATGAAAATAAAATCAATTCTCCATTGGCTCATCAACCATTAATTAATAGCCCACTTTCAAATGATTCAATCATTAAAAATTCTCTTCCGGGTGTTCTTCCAGAAGGTTCTTTTATCGGTGTAGCTTTTGCATCTGATTCCAAAACCATTTACTTGAGTGGAGGTGATGATGGCTCAGTAATTGTTTATGATATTGAAAAATTCCAACGAATTGATTCCATTTCTCTGAATGGTAAAATTGGTGAAACAATTTTTGGGGATAGTTTTACTTCTGATCTTGTTTTGAATGAAGAAAATAATGAGTTATTGATTTTAGATAGAGGTAATTTTCGACTAGTAAGATATGACCTTACTAATAAAAGAATTACTGCCTCCATACCCGCTGGACGTCAGCCTTTTGGATTGGCACTTAGTGCGGACAAAAAAATGGCTTTTGTTGCCAATGTTGGTATGTATTCGTATCCTTTAGTTACCGGTATGACTAAGCAGAATTACGATTCATTGATGATTTCTCATCATCCTTATGGGAATAATACAAAAGAATCTATAGAAGGTACTGAAGTGGAAGGAAAAAAAATACCTGGCATAGGGAGTCCTAATTCTCCTGAGGCCATGAGTGTTTTTTCTATTGACCTTACTACCAATAAAGTAGTAGATAAATTTAAAACAGGTTTACAGGTTGGTGAGATGATCGAAGGTGCCGAGGTAGTCGGTGGGGCAAGTCCTAATTCTATTGCAGTTGGTAAGCAATTTATTTATGTTACCAATGCAACCAATGATAATATTGCTGTCATCGATTATAAAAATCATAAAATAGTAAGACATATTCCTATCAAGGTTGATAAACGCATCGATCAATTTCGTGGTTTGTTGCCTTTTGGAATTACACTGAGTAAAGATGAAAAAACTTTGTATGTTGCCCTGCTTGGTTTTAATGCAGTGGCCGTTGTAGATGTAGCTACTCAGTTAACGAAAGGTTTAATACCGGCAGGCTGGGGACCTACAAGAGTCCAGTTATCTGCTGACCAAAAAGATCTTTTTATTATCTCTTGCAGGGGACTTGGCGCTGGACCCAACGGGGGAGTTGGTTTTGTAAAACCACCACAAGGTAGTTATGTAGGAGATATACAGTTGGGTACTTTTCAAAAGGTATCTATACCCAATGCAGATCAATTAAAAGCCTATACATCGCAAACCATCAATAATACTTTTGTTAGTACGATGGTAAAAGATAATCCAAAAAATCCGCTTCCTGCATTACCAGGTTTACACGAGAGTCCGATTAAATATATTGTTTATATCACTAAAGAAAATAGAACTTACGACGAAGTATTTGGACAATTAAAAAATGCCAAAGGAGATAGTACCCTTGCAAGATTTGGAGTGAATTGTGAATATACCTTTCCAGATTCATTTAGGTATAAATTTAAAAATGTAAAGGTTACTCCCAATCATCACAAAGCAGCTAAACAATTTGCTTTCAGTGATAATTTTTATTGTGATAGTGATGCATCTATTCATGGACATCATTGGATGTTAGGGGTAATACCGAACGAATGGGTAGAAAGTAATTCAAGTGTCGATAAATCGGCAAAGCTTTTTTCTTTAGCCCCTGGTCGCCGCTTTCCTGGCTCTACAGGAAGTATGGATCCTGAAGATTATGGGGAAATAGGTGGACTATGGGAAGCATTGGAAAGAAAGAAAATCAATTTCTATAATTTCGGCGAAGCGAATGAAACGGCACATGTACGCGAAGAATGGATGGATACTGCTACTGGTGCAGGACATGGAGTAATGGTGCCAATGCAAAAAGCTTTGTTTACAAGAACGAGTCACAATTATGCTGGCTTTAATATGAATATTCCTGATCAGTTTAGAATGAATCAATTTGAATCTGAATTCACTAAAATGTGGATCAAAGGAAAAAAGCCACTACCTTCTTTGATCACCATGCAAGTACCCAACGATCACGGTGCTGGTGTAAGACCTGCTGACGGCTATAACTACCCTCAATCATTTGTGGCAGATAATGACTTAGCGGTTGGAAGAATTCTTCATTTTTTATCTCGTACCAAGTATTGGAAAAATATGTTGGTAATAATTACAGAAGATGATCCTCAGGGAGGTGTAGATCATATAGATGCGCATAGAAGTATTTTAATGATGGCTGGTCCCTATGTAAAAAAAGGATATGTTAGTCATACCCATGCAAATTTTGGCTCCATCATAAAAACCATTTACAATATTTTAGGTGTTCCATATGTTAATCATTATGATGTGACTGCTTCTTTGTTGCAAGATTTTTTTACAGAAAAACCTGATTATACTCCCTATACTTTGGAGAAGCATGATGAGCGTGTTTTTGATGTAGAGAAGGCGATGAAAAAATACAATCGTCCAATAGACTGGAGAAAAATATTACAAGGTCCCGATATGGACGATGTGGATGAAATTAGAAAAAATCATTACCTACCCACAAAAGGAAATTAAAGAGATATTGAATATGCAAAAAAATTATTTATTAATTATTATTGCTTTATTGTTTAATTCTTTGAGTTTTGCACAGAAGAAAACAGAATTGTTGACTGATCAATTATTAGATAAATCGGTAGATTCTGCGAGTAATTTAACGGTGGTAACAGTAACATCTACTCGAAAAAGTACGTCGAATTTATTGGTTCCTTATTCTGTGTCAGCGGTAGAGAAAACTCAAATAGATGCATTGGGATTTCGGACTTCACCCGAAGCATTGACTGGAACTACCGGAGTTTTTATTCAAAAAACTAACCATGGAGGAGGCTCACCTTTTATTCGTGGATTAACCGGCAATCAGAACCTTTTAATGATGGATGGTATCCGACTTAATAATTCAACTTCCCGCTATGGCCCCAATCAATATTTAAATACAATTGATCCTTGGACAATTCAAAAAATTGAAGTTGCAAGAGGTACCGGCTCTGTGCAATACGGATCGGATGCATTGGGCGGTGTAGTTCAGGTATTTACCCAATCCCCTTCTTTCAGTAAAAAACAAAAGCTGCTTACAACCATTCGATCAAAACTGACCACTCAAGACATGGAATACAGCGGCAGAGCCCAAATAGAATATCAATCTAATCAAATCGCTGTTCTAGCAGGCTATAGCGGAAAAAAATTTGGTGATTTGATCGGTGGTAACTCAACGGGAAGACAATCACCTTCTGGATATGACGAAAAAGCATTAGACTTAAAATTAAAATACAAACTAGCTTCGAATATTTTACTCAGCGTTGCTTACCAGTCGTTGCAACAAAAGGAGGTTCCTTTATATCATAGAGTGAAGTTGGAAAATTTTGCCTATTATTTTTTTGATCCTCAGCAGCGAAAAATGAGTTATGTCAAACTTGAAGTCAATGGCAAATCTAAATTGCTAGATAAAATAACGCTCATATCATCTCTCCAAAAAAGTCTTGAAAGGCGGGATTATCAAAAAAACTGGAATGCCAATAAGTTTATTGAGGAAGACAGGGTAGAAACTTGGGGTAATGTAGCTGATGTATTTTCAAATTTTTCAAAAAATTGGACCGCTAACTCTGGGATTGAATATTACCATGATCAAGTCAATAGCTTTAAACAGCAAATTACCATTGCTAGTGGTAAAGTTCTAAATCTAAGAGGCTTGTATCCTAATAATGCTACTAATGGAAATTTTTCTGTTTATAGTTTACATCATTTTACCAAGGGAAAGTTTGAATTGGAAACAGGGCTTCGATATAATAGTTTTACAATTAGTATACCCGATACCGTTACCACTTCTTTGAAGTTGGGTGATATTTCAGTAAAGCCTGCTTCTTTGGTTAGTAATCTAGCATTGCTTTATAATCTTGGATTGAATCAAAATGTTTATACTTCATTTAGCACCGGCTACCGAGCTCCAAATATAGATGACCTTGGCACGCTAGGGCTAGTAGATTTCAGGTATGAAGTGCCAGCTTATGATCTTCAACCTGAGAAGACCTATAATACTGAGATTGGTTATCGTATCCACACTAAGAAATTCAATTCTTCCATTGCATTTTTTTATATGCACTTAACCGATCTGATAACTAGGGTTCAGGTTCCTGGACAACAGGTAGGGGGATACAATGTATATACGAAGCAAAATAGTCAGCAGTCTTTTATACGGGGTATTGAATTGAATTTGACTTATCGATTTTCTAAGTTCTGGTCTATTCAAACCAATGCTACCTCCACCTATGGACAAAATCTTTCGGCTAGTGAACCTATGCGTCGAATACCTCCGGCAAATGGAAGGGCATTGTTGAATTATCAAAACAAGAACTTTGCACTAAATGCAGAATACCTTTTTGCAAGTAAACAAAGTCGCCTTGCAAAAGGAGATAAGGACGACAACCGTATCCCAGCAGGCGGCACCCCTGGATGGAATGTTGTTAATCTTTATGGAAATTATTCCTTTGCCAAGTTAAGTTTTAATATTGCTTTTCAAAATATTTTTAATCAGGATTATAGAACTCATGGAAGTGGAATCAATGGTATGGGAAGAAGTGCTAGTTTGGGAATACAAATAAATTTATAAAATCTCTTACCCGGATGAAGAGTGATAAAAGTGTTTTATAAAAAAGTTTACCTATCTATAATAGAATAAGGAGTTCAATAAATATATGGTTAGTTATTGAACTCCTTATTTGATTATGTCTGAAGCTTAGTTAACTATTTACTTTTTTGCTTCTACTGCTTTAACTACTTTCTTCTTAGGAGTAGCGGCTTTCTTTGATGGGGTTGGTACTTTCGGTGTAGTGACTACTTTAGTTTTTACAGCTTTTTTGGGAGCTGATTCTTTTATTCCTTCAATGAGCCTCTTTGCTGCCTTTTTAATTCTTTTATCAAATTTTTTGTCTCCCAACTTTTCTCTTAATGCTGAAGTAGATTTAGAAATTTGAAGAGAAACCTCTGACAACAATGTTTTCTTGGAAGCTGATTTTTTATTTTCTGTACTTTGCTTAGTTGACATGGTAGTATAGTTTTTTATTGAAAATAATTATTGATGTTTGATATTAATTGCCGTTTCAAATATTAGCTGATTTCCTAGATGATTTTTCTTTAGTATCAACTTGTCCCCTGAAACGAGCAATGGTATTATTGGCCTCCAATAATTTAAGTTTTAATTCATTCAGACCAGGTAATCCAGCTTGCATTTCGGCTTCAGTTTCTTCATTACTTTTCTGTAGCAATAAAATATCTTCTTCCTGCATTTTGATTATTGAACGGGCTTCGTTGATTTTTTTTAAAAATTCATTTTCAGCTATTTGCTTAGTCTGGTAAAGTAACACATTTTCTTTATGTAAGGTTTCTTTCATTAGTTTTTCACTTTTCCAAAAACCCTCAATACTATTTTTTTCTTTTTTGTTTTTTGATAACTTGGCAGTTTGTATTACCCAAGCAATTATAAATCCTAGAATAAAACAAAAGCAAGCAATTATTATAATAAAAGTGGTTGTCAAAACTAAAATTTAAAAGGCTTTAATGTCGAAAGTTTGTGAAGTTATAAGCTAATATATTAATTTTTTTCTAAAAAAATCAGTTTCAGTTAATTTCTCACTAAATTTTACAATATAGATTCTCTTACTCATCTTGCCATTGGTGCCTGCATAAGTGAGGTATTTATCGGAAAGACCCTTAGAAAAATAGCAATCCTTTGGTGGTCAATTACACAGAGTATTCCTTATGTTGATTTTATTAGTTCTCTTTATATGGATATTGCCTCTTGCTTATTAGCTCACCACTGATTTACTCATCCTTTTTTATTTAGTAACCTTCAGTATTCCTCGCATTACCATATAATGACCTGGATAAGTACAAACATACGGATAGTCTCCAGGAGTGGATGGCGCTGTAAAATAAATTGCATCGGACGCTTTTGGTTGAAGAATTTTTGTGTGATATAAAACATCGCTGGTCTTTGGAATATAGTTTAGCCTTTCACCATTTAAACCCATATTAGTGGCTAGCATTCCAACATTATCTGCAGTACCTGGTTTGGTAATAACCAAATTATGAAGCATGTCATCATTGTTATTGAAAATAATTTTAACCTTCATTCCTGCCGTTACAGTGAGCGCCTCAATGTCAAATTTTAATCCAGGTTTTGTAGCAATTGTAAATGTTCGGTCTGGCCCAGATTTCCATTCTTTAGGTAGGCTTTTACTAGACTTTTCCAATGGTTTGGATGGCATTTTCATATCATCCATTTTATGTTGATGCATGGATGTTGATGTGCTCACTTTATTTTTATCAGTAATGATTAATTGCTCATTTTCTGGAAGTCTATTTAACGTATAGTACCCATAGTTATGAAGCAGGGCAAATGAGGAGTCGGCCGACCTGATTCCTTCAGCCCTTATTTCATGAATATATCCTAGTTTCATGCTATCTAATACCAATCTCACTTTTAAACGGTCAGGTGAAACTTCAATCGCCTTTATGTTGCGAGTATTTTGATTAATTACAGGACTTCCATAATTGTGATGGTATTGGTAAGTGAAAGTTGATAAACTCCAAGAAGCTGGATTTCGTGCAGTTATTTCATCGATAGGTTGTGTAAAAGTTACTTCAAAACCATCAGACTGTGCATCTACTTTTTTCATTTCAAAAGGTGTTTTTCCATTCCAAACCAATTGTTGTAATCCAAATTTCTTTTTTCCAGTAGAACTCCATCCTCTTGAGGTCATTCCTACAAACATACTTCCATCAGATCCCCAGTTCATTCTAAGAATCCCAGATGAAAAGCCCTCCCTAAAAGGAAATACTATTCCCTGATAAACGCCTTTTATTCTTTCAAGATATACCCGCATTATTTTGCTTTGCCCTTGATCACCAACAAATAATTGTCCTTCAAATGGTCCCATAGATGCCTTGGAATCATAGCTTAATATTCCTGATGTTGAAATACCTAGAATGGTGTGAGGAAACCAAACAGAAGGGGTCTTTAAACCAGGCACTCTTTTGGCCACCTCATATTTTGGTTCATGTGTATCTGGTATGTCTTCGGTGCGAAGTTTTACTGGAGATCCAGGCTCTGCTGCCCAAACTAGCCCAGCAGTATTTCCCATAAAATCACCTTTTTCAGCATGAGTTATACTTCCTGAACCTACCCAATCTCCCTGATTTTCTGCATAAAATAAATCACCATTGTTGTTGGTGTTTAATCCAGCTGGAGAGCGTAAGCCTGTTAAAAATGGTTCCATTTTGCCATCTTCTTTAATCTTCAACATCCACCCGTGCCATTTGGCGATACTAGCGCCACGTCCTATCCAAGCCACGTTTAGGTTCACCATCATATTACTGTCTTTGTCCAAAATTGGTCCATAAGCGTATTCATGATAGTTTCCAGATAGTGGCCATGAATAGACTGTTTTATATTCATCCGCTTCTCCATCATTATCTAAATCGCGAAGTCTGGTGAGTTCGGCTCTTTGTGTGAGAAATAAATCTCCTTTAATATAATTTAATCCCAATGCTTCATGTAAACCTTGGGCATATAGTTTGTATCTAGGCATCAATCCGTTTTTCATGTAGGGATTTGAAATAATCCATACTTCACCTTGACGAGTAGAAACTGCTAGCTTGTCATTTGGTAAAAATGCCATACCACCTACTTCTAAAGCAATATTTCCGGGTATGGGTACAGTTTTTATTTCATAAAAGGATTCTTCCTTTTGCAAACGATTGGTTGATTCAATTTTGTTTTGCGCTTCACTAATTATTGGACTGCTAAGTAAAAGCAAGTAAATACATTTTTGTAAAACGCTGTATAATTTATTCATTGTAAATAGTTTCATTGTATCAATATTACCAGGTGATTGAATAGGATAAAGATGCAGTATTGACAGGGATTGCAACAATCAATTCTTGTCCTGTTGGTGATTTTCTGATCACAGGATTTAAACTTTCTTCTACAGAAATGTAATAATTTTTATTACCGATTGCATAAAGTCCTTTGCTAATAATTTCAATTTGAGTATCTGAAGCTAGCTGAAGATATAAATCTTCCGGCGCTCCAGTGATTTGCAATTTCCTAACCAATGAAGTGGCAGTAGGGGAAGAAATTTTATCATTTACATTCATTGAATTGACAGCATATTGAAATGTAGGAGACTTATTCACATCTAAGACATATCCTTTGTTTTGGAAATCATCGAAAGCAATTGAATCAGGCCATTGTCCTTGAGGATTTTTTAATACAGCAAGGGCAGGAGCGTCTGAGAGTTTAATTACAGCACCCAAGGGTTTGGCTAGTTGAGGTTCGCCTCTTTCATGCCACATATCCGTTACGTCTAAAAAATCTCCTCGCCAAATTTGAAGCAATGCTCCTTGCTTTAAATCATAAGAATAATTTAGTTGATTTGGGTTGCCTACTGAAATAACATGCGTAAGTTTTTTATCGCCAAAATTTAAATAGCTTCTGAGCAGATAAGGTTTCCCTTCTGGATTTACAGTGATTTGATTTTCAGACAGCTTAGTTTTTTTACTCACTTCTGGTATTGAGTAACGGATATTTTTGAAAGCAACATTTCCATGATCTCCTTGGAGCATCAGTGGTCCTAAAGGTTGCTCATCTTCAAAAATTGAAGACCTAGTAGGTCCAGTAACTTTAACTTGAACTTGAATTAAAGCGTCATTTAAATAGATCTGTTCAAAAATTGCATCTGAAATTTTTTCTCCTTTGGTATTAAATTTTGGCGCACGGAATATAACTTTTAAATGTTGCCATAGCCCTGGTGCTTTTGCCACATTCATTAAAGGTGCAATCCCTTCATATCCCTCGTTATTTTTTCCTCTACGATCGTCCCATCTTTGATAAATACCTCCACAATCTGAAAAAGTTGGATGAGGCATTGCCCAGCTGTCAAATAGTTGAACTTCATAGCGGCCCTGTATATACACACCTGAATTTGAATTTTTTGCCATCATAAAATCTAATTCTAAAGCAATATCTCCAAAACTTTCTTTGGTAATTAAATGTGAATGGTTTTTTGGACTGACAATATTTACTATTGCGCCAGTGCCGCTGATAGAATGAATTTCTCCCTCCTTAGTGAAATCAGCTCCCGCATCCGATGAAATTATCCAGTTTTTTCCAGGCTCCTTAAAAGCATCTAGGTTGGTTAATGGAATTACTGCAACTGATTTTTGTTGTTGGCTGAATGTTGAGAAGGAGGACAAGATTCCCATACATAAAATAACAGCCAATCGGCTTTTTTTTATCATAGTGTATTCTTTTGAAGTAAATAGTATTGATTAGCGCTCAATTTTTTTTTAATTTAAAAAATTTTAAAGTTGAGGTTGAATAAATAAAACTAAAAATAATCTATTTTTAGTTCAACCATTTACAAGATACGGGATATTTTAATTCACCTATTTTATTGTATCCATAAACCTCCTTTATATATATCTATATTAAGCCTACATGATTGTATTTTTTTGATTTTTGAAAGTGATTTCCTCAAATAATAAATACTTATCTTTAAATCAATAATAATTTTCAAAATTTGAATTTGTTGATATCTCTTTTTATGGATTGTATAAAAGGGTGCAAATTTTATTTTTTATCCTAATTTTTTCAAATGCCCTGGAATCAAATTATCGATCCTTTTAACAATATTATTGTTTCCGCCCTAATTGCATCGATACCGGTTATAATAATTTTCTGGTCATTATTAAAAAAGGTTAAAGGGTATATAACTAGCTTACTCACGCTTGCTGGAGCTATTATCATTGCTTTTTTTGCTTATCATATGCCCTTCAAATTGATCATGTTAAGCACTTTGCATGGAGCTTTATATGGCTTGTTTCCTATTTGTTGGATAATTATCTCAGCTGTTTTTTTATTTAATATCACTGTTAAAAGTGGTCAATTTGAGGTTATCAAAGACTTCATGGCTTCTATTACCCCAGACAGAAGATTGCAGGCACTCTTTATTGCTTTTTCTTTTGGTTCTTTTTTGGAGGGTGCTGCTGGCTTCGGCGCTCCAGTAGCTATATCAGGTGCTATGTTAGTAGGTCTTGGTTTTAATCCTCTATATGCTGCTGGAATATGTTTGATTGCAAATACTGCCCCTGTTGCTTTTGGCTCAGTAGGTACTCCAATTTTAATGGCTTCAAGAATGTCTGATATTCCTGAATTGGCTATCTCTCAAATGGTTGGTAGAACGTTGCCTCTTTTATCTTTAATGATTCCTTTTTATTTGATAGTAATCATGTCCGGTTTTAAGAAATCAATGGAAGTGTTGCCTGCTATCCTTGTTTGTGGACTTTCCTTTTCAATCGTTCAATGGTTTACTTCTAATTATATGGGTCCTATGCTACCGGATGTTTTAGCTGGTTTAGCATCCATATTTTCTTTATTACTTTTATTAAAATTTTGGAAACCTAAATCTATTTGGAGGTTTAGTGAAGAACCTTCCAATCCAATTGTTTCATCAACAAAATATCCCCCTTTACAAATACTCCGGGCTTGGTCACCTTTTATTATTATGACTTTTTTTATTGTTGCTTGGGGACTTCAGCCAGTAAAAGATTTATTAAATTCAATTGCTTTTTTCAAGTTCGAGATTCCTGGATTAAATGGTTTTATTTTGAAACCCGATGGAACTCCATTGGTTATTAAAGCTTTTGAATTTAATTATTTATCTGCTTCGGGATCAGCAGTAGTTTTGGCTACTCTTATTTCTATTCCTTTAATTGGCATCTCTTTTAAAGACAGTATTAAAATATTTACTTCAACTCTGCAACAATTAATTTTTCCAATCATTACGATTTCTTCGATTGTTGGTTACGCTTTTGTAGCTAATTATTCTGGAATGTCTATTACCATGGCTTTTGCATTGGCAAGTACTGGTATATTGTTTCCATTTTTTTCGCCCATCTTGGGATGGTTAGGTGTATTCCTTACAGGTTCTGATACATCTGCCAATGCTTTATTTAGTAAAATTCAATCTACTACTGCAGATAGTTTAGGCTTTGATCCAGTGGTTGCAGTAAGTGCCAACGCTTCGGGTGGGGTAACAGGTAAAATGATTTCGCCGCAATCAATAGCAGTTGGTGCTGCAGCGGTAGGGCTAGTAGGTAAAGAATCTGATTTATTTCGTTTTACATTTAAACATAGCTTTCTGATGCTCCTTGTTATTTGTGTTTTAACCTGCTTACAAGTTTATGTGATGAAATGGATGGTTCCTTCCTATCAAAAAATTGTTGCGGTGAGCAATACTACTCAATCAGTCATTGCTAATAATAGTGAGTCGGGATTTTGGTATTTATTAATTTTATCGCTTTCAGTTTTATTGATAATAATTCCGCTGATTGTCTTTAAAAAAAGAATCAGTAGTTTGAAATAAGCTAATTCTTATTTGCAAAAATTTATTATAAAATACTAGGTTCTTGCTGACTTAAACAATGAAAACTGCCTAAACCCCAAATAATATCGGTTGAATCAATACCTACCACCTGTCTTGTAGGAAAGCAAGATTGAATTACTTGCATTGCTTTGTCATCTTGATCGCATTTAAAAGTGGGCACTATAATATGTCCGTTGCTAATATAAAAGTTAGCATAAGAGGCAGGCAATAATTGTTGTTCATAAATAACTTCTCTCGGCATCGGTAATTCAATAATATTTAATTGCTTGCCATTCAATAAACGCATTTGCTTTAATTCTTTCAGATTTTGATTAAGCAATTCATGGTTCTTAGAGTTTATATTATTTTCAACCACCGTCAATACAGAGTCTTCATTAATAAACCGAACAGTATCATCAATATGTCCGTCTGTATCATCTCCTACAATACCATCTGAAACCCATAATATTTGTTCTATTCCATAATAATCACACAAATATTTTTCAATTTGATTTTGATTTAAATGAGGATTTCTATTAGGATTTAATAAGCATGATTTCGAAGTCATAATAGTGCCAGCTCCATTGAAATCAACAGAGCCTCCTTCCATAATAATGTTAGGATAAAATACTGGTAGGTTCAATGCGTTTGCTATGCTCGTTGGTATCACATCATCTAAATCATAAGGAGGATATTTACCTCCCCAGGCATTGATATTCCAATCAATGATTGCTTTAGGATGTTCAGCATTATTTCGAATTAAAAAAGAAGGTCCATGGTCTCTGCACCAAGCATCATTTGAAGGATGAATAAAAAATTGAACCTGATTTAAATTTACTCCAGCCAATGCTAGCATTTCATTTACTGAATGATGCATTTTTTCATCTAATACATTGATACAAACTCGTTCAGTTAAAGAAACTATTTTTACAAATTCAATATAGGAAGAAAAAATACTAGCTATTTTTCCAGGCCAACTTTCTTCTTTATGTGGCCAAGTCAACCAAATGGCATCATGTGGGGCAAATTCAGCTGGAAAATAATATCCTAATGATTTTGGTGTAAGCCCTTTAAATAAATCAATATGATTATTCTGCATCGTCAATATATCGTTTAGT